>Ga0207663_10001363_pt1 | contig 11331 bp, 9 predicted proteins | sample LARL53metaG_FD_184346 | JGI IMG/M metagenome (GOLD analysis project Ga0207663, IMG submission 184346) | Corn, switchgrass and miscanthus rhizosphere microbial communities from Kellogg Biological Station, Michigan, USA - LAR L5-3 metaG... | ecosystem: Host-associated > Plants > Roots >...
CGCTCGCGGCATCGAGCGCCACTACGCTGCCGCGGAAAGTGCAGCACTCGTAGGTATCTTTCGATCCGGTTAATTCCTCGATCGATGAAATCGGAACATAGAGGACGCCGGAAAAAAGAACGGGCGTCCCGGTGATCCGAGCGGCCGGGTGATCCTCCAGTTTTCTCTTCCAAATCAGCGAACCGGTCGATGGATTGATCGCATAGGCGTTAGCTGCTGCGTCACCGAAAAATACAGCGAACTCGCCGGCCCCGGAGAGCGGACCGAAAGTAATCGCAGTCCGCACTGGTGCTTCGGTCGAGTAGGTCCAAATCGTGCAACCGCTTTTGGCGTCGAGCGCGCGGACCTTGCGATCACCTCCCCCGACGAACAGAACTCCACCTACTACCGTGGGCTGCGCGTTGGCCGAAGAGACACCGGGAAAACCATACGCCCATTTCAGCTGCAATCGCGGGATTTGGTCTGGCTTCAGTCCGGCCATGCTCGTCGGTTGAAAGCGACTATTGTTGATATCTACACCCCAACCATTCCACCGCGGTCCATCAAGCGCTCCGGCAAACGTTGGCGACTGTCGCGTGCAGTCACCGGTCGTTCCGCTGGTAGTCGCAGCTTGATCGGCTGCGCCCTTCCCGGTCACAAAGCTGGCGATAGCCTTACGCTCATCCTCGGTTCGCTCCTTGGCGATCGCGGCCATGCTGCCCGATGCAAGAGTTGCAACAACATGCTCGAACGACATCGATTGCATTACACTGCGACCGGGAGCTCGGCTTTGCTGGCCGCCGGAGTCGTGGCACTCGGCACAATGTTGTGCGTAGAGAGCGGCACCGTTCTGCTGTGCCATCGCCGGTGAGGAAATCCAGAGCAAAAGACCCGCAGTTGCAGCGCTCAACTTCATCGTATTCTCCCACACCAGCGAGCGATCCAGGGCCAGCGTTTAAAGACAATACCGGAGTCGAGAAACTTCTGACAGGCATATCCCGGTCTGTAGCCGGACGGCAGTCGATCTCACAGCTGATTCCTTGCAATGCGCAGAAGACGGTCGCGGCTGCGATGACCGACCTTCGGAACAACGAGGACGGCGTGGGTGTGTGGCTGCGGAAATCAAGAGCTCGATCTCGCCGACATCGCTTTCGATTCCAAAACGCTGCGGGTGATCGCGGAAGCAACCGGCACGATCAATGTCACGATCACCGCGCTGCCAGGATTGTGAGAGAAAAACCCGGCTGCATCGATCGAAAATTTGACCCCAAAGCCGACGGCCATTCGGATGCGGATGGTTGCTCCTGCTTGAGCTGTCGCGCTCGGCGCAAAGCCTGGTCGAGCAGGGCCTCTGCCGAACCGGCTGGTACTCGACTGCCGTCCGTGTGTTCAATGTGGCCGAAATGACGTCCACAACCGGGCCTATTCATGACCCACCAAAGCAACTAGTGGCTAGAAATCCCGCAGTTGTTGTACCCACGCTACAACGAACTACCGAGATCTGGAGTAAGCTCCTTTTGAAATTTCGATATTTGCTTTTTTGGAGCTTTGCGATGGTCAGGAAATTTCTTTTGGCGAGTGCCGCGCTGGCGCTTATCTCGACGAATTCTGGTTTTGCCGCTGACCTTCCGGTAAAGGCTCCGCCCGTCCCCGTCCCGCCACCGGTTTACGACTGGACCGGCCTCTACGTGGGCGGCAATTTCGGCTGGGGATGGGCTCACGTCGATGGTACTCAGCTTGCCCCAGGTACGACAAACTTTCCGACCGGGACCGTCTTCGCCAGGGAGAACTCAAACGGCTTCCTTGGCGGCGTGCAGGCAGGCTTCAACTACCAGACTCCCTATCACCTGGTTGTCGGTGTCGAGGGCGACTTTGACTGGACGGACATCAGGGGAAGCGCCACCACGATCAGCACGGTGACAGGATTCACAAGCACCAATAACGGGAGACTTAGGGATTTTGCCCTGTTGACGGGTCGTGTGGGCTGGGCAGCGGATAATTGGCTCTTCTATGCGAAGGGCGGTGTAGCCTTGGGCCAGAGCAGTTCGTCCAGCGTTGGCGTTTTGGCGAACGGGACTTTGTTTGAGACAGGCTCCAGCACAACCGATCGCACCGGTTGGACCATCGGGGCTGGCGTCGAATGGGGGTTCGCGCCGGGTTGGTCCGCGAAGATCGAGTATAACCACATTGACTTCGTTTCCAGTAACATTGGCATCAATCACATTGAAACCGTTGGTACCTTCTTCACAACGTTCGTAAGCTCCACAGAACGGGTCGACGTGGTGAAGGGTGGGATCAATTACCGCTTCAACTGGGGCGCTCCAGTCGTTGCGAATTACTGATCCGTTTTGGATACTCCGTGAACGAAAAGCCCCGGCCTCGTCCGGGGCTTTTTATCTCCAATATCCGCTGCTCATTTCCGAACGCGAAATCGTCAGCATTGGCGATGACGTCAAGTTGGCACAGGACTTCCTGGAGCAGCACGGGCCGCTGACATCTCGAGGTCTTGCGCTACGCCGCGCATGGTAACCTTAACAATTGCTTTCATTTGTCGATAAAATTTTATCGATTAGGATGATGACCAGTCGGACGGCGACGAGCCGCCTGATGAGAGGTCAGCGAAGAGGCGCAGCTTCACAGGCCTCGCCGAAATTCAGCAGCAGAACCGGTCGCGAACCGGCAGTTGCGGAAATTGAGCCGTTCGGTGCCCGCCCGGACGGCCTTTTCTTTTTTGGCGGTTTATAGCGTTTTCGAGCGAAGTGAATACCGGTTCGCGTGAAGAAAACGCGTCAAACCAAAGATTAGCTCGACCTGTGAAGGATGCTTCGCCCATCGCGCAAAGGAATCATCCAGTATCAGGCGAGCAAAAAATCTTGCCGGGATCGTTGAGGTCTCCGCTGCAGGTGGCGGCGTCACGCTATGACGCGCGGTTGAGAAAGATCGGCAGCCCCCGCTTGTCAGCGTAGATGGGACGGTAGCGCTCTTTGTTGTATGTGCCGGCAACGTCCAATTTGCGCGGCCCGAGCCTGGCGTCAGGAATAGGTACGAGGTCGTAGCGTCCTTCGACGAGCGCCGACATGAGGCCAGTCCTGCCTTCCAGGATGGCATCGTAGGCCATGTTACCGAAAGTCAGGGCTACAAGCTTGTCGATGAAGTCCGGATCGCCCGATCGCAGGTCGTAGGTGAGGTCAGAGACGATGGTCTCCTCGCCGGAGCGCCGCTTGATCTCGTCGGCAAGTGCTTCTGCCACGCTGGCCTTCTTGCGATGGCCGTAGGCGTCAGGCTCGCCGTATTCCTGCACCTTGTGGCCCTCCCACTCGGCGCCCTCGCTGAGCACGATCAGCGCGTAGTTGCTTGGATTGGCGCGCTTGTCCTCGAGCAGCAACTGTATCAGCTTGTCGAGATTGACCTTGTACTCCGGTATGACGCATCGGATCGAGGTCGCGTATGCGGTGTATAGCGCCGTAAATCCGGCATCGCGGCCAAAGACACGGAAAATTCCAATTCGTTCGTGGGAGCCGACCGTGGTGCGCTGGCGCTGGATGGCATCGCTGGCGCGGGTGATCGCGGTCGAGAAACCGATGCAGTACTCGGTATTGCGGACGTCGTTGTCCATCGTCTTCGGGATGGCAATGATCTTGACGCCGAGTTCGTTGAGCTTGGCTGCATAGCTCAGCGTATCGTCGCCGCCGATAGCGATCAGGTGTTCGATGCCGAGTCCCGAGAGATTCGCCAGCACCTGACCGGTCAGGTCCCACGTTTTGGTTGCAATGCCGCCCTTGGCGCTCTGGTAGAAGGGAAAGTCCCTGCCGACGAGATGATCGGGCAGCTTCTTCATTTTGGAGGGATTGGTGCGGCTCGAGTGCAGCACCGTGCCGCCTCGCCGGTCGATGATGCGGGTGTTTTCACGATTCAGCGGGATGATGTAGTGAGATTTGCTGGCTGGATCGTCCAGATTCACGTGCGTCAGGGCCTCCCAGCCGCGGCGCAGACCGACGACCTCGATGTCGTTCTCACTGCCGCGATAAGTCACGCTCTTGATGACTGCGTTGAGGCCGGGGACATCCCCGCCGCCCGTGAGAATGCCGATGCGTTTTCTCGCCATGCCCACCTCCGCGGGATTCGCAAGTTTTAGTAACGCCTGTATCACGTTGTGGTTTCCATCATAGCGGCCCGGCCAGCCCTGCGCCGAGGTTTTTTCGTTGCGTGCTGCTGGCGAGAGGCGACCGACCGAGACGCGCCGGGTATTCCAGGAAGGTGGGATGCGTCACGGTGTTGTACGGCGCGAGGGGCAAAGCCGGCATCAAACAAGGGACAAAGGCCGGCTGCATCGGTCGAAAATGACCGATAGCGTTCGCATGTCGCAGGGAGGGCCCTGCCGTGCTAAGCTTGCTGTGCACCCAAGCTCGGGAGGGCCGTGGTGAGGCGGCGGGAAGTCCTTTTGCTGTTGGGCGGCGGCGCGGGTTGGTCACTTTCCGCAAGTGAGCACGCGTTTTCACAGCAACCCGCAGGCGTCCCGCGCGTGGGCGTGATCGTCTCCGGATCGGAGCCGCATCCGTTTGCCGATGCGTTCCGGCGAGGCCTGCAGGCCCGCGGTTACTCGGTCGGCCGCAACATTGCAGTCGAATTGCGCTATACACAGGGGCAGAGCGATCGTGCCGCGCAGTTCGCGGGCGAGTTCGTCCGGTCGAGGGTCGACGTGATCGTTGCCCACTTCACGCCCGCGGTTCGCGCCGCGATGGCGGCTACAAAGACAATTCCAATCGTGATGGTGGCCGGCGCGCCGTTGCAGTCCGGCTTTATCAGGAGCCTTTCGCAACCCGGTGGCAACGTCACCGGCCTGTCGGCCATGGACGCCGAAATCGGCGGCAAGCGCATTCAGCTGCTGCGCGAGATCATTCCGAACCTTTCCTGCGTCGGAGTGCTTGCCACGACTCCGACCACCGATCCCTTCAGTGAGCCGTTTGTGGCCGACATTCTGACGTCGGCCAAGGCTGCCAATTTGCGGACCTCGCCCGTCCTGATCGGCGGCGCAAGTGAATTCGAAGAAGCTTTTTCCATCATGGCCGGGGACGGGGCTCAGGCGGTCATCGTTCAAGGATTTTTTGGTCCCTATGCCACGCAGTTGGTGGAGATCGCGAACAGGCACCGCATGGGGTACATGTCTAGCGACCGAAGCGCCGTCGCGGAAGGAGGCCTGGCTTCGGTTTCCGCCAACTATCCGGTATTGTACGAGCACACGGCGACCTTCGTCGACAAGATCCTCAAAGGCGCGAATCCGGCCAGTTTGCCGGTTGAACAGCCTTCCAAGTTTCAGGTGACGATCAACAACAAGACCGCGCAGGAACTCGGCTTGTCCATTTCACCAACGCTGCTGGCGCAAGTCGACGAGGTTCTTGATTAGACGCCTGGGTCGCCTGTTGGCCCCTTTGCGTCGCTTCGCGAGCCCGCGCCGCAATTACCTCGATTTAAACCCCGAGCAGACCCAAAGACCCTCGGTCCATTTCTATCGCTCGAAAGGCTAATGGTGCTCGCACATTGCGGCGCGGCTCTTTAGAATGCCATTTGAGGGGGATGAGCATCGTTCCGTTTGCAACAGACGGAGATGACAGGATGGAACGGATCAAGCCCCGCGGCCCCAAAGCCCCTCGTCGTCCGCAGCTTGCCGACCGCATAGAGCTGCAAGAGCAAGTCACTGAACTCGCGGCGCAGCAGGCGGCGATGTCGGAAGTGCTGCGCTCCATCGCCAACTCGCCGCACGATCTGGAGCCTATCTTCGACACAATAACCGCCAATGCCACCCGCCTCTGCAGAGCCGAAGTGGGCGCCTTGATCATCTTCGAGGAACACGGCTACCGCCTGGTGGCGCGGACAGGCATGGCAGATGAGTTCTATGTCAAGGGCCGCCTCTATCCGGTCAGTGAAGGCGCTCCCTCCGCGCGAATGATCAAAACCAGATCGCCGGTCCACATCGCCGACCTGGCGGCAGATCAAGCTTACCACCAGCGTATACCCGGCCTGGTGGCGCTCGTGGAACGGATAGGCGTCCGCAGCTATCTGCTCGTACCCATGCTGAAGGACAATGAACTGGTCGGCGGAATTACCATCGTCCGCGCCCGCATGCAGCCATTCACGGACAAGCAGATTGAGTTGGTCACGGCCTTTGCCGCGCAAGCTACCATCGCATTGGAGATTACCCGTCGCGAGCGGCAACTTCGGCAAGCGCAGATGGAGCTCGCACACGCAACTCGCGTCGCGGCAATGGGGCACCTCACCGGCTCGCTCGCCCATGAACTCAAGCAACCGCTTTCCGCAATGGCGGCCAATGCGGAGGCCGGCTCGCGCTGGCTGACAAGGGAACCGCCCCAGATCGAAAAAGCGAAACAATCCGTCGAGCGCATCGTCAAGGACGTCGAGCGAGCCAGCGCTGTCATAGACCGGGTGCATGGTCTGGTGAAAAAAGCTCCCCCACGGACGGATACGATCAATATCAATGATGCAATCCTGGAGGTTATGACCGTGGTCCACGGCGAGCTGGTGAAGAACCGGATCAGGGCGCAGACGCAATTGTCGGATAGCCTGCCGCGCGTTCGGGGCGATCGGGTCCAACTTCAACAGGTGATGCTCAATCTGGTCATCAATGCCATTCAGGCGATGAGCGGTGTCACTGACGGCATCCGCGAACTACGGATCAGTACCGAGAGCATCAAGCAAGAGGTGCGCGTCGCGGTGCAGGATACGGGTCCCGGCTTGATGACGGACAACCTCGAGCAACTGTTCGAGCCATTCTTTACGACAAAACCCAGTGGCATGGGCATGGGACTGTCGATCTGCCGCAGCATCGTCGAAGAACACGGCGGACGGCTGTGGGCGAACGAAAACCTGCCGCAGGGCGCCCTGTTTCAGTTCGCGCTGCCGCCGGCCGAGGGGGTATTCGTGAATCAGATCGACTCGGTCTCGTGACGAGCCCGAGCCGACCTGGTGGGAACGCCACCTGCATATGCCTTTTCACGACCGCTTTTGAGGATTTAGTTCGATCTATCGCTTGCTGAAAAAGCTAAATCGCATGCTCTCCTTGTTCGGATACCAGTTCCAGTCATCCGCATCGGCCTCCTGTTCGATGCGCCAAATCTCATCGAGCAAAGAGGAATCGGAAACAGCGAACTGGAAGCCGTTGCGGACGAAAGCGTCGGACCACTCTGCAAATGTCCAAAAGGTCTGCAAGCCCGCAAATAATTCGTAGTCCTCGATCACTTCCTCCGTCATATCGGTAGCCGTGCCGTGAAACACGATTCCTGCACGACATACCCGAAACATCTCCTTGATCGCCTGGTCGATCTCTTCTTCGGGAAGGTAAGGAAGGCTCGTTTCGTAAATGAAGTCGAACGATCCGTCCGTGAACGGCATTTTACGCACATCGCCGAGCAGGTTTCGTCGGCGCCACTCAACCGGCGTTTTCGAATGAATGTACGCATGTTTTCGAATGCCCCAGGCTTCGACGCCCAGCCTGTCGAATTGTTTGAGGGTCAGGCCATTGGCGCTGCCGCAGTCAAGCAACTTGTAGGGCGCCTGCGCACCCCAGACGGCATTGATCAAATCAACAAGATATTTCGAATTAAAGGCAGCCTGGAAAATGTCTTCATATCTCCGATTACCGGAGTAGTTCTCGAAATAGCTGTCAGCGACCGCTCCATTCCTGTCCGTCACGTCCTTGCCGATCTGATACGCGAATTTGCGCTTGCGCACCTCGGTAATGCTCTGGCTGCCATCATCATCCATCTCTCCAATCTCCTGTTGTGGAGATCGCAAACAGCCGCGCTGATGCCATCCCTGCGATATCGATCAAACCCTAAATATACGAGTTTTGCCCGATTGTACGATCCACGTGGGAGCGCGTTGCTATCGGTCAGTAACTTCTTCGACCAGAATGACTCGTGGGCGCCGGGCGGCGCGGCGTGTGCTGCGCGTCTAGCGGCAGGTGAGCACCGTTTCTTTCAAGAAATTGCCTTTTTTCTTCAAGACACGCGCGCAGCTTTCAAAATATCACCATTGCAGTCGGCGGGAAGTTTCAGGAACGCGGCTATGGCAACGCGACGGTGCCCTCGCATATCAGGTGTGGGCCATGAGAAGGACCATGAATTGGCGCAGTCCGAAGCCGTGTCGGGTCCCCACTCAACCATTTCAGACTTCTGCCTGACCAGGATCACCAACAAGTATGCAGCCGAGGGCGCTGTGGTTTGCCCCGCATCACGGCACGGCAGCCGCTCGGATGCTGCGCCACAACCGTACCGGCAGTAAACGCCGAACCTTTGCCAACACGGAACGGAGAAGGCCATGAACGAACAGAAAGAGACCGGCAGAACAGCGAATGTGAAGGCTGTCAGCGTCGCTGACTACATCGTTGAGCGCCTTGCCGCAGAGGGAATCGACCACTGCTTTGGCGTTGCCGGCGATTACGTGTTTCCAATCTGCGATGCTGTCGACAGCAGTGCAAAGGTGAAATGGATTGGCTGCGCCAATGAATTGAATGCGTCTTATGCCGCGGACGGCTATGCGCGCATCCGGGGCGCGGCCATGCTGACTACGACCTACGGCGTTGGAGAGTTATCGGCCATAAACGGCGTGATGGGCGCCAAGGCGGAAAAATCACTGGTCTTTCACGTCGTCGGAATGCCCTCTTACCAGAATCAGCGCTTGGGCAAGATTGCCCACCACACCCTCGGCGACGGCATCTTCGGCAATTTCGTCGATCTGTCCGCCAAAGCAGCATGCACTCATGCCGTCATCAATCCGCAGAACTGCGTCATCGAAATGGAACGCGTCATCGCGGAGGCGCACCGTAACAGTCAGCCGGCTTACATCGTCGTGCCGTCGGACTACGCACTATCCCCGATCGTGCCGGCTGACGTAAAGCCGCTTGTACCTCGATCAAACGCGGCAGCGTTGGAAAAGGCGATGGCGGCGATCGCGCAGCGCATCAAACAGGCAAAAGCCGTCGTTGCCTTTCCGGCCTTCACAATTTCGCGGCTCGGCTTGCAGAAGCAGGCACAGAGAGCGATCGAAGCTGTGGGCTGCCCCTTTGTCACAACGCTGATGGAGAAATGCCTCTTTGACGAGAGTCATTCGCAGTTTGCCGGAATGTATGTTGGTGCGGTGTCAGAAAAAAGAACCCGCCAAATCGTCGAAGGCGCCGATCTGGTCCTCGATCTCGGTGGCGTCAATTTGAACGACATTACCACCGCCGCCTATTCAGGCCGGTTTGATCTTTCTCGGTTCATTACCGTCGGCCTCAACGACGTCAGGATTGGAGACAAAATCATTCCCAATGTCAGGCTGGCGGATGTTTTGACGGGGCTGGCCGAGCTTAAGCCGTCATCCACGCCATATCGAGGAACACCACAAGCTCTTGCACCCGTAAACGGAAGCCCGTCCGACAAGATCACGATGGACGCCCTTTATCCGCGCTATGCAGCGTTCCTGCGCACGGGCGACACGGTCGTTCTTGAGACCGGCAGCTCGAGCCTTGGCGTGACGCCGACGATATTTCCGGACGGCGTCAGGGTGGAAGCGCAAGTTCTGTGGGGATCGATCGGTTGGGCAACCCCAGCCGCATTCGGTGTCGCGCTCGCCGACCCGAGCAGGCGTACCATTCTGATCACGGGTGAAGGCTCGCATCAACTGACTGCGAACGACATTGGCGCCATGGGGCGGTTCGGAGCCAACGTCATTGTCTTCGTACTCAACAACGACGGTTATCTCATCGAGCGCGCCCTGGAGGAAAACCCGGACTGGACTTACAACGACCTCGCGCCCTGGAAGTACGCCGAATTACCGAAGGCGCTGGGATGCGCAAATTGGTACACCGCGCGTGTAACCACGCTGGGCGAGCTCGACGAGGCGATGAAGGCCGCTCGCGCCAGCAAGTCGGGGGCATATATCGAGATCATTGGCGGCAGAATGGATATGCCGCCGGCCCTCGCCTTCGCCCATGGCCAACTTAAATCCATGTACGGCGACGCGCCATAAGACCTACAGGCCCGAAACAGCAGATGGCACGAGCAGCTATGCTCCGCCATCTGCGAGGTCCAGATGTCGGCTTCTGTCCCTCGCGTCATTTGGGTCTTGCGCGGCGGTTCGACCGCTTTCACTGCAAAGCTGAAGTGGGCTCGGCATTGCCTGCAGAATCCGGATGATGAAAATGCCTCCCAAAAGCGCGATCTCGACCGCAAGTCATCGCGCCTTTTGGCTCGCGGGCCATTCCGGGACCAGCCGCCGGCACCGGGGAATGCAGTCATGGCCGGGCAAAAACGCGCCGCTTCTGCCCGGCCATGACATCTCGGCTCAGGAGCCCTCGAATTTGAAGGAGACCTTCAGTTTGGCGCGATAGGCCTCGACCTTGCCCTTGGCGTCCAGTTGCAGGTCAAGCTCGGAAACTTCGGCGACGCGCAAATCCCTTAAGGTCTGTCCCGCCCGTTCGACCGCGGAGCTCGCTGCCTTTTCCCAGGACTCTTTACTGGTCCCGACCAGTTCGATGATTTTGTAGACGCTGTCAGGCATGCCGTCCTCCCTTTCGGTTTGGGCAGGACGCAGGATGCTCCTGCCGCTCTCAAGCCTAACATCGCGATCCCCGCGCTGAAAGTCGCAAATCCGGGGCGACAGCGGTAACTATCGCGCCTTCTCCAAACGTTTCAACGAAAGGGTCGGCCACATGCCGACCATGATCCAGGCAGGTCTTTATTCGGCGACGATGCACTACCTGAAGGCGATCGAGGCAACCGGCACGGATCAAGCGCCGAGAGTGACAGCGCAGATGCGCGCAACCCCGATCAACGACTTCTTCGCCAGGAACGGCAAGATCCGGATCGACGGCCGCATGGTCCACGACAATTACCGGTTCGAGGTCAAGAGACCTGAGGAATCGAAGGGCGAATGGGATCTTTACAAGCTGCTCGCCACCGTTCCCGGCGACGAAGCTCGACAAGGGTGGCTGCCGCTGGTGAAGACGAATTGAGACGCTTCCTTGCATTGGATCAACGAGACGCGACCACGCGCACCGTCATCGCTAGGAGCGTCAGCGACGAAGCAATCCAGCGTGACGATTTTCGACTGAGCTGCTTTGTCAGTCGAGCAGTTCACCTCTCCCCGGCGGGGAGAGGTCGGATCGCGATAGCGATCCGGGTGAGGGGCACCGCAATTACGAAAGACCGTAACCCCTCACCCCGACCCTCTCCAAAGGGAGAGGGGGCACACCTCCATTGCGGCTGGGTTCGACAAAAAAGCGCGCCCGGCAAAGCCGGACGCGCTTGCCTCAAGCCAGTATATTCGGCCGTGCCTTACGTCGAATATTTGAAT
>Ga0207663_10001372_pt1 | contig 11294 bp, 9 predicted proteins | sample LARL53metaG_FD_184346 | JGI IMG/M metagenome (GOLD analysis project Ga0207663, IMG submission 184346) | Corn, switchgrass and miscanthus rhizosphere microbial communities from Kellogg Biological Station, Michigan, USA - LAR L5-3 metaG... | ecosystem: Host-associated > Plants > Roots >...
ATCCGCGGCCTCAAGGGCCTCGGCCCCAAGGTCGAGGAGAACGTGCTCGCCTCGCTGGAGCGCCTCGGCGAGCCGGGAGAGGGCCCCGGGCGGGTCCTGCTCTCGATGGCGCGCCCGATCGCCGAAGAGCTGGCCGCCTCGCTGCGCGAGCACCCTGCCGCCGACCGGGTTGAGGTGGCGGGATCGGTCCGTCGCTGGGCCGAGACCTGCAAGGACATCGACCTGATCGCGACGGCGACCGAGCCGATCGCGCTGGCCGAGCAGCTCGTCGCCAACCCGCTGATCGCGGCAGCCGGCACGCCCGGACCCAACGGCGTCCGCGCGCAGACCCAGAACGGCGTCTCGGTCGACCTGCGCATCGTCGCCCCCGAGGCCTTCGGCAACCTGCTCCAGCACTTCACCGGATCGCAGGCCCACAACGTGCAGCTGCGCGAGGAGGCGGTGGCGCGCGGCCTCTCGGTCTCCGAGCACGGCATCACCGAGACCGAGAGCGGCGACGTGCGGCTCTGCGCCAGCGAGGAGGACGTCTACGCGCGCCTCGGCTACGCCTACATCGAGCCCGAGCTGCGCGAGGGGCGCGGCGAGCTGAAGGCGGCGCGCGAAGGCGCGCTGCCCGCTCTCGTCACCCTCGCCGACGTCCGCGGCGACCTGCACGCTCACACCACCCTCTCCGACGGTCGCAACACGCTGGAGGAGATGGCTGCCGCCGGCCGCGAGCGCGGCTACTCCTACATGGCGATCACCGACCACTCCGCCAGCCACGGTTTCGGCGACCACGTCACCGCGGAGCGGCTCTGGCAGCGGATCGAGGAGGTGCGCGCCTGGGACGAGGGCGCGCGCGGCTTCCACCTGCTCGCCGGCTCGGAGATCAACATCGGGATGGACGGCTCGCTCGACTACCCCGACGACCTGGTCGAGGCGCTCGACTGGGTGGTGGCCAGCGTCCACACTTCCTTCGCGATCTCCGAGCGGGCGATGACCGAGCGGGTGCTGGCGGCGATCGAGAACCCGCACGTCGACTGCATCGGCCACCTCACCGGCCGCCTGATCGGGCGGCGCGAGCCATACGGGATCGACGTCGAGGCGGTCGCCGAGGCGGCCGCCCGGACCGGGACGATGCTGGAGATCAACGGCAACCCCAACCGCCGCGACCTCTCCGAGCACCACGCCCGCCTCGCCGCGGAGGCGGGCGCGACGATCGTCCTCAACACCGACGCCCATGGGGTCGACACGCTCGGCAACATGGCCTACGCGGTGGCCACCGCCCGCCGCGCCTGGCTCGGTCCTCACCAGATCGCCAATACCCAAGGCTGGCGCGAGTTCAAAAAGCTTCTCGGCTGAGACGATCGCTCTGCAGTCCCGGCGTGCGGACGAGCTCGATCGGGCGCAGGGCGGAGCTGGGGACGACGTAGAAGCGAACGCCGTCGCGCTGCTCGATCGCCAGCACCGCCGCCTCGCGCGTGTGCCAGGCGAGGGAGACGAGCAGGGCGTAGCCGGCGCCGATCGCCGCCACCCCCGGGAAGAAGACGCCGAGGATGCCGGCCGCGAGCGCGGTGACGCCGACCGGCCAGAGCCGCGCGACGGCGATCCGCCCGGGCGGATCGGGCGGCAGCGAGGTCGCGGTGCGGGCGCGGGCGAGCGCGTCGCGGACCCCGTCGGAGGCGCGCGCCGGCCGCCCGAGCCAGAAGCCGGCGAGGAGCGCGATCAGCCACCAGGCGGCGGCCACCGCGATCGTCGTCGTGTCGTCGTGCTGGTTGGCAGCGATCGCGGTCACCGCGGCGAGCGCCGTCGCCTCGGCGCCGGTGAGCAGGACGGTGACGCGGAGCAGGTCGGTGAAGGGCATCGTTACGCGGCGAGCTCCTCAAGGATCGCGAGCCATCCCTCCGGACCCTCGACCGTGCGGTCCGAGTCGGCGGCGAGCTCCGCGGGCGCCTCGTCGGAGAGGACGCCGACGCAGACGGCGGTCTCCAGCCGGCCCGCGTCGCGCAGCTCGCGCAGGCGGCGGAAGGCGTCGAGGTCGGTGCGGTCGTCGCCCGCGTAGACAGCGGCGCGAGCGTCGGCGGCATCGAGCAGGGCTCCCACGGCGACATCCTTCCCCACCGCGCCGGTCGGGCGCAGCTCGAGCACCTTGCGCCCCCAGTGCGTGTGCAGGCCGCGCCGCTCGGCCTCCGCCGCGATCTCCCGCGCCCTCGCTTCGGAGGCGCCCTCGTCCGCGGCGCCGCGCCAGTGGAGCCCCTGGATCGGCCCCTTGTCCTCGAGCCGCAATCCCGCCCCGGCGAGGGTGTCCCGATCCAACTCGGCGAGGAAATCGGTCGCCAGCCGCTCCCGCCCGCGGAGTGCCGGGTCCAACGAGGGCGCGTCCGCGTCGGGGAGCAGCAGCTCGAGCCCATGGTTCCCGGAATAGGCGAGCTCGGGCAGCCCGACCAGCGCTCGCGCCTCCAATGCCCGCCGCCCCGAGATGCAGCCGACCAGCCCGAAGCGCGCGCTCAGCGCCGCCAGCGCCGCTCGCGCCTCCCCGGGCACGCGTGCCTCCTCGGGCCGCTCGGCAATCGGCGCCAGGGTGCCGTCGATGTCGGTGAGGATGGCGCTGCGGGCGGGGTCGGCGCGCAGCGGCGTCAGCGGGCTCTGGCCAGACACGGGCTTAGGACCTATCCCGGTAGGGAGCGTGCGCCTGGGGCGGTCTGGGGGCGAGCGGGGCGAGGACGCAGGGAGGCCGAATACCCAGGCGGTATTCGGCCGACCGAGGACGACGCGTCCGCGACGCCACCCAGGCCGCATCCAGGTGTGTGGGCTCTGCCGGGATAGGTCCTTAGTATCGCCGCACCATGCCGCCGGAATCTGCGCCCCCAGCTCACCGCACGTTGAAGCTCGCCGCGATCGGCACCACTGCGGGCGCCTTCAGCGGCCTCTTCGGGGTCGGCGGCGGGACGATCATCGTGCCGCTGCTGATCCTCTGGTTTGGCTACGGCGAGCGGCTCGCCACCGGCACCAGCCTCGCCGCGATCGTCCTCATCGGCCTCCTCGGAACCGTTGCCCAGGGCGGCATCTACGGCAACGTCCACCTGCTCACCGGCCTCCTGCTGGCGCTCCCGGCGGTGCTCGGCGTCGTCCTCGGTACCGCGGTCCAGCAGCGCATCTCCCAGCGCGCCGTCTCCCTCCTCTTCGCGACCCTCTTGGTCGCCGTCGCGATCGAGCTGGCGCTGAAATGAACGCGGAGCGGCTCCGGTGAACGAGCTCCTCGCGGCCCTGATCTGCGTCGCCGGCGGCTTCACCGGTGGCATCGTCGGCGTCGGCGGCGGCATCCTCTTCGTGCCGGCGCTGACGATCTTCATCGGCCTCACCCAGGTCGAGGCCGAGTCGACCTCGCTGCTGATGATCGTCGTCGTCGCCCTGGTCGGCACGGCGCGGCAGCGCTCCTACGGCAACGTCGAGCTGCGCGATGCGCTCATCATCGGCGTGCTCTCGCCGCTCGGCGTCCTGCTCGGGGTCGGGATCGCCAACCACGTCTCCGAGCGCGTCCTCCAGCTCTCCTTCGCCGCCCTGGCGCTCTTCATGGCCTTCCAGCTCGTGCGCAGGGCGCTATCGACCCCTCGGTAGTCTCAAAGGGTGGACTCACTCAGCTGGGAAGGCGACGTCCCGCAGCTGCGCAACCCGATCCTCGTCTGCTCGTTCCGCGGCTGGAACGACGCGGCCGCTGCCGCGTCGACCGCCCTCGCCACGGTCGTCGAGGCGCTTGACTCGGAGGTGATCGCCGAGGTCGACCCGGAGGACTACTTCGACTTCCAGGCGACGCGGCCGACGATCGTCCTCACCGAGGGCCAGGCGCGCCACATCGATTGGCCGCAGAACACCCTGATCGCCGCGCGCGTGCCGGCGGCGGACCGCGACCTGATCCTGCTCGACGGCACCGAGCCGAACCTGCGCTGGCGCACCTTCTCGGAGACGATCGCGACCGCCGCCGACGCGCTCGGCGTCGAGATGGTGATCACCCTCGGCTCCCTGATTGCCGAGGTCTCCCACACCCTTCCGGTGCCGATCACCGGCCTCGCCTCTGACGAGGAGCTGGTCGAGGAGCTCGACCTGCAGCGCTCCACCTACGAGGGGCCGACCGGGATCGTCGGCGTCGTCCACGACTGCTGCCGGCGGCTGGGCATGACCTCGGCCTCGCTCTGGGCGGCGGTGCCCCACTACATCGCCGCCGTCCCCAACCCGAAGGCGGCGCTGGCCCTGCTGCGCCGCCTCGAGGGCCTGACCGGGATCGCCGTCGAGGCCGCCGACCTGGAGGAGGAGGCGACCAGCTACGAAGAGCAGATTAGCCGCGCCGTCGCCGCCAACCCGGAGATCGAGGAGCTGGTCGAAAAGATCGAGACCGAGCAGACCGAGCAGTTCGAGCTCCCCGAGGACGTCCCCTCGGCGGAGTCGATCGCCCGTGATTTTCAGCAGTTCCTGCGCCAGCAGGGCGACAAGGGCTGAGAGCGCGCCGCCGGGTTCAGCTCTCCGCCGCCGGACAGATCAACCGGTAGTCGCACCAGCTGCAGACCGTCGGCGAGGGGCGCGGCTCGAAGTCCTGGCCGAGGATCCCCTCGCCGACCGAAAGCACGGTCCGCTCCACCCGCTCGGCGTCGTCGGGCCTGGTCGGCGCCGCGACCCGCTCGGCGTCGAGCACGTAGTAGTAGCTGCCGCTGCTCGCCTCCAGGCCCCAAGCCTCGCGGGCGGCGAGCCGGTAGAGGGCGAGCTGCAGGTCGCTCTCCAGCTCGGCCTCGCTCTTGCGTTCGCCGGTCTTGTAGTCGATCAGCTCGAAGCTGCCGTCGGGAAGGCGGTCGACCCGGTCGACCCGGCCGCGCACGTGGTGGGGGCCGATCTTGATGTCGAACTTCTTCTCCAGCTCGACCGGCTCGCCCACGGCGCCGCTCTCGGCCTCCCAGTAGAGGCGCATCGCCTCGCGCGCCCGGTCGCGGAACTGCAGCTCGTCGTCGCTCGTCCCAAAGCCGGTGCGCCGCCAGCCCGCCTCGAACAGGTCCATCAGCCGCGCCAGGCCCTCCTCGCCCTCGGTCTCCCCCTCGCGGTGGAAGCGTTCGAGCACGTTGTGGATGAGGATGCCGAAGCGCTGGTTGATCGTCGGCTCCTGGGGGATGCCGAAGACGCGCGAGAACTTGTACTTGAGCGGGCAGGTCAGGTAGAGGTCGAGGTCGGAGGCGGAGAGGCCGAGCCCGCCGTCGCCGCGGCGCGGCAGGAAGGCCTCGAGCGAGGGCTCGTGGCGGGCCGCGATCAGGCGCCGCCGCCCGTCGCGCTCGCGCTCGGACTCGAGCAGGTAGGAGTCGAGCGAAGAAGCGTCCAGCTCGGTCTGCTGCTCGGGCGTCGCGACCTGGCGCAGCAGGCCGTTGACGGCCTCGATCGCCTCCGCCGTCGCCTCCTCGCCCGGTCGTTGGGCGAGTGCCGCGAGCTTCAGCAGCTCGAGGTGGCGGGCGATCGCCCGGTTGACGTCGACGACGGTGTCGAGCCGCGGCTCGGAGAGCTCGCGGCCGGCCCGCCACGACGCCTCCAGCACCTCCTCGCGCAGCCTGCGGTAGGTCGCGTGCAGGCCCTCGGCCGGTCCGAACAGCTCCTCGCCCTGCAGTTCCTCTTCGGCGCCGGCCTCCTCGCCCCCGACGCGCGAGAGGACCAGCGTGGCGCACGCCTGCACGTCTCCGCCACCCTCGCCGAGCACGAAGACGTGCTCGAAGTCCATGCCCTTGGCAGCCGTCCGACCGAGTCCGCGGATGGCGCCGGGCGAAGGCGGCTCCTCGCCCCCGGCGGGCTCGATCCCGGTCTCGGCGACGGCGCTCAGGTAGCGGACGAAGTCCCGGGTGGAGCCGTGCGGCTCGCGCCGCGACCAGGTCGCCGCCAGCTCGGCCAGCCGGGCCAGTCCCAGCAGCCTCTCCGCCACCTCCGGCTCGGCGGCGAAGAGCCGCTGCCGGCGCAACCCGACCCGCTCGATCAGGCGCCGCACGAAGACGTCGGCTCTCCGTTCCTCCATCGCGGCCGAGGCTTCGCCGTAGAGCTTGAGGAAGGACTGGATCCGCTCGCGGCCCTCCGGCGGGATCCGCGGGCTTTCCAGGGCCGCCTCGCAACCGGAGACCATGTCGACCTTGCGGCGGCGGGCGATCGTGGTCAGGCGCGCCAGGTCGGCGGCGGCCAGCTCGATCGGCGGTCTGGTCAGCGCCCGCGCCGCCGCCGCGGAGTCTTCGGGGTCGGCGAGCACTCGCAGCCAGGCCAGCGCGTCGCGCACCTCCGGTCGCTGGAAGAGGGCGGCCGAGCCGGCCAGGTGGAAGGGGATGCCCCGCTCCTCCATCGCCGCCGCGACAGCTCCACCGTCCCGGCCGGGGTCGTCGAAGACGACGCAGATCTGCTCGGCTGCGGCGCCCGTCGCCAGCAGGTGCTCGATCTCCCGCGCCATCGCTTGCGCTTGGGCCCGCTCGTTGACGCACCTCCACCTGCGCAGCTCGGGTTGCCGGAAGGATTGCTCCAGGAGCAGGGCGCCAGAGGGGGCCTCGCTCGAAATTGCCTGCTCCGCGTAGACCTGATTCGGGTTCTCGGCTGCAAGCGCGGTGAGGATTGCGCGTTGGGCGGCATTTGCATCCTCGTACTCGTCGATCATCACGTGCGCGAAGCGGGAAGCGATCTGGGCGCGCACGTCGGGGCGTTCGTCCAGAAGCCTGTTGAGGAGGAGAAATACGTCCCCCTGGTCGAGGTTGCACGAGTCCGCCAGGATGCGGTCGTGGGCGGCGCAGAACTCGGCCAGCTCGGGCTCGGGCGGCTCCGAGCCAGCCTTCAGCTCGTCGACCTGCTCGAGCAGCCGCGCCAAGAGGCCGGCCGGGTTGCCGCGGATGTCGTGGTGGCGCAGCGGCAGCTCGTCGATGCGGTCGAGGAGGACGGCAAGGCGCTCGCCGCGCCCCAGCACCTCGAAGAAGGGGTCGAGGCCGGCGGCGACGGCATGTTCGCGCAGCAGCCGCTCGCAGATCTCCGGCCAGGTGCCGATCCAAAGCTCCTCGAAGGGGCGGTCGAGGAGCGCTTCGACGCGGGTTCGCTGCTGCTGGGCGATGACGCGGTGCGCGCAGACGAGGAGGATCTGCTCGGGAGGCAGACCGTCGGCAACAAGTCGCGCAAAGCGCTGGACGAGCACCGTGCTCTTACCGGTTCCCGTCGTCCCGATCACCTTCAGTGGACCGCCTTCGTGCTGGACGGCGCGTTCCTGTGCCGACATCAATTCCGCCCGCGTGCTCTGCTCCCGCTCGCTCGCACTCATGGACACCGGCTATCTTGCTCACTCGCTCCCGCGTCCGCCGCGGGCGGGTCATCACGCATCACCCAAAGCTAGCGCGCCATAGCATCGGCCACATGGACGTTTTCTCCGCAGACTGGCTGGGAATCTGCCGGCGCCTGGTCGAGGCGCAGAGGGCGATCTTCGAGCGGGAGCCGAGCATCGCCGGCCGCTCCGTCTACGAGGGGGTCGGCGAGGGCGGCGACCGCAGCCTGGCGATCGACCGCCGCTGCGAGGACGCGGTCTTCGCCGAGCTCGAGCTGCTCGCCGGCGAGGGCGCCTCGTTCGTCGCCGTCTCCGAGGAGCGCGGCGAGGTCAGCTTCGGCGAGGGTGGGCCGGCCCGCGTGGTCATCGACCCGATCGACGGCTCGCTCAACGCCCGCCGCACCGTCCCCTCGCACAGCCTCAGCATCGCCGTCGCCTCCGGCGACTCGATGGCCGCGGTCGAGCTCGGCTACGTCTTCGACTTCGGCGCCGGGGAGGAGTTCTTCGCCCGGCGCGGCGAAGGGGCGAGCCTGAACGGCGAGCGGGTCTCGGTCGGCGAGGATCGCGAGAAGCTGGAGCTGCTGGGGATCGAGGCGGCCGAGCCGGAGCGGGCGCTGCCGGCACTCGAGGCGATGGCGGGGCGCGTCTACCGCCTGCGGGTCGTCGGCTCGATCGCAATCTCGGCGGCCTACGTCGCCGCCGGCCGCTTCGACGCGATGGTCTCCCTCCGGCCTTGCCGCTCGGTCGACGCGGCGGCGGTGCAGCTGCTTGTGCGCGAGGCCGGGGGTGCGGTCGCCTTCGGCGACCTCCCGCTCGAAGGGGCCCGCCTCGGCCTCGACGCTCGCTACCCGATCGCCGCCGCCGTCGGCCCGAAGGGTCTGGCCATCGCCACCTCGGGTAACCAGGATGGAGAAGCGGGTTAAGAACACACGTTCGCGAAGAACATATGTTCGCTAAACTCGCGACGCTCCAGGCAGGCAATCGAGACTGAAGGGATTCATCCAGATGCCAACCCAGACCAAAGCCAGCAATGGCAGCAAGGCGAAATCGACGCAGGCGGAGAAGAGCCAGACCCGGACGCCAGCAGAGCGGGCGGTCGACTTCCCCGTCGGTGCCGTTCTCACCGTCACCGATCGCGTGGCCGAGCTCGTCGAGCCGTTCACCGGCCGCGGCAGCGCCGAAAAACAGCTCAAGTCCTACCGCGCCGAGCTGCGCCGCCGGGTCAAAAGGACCGAGCGCCGGGGCGCCACGGCCCGCCGCAAGGCGACGACTGAGGCCCGCAAGACCCGCAACCGAGTCGAGCGCGAGGCCCGCAAGCGCCAGCGCACGGTTGAGACGACGCTGAAGCGCAACCGCAACGAGCTCGAGCAGCGAGTGCGCAAGGCGGTCGATCTCCTCCCCGTTTAGTCCTAGCGGCCGCGCACCGTCACCGAGCGTGAGCCGGCGGCCTCGTAAGGCCAGCCGGCTTGCGCCGGCGCGCACGCCCTGAACTGGAAGCGGGCGCCGCGACTGTCGTCGTCGACGAACCGGTAGGCGTAGCGGAAGCGCCCGCGCGCATCTGTGGTCACGGTGCGGAACTCTGACCAGGGCAGTCCCGGCAGGCGGAACTGCAGCTCGACCGCCTTGCCGCCGTCGGGCAGCGGTGCCCCCGCGACCTTGCCGCTGAAGACCACCGGTCGGCCACCGACCACGGCGGTCGCGCTGGAGGCGCGCAAGCTGATGTGTCCACTCACCTGGAGCCCGACCGGATGGCTGCTCGCGCCGGTGAACGTCGCGGTTGGCGCCACCGTCGCCACCACTTCGCGGCTGGGACCGGGATCGAGGCGGACCGCGAAGCGGCCATCGCGATCCGTTCTCGACGTCGAGACCCGTTCGCGCAACGGCGAGCCGGGATCGAATCGCTCGATCACCCGTACCGTCCTCCCGGCCAGGGGCATGTGGCGCCCAGCGATCAGGCGGCCGCCGAAGTAGACGGACCGTCCGAAGCTCACCTTCCGCTGCTTGAAGCCGGCGAACAGGGTGGTCGGGATCTTCAGCGGCGCGCGCAGCATCATGCGGGTGCCGTTCGAGCGCAGCAGGCTCGATGCGGCGTTGCTGGCGGCGTCGTAGGCGGTGACGCGGAACTCGTAGGTGCCTGGTGGGTAGGAGGACGAGTCCCAGCGAGCCTCCAGGCCGCTGCCGGTCGCACGCGTCGGCAGCGGGCGGAAGCGCTGCCGCGATCCCGCCGGCCGTACCCCGATCTCGCCCCGCGAGCGGTCGAACCCGGAGAGGGTGTCGCCGACGACGGCCTCGATCAGCTCCGGGTCGGCTGGGTCCGGCGCGGCGGAGAAGGCGACGACCGGCGGGTCGCGATCCACCCGCACGACCGCGATTCCGGGCGCCGCATTTCGCCTCCCGTTGACGATCCCCCCGTCGGCGACGTTGCCGGCCGCGTCGCGGGCGTAGTAGGCCACAGTGTGGACGCCGGAGGAGACCACCGTCGTCTCGACCGATCCCCCGGGAGCCGCGATCGGCGCGCCGCCGTCGATCCGGATCGCGGTGAACGGCGCTCCGGCCCCGTCGGGGGCCATACCCGAGTCGGAGTCGGTGGCGCGGGCGAGAAGCCGCACTGGCTCTCGCGACCATCCGGAGCCGACCTCCGAGAGCGCCGTCACGGGATCGGTCTGGTCGACGTGGAGCGCCACGGTCTCGGTGAGCGAGCGCACGCCCGCGCCCGACACCGCCACTGCGTGCAGGTAGCTCGTCCCTTCCGGCAATCCCGGGACGAGAACCGCGTTGTCATCGCTGCCGCCGTCGAGGTCCGTTTCGGTCAGGTCGCAGAGCCGGGCTCCCGCGCAGGGCTCGCCCTCCGGATCGCGGTCGATCGAGAAGGCGTAGCCACGGATTCCCGAGAGCGGCTGCGGGCCTTGCGGGCGACCGAGCCCGATGCTCAGCGGAAAGGCGTTGCGACCGATCCACGCGGGCGGCGGCGCCGGTTTGGCGGGTGCGGGAGGGACGTCGTCGAAGCGGAGCTTCGCGCTGGCCGGCGGCCCGAGATGTCCGGCCGCGTCCTCCAACCAGACTTCGGCCGTGTAGACGCCAGCGGCCGGCGGGACGTTCAGGTATTCGATCGCCGTCGCCGGCTGGTCCAACGTCGTTTCGGCCACAGCCGTCTGACCGGATTCCGTCAACACGCGATAGTGCGCGGCGGTGACGCCTTCTGGGTTGAACCACCGCAGCTCGAAGCTGCGGTCGGGGCGCCAGCCCTCGCCGCCGACCACGTGCAGGTTCTGGGGCTCGAACGACGCCTCCGCCGGCGTTGCGCCGAGAAGCGCGGCGACTACCGCCAGGGCCGTGAGACGCCTCACGGCCCGAACTCCCCGGCCGCCGACCCGCTATCGGTACTCGCTTCTGGTGCCGCCGTCGCTTCTTCTGTCGGCGGTGCTTCCACCGCCGCTTCGTATTCGGGCGCTTCCGGTTCAGGGCTCGCTTCGGCAACGGCGCGGTGGTCTGGGGGCGGCGTTCGCTTCGGCTCGACCTTCCGCTGCTTCGCGGGGCCGTTCGCGTCGCGCGCCGGCACCGGCCTCGCCGGTCGCTCCGAGGTCGAGACGGGGCGCGCGCCGGTGCTTTCGCTGCCCCCGACCGGACTTGGCAGCACGCCGGTCGTCACACCGGCCGCCGCCGTTCCGGCAACCCCGGCACACAGCGCCAATTGCTTGATTGCGGCGGCGTGCGAGCCGAGGCCCGAGATCAGGTCCCGCGCCCGCGCGAGCAGGGATCGCCGCAGCGGCAGCGCCGGGATCAGCGCCGAGGCCAGGCGCGGCGCCGCTCTGTAGGTGCGCATGGTCGCCCGGCAGTGGGGGCAGGCGCGCAGGTGCTCACGCACCGCGGCGGCTTCGCGCGAATCGGCCTCGCCGTCGCAGAACGCCGAGATCAGCGGTCGCAGGTCGCCGCAGCGGGCGCCGCTCTCGCTGCGCTGGAGCAGTGAGCGGAAGCGCTCCCGGCCCTCGGCGAGGCAGCGATTCACCTT
>Ga0207663_10001373_pt1 | contig 11290 bp, 13 predicted proteins | sample LARL53metaG_FD_184346 | JGI IMG/M metagenome (GOLD analysis project Ga0207663, IMG submission 184346) | Corn, switchgrass and miscanthus rhizosphere microbial communities from Kellogg Biological Station, Michigan, USA - LAR L5-3 metaG... | ecosystem: Host-associated > Plants > Roots >...
CGCCGGGGCGCCCCCCGTGGTCAGGCGTTTGCGGTGGACGTCCAGGAACGTGGCGGGCGTGAAGATCCCACCCGCGGCCTGCGCCACGCCCGGCGTCGAGCGCACACGCGCGAGCGTCTGATCGGTGATCGGCGAGACCTGCGCGCGGGTTTCGCGCCCCAACGTTTCCGCAGGGCTGACGACCACGTCGTCACCGCTGTTGGCGGTCTTGAAGATGCCCGCGAAGGACTGGTTGATCGTGTCGGTGAGCACGTACGTGCCCGCCATCAGCGCCACGCCGAGCGCGATCGCGATGCCCGTCAGCAGCACCCGCAGCTTGCGCTGCATGAACCCGCGCAGCACCAGCTTCGCCATCAGGATCCTCTCGTGACGGCCAGACGCGCGCGAGTTGGCGTGTGAGGAGCCCTCTTCCTCTTCTTCTTCGCAGGCCGCGTGCGCGCGGGCATCAGCCGATCGCCTTCATCAGGTCGTGCGCCTCACCGGCCGTCACGGCCTTGCCGTCGTGCACGATCCGTCCGTCCGCCAGCACCAGCAGCCGGTCGGCGTATGAGGCGGCGTGGGCGTCGTGGGTGACCATCACGACCGTCTGCGAGAAGTCGTCCACGGCGTGGCGCAGCAGCTCGAGCACGTCGTTCGACGCTTTCGAGTCGAGGTTGCCCGAGGGCTCGTCGGCGAACACGACCGCCGGGCGCGAGACGAGCGCGCGCGCGACCGCCACGCGTTGCTGCTGCCCACCCGACATCTCCGCGGGGCGGTGGGTGAGTCGGTCGCGGATGCCGACCGTGTCCACGAGCCGGTCGAACCACTCGCGGTCGGGCTTGCGCCCCGCGATCGAGAGCGGCAGCAGGATGTTCTCTTCGGCGTTCAGCACTGGCAGCAGGTTGAAGGTCTGGAAGATGAACCCGATCCGATCCCGCCGCAGCTGCGTGAGCTGCTTGTCGTCGAGCTCGGTCAGTTGGACGCCGTCGATGCGCACCTCACCCGAGGTGGGGCGATCCAGGCCGGCGAGCGTGTGCATGAGCGTCGACTTGCCCGACCCCGACGGTCCCATGATCGCCGCGAACGCCCCGCTTGGGAAGCTCACGCTCACACCCGCGAGGGCGTCCACCGCGGCCTCGCCCTCGCCGTAGCGGCGGCAGAGGTCATGGGATTCGACGAGCCTCTCCGACGCCCTGCCGTCGTTCGTCGCGTGCATTCCGGGGCAGTCTACGAGCTTGTGCACGGACCTTAAGCGCCGGCGGCGACGCCCCGCCCGGGATACGCGGGTCCGCGCTTGGCACAGGCGTCGTGATGCCTGATACGGGTCGAACCCTAAGCATGTCGTCCGATCCCTCCTCCAGGATGCGCTATGCATGACCGAGACACGCACACTGCCCGAACCCGAGACAGCCACAGTCGACATGCGCGAGATCAGCCCCACCGTCTTCCTCATCGCTCGCCCATCGATCAACGTCGAGGGGATGCGAGGCTATCTCGAGGACGTGGGTGGCGCATCCTGGCTCGAGCGGCGCCTGGGCGAGGCCGAAGGCTCGTTGTCCAACGACGGAGAGATGCTTGTCGAGTTTGGCGGGCGGGTCTGCTACCGCAGCTGGGAGCCGGGCCTGAACCCGAATGTAACCCGTGTGCGCACAGACCGGCACGCGTACTTCGCCAACATCCTGCGCTGCGGCCACGGCAGCGTTCTGGAGCACGCCAACTACTCCTTCGCACTCCGCAATGTGAGTCGTGTATTCACACACGAGCTTGTCAGGCATCGTGCCGGATCGGCGTTCAGCCAGGAGAGCCTACGTTATGTGCGCCTGACTGAAATCGGTTTCCGTGTGCCACCCGCGCTGGAGCCAATCCGCGAGCAGGTGCTGAGTCTCGTGGAGCAGCTGGAGGAGTTCCAGATCACCGCCGCCGATGCGCTTGGTCTCGATGACGATGGTGTGCCCTTCCATATCAAGAAGGAGGTGACGTCAGCCCTGCGCCGACTCGCCCCTACCGGTCTGAGCACGGACATTATCTGGACCGCAAATGTCCGTACGCTACGTCACGTCATCGAGATGCGTACGGCAGAAGGCGCCGAGGAGGAGTTGCGGCTTGTCTTTGACAAAGTAGCCCAGATCATGAGCGAAGAGGCACCAGAGCTGTTCCAAGACTTCGTCCGCCAGGACGACGGCTGCTGGGTTCCGGAGCACCGGAAGGTCTGAGCAGCGGGCGCGCGGGCGAGCTCGACGCGGGGCGGCCCTACTCGCGCAGCGGATCGACCCAGTGCAAGCCGGAGAAACGCGAGAAGTCAGTGTCGCACGAGCATAGTGTCGCGCCGTGCTCGATCGCCAGTGCCGCCAGGTGGGCGTCATTTGTCAGATTGCCCGCGGTCCCCACCGGCGTCAGCAGCTCACGCAGTACCGCTGAATGACGATTGGTGGGGTGGACGATAGTCGCGCAGGGTTGCTTCAACCATCCGTCGACCAGGTCAAGCGCCCCCTCCGGCTCCCAAGGCCGATCGAACACTGACGGGTTCGTGCTCACCCTGACGAAGCCGATCAGTACGGTCCACGCGAGGGCGACGGTCTCGGTGCCGGAGAACGTGGCGTCTACCCATGCCTGCGCTGCCGAATGACGCGGTGAGGACTCGTCCGCTGCATACAAGAGCAAGTTGACGTCCAGCAGCTTCACTTGCGCAGTTGCAGCTTGCGCACTATCTCCGCGTCCTCCAGTTCGCCGGCGAGACGCAACGCCTTGTCCAGGTCAATTCCCCTGCGAAGGCCCATGTCGCGTGTCCGTATCCGGTACGGGCGCGACTGGGGAGCACTCCCGCCGAGGCCAGCGCGCACAGACTCATTGAGAGCGGTCTTGAACGAGACACCCCGCTGTCGGACAATCTCTCGAAGCTTCGCCGCGACGTCGGGATCGAGCGTTACCGTCGTTCGCATAAATACATCATAGCAGCAAATCGTCTGCTGTCATGATGTCTTGGACAAGTTCCCAGTGATTCAACCTCACCCGGGTGACGGACCGTGCGTCCGGACCGTGCGTCAGTCCTCCTGCGCCTGCAGCTCTCCGACGCGGTCCTCCAGCTGGGCCATGACCGCGGGGTCGCGCAGCGTTGTGACGTCGCCCAGGGCGCGGCCCTCGGCGATGTCTCGCAGCAGGCGGCGCATGATCTTGCCCGAGCGCGTCTTGGGGAGATCCTCCGCCCAGATGATGCGCTTGGGGCGGGCGAACTTGCCGATGCGCGCGGCGACCGTCTCACGGATGCCCACGACCGTCTGCTCGTCGCCGACGAGATCGCCCTGCAGCGTGACGAACGCGACGATCGCCTGACCGGTGTCCTCGTCGTGTTGGCCGATCACCGCCGCCTCGGCCACGTCGGTGTGGGCGACGATCGCGGACTCCACCTCGGCAGTGGAGAGACGATGCCCGGAGACGTTCACCACATCGTCGATGCGGCCGATCACCCACAGGTATCCGTCGGAGTCGCGCCGGGCGGCATCGCCCACGAGGTAGGTCTCCGATCCGAAGCGCTTGAAGTAGGTCTCGACGAAGCGCTCGTCCTCGCGGTAGAGCGTGCGCAGCATCGACGGCCACGGACGCGTCAGCACGAGCAGTCCCTGACCCTCCTCGATCGGCTCGCCGGTGGACTCGTCGCGCACCTCCGCGGCGACCCCCGGGAAGGGATGCGTCGCCGAGCCGGGCTTCGTGGCGGTGATGCCCGGCAGCGGCGTGATCATGATCGCGCCGGTCTCGGTCTGCCACCAGGTGTCCACGATCGGACAGCGTTCTGAGCCGATCACCTTGTGGTACCACAGCCATGCCTTCGGGTTGATCGGCTCGCCCACGGTGCCCAGCAGCCGCAGCGAGGACAGATCGTGCTTACCCGGCCACTGTGCGCCCCACTTGATGCAGGCGCGGATCGCGGTCGGTGCGCAGTAGAGGATCGTCACGCCATAGCGTTCGACGAGCTCCCACCAGATGCCCTTGTGGGGATAGTCGGGCGCTCCCTCCCACATCACCGAGGTCGCCCCGTTGGCGAGCGGTCCGTAGACGATGTAGGAGTGACCCGTGACCCAGCCGACGTCGGCGGCGCACCAGTAGACGTCCTCGTCGGGCTTCAGGTCGAACACGTACCGGTGGGTGGCCGACACGCCCGTGAGATAGCCGCCGGTGGTGTGCAGGATGCCCTTCGGCTTGGCGGTCGAGCCGGAGGTGTAGAGGATGTACAGAGGGTGCTCTGAGTCCAGCGGCTCGGCTGGGCAGTCGGGGTCGGCGGCCGCGAGGATCTCGTCGTAGTAGACGTCGCGGCCCTCTTGCATCTCGCACGGGGTGCCCTTGCTGCGGACGACGACGATCTTCTGAAGCGTCCGCAGGTCGCCCATCACCTCGTCGACTCGATCCTTGACCGGCGCCGTCTTGCCCTTGCGCGCGGCGCCGTCGACCGTGATCAGGACTCGCGCCTCGGAGAACTCCATGCGCTCGCGCACGGCCTCCGCGGAGAAGCCCCCGAAGACGACGTTATGGGGAGCGCCGATGCGCGCGCAGGCGAGCATCGCCACGACGACCTCGGGGATCATCGGCAGGTAGATCCCGACGACGTCGCCCGGGCGCACCCCCAGATCCTTCAGCGCGCTTGCGAAGCGCTGCACCTCGGCGAGCAGCTCGGCGTAGGTGATGTCGCGCTCGGAGCCGTCCTCGCCGCGCCAGTGGAAGGCGACGCGCTCGCCCCTGCCCGCCTCCACGTGGCGGTCCAGGCAGTTATAAGAGATGTTGAGCTTGCCGCCGACGAACCACTTATAGAAAGGCGGGTTGGAGTCGTCGAGCACAATGTCCCACGGCTGGAACCAATGCAGCTGCCGCGCCTGCTCGACCCACCACGCCTGCGGATCGCGCGCTGTCTGCTCATACACCGCCGGATCGCTCAGCAGCGCTCGCCGGCGAAACTCCGCCGGAGGCTCGAAGCGCTCGACGTCCAACAGCTGGGCCAGCTCGCGGTCGAGCGCCTCGCCAGTGGCCGCCGTGTCGGATTCGGCCGCCGTGTCGGATTCAGTTGCCATGTTCACTCCTCCAGATCGAAGTCGCGCGTTCGGAACCGGCACATCTTCTCACCGGCGGCCCCAGTCCGAGTACGGAATCTGTCACCCGAACGCCACCCTCAACGCCTGCCTAGCGGCACGACCGGCATCACCGTGCGCCCAAACGTGGAGTTGGTGACGGCCGCAAACGACGCATACCAAGCGGCCGCGGCGGTCGCCAGGCCAACGTAGCCACCCCAATGGGTCACTGTTTCGTGCGCGCCCACCTCGCCGATCGCCAGCAGAATGAACGTTGCCGTCAGCAGCACGAACACAAGCAGCACCGCTCCGCTGACGCGCAGCGCGGCCACCGTCATGTAGGCGGTGAAGATCGCCCATGCCCACAGATATAGCCCGACCGCATGGCCAGCGTCGCCGCCGATCTGTTTGGCGTAGAACACCTCCAGCGCCCAGAACGAGAGCCAGAAAGCCCCGTAGGAGCAAAACGCGACCGCGCCAAAGGTGTTGCCGGTGCGGAACTCCCACATGCCGGCGAGCAGCTGCACAATGCCGCCGTAGGCCAGGGCGAGCCCCAGCACCACCGGCACGCCCTTACCGTCGACGAGATTCGAGTTGAACATCGACAGCACGAACGTCGTCATCGCAAAGCCCGCGAGGCCCAGCGGCCCCGGGTCGGCCGGCTTCCACCCAGTCACACCGGCGCCGTACACACCCGGACTCTCGCCCTCGCCCCTCCCCGGGCGCTCACCTTCGCCACGCGTGGGGTCTTGACGGTGGATCGTTGCAGCCTCCATGGAGTCCTCCTTCCACCCGCCCAGTGCGGGTCGGAATCAATCGACGATGCAATGCGGCAGTGCCCCGGCCCGCGGGAGCGACGCCGGCGGCGAGTCCGCGCTTATCAACGATTATTCCCGCAAATCTCCACAGTCAATCGCCGGTCAGCCCGGATCGTCCGTGCCGGCCTGCACCGGCGTCATCAATAGGACCTTTTGTCCTGCTCGGGCGTCCCAGGCACCAGCGCCCGCAGACGAGCGTCAGCGACGCTTGCGCCTGCGCTTGCGCGAGGAGCCACCCGCCGGCGACACGGGCTGCGGCTGCGCCGGTGGGGGTGTCACGTCGAGACCAGACGCGACGGCCGGCTTGCCCTTGACCGCCTGCCCACCCGCGGCTTGATCTTCGCGTTCGCTACGGCGCTCCGCCGGCGTTGGCCACGGGCGGGCCTCCCCCGCAGCCCACGCGGGAGGATCGCCATTCGGCCAGCGTCCCAGATAGAGAATGCCCATCCCCACCATCCAAAATGCGGGCACGATTTCCAGCGTCGCGCCTCCGATCGGCAGGAAGATGAGGATCCCCGAGAAGATTCCGATCACGCCCATCCAGCGTGTCAGCAGGCCGACGCGAATGGCATTGATCGATACCGCAACCATGCCCGCCGTCAGGGCCAGCGCGGCGAGCAGATCCAGGTACTGACTGCCCACGTTGACCGCGCCTTTCGTCAAAGCCTGTTCGACGGCGTGGTTTGAGAGGTCGTGGCCGACCGCGAAGTTGTGCGCCTGGATCGAGCCGACCACCTGGTGGGCGACGTTGATCACCGCCAGCCCGACTCCCCCGACGAGCACGAGCGGGCGGGCGAGCGACCACGTCTCCGGGCGGCGAAAGCGCGTCGCGTCGAACAGCAGCAACACCACCAGCGTCAGCGCCACGAGCGCAAGCGACTTGATCGTGCTGCCGGCAATCAGGGCAAAGGCGTGATGGCTGATGTATTTGACCTCGGCGGCGCGCGGGCTGACCGCGGGATTGGCTTCGCCTGAGAGCGCCGGCGCAAGACCCTGCATGAGGCCGACCGTCGGCGCGGAGCTGAGCGTCGCCGTGACGATGATCGCGCTCAGGAAATAGAGCACCCCGCCGGCGAAAGCGGGAACACCCAGGCGTCCGCGGCGCTCGGACTCGCGGGCGAGTTGCTCTGAGATCTCACTGGCGCTTGGCATCGGAACCTTGTGCGGCGCAGTCTATGATGAGCGCATGGAGAGTGGCGGTCTCGGCGACCTGTTCGGCGATCCCGAGGAGCTTCAACGCAGGCTCGCGGAGTTCGCCGAGCAGATGCAAGGACAGCAGCGCCTGGCGTGGGCGGACAACGCGATCAAGCTCGCGGTCGACATGACCGTCGCGGCCGTGGAGCGCATCAACCTGCAGGGCAACGCCGAGGCCCAGGCTGAACAGATCCGCACGGTGATCGCACGCGTGTTCCCGGAGGCGGTCACGCTCGTGCGTGAGGCGCGCGAGGGGCTGCAGTAGCGCGTTCGACTTCCTGCTCGGCCTCGCGCGAGGCGCGCCCGGCGTGGAGCACTTCCCCGAAGGAGCGAAAGCGGAAGATGAAGACCACCGCGCCGAGCCCGACCGTCGCCGTGAACACGGCGATCGCGATCTGCTGCCCGACGGAGTACGCGGCCACGACCGCTGTCGGCGCCGAGACGGCGAACACCTTCACGAGTAGCGCCTGCTGCACGCCGGCGCCGCCGGGCGTGAACGGGACCGCGCCCGCGACCTGGTTGACGGCGAACACGAGCAGCACGTTCTGCACCGAGCCGCCGACTCTGAAAGCTTCCAGCAGAAACCAGAATGCAGCGAAGCGGCACATCCACGCGGCGGCTTGCCAGGCGACGACTTCGCGCAGGTAGCGGGGGCGGTCTGAGAGGATCGTCACGCCCTGGCGTACGCGCGCCCAGAACGCGCGTACGCGCACCGACAACAGCGCAAACGCAACCAGCCCGATCACCGCCAGCGCCGTGATCAAAAACAGCGTGAACCTGAAGTGCTCGGCCAGATAGGAGATGTCGAACGAGCTGAGTTTCGAGAAGTCTGGGGGCTTGGGGAACACGCCCTGGGTGAACGCGAAGATCAGCACAAGCAGGCCTACGCACGCATCGAAGATCGACTCCACGAAGAAGGCAGCCGCGATCGTCGCATAGCTCGACCCGGGGACCGAGGAGCGAGCGAGGAACAGCTTGATGATGTCTCCGCCGCGCGCGGGCACGACGTTGTTGAAGCCGACCGCCGCGAAGTAGGCGCCCCAGATCCGCCGCCAGCTGATGGGGACCGCCGGATAGGCGGCCCGCAGACTGTGGAAGTACGCGCGCGAGCGCAGCGTCAGGTTGAGCCCGAAGAAGGTCAGCCCCAGCACCAGCGCGCCCCAGTGGACGGCCGCCAGGTCGGCGAAGAACTGCCCGACGGCGTCGAAGAACGAGGTGAGGCTGTCAGTGACCGAAGTCGATGCGAGCGGCGTAGCCGGCACAGCTCAAGCGTACGCGGCCGCCGGATCGGCATGGGACTCCCGCTCAGATGTCTTCGTCGTCGGCGTCCTCGTCGATATCGTCGAACTCGTCAAGCTCGAGCTCTTCGCCATCGGCTCCGAGCTCCTCATCACCGTCCCAGTCGTCGTCTTCGAACTCATGCTCGGGGGCCTCAAGGATGGTGCTCAGCGGCATCTCTGCCTCCTCTCTTGCTATCGACCGGTGAGCGGGCCGATGATAGAACCTGACGAGGGCTGATTGGACAAGGGCCGGTCAAACCTCGATGATGTGCGCGCCGCACGGCGCGGGCGAGGCTCGCCGGCGCAAGGAAAGCCGAGGAAGGGTGGAGACGATGGCCAAGGTGGTGTGCGTGCTGTATGACGATCCGATCGATGGTTATCCGCCGAAGTACGCGCGCGATGACATCCCACGGATCGAGCGGTATCCCGACGGACAGAGCGCACCGACGCCGCAGGCGATCGACTTCACTCCCGGCGAGCTGCTGGGCAGCGTCTCAGGCGAGCTGGGGTTGCGGCGATTCCTGGAGGAGCACGGTCACGAGCTGATCGTCACCTCCGACAAGGACGGCTCGGACTCGGTGTTTGAGCGCGCGCTTCCCGAGGCCGAGATCGTCATCTCACAGCCGTTCTGGCCGGCCTACCTGACGGCCGAGCGGATCGCCAAGGCACCGCTGCTGAAGCTGGCCCTGACGGCCGGGATCGGGTCCGATCACGTCGATCTACAGGCGGCGATCGAGCGCGGGGTCACGGTCGCCGAGGTGACCTACTGCAACAGCATCAGCGTGGCCGAGCACGTGGTGATGATGATCCTGGCGCTCGTACGCAACTACATCCCTTCCTATCAATGGGTGCTGGACGGTGGCTGGAACATCGCCGACTGCGCCGCGCGCGAGTACGACCTAGAGGGCATGCAGGTCGGCACGGTCGCGGCGGGACGCATCGGTTCGGCGGTGCTGCGCCGGTTGAAGCCGTTCGACGTGGGGCTGCACTACACCGACCGCCACCGCCTGGCGCCCGAGATCGAGCGGGAGCTGGGCGTGACGTTCCATCCGAATGTCGAGTCGCTGGTGGGCGCGTGCGATGTGGTGACGATCAACGCGCCGCTGCATCCCGAGACCGAGAACCTGTTCGACGCAGAGCTGATCGCCAAGATGAAGCGCGGCGCATATTTGATCAACACCGCGCGCGGGAAGATCTGCGACCGCGACGCCGTCGCGCAGGCGTGCGCGAGCGGCCATCTGGCCGGGTACGCCGGCGACGTCTGGTTTCCCCAGCCCGCCCCAAAAGACCATCCCTGGCGCACGATGCCCAACCATGGCATGACGCCTCACACCTCCGGCACAAGCCTCTCCGCACAGGCTCGCTATGCCGCGGGCGTACGCGAGATCCTGGAGTGCTGGTTCGACGGCAGACCGATCCGCGAGGAATACCTGATCGTCGATGGCGGCAAGCTCGCGGGCGCAGGCGCGCACTCATACAGTCCGGGCAACGCCACCGGCGGAGCGGACGAGGCGGCTCGGTTCAAGACCGGATAGCGGTCAGACCGAGCCCTTGGGGATCGCGGCGAAACCGCCGGGGCTTCGCTCGGAGAGCCAGGGGCATGAAACGGGATGAAGAAGCGCCTCTAAAGGAGGCTGCCGATGCCGTGAATCGCCGCGCTGCCCAGGACGATCTCGAGCGTGACGCCCGCGACTCCGACGACGAGCGCCGCGATCACGACGACGAAGTCCTCGAGCAGCACGCCGAGCGACAGCAGCACCACGCCGAGCGCCGGCAGCGTGTCGAGTCCCGTGAACGGAGGGGCGAGGAACGCCCCGGCAGACCCGGCGATCACCAGCAGCCCGAAGACGATGTTGCTCAGGCGATGACCGAACAGGAAGCGCAGACGAGGCCGGGACAGGCGCTCCAGCCGGCGGATGACTTTCATCAAGGCGGTGACGAAGCGCTGTTGCCGCGCGCCCGCCAGCTCCAGCTTGCGCCAGCGCTGCGGAAGCCAGATCTCCTCGCGGCCGGCTATCAGCTCGAGCGCGAGCAGCACGGCGATGACCTCGAACACATGTGTCGCGCCGCCCGTGGGCAGCGGCAGCGCCGGCACCCCGAGTAGGAGGACGAAGACGATCGCAAAGCTCTTTTCCTCGAAGATGCCGATGAAGCTGCTCAGCGTCTTCTCGCCGTCGCTCTTGAGCCAGCGTTCGAGCTCGTCGCTGATCTTCTTCGGCTCCGGACCCACCCCATCCGTTGCGAGAGGCGGGTGCGTCCGTTCTGTGCGAAAAGGGGCCACCAGCCTGTAGTACCGGGCTATGCCAGCGGTAGCGCCGTCTCTTTCAGCGCCTCCAGCACAAGCTCATCGTGCTCCGCGGGCTTGACCTTGCGCAAGACCTTGGTCACGACGCCGTCAGGGCCGATCACGAAGGTAGTGCGCTCGTTGCCGAAATAGGTGCGACCGTACATCGACTTCTGCACCCAGACACCGTAGGCGTCGGCGACGGTGTGGTCCTCGTCCGCGAGCAGCGGGAATCCAAACGTGTGCTTGTCGGCGAATTTCTTCACCTTCGCGACCGGGTCGGGGGAGATCCCCAGGACGGTGGCGTTGGCGCGCGCATAGTCGGCGCGGTGATCGCGCACGCCGCATGCTTGGACGGTGCAACCAGAGGTGTCGGCCTTGGGGTAGAAGTAGACGACGACAGGAGTGCCGCTGAAGTCCGAGAGCTTGACGGAGCGGCCGTCCTGGTCGGGAAGCTCAAACTCCGGCGCCTGCTGTCCCTGCTCGATCATCGGGCTGGTCCTTTCTCCTCCACATCGTTTGATCTACTTCAACAACCGCGAGAGCCTACGGTCCTTGAGCACGCGACCGTCGGTCTGGCAGGTGGGGCAGTAGGCGATGACGTAGTCCTCGAAGTGGACGGCGCGCAGCGTGTCCGCGCAGCGCGGGCACGGCTCGCCCTCGCGCCGGTGGATCTGCAGG
>Ga0207663_10001374_pt1 | contig 11289 bp, 12 predicted proteins | sample LARL53metaG_FD_184346 | JGI IMG/M metagenome (GOLD analysis project Ga0207663, IMG submission 184346) | Corn, switchgrass and miscanthus rhizosphere microbial communities from Kellogg Biological Station, Michigan, USA - LAR L5-3 metaG... | ecosystem: Host-associated > Plants > Roots >...
TTCCAATTGTTTAGACACTGTACTACCTACCGGACGGTCACGAATTCGCCCGCCACGCTCGAACGGATCGGATATGATCGCCTTTCCAATCAGAGGCGCCTGCGCCATCGCCCCCCTGTAATTTTCTGATATTGCCCGTACGTCTAAATGTAACGTTGCCAGCGGTTTCCCAGGGAAGGTTCTGGGTCTGAGTAGTGGTGTGTAAGCTCCTTTACGACCGGCAAAGGCAGGTGCCTCTTTGTTGTGAAAACATCAGAGAATCGCAGACGTACGGAACGAATCCTTCTCATGTCGGCAGAACAATCCGTGTTTATACGCTTCGTCAACTCAAAGCACAGGGTTGTACGAGAGAAAGTGCTGTCCATGGTGGTGAACGCACATGGCGGCTTGGTCCGGATAAAATCGAGGGTGCGTAAGGGGCAGAAGCTAACGGTGTTTAACACACGGAAATCTCAAAAAGCGGCATCCCGCGTGGTCTGGACCCGGGCGACAAAAGATAAGCAAACCCTCGTCGCGTTCGAGTTTGATCGGCCCACCCCTTCCATTTGGCCCGTGATCGGGTGGCCGGCGAGTTGGAATTCCGCACGAGAACAGCGAGGGTCACGAACCGTCGCAAGCCCATCACTAGAACAGATACGTGGCGATAACATACGTCGTACCTAGGCTTAGGGCGAACATGAGCAATATCGCCATCGCGAAAAGCAGTTGATTGCGCCTCCGCCGGCGCTGACCGAACATATCCTTCTCAAGCCTCCTTCCTCAAGCCGCCGACGCGCCCGCGGCTTTGAGCGGCAAGCAGTTGTCTTGGCTTGACCTCAAATATCGATACAGGCTGGTTCGGCTGATGCCAAGAACCTGCGCAGCCCGAACTCGGTTTCCATTGCACATACGCAAAACGGTTTCGACATGTTGAAAGCACACTGCATCCAGGCGAAGCGCTCCGGGGTCGGAAAAATCTGCCTCGGAAGCCCGTCCATGCTGAAACTGCTCGGGCAGGTCGTGAAGATCGATGAAGTCTCCCGTCGTTGTCATACAGGCCATCGAGATCACATTTTCCAACTCGCGCACATTCCCGGGCCAAGAGTGCCGGAGTATTACGGTTTGGGCTCGACGGGTCAGACCCGAGACGCTCTTGTGGTACAAGGCATTGAACTTTTTCAGGAAAAAATGAATGAGTAACGGGATGTCGTCGAGCCGCTCGGCCAGCGAGGGTATCCGAATCTGTATCGAACTGAGCCGGTAGTATAAATCCTGTCGGAACCGACCTTCCTGCACGTCGCGTTTGAGGTCGCGGTTGGTCGCCGCAATAATGCGGACGTTAATCCGCCGAACCTCCGGAGATCCGACTCTCTGAATTTCGCGATTCTGAATGACTCGGAGCAGCTTCGCTTGCATCGCAAGGGATGTCTCGCCGATTTCATCCAGGAATACGGTCCCTCCGTTTGCATATTCAAATAATCCGAGGCGGGTTTCCGTCGCACCGGTGAACGCTCCACGCATGTGCCCAAAAAGCTGGCTCTCCAACAGAGAGTCGACGAAGGCGGAGCAGTTGCATAGAGCGAGTTGCTCCTGGGCGACGGGACTGATCTTGTGTAGTACCCGAGCAATGACTTCCTTTCCGGATCCGGTTGGTCCGACAATCAAGACGTTACTGTAGTGACGAGCAATTTTCCGAGCGAAGTCGAATACCTCGAGTATGGTCGGGCTCTTGCCGACAATTCCGTGGAATTCAAGGTCCTCGAGAAGAGCCGCTTCCAGTTCACGCACCCTGCGTTTTTGGTCATATAGCGCGGCAATTTCGTCTAGTGTTCGCTTCAGGCGCACCTTGTCAACAGGGTGGGGCATGAAGTCGGTAGCACCGTGCCGGATCGCTTCCATCGCAGAATCCAGGGTATAGCTCCGCGAGATGAGGATGACCTGCACGCCCGGATCTTCATTCCGTATTCGGTCCAGAAAATCGTGGTCGTCATGGTTCGAATTCTCTCCGCTAACGAGGATAACTCGGCACATGCCATGACGGCAGAGCCTCAGCGCCTCCTCGGGTGTATCGGTTGACAATGCGTGATAACCAATTTCGGCGATGAGAGACACGAGTTGCTTTGCGTGCAGAGGGTCCCTGTCGAAAACGCAGGGAGTGAGAGATGGTGAAAATGCGACCTGAGTCCGTCCACCTGAGCCCATTGTCAGCTTTTAGTGCAGTCGGCGTGCCAATCTGAAACGAAACGATCTCGTCCGTGAGCGTTGCTCGCTCCCTGTAAGGCACACGAAAGTAGGAGGTTACCGATTGTCACGCAAGTCTGTTGCGATTCGAATCCGCATCCTGAACCGACACGAGTTCCAATTCCACATTCCGGTTCCAAAATGGTGCGGATCGTGGGTTCGCACTGTCCAGAAACTGGACAGTCCTCGTACGCACTTCTTGCGGCCATCAAGAAATCCGTATCACGTCCTCGTTCGGAATGTCGTTGGAGCAAGTTTGCAGTCGTCCTGGGGAACGACGGTTCTTTCATGAGGAAGTGCTAATGGACATTGACTTGCTTGTATGGTGGGCTCCTGAGCCATGCTGGTAGAAATCCGTTCGAGGTTTATTTCATGTTTGTGATTGTGGGCATATTGGTTGTTGCCGGCGCCATCTGTGCCGGGTATTTGATGGAGCACGGCAACTTGAAGGTGCTGATGCAGCCGGCCGAGTTGGTGATTATTGGGGGCGCCGCGCTGGGAACAGTCCTCATTGCGAACCCGATGCATATCCTAAAGGGAATTATCGCTGGGCTCGTCGGAGTATTCCGAGGATCAAGCTTCGGCAAAGCCAGGTATTTGGAAACACTAAAGATGATGACCGAGCTGTTGAACCGAGCCCGCAAGGAAGGAATCAGTGCGCTGGAGGCCGATAGCGACGCACCCGAGAAAAGCCCCGTCTTCTCGAAATATCCCAAATTTCTTAAAAACCATCACGTTCTCGCGTTCATGTGCGACACCATCCGAATGGCGGCGGGAGGAGCCGTGGAGCCTTTCGATGTCGATCAGATGATGGAGCGGGATATGGAGGTACACCAGCACGATGCCGCCCAGCCGATCGCGGCATTGTCTACCATGGCCGATTCCCTGCCGGGACTGGGGATCGTAGCGGCGGTGCTTGGCGTCGTAATTACGATGGGATCGCTCGGTGGACCGCCGGAGGAGATCGGTCACAAAGTGGCGGCCGCATTGGTGGGAACGTTTCTTGGAATCCTGTTGTGCTACGGATTCATCGGCCCTGTGGCCTCAAAAATGTCGAAAGACGCGGAGGAGGAGCACGCGTTTTACAACGTCTTGCGAGTGATCACGGTAACTTTCGTCAAGGGAACTCCGCCTAGCGTCGCAGTCGAGGTCGGTCGTCGCGCCATCCCCGCGCATGCGCGCCCGACGTTCCAGGAGACGGAAAAGTATATGAAATCAGCGGGGGGAGCGGTTGCGCAAACACCCCAACCGGTAGCGGCAGCCTAGATGCGATGAGTAAAAATTCACCCATCATTATTATCAAACAGCGTCGCGGGCACACTGCACATCACGGAGGTGCTTGGAAGGTGGCGTACGCCGACTTTGTTACCGCCATGATGGCTCTGTTCATCGTGCTGTGGCTCATGAACAGCAGCAAGCAAGTACAAGAGGCTGTCGGAGGCTACTTCAAGGATCCCACAGGCACTTCGAAACGTGTCGGGAGCGATATGGTGGGTTCGGGCGACAATTTCGTGGTGAGCAAGGACAACATGCAGCAACTCAAGGAGCAGCTCCAAAAGACGATTCGTGAAGTGCCGCACTTTGAGAAATTCAAGAACCACATCGACATCACGGTCACGAACGAGGGTCTTCGCATCGAGTTGACGGAATCGGCTTCCGGGACCTTTTTCGAAAGTGGGAGCACGAAAATCAGCCAGGACGGCGAGGAATTGATTACGGCCCTGGCCGAGGAACTGTCAAAGCTGCCCAACAAATTGGCGATCGAAGGACACACGGACTCGGTGGCGTATTCCGCGCCGAACTACGGCAATTGGGAACTATCGGCCGACCGCGCAAACGCAGCCAGGCGACTTATGCAGGCCCACGGAATCAGCGAGGGGCAGGTAACACAGGTGCGGGGATTTGCCGATCAACGATTGCGAAAACCGGAGGCCCCTTTGGATCCGTCCAATCGCCGAATTTCCCTAATTGTCCAGTACCTTAAGCACGACGTTCCGGATGATGATGGAGAAAAGGCCGGCGCCCCTTCCAGCGCGTCCGCCGAAGCGGGATCGAAGTCGAGCGGCCAGGATGCCGCGGTAAGCCGCTCAACCAACTAAAGTCCATCGGGACTTTTGCCGAAATAGGAATTAGGACAAAAACAACAATCGTTCGCAGCCGACCGAGTCGGCGGTCCAGTACAAAGGTGTGCCAAATCTGGTCATTGTACAGATTTGGTACACTCCTTTAATCCTTCCCCGCTCATAAACCCACTGTTATCAACACGGATCGATTTCCTGACTTTGGCCAGGAAATCGCATTAGTGTCTGCCAACAATCGAAACACACGGAACGATCTCGGAGGGTCGAATGGCGACGATGCAGTCATCGAATGTTTTGCGACAACGGGTTTTGGTTGCGAGCGGAGATGCTCTCTTTCGGCGTGCCTTGATCGAAGGACCACGATGCGCTGATCAAGTGAGCGAAGAGGCCCTCGGTGGAGCTCACGCCTTGGCTCAACTCGCCGTGGCGCCCTATGACAGCGTCTTGCTGGATCGTCAGCTTCCGGATTTGGATGCAGTCGAGGTCGCCGAGACAATTCGGCGGCGCCATCCGCAGACACGCGTTGAAATGCTGGACTCCGACTGCCGGGGACAACACCACCCCGTCAGGATCCCACAGTCTGGAGATCGCCTTGCCGTTCCGTCGGCTCGGATTGCTGGACCCGCGACTGCATGTGCATCCGGTGGTCCCGAGCCCGTCGCAGAACGCCTGCCGGGAATGATTGGTACAAGCCGTAGCATTCAACAGGTCTATCGCCTCGTAAGGATGGTGTCGAAGCGAGACACAACGGTGTTGATTACAGGTGAGACCGGAACCGGAAAGGAACTGGTCGCCCATGCGATTCATCAGCTCAGTTCTCGAGCGAATCAACCGTTCGTAGCCGTAAATTGTGCAGCGATCCCGGAGGCGTTGCTGGAGGCGGAATTGTTCGGTCATGTTCGAGGCGCCTTTACCGGGGCGGTCCAGTCACGCCTGGGCCGGATCCACGTGGCGCAAGGAGGAACACTTTTCCTGGATGAAGTTGGTGAACTTCCTCTGAGCATGCAGGCTAAGTTACTGCGGTTTCTCCAAAACGGCGAGGTGCAGCGGCTCGGCAGTTCAGACGTGTACAAAGTCGATGTGCGAGTTGTTTGCGCCACCAATGTCCGCCTGCTGGAGCTCGTGCAAACAAAGCAATTTCGAATGGATCTCTATTATCGGATGGCCATTTTCCCGATCGTTCTCCCGCCGTTGCGCGACCGTAGGGACGATATCCCTCGGTTGGCACAGCACTTCCTAGAGTCGATGCTCGGGGAAGTGTCGTTGCCCGCGAAACGCATTTCCGACCAAGCCGTGGATTTCCTGAAAGAACAACCGTGGCATGGAAATGTTCGTGAGCTGCAACACGCGATTGAAAGAGCCTGTATTTTGACCGGCGAAGACTCTGAACTCCGTGAGGAGCACTTCCAGCCGTTTGTGGACGACGCGCAGATGATAGAACTCTAATCAATAAGCGCCCCCTTTGGCAAAACTCGTGCAGTCACTCCGTGCGATGCGAAATCTACCCAGTACCCGGCAGACTGTACCCAGATCTTCCGCTAAGGTCCAAATGCCGGATCCGCGCGAAGCGCGGGAGCACTTGGCTCACGCATTTCTTACGTTCACCAAAGCGGCCGGTTCTCTGGAACATTCCTACACTCAACTCCAGAATGAAGTCAGCCAGCTGCATCAGGAACTGCGATTGGCGAATTCCGAACTGGAGACATCTCTCAGCGAGAACTCGAGGGTCCGCACCTACTTATCACAGGTGTTAGAGAGCCTGCCTTGCGGCGTGTTGGTGTTGGGCAAGGAGAATAGGATACAAAAGCTCAACCCTCAGGCCCGGGCCTTGTTGTCGGTCTCCGAGGAAATTCGAGAAGGCGACCGATGGTCGTTGCCCGCGTCGCTTCTTGCTGCGTTTTCGAATCCGGCTGAAAACAACGCCAGTGTCGAGTTGGAGTGGTCGCCCGAGGGAGTGTCAGATAGTCGAACGCTCGGCGTGTTACGTAGCTCCATCAGCTGTTCGGGAAGTGGTGCCGAAGACACCGTCTGGATCTTCCGGGACGTCACCGAGCGAAGACGGATCGAGAAGGAACGTGAGATCGCGCGCCGCTCGCATGCTCTCGCCGACGTTGCCGCGGTTCTTGCTCATGAAATCCGGAACCCTCTGGCGAGTATGGAATTATTCACGAGTCTCTTGCAGGACGCGACGACGGATCTGCCCGAGACAAGACCATGGATCAATCATCTGCAGGCCGGTCTGCGGTCCCTGTCGGCCACCGTCAACAACGTCCTGGAATTTCACGGAAATGCCGTCGCACAACTCTTGCCCACGGATTTGGATCGCCTCCTGAATGACACGGTCGACTTTCTGCGGCCCGTCGCTCGCCAGCGCGGTCAGCGGATCGACTTCTACAATGCCGTCGGCCGAGTTACGGTCCAAGCCGATGCCAATCGACTAAGGCAGGTATTTCTCAATCTCTCCCTGAATGCCTTTCGTTCGATGATGAATTGCGGCAGGCTGACCGTGCGTCTCGGCCTATGCTGCGATATGCCCGGAAATCTGCTGCGGGTGGACTTCAAGGATGAAGGTCGGGGAATTCCGCCAAATCTCCGAGAGCGAATTTTTAAGCCGGGCTTTTCGAGCACACCGGGAAGTCCGGGATTGGGGTTGTCCGTGTGCAGACAAGTCGTGTCCCAGCACCGTGGGGAACTCAGCGTGGAAAGTATACCTGGGCAAGGCGCCACTTTTACGGTCCTGCTACCGAGGGATGAGAGCAAATGACTGAGGTATTGATTGTCGATGACGAAGTGGGAATGCGAATGGCGCTGGAAGCGAATTTCCGCCGGCGGGGCTGGAAAGTGCATTCTGCGAATGGCGTCGGCGACGCCCTAGAGAAGTTTCGCGCAACGAACTGCAAGTTGGTCGTAACGGACATGCGCATGCCGGACGGCGACGGGATGGCGGTCTTGCAGGGCGTACGCGACTTTGTGCCCGACGTTCCGGTAATCATTCTCACGGCGTATGGCAGCGTTCCAGACGCTGTCCAGGCAATCAAAGAAGGCGCGTGTGACTACCTTCAGAAACCTGTCACTTTCGACCAACTGGAAAGTACCGCGCAGAGATTCTTGCAAGGCCACGATGCTCCACCGCCGGAGAGCCTGTTCGAGGGCGTCGCGGCATCGGAGGCGCTTCGCAGCCTGATTTCGCGTGCGCAACATGTAGCGCGGACGGATGCGGATGTGTTGGTCGAAGCGGAAAGTGGAACGGGCAAGGAATTAATGGCTCGCCTGATCCATCGTGCAAGTCCGCGGTCGACGAACCCGTTTGTCGCCGTGAACTGTTCGGCATTGCCTGACAACCTGCTCGAGAGTGAGTTGTTCGGACATGTGCGCGGCGCGTTTACTGGAGCCGCCGCCGCAAAGCCGGGAAAATTTGAACTCGCCGATGGTGGAACGCTATTGCTTGACGAGATCGGCGAAATGCCAATGGCGCTGCAACCGAAACTCTTGCGCGTTCTTCAGGAGCGGGAGATCGATCGCCTGGGAGATACACGTTCCTTGCCTGTGAACGTTCGCGTGATTGCCACGACAAACCGGTCTCTTCGAGAGAGGGTTGCAGCCGGACAGTTTCGATCGGACTTGTATTACCGGCTCAATGTTGTTCCGTTGACGATTCCCCCGCTTCGAGAGAGACGGGAAGACATCGTACCGATGGCTTTGTATTTCTTGAAGAAGCACGACGTTGCCGGAAGATTCGGCACAAAGAGCATCTCGTCGGAACTGCTGGCGCAAATGAAAGCCTACGATTGGCCAGGCAATGCGCGCGAGCTCGAGAATTTTGTTCGCCGGGCACTCGCACTCTGTACCGGGACGACGCTGTTGCCGCAGTCCATTGAATCTTGTGGCGAATCAACGCCCATGAGCGGGGCCGGCGTGAGCTCAGGACTTACGCTCCAAACGGTCGAGCGCCAGCTCTTGGAAAAGACGCTTCAAGCGACGGGCGGTAACCGCACGCGGACGGCAAAGATGATGGGTGTGAGCCTTCGAACGGTGAGAAAAAAAATTCGGGCCTACGGTTTGCCCGCCAGGAGGCTGTATGAATTGGATTGATTCACCACAAATGCAGGTTCTTGAGAGATCTCTGGACCTGGACACAATGCGGCAGACGTTGGTGAGCACAAACATCGCGAATGTCGATACTCCTGGGTATCGCACCAGGGATATTGATTTTCGTGGTGAACTGCGGCGCGCCATGGCCGGTGACTATCAAGAGAACGCCGGACCGTTTGTCCTGCCGGTGACCGGTTTGAACGAGCGACCTGACGGCAATAACGTCAATGTGGACCGCGAATCGATGTTGCTCGCGGAAATCCAACTGCAGTTCAAGACAGCAACCGCGATCCTGCGGGCAAAGTTTTCCCAACTGAGTACAGCCATCCGGGAGGGGCAATAGAACATGAACCTATTTAGAGTGATGGAAATAAGCGGGTCTGCGTTGCTGGCGGAACGAACCCGCGCCGAAGTGGTAGCGGCTAACCTCGCGAACGCCGAAACCACACATACCGTTTCGGGAGGCCCGTATCAGCGGATGCACGTGGTTTTTGGCGCTAGACCGGCGGCATCCGAGTTCGGAATGCATCTGGCATCCTTCGCCGACGTCCACGCACAGGACGTAAAGGTTCTACGCGTCGTTGCGGACAATAGCCCCGCGACGCGCCGCTTCGAGCCCGGACATCCCGACGCGGACCGAGAAGGATATGTTTCCTATCCGTCGATTAATCCCGCCGAAGAAATGGTGAACCTGATGGGTGCCGCGCGGGCTTACGAGATGAACTCGGCGGCGGTCACCAGTGTCAAGAACATGATCCAGTCTGCAATTACGATCCTAAGCTAAATAGAACGGTAAGGACCCAGTCATGAATATTGACTCCAGTTACCCAATAACGAACATCGATTCCGGATTTGGCTCGAGCGCGACCTCGAAGACCGGGCCCGGAAGCTCAGACTTTATGCAGACCCTGAAAGACGCGATCGGGCAGGCCGGCGCCTTGCAGGCCGATGCGGACAATAAGGTTGCTCAACTCGCCGGCGGCACCGGCCAAGATGTGCACTCCGCGATGATCGCGGTCGAAGAAGCGAATTTGTCCTTTCAAATGATGGTGCAAGTCCGTAACAAGATTCTGCAGGCATATCAGCAAGTCTCGGGAATGCAGTTTTAAGATCTGAGCGGGAACTCTAGGGAAAACAGAGACGGTAATGGACAAGTTTCAACAACAGCTCCTCGGCTTTCTCCGCGGTCTGAATCGAGCGCAGCGGATCCTGTTGGCTGGGGGTATCGTCGTCACGGCCATCACGATTGCGCTATTCACTCATTACTTCGGCGAAGGTGACTTTAAGCCCTTATATTCGGGGATGAATCCGAGCGACGCTCAGAGCTTGGCGCAACGCCTGGCCGCACAGAACATTTCCTATCGGTTGACGCCCGATGGCACCTCGGTTCTGGTCCCTTCCGACCAGATCGACAAAGCACGTCTCGAGGGAACGGCGCAGGGTCCACCGGCCAGCGGCCGGATGGGATTTGAACTTTTCGACAAACCGAACTGGTCGGGCAGCGACTTTTCGGAGAAGGTGAATTATCAGCGGGCTCTCGAAGCGGAGTTGGAGCGGACCATCCAGACTATGAATGGGGTGGACGGCGTCCGAGTGCACCTGGTGCTGCCGCGCGAATCGATTTTCAAGGATCGCGATCGGCCGCCGAAGGCCGCTGTCGTGTTGAAGTTCCGAGGAGCGAGATTAACCGACCAAGTATCGCAGTCTGTCGCCAACCTCGTAGCGAGTGCTTGGGAGGATCTGTCGCCCCAGAATGTTACCGTCGTCACCACCGATGGGCAAATGCCGGTCGGTCACGAGAAATCGCCAAATTCGGTCGAAGGTTCTCAGGAATTTGAAACGGCGCTGGCGGAAAAAATTGTTCAAACACTAGCGCCCGTTTTAGGCAACGATCACGTCAAATCAAGTATTACCGTCGACTATGACAGTACGGCGCAGGACAGCACCGAAGAGACCTACAACCCCGCTGCTTCCGCAGTGTTGAGCTCGCAGGTGTCGCAAGAGACGGTTGGCGATCTGCAACCTTCCGGAATCCCCGGAACGGCAAGCAACGCTCCGAACTCACAGGGCGCCCCGGCATCTGCGGCGCAAGCTGCGACGACAGGTTCAACGCAGGGTCTACATACCGAGAGCAAGACCTTCGCCGTCAGTCACGTGGTGCGCCACCTAGTCGAACCTGGAGGCAGAATTCGGCGGTTGGCCGCCGCCGTTCTCGTCGATGACGTGGTGGAGTCCAAGACTGAAAATGGCAAGACCCAAGAAATTCGGCGCAAGCGAACGCCGGACGAGTTGAAGCAGATAGGCGAAATTGCTAAAGCGGCGATGGGGTTCGACGAAAAGCGCGGCGACTTGTTTTCGCTCGAAAACATCTCCTTTTCACAGCCCGCCCCAGAAGTATTTCCGGTGCCGACCAAATTTCAGCGTTTCGTGACACTAACGGAGCGAAACAGCGGCTGGATCCGGTATGTTGCGATTTACGCTGGCGTGCTGGTCGGCATATTTGCCGTGGCCTACTTGTTAGTTCTGATGCCTATCAAGAGCAAGATGGCCAGTATTTTGCAACTACAGCGCCCCGACGCCAACGCGCCTGCACTCACGAGCGGAGTCGCGGCAGAATTGCCAGCATCCAGCGAGCAGGAGCTATCTCCCGCTGCCGGCTTGCGCCGTCAACTGGCTGCGAGTGTCCGGCAGGACTCAGAATTGACGAGCCGATTGATCCAAAACTGGCTGAATGAAGCCGGAGCGTCAAAGTGAAGACCTCGCAAGAACCTTTGTCGGGCAGGCGAAAAGCGGCCATTCTCATGGTGTTGTTGGGGGATGAACTCGCCTCCGAGGTCTATAAGACTCTCCCAAAAAACGAAGTGCGATCGATCACTCAGGAGATAGCGGAGTTGAA
>Ga0207663_10001376_pt1 | contig 11279 bp, 10 predicted proteins | sample LARL53metaG_FD_184346 | JGI IMG/M metagenome (GOLD analysis project Ga0207663, IMG submission 184346) | Corn, switchgrass and miscanthus rhizosphere microbial communities from Kellogg Biological Station, Michigan, USA - LAR L5-3 metaG... | ecosystem: Host-associated > Plants > Roots >...
TTTTGCGTGTTCTCGTTGGCAAGCCGCCCGCGTTCGGCCATGGCGGCCGATCCCCAGTGCTGTCCGAATTCCATCAGTTCCTGCTTTGCCAAAACCCCGCCATTGACGGCAACGGCGTCGGCGAGCGGACGGTCGAGCGCAAACAGATCGACGTCGAGGAAGGGCGGCGACTGGTTGAGCACCTCATGGGTCGCAAATGAGACTGAGGTCATGGCAGCCCTCACGGTCGAAGGAAGGTGAACGGCCCGCAATCGGGCTCACCGAGGCGGCTTGATCTCGAAATCATACGCGGGACCGCCCGCGCCCGGCAGCGAAAAATGCCACCACTCCTTGGCATAATTGACAAAACCTTGCTTCGCCATCGCGTTCACCAGCGTCATTCGCCACAGTCGCTGGCTTTCCGTGATCAACCTTGCGGCGGTATGCGCCTTCCGATCGCAACAATCATAGCCGGTGCCCATATCGACGCTGCCCTCCGGTGCGCGGGCGGCCTCAGGCGCGGTACAATCGGCGTAGGCCTTGTTGGGATCGAAGGTTCGGGAGTTGTCGGCATTCAGGTCGACAAGGGTAAGGTCGACGGCGGAGCCGGCGGAATGCAGGGAGTGCGTGGCGATGTAGCCAAGCCGAAACAGATCCTTCTTGGAGAAGGCCGGGTTATAACGCCGCTCGGCTGGCGTCTCGTGCCCGTTCTGCGACCATACCACCATGTCATGCACCGCGCGCACCGGCCGGTAGCAATCCAGCATCTTCAGTGAAAGGTGTTGGCGCGCGAGTTCCTCCTGGACACGCTTGAGCGCCAGACCGACATCGCGTTTGACGATGCATTCGGCACCGCCGTAGCCGGCAAGCGGCCGGCCGATGAAATTGTTCACTCCGGCGTAACGGATGTCCTGGCGGATGGTCGGATCGATATCGGCAAGACGAACAAAGCCGCCGGGCAAAGTCTCGGCGCAGACCGGGTCTGAAAGCCCGATCGCCGTCAGCAGCAGCGGGGCAAGCCTTTTCAAAATACGCATGGCAAGTCGGTCGTATCAAATGGCGGCGACTTTGCGGCAGGTCCGTTTACCCTGGTGCCCGCTTTTCCACGGCACTGGTTCCGACAGACCCGGGGATAACTCGCAAGGCCCTTCTTCCCGCTTGCCCCCCGTTGTTTCTCTGCCTATAGCTCTGGTTTTAATGACCTTCGCATCGAAATCGACTTTCGTCCTCGGTCACCGGCATCTGCTGGGAATCGAGGGCCTTGGCGCTGCCGATATTACCGGCCTGCTCGATCTTTCCGAGGAATATGTCGAGCTCAACCGCCAGGTCGACAAGAAGCGCACCTCCTTGCGCGGACGAACCCAGATCAACCTGTTTTTCGAGGCTTCGACCCGTACCCAATCCTCGTTCGAGATCGCGGGCAAGCGGCTGGGCGCCGATGTCATGAACATGTCGGTGGCGTCCTCGTCGATGCGCAAGGGCGAGACGCTGATCGACACGGCGGCCACGTTGAACGCGATGCACCCGGACATTCTGGTGGTCCGGCACCATGCCTCCGGCGCGGTGGAGCTTTTGGCGCGCAAGGTCGACGGCTCCGTCATCAATGCCGGCGACGGCGCCCATGAGCACCCGACGCAGGCGCTGCTCGATGCGCTCACCATCCGCCGCAACAAGGGCCGGCTCGAAGGGCTTGTGATCGCGATCTGCGGCGACGTCATGCATTCACGCGTGGCGCGTTCCAATATCCTGCTGCTCAACACCATGGGCGCGCGGGTCCGGGTGGTGGCACCCTCCACGCTTCTGCCGCGCGGCATCGAGCGGATGGGCGTCGAGGTCGCCCGCGACATGCGCGAGGGCCTCGATGGCGCCGATATCGTGATGATGCTGCGGCTGCAGCGTGAGCGCATGAACGGCTCATTCGTACCCTCGAGCCAGGAGTACTTCCATTACTTCGGCCTCGACCAGAAGAAGCTCGCCTACGCCAAGTCGGATGCGCTGGTGATGCATCCGGGGCCGATGAATCGTGGTGTCGAAATCGACTCCATCGTGGCCGATGGCGCGCAATCCTTGATCCGCGAACAGGTGGAAATGGGAGTGGCGGTGCGGATGGCGGTGCTCGAAGCGCTCGCCCGCAACCTGCCAAACGCGTGATTACGATGTTGATGTGGCCTCATCCTTCGAGACGCCGCGGAACTTGTCATCGAGCCGCGCTTGGCGCGGACCCGTTGGCGGCTCCTCGGGACGAGGTCATGGGCTCAACCCTCATGGTGAGGAGCAGGCACCCGAGCAGGCCGAGCTTCGCGAGGCTGTTGCGAATGGTGCAAACGAAAACGGCGCGTCTGCGGACGATGCTAGGCATCGCCGGGAGAACCATGACGCCAGGAACTTGCCCGATATGCTGACCGACCGCCGCCCGATCCTGCTCGCCAACGCCCGCGTGGTGGACCCCTCGCGCGATTTCGACGGTCCCGGCGATGTGCTGATCGCCGACGGTGTCATACGCGACTTGAAACGCGGCATCGGCGCGGCCGGCGTCCCCGAAGGCACCGACGTCATCAATTGTGTCGGCAAGATCGTTGCCCCCGGCCTGATCGACATGCGTGCCTTCGTCGGCGAGCCGGGCGCCAGCCACCGCGAGACGTTTGCCTCCGCAAGCCAGGCGGCAGCCACCGGCGGCATCACTACCATCATCTGCCAGCCCTCCACTTCGCCAGTGATCGACAATTCGGCCACGGTCGATTTCGTCCTGCGGCGCGCCCGCGATACCGCGATCGTCAACATTCATCCGATGGCGGCGCTCACCAAGGGCCTGCGCGGCGAAGAGATGACGGAGTTCGGCTTGTTGAAAGCCGCAGGCGCGGTCGCCTTCACCGACGGCGACCAGAGCGTCACCAACGCGCAGGTGATGCGGCGCGCGCTGACTTATGCGCGCGATTTCGATGCGCTGATCGTCCACCATACCGAAGACCCGCATCTGGTCGGCGAAGGCGTCATGAACGAGGGCGAATTCGCCGCAAGACTGGGGCTCATGGGTATTCCCGACGCGGCCGAAGCCGTGATGCTGGAGCGCGACATGCGGCTCGTCGCGCTGACCGGCGGCCGCTATCATGCGGCATCGCTGAGCTGCAACGAGTCGCTGCAGATCCTCAGGCGCGCGCGGGAAGCGGGTCTGGAGGTGTCGGCCTCGGTCTCGATCAACCATGTGACGCTTAACGAAAACGATATCGGTCCGTACCGGACTTTTCTGAAACTGTCCCCGCCGTTGCGCAGCGAGGAGGATCGTCTTGCATTGGTAGAAGCCGTCGCCTCCGGTTTGATCGACGTGATCATGTCGGATCACAATCCGCAGGACGTCGAGGTCAAACGGCTGCCCTTTGCCGAAGCCGCCTCCGGGGCGATAGGGCTCGAGACCATGCTGCCCGCCGCGCTTCGGCTGATCCACAACGGCCAGACCGATTTCAAGACGCTGATCCGCGCGATGTCGACGCGGCCTGCGCAATTGCTGGGTCTGCCGGGCGGAACACTTCGTCCGGGGGCGCCTGCCGACGTCATCGTGATCGATACCGACACGCCCTGGGTGCTCGACCCCGACGATCTCAAGTCGCAATGCAAGAACACGCCGTTCGACGAGGCCCGCTTCTCAGGCCGGGTCGTGCGCACCATCGCCGGCGGGCGAACCGTCTATGAGCATGTCTAGTATGGCGGAGCGGATTTGACGTTCGCGCACCAATGTCAGAACCGGGACACCAGAGCATTTTCGAACCAGGTTTTTATCGGATCGCGCCGTCAGAACGGTTCAAAAAAAACTTTCATGCGCGCGAAATTCGTGGGCGAAGGAGGCGCGGAAATGTCGGCTAGTGCATGGCTGCCGGTGGCGTTCGTCCTCGGTTATCTGCTCGGCTCGATTCCCTTCGGTTTGATCCTGACAAGGCTCGCCGGCACGCAGGATTTGCGTTCGATCGGATCTGGCAATATCGGCGCCACCAACGTGCTGCGCACCGGTCGCAAGGGAGTGGCTGCGGCGACCCTGCTGCTCGACATGCTCAAAGGCACCGCTGCCGTTATTATCGCCAGCTCCCGGGGCGGCCCGAACGCCGCGATGCTGGCCGCACTCGGCGCTTTTCTCGGCCATCTCTTCCCGGTTTGGCTTGGTTTTAAGGGCGGCAAGGGTGTCGCGGTTTATATCGGCGTGCTGATCGGTCTGTTCTGGCCCGCAGCCGTGGTGTTTTGCGTTATATGGCTCGCGACTGCGGTCGCCACGCGCTACTCATCGCTTTCCGCTCTCGTTGCAAGCCTGGTGACGCCGATTTTGCTGTGGTGGTTCGGCCAACCCGCGCTGGCCTCGCTGTTTGGCGTACTGACGGTGCTGTTGTTCTACATGCATCGCGCCAATATCAGTCGGCTGCGGGCCGGGACCGAGGGCAAGATCGGACAGAAGTAAGGGACTTCGGTCCGCCTGCCTCGATATCGGCTGCTCACTGAACGGAGCTTGTGTTCATCCAGGACAGCTTTTGGCGTCATGGCCGGGCTCGTCCCGGCCATCCATGTCTTTATCTCCCCGATCGACGCAGCAAAGACATGGATGCCCGGCACAAGGCCGGGCATGACGCGGAAAGGTCTCCTGACGTTCATCCCCCCTTCCCCACTCGCCCTGGTTGATCCATGCTCACTCTATAGGGAACGCATGGACACCACGACTTCAGCCACAACACGCCTCACCGACGCCCAGCGCCTCGACTGGCTGCGCCTGATCCGCTCCGACAATATCGGGCCGCGCGGTATTATGGCGCAAACGCCACCGGGGTCCGAAAATGACCGCGGGAAAGCGAACTCCAATACATTCTCAGGTTGCCGCCCCTAGGCTAGGATGCCGGAGGGGATTCAAGCCATGGCAGAACAGACTCCACCAGCGCCAGAACCGGACGTTCCGGAACTCGTGCAGTATTATAGGTTGGCTCGGAATTACCTTACCCGGGAGGGTAAGGTGATACGAGAGGCTAAGGGCACGTTCGGGCTAGCCGCGTTAGCTATCGTTGCGGCGACCATTTGGCTGACGTGGAGAGCCGCTGGCTCATTCTTCGAAGAAAGAGCCGTGGTTCTGGAAAAGACAATTGAATATCAAAAAACTCAAATAGACGATCTTAGAAACAGAGTTCAAACGGTCACTCCAGCGACTACTGTTGGCCATGTCCAAATGGTTACGGTCTTATTGAAATATTCTGCTACCACACCAGAGAGCAAACGTCCTTTTGTGAACTTCGGTTTTATGAATATATCGCCTGTCCCGGGAAGGGGACCGTCCGCGAAGGGCTATCTGAAGGTTTTCGATAAAATTCTGACGGCCGAGGAGGAAGACAAAATAATTTTGGATTGGAAAACAGAGGTCAATCAGGCAAATCCAAAGTTAGCGACTAACCAACTAGGGTATGGCGAATACCACATTGATACTGCCTTCAATAGAGACGAAAGCGATGACGCAAAAATAGAAGACGTCAAAGAAGGGAAAAAATATCTATACGCATTTTTTGTGGGCCAATTTACCGACGACAATCAGCCAAAGGATGAAAAGTACGTCATAGAGCGGTGTGCCATTTTCTTTAACCAGATGGATTTCCCCGCAGCTTGCCATGGGCATAGTCAGGTCTATATCGAAAAGATGAAATAGGGTTCAAAGTTCATCTAGCACCACTTCTTCCAATTCCAGCGCCGCAACACACGCCATAAAGAACGTCGCTGAAAACGTCCCCCGTTTCAGCTTCATCGTGATTCCGGCTTCCGTTTCATCCTTGAAGCCGTGTTTTTTCAGCTTGGCTAGTTCGGCATAGGTAATCTCTACCTCTTTCATTCTGGCCTTGAGGAAGGCACTGGCGCGGGCCTCCGTCAAGTGGCCCATCTTCGGATGTGAGATTGTGCCTCGTGGAATGACGCGCGTATCCCTCTTCCCAACGTCCCAAGGTTGATCCATGCTCACTCTATAGAGGACGCATGGACACCAAGGCTCCAACCACGACACGCCTCACTGACGCCCAGCGCCTCGACTGCGCCTGATTCGCTCCGTCATTCCGGGGCGCGCGGTATTATGGCGCAAACTCCACAGGCAAAATCGAGAGGTCCGGATGGAGTAGGAGCGCGCCATGTGGGCGCGCGCGGCTGGGGCCGCTTTAGCTTTCATCAATGCGATTGTAATCACCCCACTGGATAAACTCGGCGCGCATCCGTTCGCTGCGGATAGGTCGACTCAATCTGAGTTGGTAACACCATTCGGTGAAGTGGGGCTGGCCGAAAACGTCTCGGTAATCTGCTCTCCCCCAAATGAACATCTTTGGGCACGGTGGAACGGGATTCCACTGCCAATTAACGAGGGCCATGGCGCCGGTCATCTCAATAGGGTCGCTAGGCTCGGTGGCTTGGGGACCGAGAAAGAACGGCACCCCGTCATCAGTATAGGTGAAATCGGAAGTATCGGGATGAATTGGTCCATTCGGGCCACGCCAATTGACACTGATTCTCATGTTTTTGACTGGCGTTGTCCCGCTGTTTTTCCAGCGCGGCTGGGCCGAGAACCGCGTGATAAAGAGCCCGGGATCATTTCTGTATGGTTCCGGCAAAATCTCATTTTCAACGACGCTGCTATCGGCGGCGGTAGTCAATTCAATATTGAACCCGTCAAGAAAAACGAAGGCACGTTCCGTCTTGAGCAAAGCATCCTTTGCGATGGCGACGGAATCTCCGGTGAATTCAATCTGCTTCTCCCCAGCTCGCCAAAGATTGTTAGTGGCCAGCCACAAGCCGATGGTGGAGATCGCAAGGACAATCGTGAACGCGCCAACGACGCTCTTGTCGTGACGCTCAAGGAATCCGTCCAGCGCATTGAGGCCGACGATTACTCCCGTGCGAAAGGCGGGGCAATATTTCTCATCATTGTGATCAGCGGCCTTTTGATCGTGCGATGGTTGTATGAGGCACAGCGATAAATCCGGGACGGGGAGACCAGCTCAGAACTTCGGCGAATGCCAAATAGATAAGCGCAATAAGCGCCCAGTTCCTTTTTAGCATTTGCCACCCGCCCCACGATCAAATCTACTCTAAAACTACCCCTTCCAATTCCATTGCGGCAAGGCACGCCAGAAAGAGCGTGGCGAAAAACGTTCCCCGTTTTAGCTTCATCATTATCCCGGCTTCGGTCTCATCCTTGAAAGCTGGATTCTTAGCGTCATGGCCGGGCTCGTCCCGGCCATCCATTTCCTTATCTCCCCGATCGACGCAGCAAAGACATGGATGCCCGGCACAAGGCCGGGCATGACGCGGAAAGGTCTCCTGACGTTCATCCCCCCTTCCCCACGCCTCAAGGTTGATCCATGCTCACTCTATAGGGAACGCATGGACACCACGACTTCAGCCACAACACGCCTCACCGACGCCCAGCGCCTCGACTGGCTGCGCCTGATCCGCTCCGACAATATCGGGCCGCGCACCTTTCGTTCGCTCGTCAATCATTTCGGCAGCGCGCGCGCCGCACTTGAGCGGTTGCCGGAACTGGCGCGGCGTGGCGGAGCCTCGCGACATCAGCGGATCTGCAGCGAAAAGGACGCGCGCGCCGAGCTTGCAACAGCCGAGCGATTGGGTGTCCGCCTGATCGCTCCGGGTGAAGGCGGTTATCCGCCACGTCTTGCGGTCGTGGACGATGCACCTCCGCTGCTCGGCGTGCGCGGCGGCCTTGACGTCCTGGAGCGGCCGATGATCGCCATCGTCGGTTCCCGCAACGCTTCCGGCGCCGGGCTTAAATTCGCAAGCCAACTCGCCCGCGATCTCGGCAACGCCGGATTTGTCGTCGTCTCCGGGCTGGCGCGCGGCATCGACCAATCCGCCCATCGCGCCAGCATCGAGAGCGGCACGGTTGCGGTGCTGGCCGGCGGCCACGACCAGGTCTACCCGCCCGAACACGCCGACTTGCTGGCGGCGATTGTCGCCTCAGGCGCTGCGATCTCCGAAATGCCGCCAGGGCACGCGCCGCGTGCCCGCGATTTTCCAAGACGCAATCGGCTGATCTCCGGCAGTTCGATCGGGGTCGTCGTGGTTGAGGCCGCGCTTCGCTCGGGCTCGCTGATCACCGCGCGTATCGCCGCCGAACAGGGTCGCGAGGTATTCGCGGTGCCGGGCTCGCCGCTCGATCCGCGCGCCGCGGGCACCAACGACCTGATCAAGCAGGGCGCGACCCTGATTACCGATGCCTCCGACATCATTCAGGCGGTCGAGCCGATCATGGAACGGGGAATCGAACTTCGCGAGCCGGACGAGGACCCGTTGGCCGGCGACCCCGACGCAAGCGATCGCGAGCGTATCGTGGGACTATTGGGACCGACCCCCATTCTGCTCGACGACCTGATCCGCCTGGCGGGCGCTTCGCCCGCGATCGTGCGCACTGTGTTGCTCGAACTCGACCTCGCCGGACGGCTCGAGCGCCATGGCGGCGGGCTGGTGTCGCTGGCCTAAGGGAGGCCAAGTCTCACGACAGCTTGCGCTTGCCGCGGAGGCGAACGAACTCCTCGGCTTCCATCTGCGCCATTTCAAGCAGACGGATCAGCATGCCGAGGTCGTGCCTGCGTGCAAGTATGGCCAGGGCGGCGACGGTTTCTGCGATGAACAATGCGGCCTCGTCGGGCCCGCCGTCCCCCGGCGGCTCGCCGTTCTGGGAGCTCCCGGCCTTGCCCGAGGTTCCACGCTTCCCCCAGCCGCTCTTCCTGATCAAAAACACTCCAATGCCGTGTATTTGGGCAAGATACGCCCATCGGGTGCGCAACTCTAGGGCGTATTTCACAACTTTTTGGATAGGGACGCCGCCCCTTAAAGCGTGCTTTCAACATCTGTCGATTTGACAGGGGGCTCCTCACCACCCATGTTCGCACTCGAACGGCCGACGCGAGTCCCGCGGAACCGGCCTTCATTTTTCCCGTAAACTATTGGAATGACATGAATATCGTCATTGTCGAGTCGCCGGCCAAAGCCAAGACGATCAACAAATATCTGGGTGCCTCCTATGAGGTTCTGGCGTCCTTCGGACATGTCCGCGACCTCCCGGCCAAGAACGGATCGGTCGATCCGGACGCCAACTTCCAGATGATTTGGGAGGTCGACCCCAAGGCGGCAGGCCGACTCAATGACATCGCCAAGGCGCTCAAGGGCGCAAACAAGCTGATTCTCGCAACCGACCCCGACCGCGAGGGTGAGGCGATCTCCTGGCATGTGCTTGAAGTCCTCAAGGAGAAGCGCGCGCTAAAGGACCAGGCGATCGAGCGCGTGGTGTTCAACGCGATCACCAAACAGGCCGTCTCCGACGCGATGAAGCATCCGCGCCAGATCGACGGCGCGCTGGTCGACGCCTATATGGCGCGCCGCGCACTGGATTATCTCGTCGGCTTTACGCTCTCGCCTGTATTGTGGCGCAAACTGCCGGGTGCTCGCTCCGCAGGGCGAGTGCAGTCGGTGGCGCTGCGGCTCGTCTGCGACCGCGAGCTGGAAATCGAGAAATTCGTACCGCGCGAATACTGGTCGTTGATCGCGACGCTGGCGACGCCGCGCGGTGAGGCATTCGAGGCCCGCCTGGTCGGTGCCGATGGCAAGAAGATCCAGCGGCTCGATATCGGCACGGGTGCTGAAGCCGAGGATTTCAAGAAGGCGCTCGAGGCAGCGCAGTTTACCGTGACCACGGTCGAGGCAAAGCCGGCGCGGCGCAATCCGCAGGCTCCCTTCACCACCTCGACGCTGCAACAGGAAGCCAGCCGCAAGCTCGGCTTTGCCCCGGCGCACACCATGCGGATCGCGCAGCGGCTCTATGAGGGCATCGATATCGGCGGCGAAACCACCGGTCTCATTACCTATATGCGAACCGACGGCGTGCAGATCGACAATTCGGCAATCGTGCAGGCACGCAAGGTGATCGGCGAGGATTACGGCAACGCCTATGTGCCGGACGCGCCGCGCCAGTATCAGGCCAAGGCCAAGAACGCGCAGGAAGCGCACGAAGCCATCCGTCCGACCGATCTTTCGCGCCGGCCCGCCGAAATGCGCCGGCGGCTCGATTCCGATCAGGCGAGACTTTATGAACTGATCTGGAAACGCACCATCGCCAGCCAGATGGAATCTGCCGAGCTCGAACGCACCACCGTCGACATCACGGCGAAGGCAGGTTCACGTGTGCTCGAACTTCGCGCGTCCGGCCAGGTGATCAAGTTCGACGGCTTCCTCGCGCTTTACCAGGAAGGTCATGACGACGAAGAGGACGAGGACAGCCGCCGGCTTCCCGCCATGAGCGAGGGCGAAGCCCTCAAGCGCAGGGAACTCGCCGTTACCCAGCATTTTACCGAACCGCCACCGCGCTTCTCGGAAGCCTCTCTCGTCAAACGAATGGAAGAGCTCGGTATCGGCCGGCCGTCGACCTACGCTTCCATTCTCCAGGTCCTGAAGGACCGCGGTTATGTCAGGCTTGAAAAGAAGCGCCTGCACGGCGAGGACAAGGGCCGCGTCGTGGTCGCGTTCCTTGAAAATTTCTTCTCGCGCTACGTCGAATACGATTTCACCGCCGCGCTCGAAGAACAGCTCGACCGCATCTCGAACAACGAGATTTCCTGGAAAGAGGTGCTGAAGGATTTCTGGCGCGACTTTATCGGCGCGGTGAACGAGATCAAGGACCTGCGGGTCGCCGAGGTGCTCGACGCGCTCGACGACATGCTGGGGCCCCACATCTACGCGCCGCGCGAGGACGGGGGCGACCCCCGGCAATGCCCGAGCTGCGGCAGCGGGCGTCTCAACCTCAAGGCCGGAAAATTCGGCGCCTTTGTCGGTTGCTCCAACTATCCAGAATGCCGTTACACCCGTCCGTTGGCCGCCGACAGCGAAGCAAGCGCCGATCGCCTCCTGGGCCAGGATCCGCAGAGCGGTCGCGACGTGATCGTGAAGGCGGGACGCTTCGGCCCCTATATCCAGCTCGGCGAGCAAAAGGACTACGCGGACGGCGAAAAGCCGAAGCGCGCGGGCATTCCGAAGAATATCTCGCCTTCCGACGTCGACCTCGGTCTGGCGCTCAAATTGTTGTCGCTGCCGCGCGTCATTGGTCCGCATCCCGAAACCGGCAAGCCGATCACAGCAGGACTCGGCCGCTTCGGACCCTTCGTGCGTCATGAAAACACCTATGCAAGCCTCGAGGCTGGCGACGAGGTGTTCGACATCGGTCTCAACCGGGCCGTCACACTGATCGCGGAAAAAATCGCCAAGGGGCCCAGGGGCCGGCGCTTTGGCGCCGA
>Ga0207663_10001379_pt1 | contig 11270 bp, 8 predicted proteins | sample LARL53metaG_FD_184346 | JGI IMG/M metagenome (GOLD analysis project Ga0207663, IMG submission 184346) | Corn, switchgrass and miscanthus rhizosphere microbial communities from Kellogg Biological Station, Michigan, USA - LAR L5-3 metaG... | ecosystem: Host-associated > Plants > Roots >...
GTTGGAGTTGTTGCTATACCGCCAGCTGTGCCACCTGTTGTAATGCCACCAAGTGGCGGCGGCCTTGGAGGCGGCGGTACATCTACGGGTGGAGATACGATTGCACCTCCACCTCCACCTCCACCTGTTACCATTGTTGGAGCAGGAGGAGCTGGTGGCAGCGGAGGAGAGGCCGGGCATGCTGGCAGCAGTGGTCAAGTTGGTGGTGCCAGTACAGCATCTACATGTACCCCTAGCGGTCCCCCCCTATGTACAACAGCTAATGCTCCAGGTGGCACAGGAGGAGTCGGCGGCGCTGCTGGCGGTACCGGCCCATAGCCCCTCTTTTTTATTTTAGGCAAAAATTATCCTTTAGATCTACTGAACAATAATTGTACAAACTCCACACCACATTCTGACTTTGATTAATGAAAGACAAGAGCCTTTAAGATTTCTAAAGAGATTTAATTATTAATTACCACCGTTGTCGTTATACTTCTGTACATTATTTCCATGGTTTTGTAACTCGTCGTCTGAAATATCATAATGTCCCCTCCTGTTACATTCTTTAATCAATCCTGCAATCACGTCCCCCACAGACTCGAGGGCAATAGCAGGTCAACAGCTGTTTAATTGTCGTGAGCTTATCTTTAGCGCCCTTTGCAACAGACTGCTATCAAGTCGATTATGATATGGCATGTAATTTTTGAAGGTAAAGCACCATCTTCATTCACGAAAATTGTTTATTACATTCTGCACAAGTTGTTATTTGAGCATTCAGGTGATCTTAACACATTATTACAGTTTGGCAAAGATGCATTAGCAAAGACTAGCCAAGCAGCAGATAGGAACAAAAAAGAGGATCTATCGTAATATGTATCATAATAACAATGGAGGGAGAATTGCATATACATACCACCTTCTCTTCTTTTTTAGAAAACAGGAGTATTTGATTTAGCTTTTGTTCGTTCTTGATTGTCTCGAGATTTCATATCCCCGCATCAACCCATATTTTTTTGAAATGTGATAAAAATAAAGTTTGTATGCAGTGTCAAAGCGGCGGTTTCTAGAATAATCTTAATCTTAAAAGTAGCAAGTGCATTTTTAGACAGTTAACTATGGCTTATTTCTTTATCATGTTCAAGCAATCTTTCAAAGATCATTTTTTCCTCTGGTCTTATACTTTAATACTTATAGCTTAGCTGCCTTCCTAGACGAGATGAAGATAATAGTATTATTTTCACAAGTTGTAACACATGATATTGTCATATTGATTTTAAGGTATGTTATCGTTCTTAGTAATAGATATGACAGCAGCAGGACTTTTCCTTATCACTCTCCGAATTCTGAGCTTGTCGGCCTACTGCGTTTTATCCTTCAAACTATATCTCAGTAGCAGACTGTCAAGGAATTTATTGAATATATAATTATTTATGACGTCGTCCGCGTAAATTCCCAACGATATTACGTTTCCTTTGCCGTAGTCAAGCTCATATGTCGCGATTTCCATCTTGGTTGTTTTGTTGTTGTTGTTCTGTGGTGGTGCATTGGTAACATTACTATGGTAAGGCATTGTACTATTATTAGTAGGATCAATATCATCCGTACTGTGGGGACCTATTACAGACGCGTTATAATCTAGCAGTATTTTGTCCTTTGGGTTGGTCATATATTGTTCTTCTCGATGTTGATATTCAAAAGGATTATTTAGAAATATGATTCTGCAAGAATAGCAAAGGTAGTTGCTTCCAATCCATTGGGATGTCTCTTTTGTCCACCTTTCACCAATACTTCTCCATGCCGATTTGCCGTTGAATTCCCAGCTATGACCTTTTGCTAGGGTTACAGTTTTAGTCTTATCATCATATTTTACCTCTGCATAGAACGTGTTACCATCCATAAGAAACAATATGCCTCCATTTGTCACAAATTTTTTCAGATTATCATATTCTTTTTGTGTCACGTACTCTTGGTGTCCTAATATTACGACATCATACACATTTTGATTATTATTACTGTTAGTATTACTACTGTTTCCACCACCTTCCTTCTTGAATATGTATCCATTATGAGCATCCTCATCTGACAAAACTGTGATATTGGATTTTGGCATAAGCCATTTAATATGATCTACCAAATAATCTATTGCAGCTTCAGACGACACCCTCGAAGCAGCCTCGGATAATGTATTATTGTTGGTGGTGATGGTGTTTGATAATAAGCCAACATGTCTTGTGATGTTACTTCCAATGGTGGCATTGGCATTGAGTTTGTAGAAGAGGTAAAATGCGTTATCATATGCTGCCGCTGTAAATGTAGGTCTGATAATTGCGATATTGGTAGCGGCTGCGGCTGGTGCTGTTGTTGTTATTGTTGTTATTGTTGTTGTTGCTGGTATGCCAATATCTTTACCGATACTTTTGTTCGCATTTTCACTAATAGTATTATTACTCCCCAGAGCTATTGCTGATTTATTACCATCATATAATGAAGGAATAGTTGTGGTTATCTTTCTAAGGAATATCTCCTCATTATTGGCTGTCGTATTTGCATCCCATGTAACATACACATTAGTATTATTATTAACGATTTTTGAAAGAGCGATTTGAGGATGTTGTGCTAACTGGTTGTTACCGTTATTATTATTACTGGTCAGATTTGTACTGTTATCAAACGTATTCCCTCCGTCAGTGCTCCTTCCAAGGCGTATTTCCTCATTACCATTTGTTGCATACTCATTCCATACAACGTATACATCATTTACATTGTTTTTAGATTGAACAGCCACTATTTTCTGGTCAAAGGAATCTCCTTCTGTACCGTTGCTGAGGTCGGTTATTTTATTTTCAAACGTTGTACCATAGTTGTTGCTCCTTCTAAACATAATGTCGCCCTTCTTTCCGTGCGGGTTTTCGTTCCATACTACATACACATTACTTCCAAGAACAGCCATTTGCGGACCAAATGACCATCCAGTAAAGTTGCTTACGTTATTAACCAGCTTATCAAATTTATTACCATTATCAAGGCTTTTAGCAAATACCACATCTGTAATAAAAGTAAACTCACCTGATACAATAGTACCATTGACCCACAGGGCATATACATTGGTCCCAGATGTGGCTAGAAGCAGATCGTCTGAAAAGCCGGAGCTGTTATTAGCCAGGCTAATGCCCTTGCCATCAAATGTTTGCCCCCTGTCTGTGCTTTTCCTAAATATTATATCATAACGTGACGGCTGCTGCTGCTTGTTCTGGATCTTGTAGGAGTGTATCTTCGTCCATACTACGTAAATATTATTATCATTGTCAGATATCGCTATTTGCGGCTGATAGGATAATGGGATATTGTTGCTCAAGTTAATTTCCTTGTCGAATGTATTTCCTCCGTCAGTGCTTCTTCTAAATGATATCCCATCGCCAGCATTATGCCATACTGCATAAACATAGTTACTTTTAGAAACAGCAATCTCCGGATAGCCAAAGAATCCGGTATTATTGCCTAGATTAATAGGCCTACTGAAGGTATCTCCACCATCAGTACTTTTACTGAAAAAAATCTGACCATTATTTTCGGGAGTATTTTCCCATACTACGTATAGGTTATTTGCCAGTGCAGTAATTTTTAGATTGAATGCCCCGCCTCCCCCTTGCAAATTGTTCTTACTCAGGTTGATGATTTTAGTATCAAACGTATTCCCTCCATCATTGCTCCTTCTTAAGAAGACGTCTCTGCTCCCCGGTGTGTCGTCTAGCCATACCACATAGACGTTATTTCCAGATGCAGTCACCTGGGGCAATTCCGAATGCCCGTTATTGTCGCTCAGGTTGGACATGTCGCCATTACTACCACTCGTATTATTTGCAATTGTGTGTTGGGCATTAGCTTGATATTTCTGCATAGGTGCGAAAGCCGTTGCTATTTGCAACAATAGTAGTAGTAGTACTATTACAACTATACTTCCTGTTTGGGATTTTATCGTGGTGACTGACGCCTTCCAGAATGACAGCTCTTGTTAATAATAAACCATCCGGCGCCGCATGAACCTAAAGGGCACGTCCATTAACCAACGATATATCGTGCCACCACTTACTTTCTGCATTACTTATATGACAAATATGGCTGGCAGTATAAAGTTGCTCTTTGCTCCTTTATTTATTAAAGTAGCAAGGCAAAGGTCATCACTAGTTGTTTAAATTTCCGTACTATTAAGAGGTCGTAAAAAGAGTTTCTGGGTCGAATCTGCAGTCAAATAAGATCTTCCTGAATCCGAAGAACGCTGCTGTGGTGTCTGCAGATTCAACAGGCCGTTTCTGTTTCCATAATGATCCTCCCCAGTTTTCGATAAACCTACAGGTTGACCTAGCCCGTCGTATTTTCTTTTAGGGCGAACCTTCAAATTCTAATTCCCGGAGCACATCTGCTCACAAGATTGACATTCCAATTTTTATCATTGCAGATAACTCCTGCGCTTTAGCTTGGTCATTTGCTTCATCGTCGTTATGCAGTAGCCGCCCAGTCACTGCGGTTACTGCAGTTACTGCAGTTACTCCGTAATATTATTAGCATAATGAAAAATTAGCTATGGAAGTTGCCGCTTCATGCTATGTCAGCAAAAATCAGATAAGCTTTAAGACACTCGTAAACTTTAGAACATACTCTAGAAGAATCTTATTAACACCTAGTTACAGCTTAAAGTATATTCTTTCCAATCTGTTTCATCGGGCAGGGCCAATCCAAATTGCCGCGCTGCAGACAAGACATGGCACTTTAAAAAAAGCTCATGGCACGAATTTTTAAACATAATCTAGTAATGACTTCTGATCCGGTGGCTTTTTCTTTTCTATCCTGACTAGATTGGACACCTTTAATCCAACCCTTCTAATGGGAAGCGACGTGTTATTCCTATCAAGACTGAATCTCTGCAGTAATACATCTATCACGGATACAATACTTTCTCGTCTATTTTGGAAAAAGGGAAATGAGACGTCCCTTGTCTCTACTGAAAAATCTGATCTCACTAGTTTTACGCCGACTGTTCTAAACTCATAACGCTGTTTCCTTATCCTTTCATAAAGCTCATCGACCAATTCATTCAGGTATTGGAGTATCTTTTCCTTATCCGTTGTAGGGTGGTCCAACGTATGCTCATTGCTCAATGATATGTTGTCTTCCCTGGGTATGACGGGATCGTTAGTGTCTTGTCCGTTAGCCACTTGCCACATCCACACTCCGGTCTTTCTGCCAAACCTTTCTGCCAGTTTCTGAACGTCGTACTTTGCCAATTGCCCTACGGTCTTAATCCCCATTTCTTGCTTTAGAATTTCCTGCGTCTTGGTTCCGATTCCCGATATTCTTCCAACCTCCAAGGGCTCCAAGAACTTGCTTGCATAATCGGGGCTTACTACGGTCAGTCCGTCGGGCCTTTGAAAGTCTGAAGCAACCTTTGCAATGGATTTCGTGGATCCAACGCCGACGGAACAAGAAAGTCTGCACTGCTCCCTTATAGCATCTTTTATTTTTCGTGCATACTCCTCTATGACTGGAACACCGGCAGCCTTCCTTGTACAGTCCAGGTACGCTTCATCGATACTTGCTTGTTCCAACACGTCTGCATACTCCTCCAGTATGCCCATGACTTTGTTTGAAACCTGTCTGTAATATGGGATGTCTACGGCCTTGAGAATGAGGTTGGGACACAACTCCAAAGCCTTGGAAAGTGACATGGCAGATCTTACTCCCGACTTTCTGGCTTCGTAAGAACATGACGATACTGCACCCTTGGTGATCTTGCTGTTATTATCCTGATCAGTCATTATTACTGCATGCGCCTTTCCCGCTAATGACGCATCTCTCAACTCTTCACAGGATGGATAAAATGAGTCCAGGTCCACATGAAATATGGCTCTTCCCATCCACCGAGGCCTACCGTAATTTCTTTCGGGCAGATCCAGCAGCTTTAGGATAGCATTAGCCCTGGATGGTCTGTCCACAACCATGATTGCAAAATCAAGGCCGCCAGACGGGTTAAGCTTATTCCTCTCTTGTGTTGCCTCCAATTCCTTCTCCCTTATCTTTTCTATCCATTTCTTTTCGTTTCCAGTTATTCTGAGATACAGAAAATCAGCGGTGACAACAGGATACCTATGACTATCGGACCAAACCAAGGCGGCATTATGCCTCTTTAGTATGTGATATGTCAGGTCCTGATACCATGAATAATGGTCAAATTCTAAAGCGACGGAATATCCATGGTACGTACATATTCGCAATATTTCATCAAGCCATTCTCTTCCGTCTTTGAGTGTCAAATTGGTAGGTTGTTGGACAACAACAGCTAGAATCTTTGCTTCCAATGGTGCCAGATCCTCGAGAAAATCTCCTAAAAGATGTATGCCGGCGTCTTCTACAACACGCCTGGGAAGCTTGACGGCAAATCTAAAATTAGAAGTTGTTGATGCAGCCCACCTTTTGAACGTGGACTTGTTTAGAGCAGGAGAGGAACTGCTAGATAAGTCGACCTCTACAAAATCAAACACTTTTGAATAATATGGCAAATAATCCCCGGTATCCAAGGCAGATGGGTAGAAAGGTGTTTCCGCTTTGTCTACTCCAAGCCTTCTCCATCCTGCGCACCCGACGTAATGTTCCAAGGCCTATCTAACCTTATAGAGTCATTAATTTAATTGATTGTAAACTATAGAAGCATCTCTAGAAAAGATAGAACCCGGGATGTCGTGCCTGTACCTACTGAGTAGTACCTACTGACCTACATTTTCTGTATCAACAAAAATGTTCAACAGTCATCATCATGATAATCAAATGCTTTTCTGTGTTAGAATGTCAATGCGTTGCTGCAGCCACGCTATCCTGTAAAAAAAATAATAAGAAAAATGACTACCAGCTTGTTGTTGCTAACCGCTCACGCCGAAAGGAAGCTTCATCGGTGCAGATGTATCTGTAACGCCGCCTGATTCTGTAACTGTATTAGTTGAGGTGGCGGTGCATGCTCCCGTAATTGGAGAGTTTCCACCTGCAGTAATACAAAGCTGTACCTGTTTGGTTATTGTTGGCGTGGAGATACCTTTATTCTTTACGCCGTTGTGAGCTTTTTTACGTGCGAATGCAGAGTGGTCGCTGGCTAAAGCAGTAGCTGCGATCGTAGATGCTGCTACCAATGCAGCTGCAAGCGCTGCTATTGTGAATAGTACGGTAGTTGTCTTGTGGTTCTTCTTTGTCATATTTAGTGTACATCATTGTGCCGCTCAAGTACTTTTGTATTTCAAAACTATTCTTTAGTTATGTTTACTTCTAATTATGTCAATATGTTTCTACCTCTTTCATATAATAGAAAAATATTGTGCCTCTAGGGCGAAATCCCTCGATCTTATGGCCCCGAAACCCCTACTATAACCCCGCCGTTATTGGTAGTGGTAATAGCCGCGTTGTTACTGCAGGAGACGTCTATTCGAACGGCGGCGCCGTCGGCCTTGCATACAGCGTGTTGATTGATAGCATGTGGCTGTGAAATGCCTTGCCTTCCTTTACTGTAATCTAACGCTGCGATACCGCCACTATTGGTACTGCCTATGCTGGCTGTGTTAGTGCTTGAGCAAGTCACAGGTGAAGCGTCGCCGGTAGCCTTACATTCTGCTTCTTGGTTGACAGCGTTTGTTTGTGAGATGCCTTTGCTGTTCAATCCTTTGTAACCTTTCTTATGTGCGAATGCAAGGTGATCGCTTCCTAAAGCACCTGCGGCGACACCCGCCGTCAGTAACGCAGCCGTCAAGATAGTCATTATGATTAGTTGCACCGTGGATTCTTTTTGAGTATTTGCTACGTTTATCATCTGGTCAGGGTGTGTACAGCAACACCCCTATTTGTGAGGTACAAAACTATGAATAAGTCATATTTACTCTATATTATTTTAATAGGCTTCATCACCTTTTTAGAATAGAAAATTGTAACTGGATATAATTCGGTTAAAATAGGGGAGGAAAAAGTAGGTAGTAAGGCTATAAAGTTCGTTAGGTAGTCCTTTTTTCCATCAGACCTTTTTTTTGTTTCTATAGGTCAAATATTCCTAAATCTCCTTGGTTCCGCTTGTAGCCCGGTGCTACTATAACCCCCGGACTTGCTATCGTTGGGTAATGGTTGGTACCAAAACACCAGTATTGCTTAAGCTTACCATACGTTTCTACTAAGCCCAACAGGATATAATGATGGCGAAATAATGAACGACCTGGGAATAAAGCCAAGCTTATACTATAAAGCCAAGATATACAAAGCTTCAGCTGCAATACAAGCAAAGAAGCGGGAAGACGCACTAGCACTTGAACAACAGATTCTAAAAGATAGTCTGGTAGGATTCTTCACATTTAGTACGTACATACGGCAACACCTTTTACGTGTGACTGGTCAGAGCACATTCGAGGTTAACATTACAGATTAATCTGTGTCACATTTCATGTGAAATACAACATCAATTTTAGTACATATTGTTGGTCTATTCTGAACTCAAAATAAAATATCATGGTAACAGGTGGAAACAGATGATAGCAGAGTGGTAACTAAAAAGGTAGCAAAAATAATAATACTGGTAACAGGTGGTAGCATCTTATGATTCTATTTTATTGGATATTTTATTAATAAAGTATATGTTAACCAGACAAGAAAGAGAAAGGTTTGTTTTAGACCTGCACAATGAAGGTAAAAATACACGTGAGATAGCGCAAATAGCACACATGTCTTTTAGGGACATAGGTTTTATTATAGACAAAAAAAGAGAAGGAGCAGAAATCAAAAGAAGAACAAACACGACAGGGGTTTCTGTCTATACAAGCATACAAACTCTTTTCCGAAGATAAGAATCCTGAAGAGGTGGCTATTGCATTAAATCTATGACAGACTCAGGTAACTGAATTTTACACAGAACACTGGAAGCTGAAGGGATTGTATATGCTAAATCAGATTTATGAAGAAATCAAAGGTGATACCGGTTCTTTTGTGAACCTATATGGATTAGCTAAGACTGTAGGTATGAATGTACGACATGTAGATAGACTTCTTCTTATGATTACTAATAACGATCTGCCATCAGTAGAGTCCAGATATGAAGGACTCAGAAAAGAAGCAGCTACCCTGGAATTTGATAAAGAAATTTCAGCCAGAGTTTCAAAGTAAACAACCAGATAATAATGATGTGCAAAACACCGGACTCTACCCGTCTAGACTGCGAAAAAGAAATGGAACGACTTGACACCTACAACAGCAAAGCATGAAACAAGAGGCCCTTGTAAAACGTTTTGAAAACAGTAATGAAGTGTATTATATCAAGATCAGAAGTACTTGAAGAAAAAGTGCATAGTACTTTATCAAACTCAAAAGTACTTAAGTAGTTTAATCAAATGCATTTTAGCTAACGGTTAGGTGATATATGAGATCTGCAGAGTAGTTGTAACTTTGATCTTCTGGATTGATTACACTAGTTTTTAAATCTAGGGCATGCTGTCTAGTCCGAGGCCGATAACCGCTATATGGTGTGTTGCTTTATTCAAAAACATACACCTTTTCTCGTTTTGTGGTCTATTTGGTTATTGTTTTTGTGTAGGAATATATTCATGCAAGATTTGAGGGCAGTTCAGTGTATGCGATGCCGGTGAGGTTCCCCTGCGAGTAAAGTAGTGTCTTCTTATCCGATCCATTGAGCTTAGCTGAATATACCGAACCACCTAAGTCAGTCAGGAACATCCTTTCCTCTTTGAGATCGAGAGCGATACCAATTCCCTCCATCAAGTGGGTAAGCAGAATCTCCGGAGGCTTCCTTTTCTTCTTCAGATTCCTATCTATCGAGGCGCGATTCACTGTGTTACCACACGGAGGATCTCCACGATCCGTCCAATACAGCATGCGGCCTTTAAGATCGAGATCTAGATCGATCGGCTCAGGCAGACCGTCGAATAACACTTCAATGTCGGTTCGCTTGGCTGCGCTCTGACCCTTTGGTATATCGATACTGGCCCGAAAGATGCGCCCTTGTCCGGCATTGTCCGGACCTTTCTGTGTCCAGTATATTTGTCTGCGTTCGGCATCAACGGTGATCCCTACGCACCATTTCATCGCGTCACGGCGGTCGGAGTCGCCCTGGCCGGTCTGTACGAGGCTTTCAATATTCGAACCATCAAGATTAGACCGCATGACTCGCATCCCTTCCCTATCAGACCAATACAGCTTACCGTTCTTCTTATCGAGATAGAGCTGTTTTGGCGTGAACGTGCTGCCCTCCGGAATGATCATTCTGCGATTCTGCCCATTTAGGTCGGCGCGCTCTATGGAACCGTCGTTCAGATCAGGAACGCCCATGTCGGTCCAGTAAATGTGCCCAGCCTCAATATCAACTACTATACCATCAGGATGTCGGCACTCTTCTACGACGACCTTCAGGTCGGAACCATCCGCATTCAGTGAGAAGATACGGCCGCCACTCAAATCTAAAACGAACAAGCGGCAGACAGTGGCTTTTCTGCGTGACCTGACAGATTTTGGTTTGGAAAGTCCTGATTCAGTCATATTTCTTTGCTTTATGTAATTGTAGAAGTGTTGGTAGTAATAACAGTAGCATTTTAAAGATGTTGTATTATGTTAGGTTGAACTATATCAGCATACACTTAAGCAGCAATAAATGGCTCTACATTTGTATGAAGCACAACTGAACCAAAGTCACTTTGCCATGAAATCCTTAAGCTTCAGATTCAAGGAAAACAAGTTCACATGCCTATGCAGCGCACTCTACCGAAGTATCCTGACTTTATTGGAGAAAAGTCCCTTCATATAGGTTAAGATTAAGGTTTAAGGTGAAAGGAATATGGAATATACTATCTTCTTCCAAGATCTATCTTATAAGTAAAGACATGCTCCTACGGCAACTACCACCATATGATAACGATATCGAAGACTGTAGAGCTATTCTATTAGATGAAACAGAGAAGCTTTATGCTGGTCTAGAAAAATGAATCGTGGATGAAGTTATTGATGAATATGCCTCTAAAATATCAGCATCATCACCTCCGTTACCGTAAGATGATAAGCAACAACAACAAAACTCATCTCTTTCATAAGGGTTAGCAGTTCTTTACATCAGTTTGTATATTGTCTATAGAGGATTAGTCAAAGTTGGTATGAGTTTATCCTGTTGATTGGAAAGAGTGGATGGCTTCTATGCATATTATCAGTCAAACTTCAAATACAAGTATCAGACTACTAGTATCGCAAGTTGTATGGAGCAAAAACTA
>Ga0207663_10001380_pt1 | contig 11261 bp, 12 predicted proteins | sample LARL53metaG_FD_184346 | JGI IMG/M metagenome (GOLD analysis project Ga0207663, IMG submission 184346) | Corn, switchgrass and miscanthus rhizosphere microbial communities from Kellogg Biological Station, Michigan, USA - LAR L5-3 metaG... | ecosystem: Host-associated > Plants > Roots >...
CCACCTCGGAGGACGTGAATACCAGCACGCGCCCCCGCTCCTCGGCGAAGACCGGCGCGTCCCAGGGGAGGTCGAGGCGGCCGCTGACCAGCACCAGCAGTTGCTCGCCGGGCAGGTCGCCGTAGCGCTCCACCCGCATCGTCCCGGCGCCGATCATCACCGCGTCGAAGCGGCCGCGCAGCCCCACCAGCATCTCGGTATCCGAGTCGGAGCCGATCGAGCCCGACTTTCCGCCGATCGTCGCCCGGCCGTCGACCGTGGCCGCGAAGTTGGTCGCCAGGAAGGGCCGGTCCTCGCGCGGCTCCTCCCACGGCCGGTAGCCCTCGAGCTGCTCCTCGACCGTGACCGGGCCCGGGTTTGGGGTCAGGCGCCTCACCGGGCCCAACCCTAGACCTTGGGTCAGGAGTAGTCGTGCCAGCCGGCGAACTCGCGGCCGGCGAAGCGCTGCAGCTCGGCGACATCGGCGCCGAAGCGGCCGCGCAGCGTCTCGAAGAGGTCGTCCGGGAGCGCCGGCTTCGGGGCCGGCGGCTTCTCGGGATCGTGCACGACCTTCTCGACCAGCCACCGCATCGACTCCGGCAGGCGGTCGAAGTTGCGGTCGAAGGAGCGGAAGCCGGGCAGCTTGATCAGCCTCTCCATGAACTGGTATTTGTCGCTCTGCTTGGCGCTCGAGCGCTCCCACTCGCGGTCGAACTGCTCTGAGGTGAAGCCCTCGTCGACGCCGGCGAAGCGAAAGGCCCTGCGCATCGTCTCCTCGCGCTCGGTCTGCAGCTCCTCCTGGGTGATGATCTCGATCTGGGAGCGGTCGAAGAGCTCGAGGTAGGGCTGCAGCTGCATCCAGTAGAGCGAGCGGTGGATGTAGGAGGAGTCGGACGCGCTCAGCGTCGGCACCAGCTCGCGCGTCTCGTAGCCGGCGCCGGTGGCGTGCACCCAGTGCGAGAGGATGCGCTTGATCGGGTCGCGCACCATGTAGATCAGGCGTGCGTCGGGACAATGCTCGCGGATCCGCGCCGGCACGCCCTGGAAGCGGGGCAGATTCGTGTAGTGGGGGGAGGACTCACCGCGCACCTCGAAGCGGTCGTCGAAGCGGCTCGCGTACCAGTCGAGGCCGAGGTCCCAGTTGAGCTCCTCGACGAAGAAGTTGAGCTCCTTCGGCTTCGACATCTGGATCGCGGGGTGCAGGCCGAGGTAGTGGTGGATGCTGGTGGTCCCGCACTTAAGGCCGCCGACGATGATCAGGTTGGGCAGCGCCGCGTGGCGCTTGCGGCGGCGGCGGAAGCGGCTTTTGCGATCGGCGCTGTAGCGCTCGCGGGCACGCGCGCACATCGCCTCGTCGGCGGGGTCGTGCGGCGCCGCCGGCGCGGTCGTCTGGGTCCGGGCCTCTGACACGAGCGGGCTAGTCTAGCCATGATGCCCCTCGCCGATCTCGCATCGAGCTTCAACTCCTTCTCCAACGCGGCCACCGCGTTCTTCGACCACATCTCCGACATTCACTGGACGCCGTTCGCGATCGCGCTCGCCTTCCTCGCGGCGATGCAGCTCTGCCGCGCCTGGGCCTGGCGCAACGTGCTGCACGCCGCCTATCCGGCGACGCGGATCAACTTCCTCGAGCTCGCCGCCGCCTACCTCGCCGGTGCAGGGATCAACGCGATCGTGCCGGCGCGGGCCGGCGACGTGACCAAGGTCTTCCTCGTCAAGCGCCAGATTCCGCACTCCTCCTACCCGGCGGTGACCTCGTCCTTCCTCGTGCAGACGGTCTTCGACACGGCGGCCGGCGTCCTCGTCCTCCTCTACGCGATCTCGCAGGGGCTGCTGCCCGAACCGCCCCAGCTCCCGCACCTGCCCGCCTTCGAGATCTCCTTCTGGGCGAGCCATCCGCGCACCCTGCTGATCGTCACGGGCGCGCTCTTCCTCGTCCTCGCGATCGGCACCTATTACCTCGCTCACCATGTGCGCCGCTTCTGGGACCGGGTCAAGCAGGGGGTGGCGATCCTGGCGCAGCCGCGCCGCTACCTTCGCGAGGTTGCGGCCTGGCAGGGGGCCGGCTGGCTCTGTCGCTTCGGCGCCTTCTGGTTCTTCCTCGAGGCGTTCGGGATCGGCGGCTCGGTCGGCAGCGTGATGCTGGTGATGAGCGTGCAGGCGATCGCCACGATCGTTCCCCTCACGCCCGGCGGGGCCGGCGCGCAGCAGGCGCTGCTGGTGGCGACCCTCGCCGGCCCCTCGCGCGCCGCCGTCCTCTCCTTCTCGGTCGGCACCCAGATCGCGATGGCGGCCTGGTCGGTGGCGCTCGGCTTCGCCGCGATCCTGCTCGTCTTCCGCACCTCGGACTGGCGCGGGCTGATCAAACAGGCGCAGGATGAGGCGGAGCTCGAAGCCGCAGCCGACGCGAGCGCGTCAGCGGCCGGAGGACGCTAGTCAGAGTCGTTCGGGAAGGAGAGTGAAACCGTGCGCTCTTGCCGCCTCTCGCAGCTCGCGATCCCAGCAGGCGACGACGACGTATTCGACATCCGCAAAAGTCGTGATGGTGGCCAGGTGGAGACTGTCGTAGGCGCGAAGAGCGTGATCGATCGCGGCGCGAGAAGCTGTCTCGATCAATCCCTCGGTCACCGCATGGATGTCGAGTTCGCTCCAGAGAGCATTCAAATCGTCGAGCGCGGCGCGATATCGCCCAACTGAGAGTCGTCCACCCTTTCTCATTCTGGCCAATGCCGAGCTTGCCTCGACGTACGCCAGAGCAGCAGTGGCTGCCGATTCGGCACTGTCGTAAGCCGCGTTTACGACATCGCTTCCGGGCTCCTCGACCACCAACTTGATAAGTGCGCTTGTATCGAGATAGAGGCTCAGCGACGGCCCTCGGAGACGTAGTCCGCGGCCGTCTTGCCTTGGCCGCGGAGCTTCACCGGATTTCGCTTGCGGTGCTGGCGCCTTCCCGGCCGAACCGTTCCGTTGGCAATCAGCCTCGCCATTCCCGGGGAGATCGTCGAGGAGACGATGGTCGCCACCGGCTTGCCGCGCCGCGTGACCGTGATCGGCTCGCCGGCCTCGGCCCGCTCGATGATGCGGCTGGCGTTGTTCTTCAGTTCGCGTATACCCACTGTTCTCTCCATGTAGCCACATTTTAGCGCGAAGAGGCCACATCAGCTGGACCAACCCGGATAGCGTCCCTCGACCCGCCACTGCCAGGGCGGCTGTTCGCCGGCGGGGAACTCGTAATGGTTGCGGCCGGGCAGGGTCTCGAGGGGGACGAGGGCCGGGTCGTCGCGGAGCAGTACCGCGACGCCGCCGGCCGCCGCGACCTGGGTGCTCCCGGCGCGGCGGGCGACGCGTTCCCAGCCAAGGCCGGGGCGGTAGAGCCAGAAGACGACTTCGACCCAGCCGAGCGTGCGACGGCGGTCGATCAGCTCGGTGAAGGCGGTGGTACGCCGGCCGGCCGTGCTCAGGTGCTCGCCGTCGGCGATCGCGCAGCTTTCGCGCTGGCAGCGGCGGAAGTCGACCGGGACCAGCGGCAGGCCGCTCGGCCCGCGCCGGGCGACGGGTGGCGGGGCCAGCGCCCGCGTCAGCCGCGCCAGCGGCCAGCCGTAGGCGGGAACGAGGGGATGGTGTCGACAGCCGTCCGGCAGGTGCGGCGCGCAGGCAAGTCGCCGGCCAATTGTCCCGGCCAGGGTGCGCCCTGCCTTGACTTCACCCCCGGCGGCGACCGCGGCGATCGCGACGAGCGCCAGCAGTGCGATCAGGGCGACGAGCGCGGTCTGCTCGACGCTCGCCGAGCCCCTCTCCGATCTCCGGCCCGGGTGCATGGGCCGAAGCTAGGCCGGCGCGGCGCGCGGGTGGTGCGCAGGGTGAAGAGAATCGGTGTCATTCTCCGCGCCCGTCTGCTTACATGTGGTGAGTGGAGGGCAGCCCCTTCAATCTCTTCGGCGACCCGGAGGAGTTCCGCGCCCGCATGGAGGAGCTCTCCGAGCAGATGCAGTCCTCGCAACGGGTCGCCTGGGCCGACAACGCGATCAAGCTTGCGGTCGAGATGACCGTTGCCTCGATCGGTCGCCTCGACCTCGCGGGTGGCCCCGATGAGCAGGCGATGCAGGTCCGCGACGCGATCCGCGTCCTCTTCCCGGAGGCCGTCACCCTCGTGCGCGAGGCCCGCGAAGGCCTTTCCTAGAGCAGCTCGAGCTTCAGCGAGAGGACGCTTCCTCGTCGCAGCGCGGCGCCCGCCGGCTCGATGACGGTCGCCAGGACGAAGGCCGGGATCGCCAGCACGATCGTCGTCAGCCAGTCGATCCGGCGCTGCCATGGCCGGCCGGCGCGGGCAGGCGCACCGACGACGAGGTCGTGGCCGAAGGTGGCGCTGTTGAGGAGCGTCTGCCACATCGCGGCGATCCCGGCCGCCGGCGCCCAGCGGGCGCGAGAGACGACCTGGTCGCGATTGGCGACGAGGCGGCGCACCGCCTCCGCGGTGAAGAGGTAGCGCGCGCCGGGCCCCAGGCCCACCCAGCCGGCGCCCCCGAGTGAGGCGGAGAGGCCGCCTCGGTTGGCGATCCGCAACTCACCGTCCGCCGCGAGGCGGTCCAGAGCAGCGAGCGCGTCCGCGACGCCGCCGGCCTCGCCGACCACTCCAAGGCCGCAGCTCTCGCAGCGCCGCACCGGAGCGCCCGGGCCGGATCGCGCGTCGAGCCAGCCGAAGAGCGGCTCGCCGCAGGCAGGGCAAGGTGGGTTGTCGGGGCTGGCGCCCGCCTCCAGGGGAACGACCCGGTTGGGCTCGGGTGAGCTCGTTCTCTGCGCTCGCATCGCCCGGTAGCGTACGGCCGGTGAGGCTGAAGGAGATCATGACCCCCGGAGTGGTCACGGCGAGGCCGGAGGAGAGCGCGCTCTCGGTGGCGCGGCTGATGCGCGATCATCGCGTCGGCTCGGTGGTGATCGTCGACCCGGCCGGCTCGCCGGTGGCGATGGTCACCGACCGCGACCTCGCCGTGCGCGTCTTCGCGGAGGGAATCGACGCCGGGGCCGCTGTCGGCGAGAGCGCCTCGCGGCCGCTCGTCTGCGGGGAGCCGGAGATGGAGCTGGACGAGGCGGCGGCGCTGATGGTCCAGCACCGCGTGCGACGCCTGCCCGTCGTCGATGCGGGTAGGCTCGCCGGCATCGTCACCCTCGACGACATAGCGGTGCGCAGCGAAAACCTCGAGGTCGCGCAGAAGATGACCGCCGACGTGATCGAAGGCGCGCTGCCCCAGTTCTACTTCCACGAGCGGGACTGAGCGGTGCGCTCGCGGGCCGACGCACTCGCCTGGGAGAAGCGCTGGGCGACCCCGGCGGCGGCGGCGGCGCTGCTGGCGGTGGCGCTTGGCATCGTCGGCGTCGTGCTGGTGGCCCAGGCGGCGGGCGGCAGCAACGGCGACGCCGAATACCTGCGTCAGATCGACCAGCACAGGGGCGAGCAGATCGCGGCGAGCGTCCTGCAGGCGCTCGGTGCGGCCCTGCTCGCCGCACCGCTGGTCTACCTCTTCCGCGCCGACGAGGCGCGCAGCCCGAAGGTGCGCGGCCAGCTGATCGGGCTCGTCGTCGCGGCGCCGCTCTTCCTCGCGGTCTTCAACGCCCTCGTCGCCGCCTCGGTGTTGCACGCGGCGACCGACTTCGTCGGCCAGGCGGTCACCGGCACCGGCGACCACGCCGACAAGGTCGCCAAGGAAGCGCTCACCGGAGCTCCCCTGCAGGACCTCGCGACCGGCTTCGGCATCGCCGGCCGCCTCGGTTTCACGGTCGCGATGTTCTACTCCTGCCTCTACGGCCTGCGCACCGGCCTCCTCACCCGCTTCTGGGGATCGCTCGGCATGGCCCTCGGCGCCGTCTCCTTTCTCTTCTTCCCCCTCGCCGTCCTCTGGTTCGCCTACCTCGGCCTGCTGATCGCCGGCTGGGCGCCTGGCGGTCGCCCCCCTGCCTGGGCTGCGGGAGAAGCCATCCCGCCGCAGACACCGGGAGAGCGGGTGGCGGCGGAAATCGAACCCAAAGATGAGGAAGAGGAGGAGCAGTCGCAGTAAGGGCAGCCGCTTAACTCGATCGCTCCGCCGCGACGCGCTTTCGTTGCGTGCGAATCTCACTCAGGATGCGCTCCAAGCGTGGCTCGGTTGAGCTGTCGACGAAGCTGATGGCGGCGGCAACGCCCGGGTGGACGGCGGCGATTCTCTCGTGCATCGCTTGTGCGACTGCCCGGTAGGTGGGGTGGCCCTCGCGGCCCGAGCGCAGCTCGATCAGGTGCATCGCCTCGCGCGCGTTGAGGTCGAGGACGTAGCGGATGCGGTAAGCGAGGCAGAGGGCGTAGGGGGCCTGCTCGGTCAGCCCGGCGCCAGCGAGGCGCTCGTACTCGGCGCGCGAGATCTCGAGGCCCCGCTCGAACTCCCCGGCGACGCCGGCCTCGCGCAGCTCCTCCGGTACCCCGGCGCCGAGGTCGGGGCTGAGGCGCTGCCACTGGCAGGTCAGCATCCGATGGCGCTGCAGGTCGCGGAAGGCGCCGTAGTCGGAGACGATCTCGAAGCGGTAGCGCAGGGACTCGAAGCCGCGGCCGGGTCGGTGGCGCCGGTTGGCGCGCTCACCGACCATCGCGGCGAGCAGCTCGGCCCGCTCGTCGCGGTCGAGCACGTCGATGCGGGCAAGGATCTCGGTCTGGGGAACGCTCGCCGACTCGAACAGGCAGGAGGCGAGCAGGTCCTCTTCGCTCCCGTCGACGTGGACCAGCTCGACCGCCGGCGCGTCGCCGCCGTCGCGGTGGTCGAGGCCGAGGCGGGCAACCCAGCGCTCGGCCCGCTCGCGCCGGTGCTCCAGGTAGGAGACCCACTCGCCGCCGCGATCGGGCCGCTCCACTCGGGCGACGAAGCTCGGCATCACCTGCTTCAGCTCGGCGAGGATCATGCCGCCGAACTCACGCGCCTCCGGTAGCGGCGAGGACATCAGCCGCAACAGCATCTGCTCGTAGGCCTGACCCGAGGCGTAGATCCCAACGTGGCTCAGGGTCGCCGCCGGCAGGAGCCCCCGCAGCAGGTCGAGCGCCTTGGCCCGGATCGAGCGCTGCCAGGCGCCCTCCGGCTCACCCTCGGCGCGCGGCCAGCGCTCCGCCGCCCACTCCTCGACCTGGCCCAGCGAGGCCGAGTAGATCGAGAACAGCTGGTCCATCGCGGTGCCAAACTCGAGGCCGAGCGCCTCGTCGCGGTAGTAGCGGTAGCCGCCGCCGGCGTCGCCGGGCAGCGGCTTGTCATAGGGGATGTAGCGCGTCGACTGCTCGAGGTAGGCGGCGAGCCGGCCGCGCTGGAGGATCTTGGTGAGAATGTTGGAGACCCACTCGCAGGCGACGTGGGCGCCGCCAACCTGGGCGATCGAGTCGTCGCCGTAGCCGACGAAGACCCGCTCATACAAGCCCGCCGCCCGCTCCCCCTCCTCGCCGTCGAAGGGCCGGGCGCCCGCGCTGGCATCGGCGGCGAACTCCTCCAGATAGAGTCGGCGGACCGTCCCCGAATACCTCGAATAGCGGGCAAAAAGCGCCCCCTTGACCGTCTCCGGCAGGTTGACGAGGGCGAACACCGGCCGGTCGAGGTTGGTGAAGTGGGGGGCGAGGATCTCCCGCTCCTCGGGGGTGAAGGACTCGATCGGGTAACGCACCGGCGCATCGTAGCCGTGCCTTCGGCTGACGCTCCCTGGACCTCGTTGCAGCATTTTGCTCCCTATTGCCGGGTCAATCCTGCCGCGAGTCCGGGGGTGCGGCCGTCAGCTCGACCCGGTGGCCGCCGGGGGCGATCGCGAGCGCCCGGCGCGCCCCCCAGTGTTCGCGGCGGCGTTCGACCGCGAAGCCGAACTTGCTCAGCGACTCCACGGCGGCGTCGAAGTCGGCGACGACGATTGCCGTGTGGCCGCGGCTCGGGACGGTCGGTGAGTCGGTCGGCATCAGGTGGACCTGCGTGCCCTCGCGCTCCAGCCAGGTGTACTCGCGCAGCGTTTCCGGCGGCTCGACGCGCTCGAACCCGAGCGCCCGCCAGAACTCGAGCGAGCGCTCGATCTCGGCGGGCCTCACCTCGAGTCCGACGTGGTGGAGCATCAGAAGAGGAGGGATAGCAGGGCGCCGGCGACCACGATGCCGGTCGTCCAGGTGACCGCCTCGGCGACGATCTCCATGTCGAGGCCGTAGGCGTGGGCGACGACGAGCGAGTTGAGCCCGGAGGGCATCGCCGACATCAGGCGGTAGGCGGCGGGTAGGTGGATGAACGGCGCCGCCAAGAGCATCAGCAGCGCGGGAACGACGGCGAGCCGGGTGAGGATTGCCAGCGCGACCGGGCGGCTCAGCGGCGGCGGCATCGGCAGCTCCCCCTGCTCGGCGTTCTCGGCCAGAGTGGCGCCGACGGCGAAGAAGCCGACCGGGAGGATGACGACGATCAGCGCCTGGGAGACGTCGACCAGGGCGCTCGGGGCGAGCGCCTTCGGTGCCAGTAGGCCGGCGATCGCCGCGTAGAGCGGTGGGTTGCGGGTGAAGAAGGCGCGCACGCGCTCGCGCGGGCCTTCGCCCGCCTTGGTGCCGAACGCGGCGCCGACCGCGAAGGCGCCGAGCAGCAGGCTCGGCCCGGTCACCAGCACGTCGTAGAGGACCGCGGTCGAGAGCTGGCCTCTGCCGAGCAGCGCCACCGCCATCGGGTAGCCGAGGTAGCCGGTGTTGACGCTGAGCACGGTGCAAACGACCGCGCCCGTCTGGAACCGCTCCAGCCGCAGCAGCCGGCTCGCCACCCACCAGGCGAAGAGCGCACCGAGGCTGGAGGCGATCAGTCCGAGCACCAGCCCCACCCCGTGCGAGAGGTCGACGCTGCTGGCCGCGATGTTGAAGAAGATCACCGGCGGCAGGAAGACGTAGAGCAGCAGCGTCAGCGCCCGCCGCGCCGCCGTCGCTGCCCCGGCGGGCCAGCGCCGCTCGGAGGCGACGCCGATCGCGACCGAGATCACGATCGCAGCGGTTGTCAGGAGGACGCCGATCGCGGCACCCTTTCAGGACTGGGCGGCCGCCGGGCGTCAACGCGCTCCCTAGGCGGGCGCGACCTTCGCGTACAGCGCCTCGATCTCCGCTTCGTACTTGCGCTCGATCGGCCGGCGCTTCAGCTTCATCGTCGGCGTCAGCTCCTCGCCACCGGGCAGCCACTCGCCGTCGAGGATCTGGAAGCGCTTGATCTGCTCGACTCGCGAGAGGCGGGCGTTTGCCTCCTCCACCGCCCGGCCGATCTCGGCCGCGACCTCCGGGTCGCCTGGCGAAGCGCCGCGGGCAGCGAGGGTTTCCGGGTCGAGCGCGATCAGGGCGACGTTGTAGGGGCGGTTGTCGCCGATCGCCACCGCCTGGGCGATCAGGGTCGAGGCGGCCTTCAGCTTCGCCTCGATGTTGGCGGGCGACATGTTCTTGCCCGCCGCATTGATGATCAGCTCCTTCTTGCGGTCGACGATCCGCAGGTACCCCTCCTCGTCGAATTCGCCGATGTCTCCGGTGCGCAGCCAGCCGTCCTCGGCGAACGCCCCCGCCGTCTTCTCGGGCATGTTGCGGTAGCCCGCCATCACCTGCGGCCCGCGCACCATCACCTCGCCGTCGGAGGCCAACTTCACCTCGGTATTGGGGATCGGCGGGCCGACCGTTCCGATGCGGACGCCACCGGGCGGGTTGAGCGTCGTGATCGCGCTGGTCTCCGACATCCCCCAGGTCTCGCGGATCTCGATGCCGAGCGCGAGGAAGAACTCGAGCACCTCGGGCGGCGTCGGCGCCGCCCCGACCACGAACGATTCGACCTGGTCGAGGCCGAGCATCGCCCGAATGCGGGAGAGGACGCGCTCGTCGGCTCGCTCCCACTCGGCCTGCAGGTCCGGCGGGACGCTCCCCTCCATCATTGCCTGGGCGCGCCGCCGCCCGACCTCGATTGCCGCCACCGTCGCCTCGCGTTTCGCTTCGTCGGCCTCCGCCGCGATGCCGACCTCAATAGCCGCCTTCAGCTTTTCCCAGATTCGCGGCACACCGCCCCAGACGGTCGGCTTGACCTCGATCGAGTAGGCGACCATCTGGCGCGGGTCGGGGCAGCAGTAGACGCAGCTGCCGTAGATCATCTGGGCGTAGAGGCCCGCCCAGCGATCGGCGATGTGCGCGCTCGGCAGGTAGGAGATCATGCGGCCGCCCGGCGTCGTCTCCTGCACCTCGTCGCAGGCGCGCCAGACGGCGACCATGTTGGCGTGGGTCAGCTGCACGCCCTTCGGCGGGCCGGTTGTGCCCGAGGTGTAGATCAGGCAGAGCACGTCCTCCGGTTCGACCGCGCGCCAGGCCGCCTCGAAGTCGAACCCCGGATCGCCCATCTCCTCCAGCTCGGCGATCGTCATCGTCCCCTCCGGCGCCTCGCCGTCGACGACGATCACGTGCTCGAGGCTCCCGACCCGCTCGCGGGCGGCGAGCACCGTGTCGAGGAAGGCCCGCTCGGTGACGAGCACCCGGTTGGCCGCGTCGCGGACGACGTACTCCACCTGCTCGGGCGAGGAGGTGTTGTAGATGGAGAAGCAGGTGGCGCCGAGGTGCATCGCGGCGCAGTCGGTGAGATGCAGCGCGGGCCGGTTGACCAGCATGAACCCCACGGTGTCCCCTCGCTTCACCCCGAGCGCAGCGAGCCCGGCCGCTCGCTTGCGCACCGCCTCGGCGTACTCGGCCCAGCTCGCCTCGTAGTCGCTGTCCTTCAGCCGCAGCGCCGGGGCATCACCCCGCTCTGCGGCGGTGACCTGAAACGCCTCGCACATCGTCGACGCCCCCAGCGCCGCCGGTCTGTCCCCCATGCGCTGACGATATCGCCGCTGTCGTAGGCGGGGCGCCGCCGATCGACTAGAACAGCGCGGTGCCGGCGTGCTGGGCGAACTCGACGAGGGGTTGCGGGACGATGCCGAAGAAGATCGTGCCGGCGGCGGCGAGCAGGGCCGGGGCGACCAGATAGATGCGGCGGCCTGCGTCGGGATCGGTCGGGTCGGCCTCGGGAGAGGCGCCGGCGATCGCCGGGGTCGCCGTGGCCTGGCTCTCGCGCTCGGGGCGCATCCACATCGCCGCGACGACGCGCAGGTAGTAGGCGAGGGAGATCATCGTGCCGACGGCGATGAAGACGGCGAGCCAGGTGTAGTCGCCTTCGACCAGGGCCTCGATCAGGTAGAGCTTGCCGATGAAGCCCGCGGTGGCGGGCAGCCCGGCGAGGCCGAGCATCGAGATCGTCAGCGGCCGGCGAGCAGCG
>Ga0207663_10001382_pt1 | contig 11259 bp, 14 predicted proteins | sample LARL53metaG_FD_184346 | JGI IMG/M metagenome (GOLD analysis project Ga0207663, IMG submission 184346) | Corn, switchgrass and miscanthus rhizosphere microbial communities from Kellogg Biological Station, Michigan, USA - LAR L5-3 metaG... | ecosystem: Host-associated > Plants > Roots >...
CGGACATCACCGGCACCAGCGACGAGCCGCCCGAAGAGGCGGGCCGCCGCCAGATGGTCATCCAGGTGACCGGCGAACGGCTCACCATCGAGGCGACCGACCCGGTGATCACCGAGGCCGGCCGGGCCGCACTCCAGGCGCTGGGCGACCAGGCCAGCCCGCCCGGCACCATCCGCGGTGACCTGCCCGCCTGCGCCAGCCTGAGCGCCGCCTGGCAGGCCCTGCACGACAGTCTCCAGTCCATCCAGCGCCGAGCGGCGCTGCCCGCCGATTCCCCCGGCACGCCTGACAGCCCCGACGAGCCGCTAGCCGAGACCGCTTAACACCTCCAGCCAACGCCGCCGGAGCCGGCCAGCCCGGACCTGCGGTCACGCCGGCAATGGCCACCAGTACGCCTCTGCGCAGCTACATGCTGACGAGAAATGTTGTGGTAGCTGCCTGTCAACGATCTGCAGCACTGTTCAGGCGGCAGGTGCGACGCTTACGTCGAGCGTGATGGTCTCCGCGTCGGTGTCGTAGTCGCGGGGGTCCCCTTGGAGCGCGAAGTTGATGGCCGCGAGGCAATCCTGCTCGGCTTCTTCGCGGGTCGCGGTGCCGCCACCGTTGATGTGCAGGGCCGGCACGCGGTAGTGCCAGTTCCCGGCCTCATCGTCGTGGAACAACTCAACACGTAGCGTACTCATGGGGAGATCATCCTAGAGTTTCCGCAGTTCATCGAGGGTGTATCCGTAGTCGCGGGCGATCCTTGTCATGGCCGGGCCGCCTAGGTCCACGCCGTCATGGTAGGCCCAGATCCGCTGCTCGTCTCCTTTGACAAGCACTCGATGGGAGCCCGAACGCCGAATTTCGACCCACCCGTCACGCTTTAATGCCGCGAGGACACGTCCAGCCTTGGCCACGCCTAGGACCGTAAAACGCCGTGCCGACAGCGCCGGGTCAGCCTCCGCTCGGGATCTTGATGATGGCGGCGGTGGTGGCCTTGACGGTCAGGCTGATGCGCGTGCGCGGGTCGGTGGGGAGGGCGTTCCATGTGCCGGCCCAGGGGGTGTCGCCGGTGATGGTGGCGCCGCCGAGTGTGGCCGTGTTCCCCCGGGCGTCTCCCGGCTGCCCGCCGGCCAGGGTTATCACCTGCGCGCCCTGCACTCTTGGGCCGGGCGGGATGATCGTGACGGCGGCATCGGGGGCACCGGCGCCGTGTGCCTTGTTGATGACCGTGACGTAATCGGTGCCCGCCCCGCCGACGCAATAGGCGGTCAGGTTGATGCCGTCCGGGTTCTGGATCTGGACCGGCCTGACCCGCCCGGCCGAGCCGAGGGTGAACGCTTTGATGCCGTATCCCTTCGGGTTGATCGCATAGCCGGCGCCGCCGGCCGGATCGGGCACGATCGTGGCGGTGCAGAGCCCCCGCCGGTTGTGGAAGTTCACGCCTGCGGCGCCGTGGGCTGCCCACCAGTGCAGGTGATCCAGCGCCCACAGCGCTGAGGCAAAAGCGTTGCTCGCCTCCGGGACGCCGCCGAGGTAGTCATTGGATTCGGTCAGCCGGAAGCGCAGTCCGGCCGCGGCCACCGGAGCGAGGTTGTTCTCGTACAGCCACCGGTAGGGGGTGTAGGTGGTGGCGGTGGGCTGAGTCCCGATCGCGGTGCCGTTCACCCACTCAGCCGACAGCATGTTGCTGATCGCCTGCGCAGCGGTGGTCTGCCCGGGCGAATCCCCCACGTAGTAGTGCTGGGTGACCTCTGCCAGCCGGCCAGCATCGCGTTCATCGCGCGCGAGCTGCTCGGTCCACGACACCCCGCTGTCCGGGTCGGGGGTGTAGGTCTTGCGGCTGTAGGCCCCCAGGTCTGGCCCCGACAACGGCGCCCCCGGCGCCACGCCCGCGACCGCGCCGGCAAAGCTGCGCCACTGGGCCAGCCAGGACGGGTACGCACTGCCCGGCACACCCGGCACCTGTTCAAAGATCGCCGGATCCAGACGGTGGCCCTGGTGACTGTGATAGGCATGCCAGTCCGGCTCGTTGCCGATCGCGAAGCTGGCCACCTGCTGCTGGTAGCGGCCCCAGATATGCCCGGCCGCCTGGGCGTGGACCGCCTTCAGGTCCCCCACGGGGTCCGCCGCCGGACTGAGCAGGCGCAGCGAATAGATGACCTTCACCCCGGCCGCGGCGGCGAAGGCAAACAGATTGTCGATCCCGGCCAGGCCATCGCTGCCCGTACCCGCCGGGATCAGCTGATCCACCGTCCCCCCGCCAATCCGCAGATTGCCCAGGCCCAGGTTGCGGAACAAGGTGATCAGCGAGTTGCTGCCCGGGCCGAACACATTGCCCGACACACCAGCATTACCCGGGCTCACCAACGGCCCCCGCTCAAAACTCAGCCCCGCGAAATCACCGGGCACCACCGGCCCCAGACGCCCAGCATCAATGGTGACCGTGACCCGATGGGCACCCGGCCCGGCGGCAGCGTGCAAGCCAGAAGACGGCATCTTCCTCACCCCGGTCCCGCTGGGCAGGAAGTGCGCTACCGCACGCCCTGCGCAACACGATCAAAGGGTGCCCCGTGAATGAAGCGGCCTAACCGCCAGCCACCAGGCGTCGCCGTCAGGCGCCCGGCTCCGGGACGTAGTGCCGGCTCTGGTCTGCGGGATCTATCCACACACGCATCACCGCCCGCGTGGTGGGGTCGCGGAACCGCTCGTCCGTGGGTATCCACCCGGCAGCGGGCTTGGCGGCCTGGGCGTGACCGCGCCGCTGCCGAGCGGGACGCCCTGCCGCGGCTCCCGGCGCCGCCAGCTGCGGAAGGTCCGTGACCGCCGAGGTGGCCTCATCCATATACCGGGCGCCCAGCACGACGCCCACCCGGCGATCCAGCTCGTCATCGTCGAGCTGTCCCAGTGCGTAGTGCTCGCGGAGCAAGACGACCAGCCGTTCGCGGTCGGCCTCACCAGCCAGCCGCCGGGGGCCGGCGGGCGCGGAACCGGGCATAGCTATCCCGTGGGCCGGACGACGACCGCGGTCCCATAGGCCACGATCTCCGTCAGCTGCTGGCCCATCTCGGAGGAATCGAACCGCATCGCGATGACGGCATTGGCGCCGAGCAGCCGCGCGTTGTCGATCATGCGGTCGATCGCGTGGCGGCGGCTGTCCTCGAGCAGCTCGGTGTACTGGGGGACCTCGCCCTGGCGCAGCGCTGTGAGCCCGGCGCCAAAGGATTTCGCAAAACCCATGCTGCGTACGACCAGGCCAAACGTGAGCCCCAGGTCCCGCTCGACCGTCATGCCCTCCAGCCCTAGGGCGGTAGTGACCGGGAAGGTTGCTGGCGAAGACTCCGACATGACGATCATCTTAGGGATGAGCGTTCGATCGCGGGTTCACCGCCCCGGCGCGATTGAACATGTCGGCCTACGACGCCGTACTTTGCTCCAACCATAATCTTGCTTGACCACATATTGACCTAAGTGTCTACTCGTACTGTGGCCATGGGGGAGCCTATGTCGCGGCCATCGCCCGGGGGCTGGTGGCGTGGGGGATCGGTATGACTGCGGGTACGGCTGTGGGAAACGTCGGCATTGGCTCGTGGGTCGAGCGCCGGGCCAGGGCGGCCCCCGACGGTGTAGCCCTGATAGCCGGAGACTGCTCGGTCACGTACGCGGAACTGGCCGACCGGGTCCGGCGGCTGGCCAACGGCCTGCGCACGCTAGGCGTGGCCAAGGGCGACCGGGTGGCGTGGCTGGGGCCCAACCACCCCGCGTTTCTCGAGTCGCTGTTCGCCGCCGGCCTGCTCGGCGCGGTCCTGGCTCCGGTTAACCACCGGCTGGCTGAGGCTGAGATCGGCTGGGTCCTGGAGGACATCAAGCCACGGGTCCTCATCCGGCACTGTGTGACGGGGGCCACGGCGGTCCGCGGCCTCGCCTTCCGCCACGTCGCGGTGGGAGGTTCGCTGGCCGGGGCGGCGGACTTCGAGGCGCTGATAGCCGGGTCTCCCGGCCACGCCATCGACGAGACGGTCAGGCTGGACGACTTGTGTCTGCTGCCGCACACCTCTGGCACCACCGGCCGGCCGAAGGGGGTGATGCTCACCCACGGCAACATCACCTGGAACGTCGTCAACCTCCTTACCTGCGCCGACTTCCGCAGCAACGACGTGACGATCGCCCATGTCCCCTTCTTCCGGGTGGGGGGCACCGGGGTGAACGTGCTGCCAGTGCTGTTTATGGGCGGGACGGTGGTGGTGCCGGGTGACATCCACCCCGACGACATCCTCAGGCTGACCGAGCGGCATCACGTCACCGTGGGCTTCGGCAACCCGGACATCTTGCAGTCCCTGGTCCGCTCCCCGCTCTGGGCGGCCGCCGACTTGTCGGGCGTTCGTTTTCTGATCACCGGTGGTGCCCCGGTCCCCGAACCGCTGATCCGCGCGTACATGGAGCGGGGCCTGACCCTGCTGCAGGGCTACGGATTGTCGGAGGCCGCGCCGGTCGCGTTGCTGCTTCAGCCCGAAACCGCGCTCAGCAAGGTTGGCTCCGCTGGGACGCCACCGCTGTTCGTCGACGCCAGAATCGCCGGGCCCTCCGGCGAAGATGTGCGGCCAGGCCAGGCGGGGGAGCTTTTGGTACGCGGCCCGAACGTCATGGCCGGGTACTGGAACCGGCCTGAGGACACAGCCGCGGCGCTGACGTCCGACGGATGGCTCCGGACGGGCGATGTGGCGCGTCCCGACGAGGACGGGTACATCTGGATCGTCGGCCGGGTCGCCGACAGGTTCATCTCCCACGGGCAGCTGGTGCACCCGGGCGATGTGGAACGGGTTCTGCTCAGCCACCCGGCGGTCGCCGACGCAGGCGTCGCGCCAGCCCCAGAAGCTGGCCAGGAACAAGGAGCGATCGCCTTCGTTGTCGTGGCGCCGGGGGCCGAGACAACCGAACAGGCACTCCTGGCCTGGAGCCGGAAGCATCTCGCCGCCCACCTGGTCCCTGCCCGCGTGACCTTCGCCGGCCGCCTGCCCCGGAACTCGGTCGGGAAGCTCATCCGCGCCGAGCTTCCCAAAGTCGCCGCTATCCGCCCAGCCGTGGGCGGATAGAGCCCGTGGCTAGCTGAGCTGGTATTCCCATCCTTCCTGCCAGCCGAAGTCCTGCTCAATGAGCTCTTCCAGCGAGATACCAGCGATGAGGTGATCCAGCCCCCACCGGGTGGCGGCATGGCCGATGACCAGCACCCGTTGCCCCTGCCAGCGCAGCGGCAGGTCGTTCAAGAACCGGCCGATCCGCGCGACGGCCTGCCGCCAGCTTTCCCCGTCCGGGTAGGGCCGGTCCAGGTGCTCGCGGCGGCCAGCCCGCAGCTCGGCTACGGGCATACCGTTTCGCTGCCCGTAGTCGCATTCGCGCAGCCGCCAGTCCAGCAGCACGGGGATGGAGGACTGGTCGAAGGCCTCCGCCGCGGTCTGGGTGGCGCGGGCGAGATCGGAGCTGAACACCGCGGTGATCCCGTCGGCTGCGCGGCGGCGCCCCAGTTGTCGTGCCTGCTCCCGGCCCCGCTGTGACAACTGGCCCGGCAGCCAGCCGGTGGCTCGCCCTCGCTCGTTGTCCAGGGTCGTGGCATGGGTCTCATACACCAGCTGGATGGCCACCAGCCCACCTTACGGATGCGCCATCAGCCGCCCTGCCGTCGCCAGGTCATAACCGTCTGAGGCCGTCCGGCGGTCAGGAAGATCGGGGGGCTTTGCGGGGTCGGCCTGGCGGCGCCGGCGGCACGACTTTCCCAGCGAGCGCGCGGGCGCGCGGGATGACGATGAGCTGGCCGTCGCGGCCGCGGCGGACCTTGAAGAACTGGTCGTCTGCTTCTTCGAGAATGCCCAGCACGTCGGTCATCTGGGTGGTGCCGTCCAGCTCTGGTGGGCGCCAGCGGATCGTGACCCGCTGGCCGACGTCGGCGGCGGTGACCCGGACCACGAGCCGGTAGCGCATGCCGGTTACCTCCTTAGATGGGACCGCGGCTGGGCTGGGGATTAGCTGTCGTCTGGTGGTGACTGGTCCTGCGCGATTGTCGGCTTGGGGTCTTGCCAGGTGACCTTGGTGACTGGCTCGCAGGCGGCATTGCCGCCCAGCGCGGGATCGGCGAGCATGACGGCGCCGTCGGGGCTGAGGTAGGCGAGCAGAAGGGTACCTTCATCCCGCCAGCGCCGGACCCGGGGCAGGGAGCACTCGCTGGAGGTGACACGGAACACGTTGGCCAGTAGGTCGCGAGTGGCCTGCCTAGCGTCAGCGTCAGGCCGGCGCGCTCGTAGAACCGCACCGTCGATGGCGCCACCCCAGCACCCTCAGCAAGCTCTGCGACCCGAAGACCTTTCACGAGGCCCAAGCGTAGACATTCCACCTAACTACAAAACTTCAAAGTCAAGCGGTTTGGTCGTCTCGGGGGGCTTACCTGCGGGGGAGAAAAAGTACTTGCCCAGGCTGGATCTGGCTTGGCTGGTCGAGGAGGGCGGATAGGGCGCTGATGACCGCCGCGGTGAAGGTGCGGTCTTGGGGGAAGGTCGTGGTGGAGACGAGGATCAGGCCTGCGTGGGCTTGGCCCGCGGCACGGTAACGGGCGTCAAGGGGGATGAAGTCCTTGATGTTGGCGGTGACCAGGGCGCGCCTGGCGGCGGTGGCATGGGCCAGGATCTGGTCGTCGGCAAGCCCGGCGAGGGCTGGGTCGGCCACGGCCGCCAGCACGTCATGGCCTTTGGCGCGCAGTTGCTCGGCGACGATGCCCGAGAACATCTCATCGAGCAGCAGGGGACTCATTTTCACCCTGCGAGCAGCTGGCGTTCCCGCCGCCAGGCATCTTCGGCCGCGTCATCGGCGGCCTCGGCCGCAGCGATCTCGGCATCGACCTCATCGGGGTAGGAGGCCCAGTAGCGGACCGCGACACGAATCAGGCGCACCGGAATGCCAGTGTTCTCCGCTATCAAGGTGAGCAGATCGTCTTCGCCCAGGCCAGGCTCATGTGCCCGAGCTGACTTAACTGCCCGCACGACTTCCCACACGTCGGGACCACCGACCAGGCCGGCTCGCCTTCCGGTGGGCCCTGGCCGGAATACGATTCCCGGATGCTCGCTCATGCGAAGCGCCTCGTCCACGAGCCGGTTCGCAGCCGATGACAGGGACATGCCGGGGTTGGCGGCAACGAAAGACGACAGCCGCTCCGCCACGGCAGTGTCGAACCTGACAGGTGTCGCGGCACGCTTGCTCATGACTACATTGTAGTTGGTTCGCCTTGGCGCTGGGGCCGCAAGATGACGCCTGGTGTTGAACGGTGCCGTCTTGGCTCATAACCCAGAGATCGCAGGTTCAAATCCGCCCCGCTACCAGTAAGTGCAGCTCAGAGGCCTGATCGCCAGGAGGCGGTCGGGCTTTTGATCTTCGTGGCAGCGCGATGGCAGCGGGATTCGGCCGGATCTGACATGGATGGCCGCCAGGAATCGGCAGACATCGGCATCCGCCGACGGTCTGTTGCCGACGCGCAGCGGGGGTCAGACGGTCTGGCCGGATACATCGCCGCGCGGCCCGGCCGCCGATGGCCGCTATGCCGTGGGTGACGGCTCGCAGCAGGAGCTGGCCGATGCTGTCGGGTCGGTGCGCGGTGGTGGCCCAGGTCCTGCAGGATTTCCGTGTTGACCGGTTGGCGGCGACCTCACCGGACAGCATCCGCATCCTCGGCGCGGCAGGACTCCACGAGCAGTCCTGGAACCCGGCGGCAGGGTGACGAGCGGTCGCGTGACTTCCGTTACGCGGCCGCGCTACCGAAGTCACTGACACCATCTGGAACCAGGCGAAGGCTGGTGTCGACTCGCCGGATCAGGTGGGCGAGCGAACCAGAGAAGGCTCACATGCAGTTCGCCAACACAATCACGATCGCCCGCCGGCCGGCCGAGGTGTTCGCTTACCTCGCCCACTTCGAAAACGTGCCGCTGTGGAACTACGCGATCAGCGACACCCGGAAAACCAGCAGCGGCCCGGTAGGAGTCGGCTCGCGCTACCGGCAGACCAGAACCCTTCCCACCCGAAGCGAAGAGACCTTCGGGGTGACCGAGTTCGAGCCGGACCGTCGGCTATCCATCCGGGGCAGCCTCGGGCCCTTCCACGGCGACGTCACCTACCAGCTCGCACCGGCGGGAAGCGGTACCGCCCTGACCAACACCGTGAATCTCCAGCCCTCCGGTCCGCTGCGGCTCCTCGCGCCGTTGGCTGCTTCCCGCGTCAAGTCGGCGGTAGCCACGAACCTGGACGCGCTCAAACAGATTTTGGAAACAGGCGGCTAACCCGCTGATCGATGAGCGCACGGGATCGCCGGGTGCCGGAGATTTTCACGGTCAAATCACGGTCAAACGATCTTGAGCCCGGCTACCTGATTCGGTAACCGGGCTCTGACCTGCGAGGACTGGTGGGCGATACTGGGATTGAACCAGTGACCTCTACCGTGTCAAGGTAGCGCTCTCCCACTGAGCTAACCGCCCTCGAGGCGGAGGCGGGAATCGAACCCGCGTACAGGGCTTTGCAGGCCCTTGCCTATGCCACTCGGCCACTCCGCCGCTTCCGGCCCCGTCGCCGAGAGAGAAGCAGTTCCCCCGGGAGCCGTGTGGACCTTCGGCCGCGTACACGGCGTCCGGCGCCTCCGAGCGGACGACGGGATTCGAACCCGCGACCCTCACCTTGGCAAGGTGATGCTCTACCAACTGAGCCACGTCCGCGCGCCCGCCCCATCAAAGGGCCGGCCAGGCAGCGCCAGCCGGGACTGGCGTGCGTGTCAGAACTGTAGCCGATCCTGCCCGGCGAGCAAACTTGCCCCGGCGGCGCACCGCGTCAGGCCGGCCGCATCCACCGGGCGTGCGCACCTGGTGCCGGCTCCGCGGGCGCCGTGGCGGACGGCAGTGTGATCGCCAGGCATGCTTCGGCCCGGGCCGAAAGATGCCCGGGTTACGGTCGGAACATGCCTGCCATCCCGGTCCGCCTCACACCCGGCCCCCGCCTCATGCCCGGTGCCAGCATCGCACCGGCCGCGGCCCTGATGGGGGACCCAGCCCGCGCGGCCATGCTGACCGCCCTGCTTGATGACCGCGCCCTCGCCGCGGGGGAACTGGCGGAGCTGGCCGGGGTGAGCCCGGCGACCGCCAGCGAGCACCTCACCAGGCTCCTCCGGGGCGGCCTGGTGACCGTGACGAGCCAGGGCCGCCACCGGTACTACCGCCTGGCCGGGCACCGGGTCGCCGCCGCGATCGAGGCCCTGTCCCGCCTCAGCCCGCCCGCTCCGGTGCGCAGCCTGCGCCAGTCGCGGCAGGCAGCCGCGCTCGCGCGGGCCCGCACCTGCTACGACCATCTGGCCGGCCAGGCGGGAGTGGCGCTGCTCGACGCCCTGCTGGCCGGCGGCGTGCTGGCGGGCGGCACGGACGGCCTGTCCGCAGACGGCACAGAACCACCGGCCGGCGCTGCGCCGCAGGCGCGGCAGGACCTGGCCGTGCTTGAGGTCACGGCGGCCGGGGAGGCCACGCTGGCTGCGTTCGGCGTCAATGCCGCTTCCCTGCGCCACTCGCGGCGCAGGTTCGCCGGCGCCTGCTTGGACTGGACCGAACGCCGCCCGCACCTGAACGGTGCGCTGGGGGCCGCGATCACGGCCCGGCTGCTGGAGCGGGGCTGGATCGAGCGGGGCGCCCACCGCCGGGCCGTCCGGGTCACTCCGGTCGGCCAGGAAGGGCTCGCCGCCACCTTCGGCTGGGCCTGGCCGGTCAGCCCGGCTCCCGCACGCCAGTGAGCTTGTCCGGGTTGCGGACCACGTCGATGGCGGCGATCCGGCCGCGGTCAACGGTGAACGAGATGACCGACAGCACGCCGTCGGCGTCGCGCAGCACCAGGCCGGGGGCGCCATTGACGGTGACCATCGCGGTCTGGCGCGGGGGCCGCCGGGTCAGCGCGAGCAGGGCCGTCGCCAACCACCGTGTGACATAGCGCAGGCACTTCCCGGGCCGGCGCATTTGTGCTTAACGGGCGGGTGGCTGGCCCGGCTGCAGCGCCGGGCGCCGGGGGATGGCAGGCTGTCGCCATGCGAACAGTGGTCGTCAGCGGCGACGGCCTCACGGTCGAGGACGTCGTGGACGTCGCGCGCGGTGAGGCGAACGCCGAGCTTGCAGACAGCGTCACCGCCACCATGGAGCCGAGCCTGGCCGTGGTCACCACCGCGATCCGCGGCGATGCCCCCGTCTACGGCGTCAACACGGGGTTCGGCGCGCTCGCCGACACCCGGGTGGCGGAGCGGGACATGGCCCAGCTGCAGGCCGCGATCATCGTCTCCCACGCGGCGGCCGCCGGTGAACCCCTGGACGACGCGACGGTTCGGGCGATGCTGCTGCTGCGCGCCCGGACGCTGGCCGCGGGATACTCCGGCGTCCGGCGTGACCTGCCCGCGCGGCTGATCGAGCTGCTCAACCTCAATCTCCTGCCGATCGTCCCCGGCAAGGGCTCCGTCGGGGCATCCGGGGACCTGGCCCAGCTCGCACACCTGGCCCAGCCGCTGATCGGGGAGGGGCGGCTGCGCGCGCCCGGCGACCCGCCGCGCGGCCGGCCGGCCGCGGAGGTCCTGGCCGAGCACGGGATCGAGCCGTTGGAGTTCGCGCCCAAGGAGGGCCTGTCGCTGGTCAACGGCACCGAGCCGATGCAGGCGCTGCTCGCCTTCTCGATCCACGACGCGCAGATGCTCGTCACCGCCGCCGACGTGGCTTGCGCGCTGTCGGTAGAGGCGCTGCTCGGCACCGACCGGCCCTACGACGAGCGGGTGCAGGTGCTCCGCCCGCACCCGGGCCAGCTCGACAGCGCCGCCAACCTGCGGGCCCTGCTGGCCGGGTCGCCGCTGCTGGCCAGCCACCGGCACAGCCGGCACGCGGTGCAGGACGCCTACAGCCTGCGCTGCGCACCACAGGTGCACGGCGCGGTCAGGGACGTGCTGGCCCACGCCCGCCGGGTGATCGACATCGAGCTGGACTCGGTGGTGGACAACCCCGTGATCGTGCCCGACGGCGAGGTCATGACGACCGGGAACTTCCACGGCGAGCCGCTGGCGTTCGCCGCCGACATGCTGGCGATGGCGCTGGCCGAGCTGGCCAGCATCAGCGAGCGCCGGGTCGACCGGCTGCTCGACCCGGCGTTCTCCCGCGGCCTGCCGCCATTCCTGGCTCCAGAGGCGGGCACCAACTCGGGCTTCATGCTCGCCCAGTACACCGCCGCCTCCCTGGT
>Ga0207663_10001384_pt1 | contig 11257 bp, 10 predicted proteins | sample LARL53metaG_FD_184346 | JGI IMG/M metagenome (GOLD analysis project Ga0207663, IMG submission 184346) | Corn, switchgrass and miscanthus rhizosphere microbial communities from Kellogg Biological Station, Michigan, USA - LAR L5-3 metaG... | ecosystem: Host-associated > Plants > Roots >...
TAGCTTTGAGATAGTTTTTACCAATAGAAGGAGGAGCATCAACTGCTACGACACCCTTGTCTGTCACTAGAAACATAGTATTATAGGAACCATCGGTAACCCAATACAAATGATCACGGATCTGTTGGACTAGGTATCCTTTTGCAGGTATCGGAGGTCCTTTTGCTGCTTCAGGTATTTGGGTTGTACTGGTAGTAGCGTTGTTAACACTATTAGATTGTTTTATTGTCTGGGCCGCAAATTTAAGATATGCTGTCTCTTCATCTTGTTGTTGTGCTATCGCAGTCTGATTTCGGTTTAATCCTAATGGGATAAGAACAGTGCTAGTTGCAAGGAGAATTATAAGAAACTCACTCACCGATCGGAGCGCTTTGCTGTATGGACTTGATTTATTAAGCATATTTGCAGTCCCAGGTCTTATGATATATCTTTTATGGATATAAAAACATCACACGCCATACAAGATCAACAATATTTTACGATTTATACACATATGCTTCTTTGTGTTAGTTCTCCCTGAGGTGAATATGGGTACCAGTCCCTGTCGGTTTGGGTGCTCAGCAAGGGGAAAAGTCAGCTCCTTCGCTTCAATACGATGACGTAATATGATCGTTCTCTCAGTTTAGTGCCGATGTTGCCTACGTTTCATACAATCATCTATTAATTTTATGATAGGTAACATATGCAACGATTACATATCTACAAGATTTAATAGCAAAACTGCCTTAAAGCTCTTTCTATCATCTATTATCGATTCTGTTATCATTGCTATCGCCTTGTTGTCACTTGCTATCAGCTGCTTTCATCAGTTATCAGGTACTATCATAGCATTTCGATCTGAACTCAGGATAGACCCTGATGTAAAATTTTTCCTACTTGATTGTATACAAAGGAGAATGAGGTTTATTATGAAAATTGGAATACTAGGATCTGGAGATGTAGGCCGCAGACTAGCTGACGGTTTTATTGAACTTGGACACACAGTTAAAATCGGATCACGCGATCCAAATCAAGGGAAAATAACTGAATGGATTGCCAAACACAACGAGGGAAAAGCATCATCAGGAACATTTGCTGAGACAGCATCGTTTGGTGAATTAGATGTGCTTGCAACTTTGTGGGCAGGGGCCGCTGACGCCATAAAAATGGCCGATCCCAAGAATCTTGCCGAAAAAGTTGTGATTGATGTTACAAACCCATTAGATTTTCCTAAAGGAATGCCGCCAAGACTGGCGATAGGTCATACAGATTCTGCCGGGGAGACCGTTCAGCGTATGCTGCCAGATTCCAAAGTGATAAAAGCGTTTAACATAGTTGGGAATGTGCACATGATACATCCAGATTTTCCTGGCGGTCCGCCTACCATGTTTATATGCGGAAATGATGAGGATGCTAAAAAGACCCTAACAGATAATATCCTCACAAAGTTTGGCTGGGAAACAATAGACACAGGAGGAATAGAGGGTGCCAGACTTCTCGAACCAATTGCATTTCTATGGATAATGCACTCCCTTAGAACTGGTAACCGGAATCATGCCTTTAAACTATTGCGAAAATAAGCGACCGAAAAGATTAAGACATAGTCACATACAATGCAGGAAAACGCAGACTGATTTTTCTTATAACGGCATACGATAATCACATGTCTGAATAACGCATAATAGAAACCCACGAGTTCGATCCAAGTATCGCCAACGGTATCTTGTTTGACAGCTACGTGCAAACCGCAAAAGATTGAGATGTGAAACTTAGTTCGCTTAGATTCTGCATCGATTGAGCGAGATCAATCAGAAAGACAGCAGAACGAATGGCTTCATCATTGTAACCATATCTATAAAGAATTAAAAAAAGTTCAATTTGTACTAATTGCAAAACCTATATGTGGATTAGCACATTGCAAGTTGAATTCATCTAGCTGTGTTCTATTCGCTGTCAATTGCTCTGTATACTAGTCTTGTTCTAGTTTTATGTTATCAGTATAGATTTGTGCTGGAAACCATTCTTTACAATATACAGTACGGCTCTTTTCATACTGAGAGTATGGTTACACTTGTAATCGGTTTGACTATTAGTTAGGAATATCCGCATATCTTAGTTTTGATGTTATAAGTTATTTATGACCTGTGGGTTTGCAAGGTAAATTGCGCTTTTTCCATTCAAGATATTTAGCAAATTTCTAGCTGCTGTTTCGGCCATTTTTGTCCGAGTCGAAAATGTAGCGCTGCCTATATGAGGCAATAACACAACGACATTCTTCATCTTCAATAATGGATTGTTTGGTGACGGTGGCTCTTTTTCTAAGACATCAAGTCCTGCTCCTGCAATCCATCTTTTCTTTATTGCTTTGGTCAGATCTGTTTCATTGATGATTTGACCCCGTGCAGTATTAATTATGTATGAGCTTTTTTTCATTCGTCTAAGATTTGATTTCTCAATCAAATGGTAACTTTCGTTATTCAAAGAGCAATGAAGAGTAAGAAAATCGCTTTCTGCTATAAGCTCGTCCATATCGACATGTTTAGCTCCAACTTGCTCCTCCATCTGAAGGTTTCGACCATGTAGATTATGGTAAATGATTTTCATATCAAACCCTTTTGCTCTACGTGCCACAGCTGATCCGATTCTACCTAATCCAACAATTCCAATTACCATACCATGAACATCCGAACCCAATAGAAGATGCGGATCCCATCCATATTTCCATCTTTTACTTGTAACAATCTGATGTCCCTGGACGATTCTTCTAGATGTTGCAAGGATTAATGCAAATGCAAGATCAGCTGTTGCTTCGGTAAGTATATTACCAGTGGAAGTAACATGAATTCCTCTTTTCGTTGCCTCTTTAATATCTATATGATCTACCCCTGTGCTATAAGAGCTAATAACTTTGAGGTTGGATCCTGCAACATCCATAACTTTTGCATCTATCTTATCTGTTAATGTGCACAGAATTGCATCTTTGTCACGCACTCCATTCAAAAGATCAGTTCTAGTAGCTGGCTTTCCTCTGTGATTTGCTACACTAACGTTGCATTCTTCCAACATCATAGGTATTGCAGGATCTAATATCCTTCTAGTAACATAGACACCCCACTTTTTTTGTTTCATTAACCTTATTGCGACAGGCTTCATTATATTGAGTTAAGCTTCATCACCCTTGGTTGCAAGGAATTATTAGTTTCATCACTTCGGATCAATTGAAATAGCTAGATGAAGACATACAAAATCAAAACCAATATTTTTCGTATCAGGTTGATGGAAGAAAAATTACCATGTTTAGTCATAAGAGCAATAATAGAGTAAGTTTGGACGTTATCTATGGAATTAAGTTTGGTTGTCGGAAAAAGGATTAGAGCTAACAACTAATCTATCATTTTTTACGTGTGTAATCAGAATTGTTGTTCCTTACTACTAGTGTTAAGATTATTACTTACCTGTTTTGTAATTGATGATGCAATTTTTAGTTAGTTTCCTACATGTAGAATAAAATGCCCATATTAGAAACTATACGAAGCGGTATCTGATAATTTGAACTATCGATATTGTCAGTTCAGTTTTCTACTGCTGAATGAGGTTCCTGTTATTATAACCATGATGTATCAGTGTAATTTTTGCGTTATACAACGTGTGCTGAAATTATCTTCCCTATTCGAACAACAACGAGAAGTATTTGTTTGATCTTCTGGTTGTCTGTCGAAGTGTTGAGAAGTCAGCAGATATCAGTTACGATATAAGATCAATATCACAACGATACATTGGGCGGTATGTAACTTGATATAGATGAACCATGATGGTGAATAAGCAGCCATTGATTGGTGTCATCATTTTCAAATATATTAGTAGCAATAACACCAAGTTTAATATTCTGTCTATTAACTGAAGTTTCTATGTTTTCTAAACATACAACCACTGCAATATTATTATTAAAGACTCTTACCTTGGGGTTTGTAATCATAAATTTAATCATCTCTGTATTATCAAATATGATTACCCAACTTTCACGTATTGCCAGCCAACCAGTAAATAAATCCCAACCAGGATGTATGCAAACAGTATTATCTTCATGTTTCCATAATCTTTCCATCCGCTCGATTGATAGACTCTCAAAAGCATTGTAGAACTGAGTATTAACATTCTCCACTTGTGTTAGGACTTCATGATCTTTCATCTAATCATTATATATAGACTACTTGACTATTAATCTGGCTAGTATCCTATTAGAAAAATCTGTGTAGATTGATAATATATCTTGAGAGAAGTGTGCCACTTCTTGAAATTCGAATTCTGAAAGTAAGTAAACATCGTCATTCTATTTAATTAGATAACAAGACAATGACCTCTAAAAAAGATAACAACAAGGAGCATGAAACAATATCTCCTCAACGACAATTAGGCTCGGACTTTCACACAAGTTTTACATGCCCTCTAGTACAACTCTGAGGACCACCTAAGTGTGAACGTACCATCTCTTTTGCCTCTGATTCAGGTACTTTTTCAGTGGCTGGATAGATCTATTCCATAGGAAAAATTGTTGATATAACATATTTCTAATATTACCTCAGATCCGAATGGGTCTACACTTTATTGCTATTAGCCTTTCTGACTATGATCCAGTCTTTATGAGAATCCAGTATTTCTATACTTCCGCATATACTACACCGATATTCCTTAGAAGAAGCATCAGAAGAACGTTTAGGTTTTGAAGCTATGGTCATTCCTAATCGTTATCAATGATATACAAACAAACCTGTAATTAACGCCTAGCATAACTCAGATTCTTTACTTTACAATTGCAGAATTAATCGATATGTATATCATTGAACATACTTCCGAAGTGTTGTAGGTACAAAGATGGAATATGGACTTATTAAGTAATGGTTACTTTATAAATATATACCAACTAGCAGATTACAATACATTTTATAATAACTGTAGATATGGATGCCAATTGACCTTCATTAATTGTTTGGCAGTAGATAGTTAAACCAATTTATTAGGATGTTTTAAAAACAATGAATGCTTCGATCAAGGGGAGATAAAATTTGGGCTTTTGGGATATAGAATCCTTTGAGGATGAGGCTGATGATGAGAATCACACTATTTGGTATAATGTTTCATTTGAAAGCAGTAGTCGTTCTTTAGAAAGATGGCTATGTAATGAAAGTAATTTTATTACTAATGATGACATGTTTGCAGAACTCTATGAAAACGTTGAATGGAGAAAACAACACGAAATAACAATCGAGAGATTTGAAGATATAATACTATATTCAAATATGTCAAAAAATGTGTCACAAAAATATAAAAGACCTAAAGAAGGGCAGATAAGAAAAGCATATTCATTATTTTATGAATATTCAGAAACCATTCTTGGAGAAGATGAAAAACCAAGGAAAGAATTTGAAAAGAACGCTAGAGTTGTTAGTAATATTGATGATAATAATTTTAAAGCTGATGATGATTATGATACTGCTGTATTTCAGAGGACATCATCTAACGGAGAGGATCCCCTAGTAGAAGTAATTACATCAAAAAATGATATCAAAGTGGTAATAGAAATGCCTCTTGTGAAGAAAAAGGATATAAAAGTAAATGCTTATGAAGGTTGTCTAGAAGTATACACTGATAATATTCAAGAGAGAAAGTATCGTCATGCTATTGATATACCGTCAGATGTAGATATTACTTCAGGTAAGTCAACATATAGAAATGGAATACTAGAAGTAGTATTTCGCAAAAAAATGAAAGGATATAGTTGAAAGTACTCTTACTCTTTTTTGTACTACAAAACCTAGAGATAAATACAACAGTCCTAATCTAGTGCTATTCACACCTAACACACATCTAACACATTAACCCCTAAATTAATATCGATTATTGTATTAGCATCATTAGAAAAGGGGTTGCTGCCCTTTTAATACTTGGAATCTTTTCCTTCCCCGTTTCCGAATTCTTTTAGTCTATTCTCCATACTCAGTTCGTGATACATTCGATGAAAGGTTGAGGGGAGAAGAGTTCATGATAGGTAGGCAGGCTGAGTGCCAAACCAAAAATAACAAACACAAATGCTACTTGATGATTTAATCGAGTCTTATCGATGGAACTATTGTATACAAAGTTTATATCAATATAGCAAATACTTGTAGGGTTGTTTGAATGAGGGAAAAGCCAGTATTTGAAAGCTGAAGCCATTTCTCCCAAGGGTCTGCAAATTGCACAGGTTGTACTAGGGGTTATTGCCATAGGCTTATCACTCTCAGTTATGGCTGAGCCCGGAGCAGGTGTAGCACTTCTCGTCTTTCTTTTATCGATTACGTTACTGGTACTTTGAATAGAAAGGGTCATAGCAGGTATTGGACTTGCAGGCCTTCGAAAATCCTCACGGATAGGTAATATTATCTTGGGTGTTTTAACTATTGCACTTGGAATTGTAGTCATCTCATTTCCATTGTTTGCAGCAGGGTTTTTGATCCTGATGTTAGCTATTGGTTTACTTTTTATGGGTATTGCAAGAATACTTTATGGTATAACAGCATCCCGTCGGAATGCATCAATGGTCAAGGTCATTTGCAATAGGTGTCGGTATATTGTCAATAGCCATATCATTTATGGTGTTTGCATCGCCATTACTTGGCGCGTTCCTTTTGACATTAATATTAGCAATTAATCTTTTGATTTTAGGAATAGAGTATTGCTCACGGAATATCTGGTCGAAAACATGTGTCTGTTCCTGATATGGAAGATAACTTGTAGTCAAATAAATGTACATAAAAGAAACTTTAGGAATGATGTTTTTAGTTCGCTGACGGGAAATTTGTTTTCAACTCATACGATGATGCAGATAATTGAAAAGAGGAGATGATTGTGTGCTGTAGAAAGTGAGATTAATCATTATCAATTCGTCCTTTAAACTCCTCCATGACATGTGGTCGTCGATTTTCATATATGACTATTGGGTTATCTGCAGGATCACGAAATGTGTAACAAGGGCCATTTGGTATCTCTAATCTTTTATCTTCTCTCCAACCTCTTGATCGAAGTTCTGAGGCCGCCTTGTCTAAATTATCAACTCTATAAATCAACATCAGATCCTTCTTTTCTATATGGTCTGCAAGCAGAATGTATGGTATTTTATTAGAAAGCTTAACACATGCAACCCAGACTCCATATGCATGTATTTTCCACAACAATTCACCATCAAGCACAGATGTATAATATTTGATCGATTCGTGGATATTAGGAGCCGGAACATACAGAAAATCAAGTGATTCAAACGTTTTAGGCATAACTACCCAAACGTCACACATATACATTAAATCAGTGCTTCGTATTCATTCACAATGATACTCCAACACCTCGTGGAAGTCTATTTTACGATAGGCTATTTGTGAACGCAAATACTCCAACATGGATGAAGTGGTTTCTCGAGGTTTACGATGAAAGGTACCTGTTGTGTAACCCCAAGCAATGAACATATTGTAGAATGCCCTATGCTTTTTGTTTGTACTGGGCATATAACAGATTTCATTTCATTTCATTACATTACATTACATTATTTCCGTTCCCACTCTCACCCTATGACTTTATCGGTTCCATCTTTGTACTTGATCTTTGTATACGGCTATAATATTACCAAGAAAAGCAAGCTTGTCTGTTGCATTTGCATCGAACTGAAATCTGATTCGGCTGTAAGAACATAGTGAAATTTACCTAACCGCTAGCACGGAACAGTGAGCATGACTTGAAACCTTGCTTGTGACACTTCCCATGAGGAATTTCTTCGCTCCAGTCACGCCCTTTGTACCAATCACAACAAGGTCCACATTTTTACGTGAAGCATAATTAATTATCCCCTCTGCAGCTGACGGTGCGTTCATTATGACCTCTGTATCTATATTGACGCCTTCTTTTTTTGCAAAAGCTCCTACCTCACCAAGCAAATCTTCGGCATGTTTTCTTAGTTTTTCTTCATAGTACTCAAGGTTTCCACCTTCGTAGTAGCCCAAGAGTCCTCCTAGATCGCTTGCAGAAGCTAGGGAAGATCTGTCAACAACATGAACTGCGGTCACTTCTGCTCCCAACGATTTCGATAACACCAAGCCACATCTGATGATTTTTTCTCTATACTCTGATTCATCAACGGCTATCAGCATTTTCTTTATTATTCCTTGATTTTCTCCCTTTGTTGTTACGTCTCCTGTCTGTCCCAAATTCATGGCCCTTGAGATTATCCTTTATCAAGGTAGCATATATGAATACCTTTAAAGAGTCACTTAAGATAATACACGATTATATGACAAATGTGCAAAGCTGAAAACTGGACTGGAACTGCTTTCACATGCATACGACCTTGGGTTATATTATGGACTCTGCCGTTGAATTCCTTGATACCCAATGTAGGCTCAACATAATTGCGAATCATCTGATTATCTGAAGTGTGTATATACCAGCCTTCTTCATTCAGCTGTAGTTTTCGTTTTGAATTTCTTATTGCTGAATGCTACTTCTTAAGCAGGAAACACTTCTTTCTAGCTGTTGAATTTCATCATGTAGATCTGCAATCTCATTTCTCTTGTCATCTCAGGTTGCAAACAATTGGGGCATGATTCTACGTACGACCCGATAGCTATTATCTAGATAAGGGCCATTAAAATTGAGATCTATTAGGTATAGGGATTGTAATAGACATATAATTGGTCTTGGCAAAAAATAAAATCATGTTTTAAATAGATATATCTGGTTATCGCCTTTTAGTCCTTTTTTGACAATTCTACTAATTTTTTAGTTTGTTCTATTCCTGTTATCGGTATTTGTTCTGCTTTAAGAAGTCCTGTCTGGACCAAGACCGATGCTTGATCCCAGTATATATGTTCATGAGAAATTTTGTTATTTTCAAATTTCATAACCACTACGTGGGGTATCTCGACATACTTTCCTGTAGGCTCTACACCCGGTAACAGATAATAAATCTCTCTGTCATGTGTAAAACTTATTATAAGTTCATCCACAACTTGATCTTTTCCAACAGTACGTGATACTTTAGTAATCTTCAAATCTTTTGGCATTTTTCCGATAAAATAGTTCTTATAGAAGTTATACACTCCATCAGAACCTCTGCCTCCAGTCAATGTAGGAACATGATGAACATATGGCTCCTCTGTCATGGTGGTCATAGTTGCATCAACATCTTGTTTGTCAAACTCAAATTCTATATGCTTATCGAAAATATCGCCAAGGTTATTTGGTTCTTTATCCATGATGATGATGTAATCATTTTATTTTCTCATATTTTAGATTTAAGCCTATTCTCATTGCTCAAAATGAAGTTGTACTTAAAACTAAGGAGCTATATATCAGGATATGAATGGGGCATTAGAAAAGGCGGAAAGGGCACTCGAGCAGGCTTCATCAATTCCGCTAGTATTTCGAACCATCACAAGATGGTTTGTTTTTAGAAGCACCACAACTACACAAGTCCATACCAACTATATTTAATAGTGATTCGCCTCGTTAGAATAAGAGAATATTTTAACGAAGCAAAAATTCAGAGAACAATATCCCAGGCACTGTTCGTTAGTACTCAATGGTTACTGTTACAGATTACTCTTTCTGTTATTTAAAATACTATATAGAATTCAGTATTATGATATGATGGTGAAGATAGTTTAATAACAAAAAGATACTTGTAAATTGTGTCAAAGAGTTATATAATATGGGTTTTACGTCACCTGTCTCTGGTAACCATAGTATTAGGATTCAAGACAAATGGATGTGGATAACCCCATCATCAATTCCACGTTATACTTTAAAAGAGAAAGAATTGGTTAAAGTTCATTTAGAATCCGGCAAAACAAGTAGTAGTGGATCAAAACCAAGTATCGAATGGCGTATGCATGTTTCTATCTACGATAAATTATCGAAGGTAAATGCTATTGTTCATACTCACAGTCCTTATACACTTGCTGCTGCTATATCAATAGATGAATTCCAGCATATAATAGAAGAGGCTAAAATAGTGGTAGGAAATCCTGTAATAATAGCAAATAAGCCATCAGGATCATTAGAATTGGCTGAAACAGTTTCAAATGCATTTGAAGAAGAAGTAAGAGCAGTCATAATTAGAAATCATGGAGTAGTATCTATCGGAAATAATATTCATCAAGCACGTGCTGTTATTGAATCACTTGAAGAATGGGCTAAAATATTCACAATCTCTAAAATTTTTGGTGGACCAAAGTATGTATTATGAGTGAAAGATGAACAGAAAACGTGTGTGAGTTGTAGAACTGAGAATAATGAAGATGGTGAAAAAGGAGACACTTTTTACTTTAGCTTACCGCTTAGCAGATAGCAGGAAATCTTCGAACCTAATTAAAAATAGTAATGACATAATATTAAAATCCGACTAGCTCTCAAAGACATGTGGCTTTCATTTTAAGATGGATTTTTAATAAGTTCCAATGCAACCTCTTGGTTTACCGTTACCGCCATATCATCGTGGAGTTGATCTACTAATTTGATTCTTAGTTAGTCAGACGGATGTAAGAGTGTATTCTATGTGCTAGCAACTGGTTTTATATTTATACAGGTAATATTAGTATAGTCTTCCAGGATTCCAAATACTTTTTCCATAATTCAAGTGTCCAAAAGAGTAATTTTTCTTGGATTAGGTCTAGCGTTCAAAATAAATCGATTCTATTACGCCACGTACAGAAGATATTGCAGAATAATAACTACACTATCTAGATTAATTAAATTCTGAACACCAATTGCTAACCCTAGCTGTTGCAATTACTAGGCATTTATAATCCTTGATGATGAAGTTCCGTTAATGTGTATGATCTTTATCTATTCGTCTAGGTTCATGTGATGCTCCTCTGCCTGTTAACGTACCAGTATAATCACCCGTAACTTCTAGGACAAAGTCAAAATCGTTTAATGTTTTAAGAATGTCAAGTGTCAGCCTCATATTTGTTACATAATGAGTGTCTTTATCATAGACTGCTGGAACAAAGCCAGTAGTCTTCCAAATATGATTTTTACACCATCCCGAATCCGTCCCTTGTTGTGTAAATACTTCAACCATGTAAAAGGGTGCACGTTCTGACTTTTCCTGTTCACGTATTAGCAAGTCGTGAAGAAGAGTGGGATCTACTTTTGGAAGGTATATTTGATATAGTGTCTCTAGCCCTTGAAAGACATTTCTTATTTGTTGCAGTTCAGACATCATAATTGCTGTACACACCTCTCCTCTTTT
>Ga0207663_10001399_pt1 | contig 11185 bp, 9 predicted proteins | sample LARL53metaG_FD_184346 | JGI IMG/M metagenome (GOLD analysis project Ga0207663, IMG submission 184346) | Corn, switchgrass and miscanthus rhizosphere microbial communities from Kellogg Biological Station, Michigan, USA - LAR L5-3 metaG... | ecosystem: Host-associated > Plants > Roots >...
CGAGGTGGACGAGCGGCTCGGCCCGAGGCGGGTGCTGGCGCCGCTCGATTCCGGCTCGGTCGCTGCGGCGGCCCGCCGGCTGCGCCGGGCCGGGGTCGCCGCGGTCGCGGTCTGCCTGCTCCACTCCTACCGCGACCCGCGCCACGAGCGGGAGGTGGCGAGGCGCCTGCGCGACGAGCTGCCCGACGCACACGTGGTCGCGTCGGTCGAGCTGGCGCCGGAGTTCCGGGAGTTCGAGCGGGCGTCGACGACCATCGTCGACGCATACCTGGGACCGCCGGTGGCGAGATACGTGCGGCGCCTGGCGAGGTCGGCGACCGAGGATGGCCTGCCCGAGCCCTGGGTGATGTAGTCGAGCGGCGGCCTGTGCACAATCGACGACGCCTCCCGGCACGGGTCGCGGCTGCTGCTCTCGGGGCCGGCCGGCGGCGCGGCCGCGGTGGCGGCGCTGGGCGCGCCAGATGCGGTCTCGTTCGACATGGGCGGCACCTCGACCGATGTCTGTCTGGTGTCTGGCGGAAGCGTCGGCCAGACCGTCGAGCGGATGGTTGCCGGCTACCCGGTTCGTCTGCCCCAGGTCGACGTGCACACGGTCGGCGCCGGCGGCGGCTCGATCGCCTGGATCGACAGCGGCGGGGCGCTGCGGGTGGGGCCGCAAAGCGCGGGCGCCGATCCCGGGCCGGCCTGCTACGGCCGTGGCGGCAACCTGCCGACGGTCACCGATGCCCACGTCACGCTGGGCCGGATCGACCACCGCCGGCCGCTGGCCGGCGACCTGCGGCTCGACCCGCGGGCCGCCCGCGAGGCGGTGGCCCGGGTCGCCGACGGCTTCCCCGGCGTGGCCGCCGCAGCGCGCGGGATCCTGGCCGTCGCCAACCAGGAGATGGTGGCCGCGATCCGGGTCGTGACGGTGGAGCGGGGGCGCGATCCGGCCGGCCTGACGCTGGTGGCGTTCGGTGGCGCCGGCCCGCTGCACGCCTGCGACGTGGCCGACAGCCTGGGCATCGAGCGGGTTCGCGTCCCGGCTGCCGGCGGCGTGCTGAGCGCCCTCGGGATCGCTGCCTGCGATCGCCGGCTGGACGCCGTGCGCGCAGTCATGCGGCCGCTATCCCGGATGTCCCGGGAGGAGCTGGGCCGGGCGCAGCCCGATCCAGGCCGGCTGAAAGGGGGCCGGATCGAGGCGGCGTGCGACCTGCGCTACCGCGGACAGGCCTTCGAGCTGACCATCCCGCTGCTCCCCCTGGCCACGCTCGGCCGCCGGTTCCACCAGGCGCACGAGGAGCGGTTCGGGTTCGCCGACCCGAACGGAGAGATCGAGGTGGTGGCCGTCCGCGCGGCAAGGATCGCGCCCGGCGCCGGGTTACCGGCGACCGCTCGCGCCGGCCGCCCCGGACGGGCACGCAGAGGTCCCGAGGCTGTGCCGATGGCCGGAGCGACGATGTGGATCGCGGACGGCTGGTCGGCCAGGCCCGACGGCGGCGGGGGATGGCTGATGCGCCGTGGCTGATCCGGCCCGGCTCCAGGTGATGGCGGCGGCACTGCGCGGGGTGGCCGACGAGATGGGGGCGGCGCTCGTCCGGGCCGCGCATTCGGCCAACATCAAGGAGCGCCGCGACTGCTCGACCGCCGTCTTCGACGCCGGCGGGCGGATGATCGCCCAGGCGGAGCACATTCCCGTCCACCTGGGCGCGATGCCGGACGCGGTCGCCGCCGTCCGCGAGCACGACCCGAAGCCGGGCGACGTGTACGTGCTGAACGACCCCTACCGGGGCGGCACCCACCTCCCCGACATCACCCTCGTAATGCGGGTGGACGACCTGGGCTTCGTGGTCTCGCGGGCCCATCACGCGGACGTCGGCGGGATGCAGCCGGCGAGCATGCCGGCGGGTGCGACCGAGCTGCTCCAGGAGGGCGTGGTCATCCCGCCGCTTCGGCTGACGCCGGACCTGGTCGAGCTGCTGGTGGCGAACATGCGCCGGCCGGCCGAGCGGCGGGCCGACCTGCGCGCCCAGCTCGCCTGCCAGGAGGTCGGCGCCCGCCGCTTGCGCGAGCTCGCCGACGCCTACGGGAGGCGCTCCCTGGCCACCGGGATGGACGAGCTCCACGCCTACGCGGAACGGCGCATGCGGCGGTCGATCGGCCGGCTTCCGGACGGCCGCTTCCGGGCCGCCGACACGGTCGAGGGCGACGGCCTGCACGTGCACGACGTCGAGATCACGGTCGAGCTGGCGATCTCCGGCGAGTCGCTGGCCGTGGACTTCGCGGGGACGGCCGGCCAGCAGCCGGGGAACGTCAACTGCCCACTGCCGGTGACCCGGTCGGCGGTCTACTACGTGGCCCGCTGCGTCTGCGACCCCGACCTGCCGGCGTCCGGCGGCGCCTTCGCGCCGGTCGACGTGCGGGCGCCGGCCGGAAGCCTGGTCAACGCCCGTCCGCCGGCCGCGGTCGTGGCCGGGAACACCGAGACCTCGAGCCGCATCGTGGACGTCGTCATGCAGGCGTTCGCCGGGGCGGTCGAGGCGCCGGCGGCGGGGCAGGGCACGATGAACAATGTGACCTTCGGGACGCCCGCCTGGACGTACTACGAAACGATCGGCGGCGGCCAGGGCGGCGGCCCCGGCGGCCCCGGGCCGGACGCAGTGCACGTGGCCATGTCGAACACGCTGAACACGCCGATCGAGGCTCTGGAGCGGGACTATCCGCTGCGCGTCGAGCGCTACGCGCTGCGCCGCCGCTCGGGCGGCGCCGGCCGCATGCCCGGCGGGGACGGGGTGATCCGCGTCTATCGGGTGCTCGTGGACTGCCGGCTGGGGTTGATGACCGACCGCCGCCGCCATGGGCCGCCCGGCGGGGCAGGCGGCGGGCCCGGCGCCCGCGGCCAGAACCTCCTGAACGGCCGCCGCCTGCCGGCCAAGTGCAGCCTCGACCTGCGGGCCGGTGACCTGCTCGAGATCCGCACGCCCGGCGGCGGCGGCTGGGGCGATTGACCGGGGCCAGGCACCGAAACGAATCTGCAACACCGGTGCAACGTGAATAGGAGGGGCCAGACCCGTTCATTCACCGGTCTGACCCTGTTTATGCAGGGGTACACTCGAGGCATGTCGACGGTCGCTCCTCCCGTCCGCAAGCAGAAGCCGCGCCCGGGCAGGCCCGGCACAGGCGGCGACCGGCCGTGGCTGGTGATCGTGCTGAACGACAACCACAACACGTTCGACGGCGTCGCCTTCGCCCTCGCCCGCACGCTCCCCGGGGTCAGCATGGACACCGGCCTGGCGATGGCCAACCGCATCCACAGCGCCGGCAGGGCGACCGTCTGGTCGGGGCACCGCGAGCAGGCGGAGCTCTACCACGAGCAGCTCTGCGGTTTCGGGCTGACGATGGCCCCGCTCAGCTGCGGCTGAGGTGGTCGATACCCACCAGTTCGTGTTCGACCCGGAGTGGGCGGTCGCCGTAACCGTCGCGGCGGTCGACTATGCGGTCGTCGCCCGCGCTCACCGGCGCCGCGGCATCCCGGTGCCCTGGTACCGCTGGGCCTGCTTCATGTCCGGTCTGGTGCTGATCTCTATCGCCCTCTTCAGCCCGGTCGAGCACCTTGCGCTGACCTCGATGCTCAGCTTCCACCTGCTCCAGAACGTGATGCTCGCCGACTGGGCGCCGCCGCTCCTGGTGCTCGGTCTGACGCCGGAGATGCTGCGCGGCGCCGAGCGCCTGCGGCCGGTCGGGGTCGCCACCATGCCGGCCGTCGCGCTGCCCGCCTGGCTGGCGGTCTGGTACGGCGTCCACATCCCCGCCTTCTACGACTACGCCCTTCGCAACCGGTGGGCGCTGGGGATCGAGCACCTGCTGCTGCTGACGGCGGGAATCCTCTTCTGGTGGGCGGTCATCTCGCCGGGGCGGCTGCGTCCGGCCGGCAAGCTCGCCTTCCTGGCAGCGGCCTTCTTCCTGGCCGCTCCGCTGTCGCTCCTGCTCGCCCTCTCGCAGCGCGAGATCTACTCCTTCTACGCCACCACCGCCAAGCCATGGGGCGTTTCCGCACTGACCGACCAGCAGATTGGGGCCATCGGCATGTCGGTGGAGCAGGCGATCATCCTCTTCGTCGCCTGCTTCATCGCCTTCGGGCGCATGCTCGACGACGAGGGCGATCTAAGCTTGGGAGGGTGAACAGCAGCCTCCGCGCATCCTGCGTGCAGTTCGCGGCCCGCCCCGAAAAGCGGGAGAACATCCGCGCCATGGCGACGCTGGTCGCCCGTGCTGCCGCCGACGGCGCCGACCTCGTCCTGCTTCCGGAGAAGTGGAACGCCTGGGCCGACGGCCCCGCCCTGCGGGAGCTGGCAGAGCCGCTGGAGGGCGGTGAGACGGTCGAGGCGATGGCCGCCTGGGCGCGCGACCTCGGCGTCAACCTGGTCGGCGGGTCGATCGCGATCCTGGACGGCGAGCGGGTGGGGAACGTCTCGATCGCGTTCGACCGCGAGGGCCGGCAGGTCGGGGCGTACACCAAGATCCACCTCTTCGACGTCGACGTCGGCGGCCACCGCTACCGGGAGTCGGACGGCACCTCGGCCGGGGACGAGCCGGTGGTGGTGGAGCTGGACGACGTCCGGATCGGCCTCACCGTCTGCTACGACCTGCGCTTCCCCGAGCTCTACCGGGCGCTCGCGCTGGAGGGCGGCGCGACCGTCCTGACCGTCCCTTCCAACTTCACCCTGCACACCGGGATGGCGCACTGGGAGGTGCTGCTCCGGGCGCGGGCGATCGAGAACCAGGCATTCGTCCTGGCGACCGGCCAGCACGGCCTGCCGGGCGGCCTCGACAAGCCGTCCTACGGGCACAGCATGATCGTCGACCCGTGGGGAACCGTGCTGGCGCAGGCACCCGACGGCGACGGCGTCATCAGCGCCGAGCTCGACCTCGAGCGCCTGGCCGCGGTTCGCCGCAACCTGCCGGCGCTCGAGCATCGCCGCCCGGACGCCTACCGGCCGGCGACGCCGAGCGTCTGACCTACTCGGCGGGAGGTGCGTTCGGGTCGGGGATGACGCCCTGGTCGATGAACCAGCGGCGGACGGTGTCCATGTACGGCTTCGGCTGCTCCACGTGCATCATGTGCGCCGCCTTCTCGATCACCACCAGCTGCGACCCCTCGACCTCGCGGTGGATGACCTCCGCCTGGCCGACGGTGCAGGTGCGGTCGTAGCGGCCGGCCAGGATGAGCATCGGCCGCCGGATCCAGCGCAGGTGCTCGACCCACTCGAACCCGCCGTAGCCGTCCGAGGCGAAGTGGGCCAGCACCTCCGGCGCGTACACGGTGTCGTCGGTCTGCACGTAGCGGCTGTAGGCGTCGCCCATCTCCCAGAAGTGGAAGGGGAGTTGCGCGGCCATCAGCTCTCGCGCCTGCTCGACGGTGCGCACCTTCGGCTCGTCGTCCCAGGAGCGCTTCACCTGGTCCCGCATGGAGGCCGGCTCGAAGCGGTCGATCTCACGCTCCACGTCGGCCAGCAGCGCTTCGCTGGACGCGGCGCCGGCCGAGATGACGTACTGGCCGGCGGTGCCCCGCTCGAGTGCGTGGCCGAGCGCCACGATGCCGCCGAAGGAGTGGCCGAGCACTCCGTACTCGTCCAGGCCAAGCGCCTCGGCCAGGCGGTCGATGTCCTGTGCGAAGACCTGGATCGAGAGCGTCGCCGGGTCGACCCGGGGCGACTCGCCCTGGCCGCGCTGGTCGACGTAGATCAGGCGGAAGCCCTGCTCGGCCATCGGGTCGAGCCAGGGGCGGAACTCGTGGTGGTCGAGGCCGGGGCCGCCGTGGAGGAGGATCAGCGGGTGGCCGCTGCCCATCTCGACGATGTTCAGGACGCCGCCGTCGGAGAGCTCGACCAGCCGCTGGTGGGCGTCAGCCATTCAGTTTCCGGTAGCCGAGAGCGTGTTCGGCCTGCATCATCTTGTGGATCTGGGTCGTGCCCTCGTAGATGATCGGCGCCCGGGCGTTGCGGAAGTACCGCTCCACCGGGTACTCGGCCGAGTAGCCGTAGGCGCCGTGGACCTGGATCGCCAGATGCGCGGCCTTGAACGCGCTCTCGGTCGCATGCCACTTGGCCAGTGAGGTCTCTCGGGTGTTGCGGACGCCCGAGTTCTTGCAGTGCGCGGCCTGCATCACGAGCAGCCGCGAGGTCTCGTAGCCCAGCACCATCTCGGCGATCATGTCCTGCACGAACTGGTAGTGCCCGATCTCCTGGCCAAACGTCTTTCGCTCGTTGGCGTACTTGACGCTGGCCTCCAGGCAGCCGCGGATGACGCCGACAGCCCCGGCGGCCACGGTGAACCGCCCCTGGTCGAGCGAGTGCATGGCGATCCTGAAGCCGCCGCCCTCCTCGCCGACCAGGTTCTCGGCCGGCACCTGCACGTCCGAGAAGAAGAGCTCGCCGGTCGATCCGGCCCAGACGCCGAGCTTGTTGGGGATCTGGCGGGTCTCGACCCCGGGCCACTCGCGCTCGACGATGAAAGCCGAGATGCCGCGGTGGCCGGCGTCGGGGTCGGTCTTGGCGAACACCAGCTGGTAGTCGGCCTCGGTGGCGTAGGAGATCCAGTTCTTCTGGCCGTTCAGGAGGTAGGTGCCGTCCGGCTGGCGGATCGCCGTGGTCAGCATCGCCGCCACGTCGGACCCGGCCGCCGGCTCGGTGAGGCCAAAGCAGCCGAGTTTCTCGCCCTTCGCCATCGGCGTCAGGTAGCGCCGCTTCTGGTCCTCTCTGCCGAACTGCAGGAGCGACAGCGAGTTGAGCCCGACGTGGACCGAGATCAGCGTTCGGAAGGCCGACTCGCCGCGCTCGATCTCCTCACAGATCAACGCCTCGCAGACGTAGTCCAGGCCGGCGCCGCCATACTCGGCGGGAATCGGCGCGCCGAGGATGCCGAGCTCGGCCATACCCTCGATGATCCCCAGGTCCAGGTGATGGTTGATGTCGTTCTCCTGCGCCACCGGCAGGATGCGACGGTCGACGAACTCGCGCACCGTCTCCTGGATCGCCAGCTGTTCGTCGGTCAGGTCGAGGTTCACGGGGATGCGGCTCCTTCGGCATTCGGATGGGCGTGATCCTATCCTCAGCAGCCGGTCCGGCCGGTCACCTCGGCGGCATGGCGGCTCAGCTCGCCCGCGGCATGCGGGGGCTCGCGGAGGCCGGCTTGGTGGCGTACATCGCCGTGTCCGCGGCCCGGAAGAGCAACTGCGGGTCGGCGCCGTCTCCAGGGCAGACCGCGATCCCGAAGCTGGCGCCCAGCCGTCCCGTACCCGGCTCGGCGTGCAGTGCCTCGGTCACGCGGACGATCACCGGATCGGCCTCGGCCCGATCGGTCTCGGGGAGAAGCAGGGCGAACTCGTCGCCGCCGATCCGAAACGCGGTGTCGCCGGCGCGAAGAGCGGCGTGGAGGACTGCGCCGACCCGCTCCAGGGCGGCGTCGCCGGCGGCGTGCCCGAGCGTGTCGTTGAGCGCCTTGAACCCGTCCAGGTCGCACAGGGCGAGGGTCAGCGGGTGGCCGTAGCGAAGGGCCCGCGACACCTCGACGGCCAGCCGCTCGTTGAACGCCCGCCGGTTGTAGAGACGGGTCAGGGGATCGTGCTCGGCGAGGAACTGCATCTCCTCGTACTGGGTCGCGGCGTCCAGCGCGGCGGTCGCCTGGTTGGCGAAGATGCGCAGCGCCTGCAGCTTCTGCGACGACGGCAGGAGGCGGTCGACCGGGTCGTCCGCCGCGACCATCCCGACCAGGTTGCCGTCGCGGCTCCACAGCGGCACCATCAGCCAGTGGTCGGACCAGGCATGCGGGCCGCGGCCGGAGAGCGTGGAGACATACGTGCGCTCGTCGACCGGGAATCGCTCGGCGGCCTCCTCCGGGGAGAGCAGGTAGCAGCCTTCGATCGCGAAGCGCTCGTCCAGCAGCGGCCGCAGGTCGTCGGGGGAATGATTGGTGTGAACCCGCGGGTCGTCGATCGACCAGCCGTGGGTGGCGCGCACGTGCAGCCGCCCGGTGGCCGGGTCGAGCAGGTCGACGGCAACACTGGCGAATCCCAGCGAACTGGCGATGGCGTCGCAGACGGACTCCAGGATGGCGTCGATCGAGAACGTCTCGCTGAGCTGCGAGGACACCGCCAGCAACTGTTCCAGCGCGGCCTGGTGGCGGGTCGCCCGGGCGGCCTCCTGGGCGCCCTGGATGGCCAGCGCGGCGTGATCGGCCATCGCGCTCAGGATGTCCAGCTCCTCGCCGCCGGGGACCTGGCCGCCGGCCGGCTCGTCGACGGACAGCATGCCCAGCAGGTGGCCGTCGGAGTGGCGGAGGGGGACGATCAGCGCATCCTCGGCGTGCCAGGCCGCGGGATCGGAGTGGACGGGTTCGATGCCGGGCCGGTAGGAGCCGGGGGCCAGCGCCTCCCAGTCGAACTCGCCGTGAGGGATGAAGTAGACGCCGCCGCGCAGGAACCGGTCGTCCAGGAGCTTGCCCCAGACCGTCCAGTCGCGCGTATCGCCGCAGAGCAGCTCGTGGGCGCTCGGCGGTCCGTGCACGACGCTGACCTGGAAGTCGTCGTAGGCCGGCCGGTAGAGGTGGATCGCGACCACGCCGAAGCCCAGCGATTCGGCGATCGCCGAGGCGGTTGCGCGAAGCAGGGTCGGCAGGTCATCCTCGCTGCGGACAAGGCGGGTGACCTCCAGGAACCCATGCAGGCGCCGGAGGGATGACAGGTCGTCGTGGGTCATGGCAGCGGAGCCGGGGAGAATCCCCTTTACTCACCTATAGACATCGGCGTGGGGCCGCTTCGGCTGAACCCCGAGCCGCCGTTCCTTTACCGATTATTACGGCTTTCGTAACGGATTGCCCGATCAGGCGGCAAAGCGGATGGCCGAGCCGTCGCGCTTGGCCGTGTACATCGCGGCATCGGCGGCGCGGAAGAGGGCGTCGTGGCCGCCGCCGTCGCGGGGGAACACGGATACCCCGAAGCTGGCCGAGAGCGGCCGGTCGGCGGCCCCTGCGAGTGCGCCGGCCAGTCGCTCCACCACCGGCCGCGCCTCGGCCGCCGTCGTCTCGGCCAGGATCAGGGCGAACTCGTCTCCGCCGACCCGGAACGGCGTGTCCTCGGCCCGCACCGCTGCTCCCAGGACGGCCGCCGCATGGTTGAGAATCTCGTCGCCTGCCAGATGCCCCTCGCGGTCGTTGATCTGCTTGAACCCATCCAGGTCGCAGAGGACGAGCGCGAACTCGTGGCTGTGCCGCTGCGAGCGCGCGATCTCGGCCTTCAGGCGGGTCGTGAACGCACGCCGGTTGAGTAGCCGGGTCAGCGGGTCGTGCTCGGCCAGGAAGCGCATCTCCTGGAACCGGCCGGCCGAGTCGAGCGCCGCCGCGGCCTGGTTGGCGAAGACGCGCAGCGCCTGCAGCATCGGCCGGGTGGGAAGCAGGCGGTCGGCTGGATCGTCAACCCAGATCATGCCGACCACCGTGCCCTCGCGGTCGTGCAGCGGCACCGCCAGGTAGTGGTGATCCCACGCCCATGGGCCAGAGCCGTTCAATCGCGAGCGGGACGACGTGTGGCCGGCGGGCAGTCGTGCCAGCGCCTCGTGCTCGGGCAGCAGGTAGCAGCCCTCGATCTCGAACGGCGGGTCGAGCAGGGGCGCCAGCTGCCACAGCGAGGAAGGGGAGTTCTCGGCCAGCTGTTCCGGCTGCCAGCCGTGCGACGCGCGGGTCACGAAGACGCCCGTCAGCGGGTCGGGCAGTTCCAGGAGCACCTTGTGGAAGCCGAGCGCGCCGTTGATGCCGCGGCAGATGGCCTGCAGGACGGCGTCGGTGGAGAGCGACTCGGTAAGACTGGACGACACCTGCAGGAGCTCCGCCAGGGCCGTCCGATGGGCCTGGGAGGAGGCGTTCTCCTGGGCCGCCTGGAGGGCCAGCGCGGCGTGCTCGGCGACCGCCACCAGGACGTCCAGCTCGGCCTCGCCGGGGCGCGTGCCGGACACCGGCTCGCCGACCGAGAGGATCCCCAGCACGTGGCCGTCCGAGTGCACCAGCGGCACGAACAGCTCGTCGTCGGGGTGCCAGGCGTCGGGGTCGTCGCGGGGCTCGATGTCGGGGATGTAGCGACGGCCGACGTCGTCCGTCCAGTCGAAGGTGCCGTGGGCGATCAGGTAGGCGCCGCCCCGCCGGTAGCGATCGTCCAGGAGCGGCGCCCAGGCCTCCCAGGGCAGCCGGTCGCCGAGCAGCTCGGCCTGCGCCTCCGGGCTCCCGTGGACCGTCGTTACCTGGAAGTCGTTCCAGGCCGGCCGGTAGAGGTTGATGACGACCGTGCGGTAGGCCAGCGACTGGGCGATCGTGCGGGCGATGGCATCCAGCAGCCGGTCGACATCCTGCTCGTCGCGCATCAGCCGCGTGACCTCGAGCAGGCCACGCAGGCGGGTGACGGTGGTGGAGTCCGGTTTGGCCACAGGCGGTCGGGGTCGGCTTCGCCGGCGAAGGCGATGCTCTACGTTTTCCGCGCATGCGAAATGCGCGTGTACTCACAGGTATCGGCGGGATCGCCGCCGGATTGACCCTCTTTCTGGCAACGGCCTGCTCGGGAGCAGCCCAGCCGCCGGTCCCGACACCGGGCTCGGCGGTCGCCGTCACGGTCGCTCCCGACGATCTGGGCACCCTGTGGACGATCACCCGGACGGCGGTCTACCGGTCGCGGGACGGCGGCGACACGTGGCGGCGGGTGCCCGGGGCGCCGGGCGGCACGTCGGCCGCCTTCGCCCGCAAGCGAATGGTGCTTGTCGGCGGCGGCGGCGCCTGGACGGGATCGTTCGCCGGCGTCGGGCTGCGCCCGATGGCCGCCCCGCCGTCGAACCTGGTCGCCGTCTCGAGCCCCTTCTACCAGACCAACCGCCTGTACGCCCTGGACAGCGGCGGCCGCCTCTGGGTGTCGGTGACCGGCGGCCGGACATGGTCTCCCGTGCGGGCGGGCGGGCTGCCGGCGGGGGCGGTGGCGCTGAGCGCCCGGCGGGCGGCCACCGACGCTCCGGACTGGATCTTCGTCGCCGCCGGCAAGGCCGGGCTCTGGCGGTCGCACGACTTCGGCGCGAGCTTTCGCCGCCTGCCCGGGATCGGCGACGCCACCGCAGTCGCCACCACCCCCCATGACGCGACCCGGGTGCTGGTCGCCGACCCGACCGGGCTCTGG
>Ga0207663_10001402_pt1 | contig 11165 bp, 7 predicted proteins | sample LARL53metaG_FD_184346 | JGI IMG/M metagenome (GOLD analysis project Ga0207663, IMG submission 184346) | Corn, switchgrass and miscanthus rhizosphere microbial communities from Kellogg Biological Station, Michigan, USA - LAR L5-3 metaG... | ecosystem: Host-associated > Plants > Roots >...
AGCGCCTGGGCCTTGTTTTTTTGCTGCGAGCGCTGGTCGGCGCAACGGACAATCATGCCCGTCGGCTTGTGGATGATTTGCACGGCGGAATCGGTGGTGTTGACGCCCTGGCCGCCCTTGCCGGACGCGCGGCAGACGTTGATTTCAATTTCGTCGGGCTTGATTTCGACATCCACTTCCTGCGCTTCGGGCAGCACAGCGACGGTCGCGGTGCTGGTGTGGATGCGGCCCTGCGCTTCGGTCGCCGGCACCCGCTGGACGCGGTGGACGCCGCTCTCGTATTTCATCCGTTTGAAAACATCAGTGCCGGTGATGGTGAAAATGATTTCCTTGAATCCGCCGAGATCGGACGGATTTGAATCCATCGTCTCAATCTTCCAGCCGCGCGCCTCGGCGTAACGGCAATACATCCGGTAAAGATCGGCGGCGAACAGCGCGGATTCCGAGCCGCCCGCGCCGGCGCGAATTTCGATAATGGTGTTGCGCGAATCCGTCGGGTCCGGCGGCACCAGTCCGAACTGGATTTGCTGCGCAAGGCGTTTCTCCGCTGTTTCGAGCCGGGCGATTTCTTCCTTCGCCATCAGCGCGAGTTCGGATTCCGCCGGTTCGGTTTTGAGAAGCTCCCGATTTTCAGCAAGTTGCGCCGATGTCTTGAGAAAATTCTCGCCCTGAGCCACCAGCTCCTTGAGCCGGGCGTATTCGCGGGACAAATCCTGCGCGCGCTGCGGATTGTCGAAGGCCTTCGGATCGCTCAAGGCGGCCTCAACCTCGGCAAAGCGGCGGCGGAATTTTTCGATGTGTGGCGTCAGGTTCATTTACGATTTACGATATGCGATTTACGAGCGAACCGGCGCAAACCGCGTCAATCGCAAATCGCGTGTCGTGAATTCTGCGGACATCGTTAAAAAAGAAACCGCCTGCATTCTGCCGGGGCAGCGTGCAGGCGGGTAAAATGCGGGCAGCTAGACCTTTTTCTTTTTCTTCGAGGCGAACGCCTCCGCGGCGGCGGCGGTCTTTGCGGCGCGCTGCTGGAATTTGTCCACGCGGCCGGCGGTGTCCACGAATTTCTGCTGGCCGGTATAGAACGGATGGCAGACGTTGCAAATGCCGACGATGACGGTCGGCTTGGTAGAACGCGTCTTGATCACGTTGCCGCAGGCGCAACGGATTTCCGCGTCCACATATTTCGGATGAATGTCCGTCTTCATAAAAGGGACGATGAATCTATCAGGAAAACGCGCGATGACAAGAGGGAATTTTGGCTGTGCGCCAGTTCGCATTGACTCAAAATAAACGGAACGCCGAGCATTGCTCGGCTCGTGTTGGTTACGCCGCATCGTGCCGAGCAATGCTCGGCGTTCCAAAGTGACCGACTGCCGGAATTTTACACTCCGCCAATCCACTTGCGGTCTTCCCAAACGGCCTTGATGGAAGTCAGATTGCGCGAATCGAAGATGTTTTTCGCGGCGCCGACGAGATTTCCCTTTTTCAGATTGTTGAAGGCGTCGCTGGCGCTGATGGCGACGAATTGCAGCACGCTCGGGTCGCGGTAACAGTCAATCATGCAGCGCGTGCAGCCATCGCGGATGAGCTTCGAGTCGTCCCATTCCCAGACCTTGCACATCGGCTTTTCCCAGAAATGGCACCGATACAAATCCAGCTTCCAGTCGAGGTAGAAATACTTGTGCCCGCCGAGGCAGCCGAATTTTTCCTTCTCGCCGCGCAAATGCCGCTGCATCTCGTCGAGCGATTCCGTCGGGTTGACGACCGGGAAAGGGCTGTGCTGCTTCATCAGCTTGATTTTGCCGAAAAGTTCGATCAGCTCGTCCTTCGAGTAATTCACCAGGCCGCTGTCGCTGAAGCTCAAATAACTGCTCGCCAGCGACGTGAGCGGATAACTGAACGTGCAGCTCCTGAAATCCAGCGATTCGAGAAACGCCGGCAGCTTGTCGTAATCCTCAATCAGCCGGCTCGCCGTGATGCTCGCGGTGGTTTGAATTCCGACCGAGTGGAAAAATTCGTTGGCCTTCTTGATTTTTTTGCAGACATCCGGCAAGCCGCGGTTTTTCTCGTGCTTTGCGATGTCGTGCGCGTCAATGGACATGATGACGCTGGTCAAACCGTCGCTGGCGAGGCCGCGCATGTTTTCATCCGTCCACAAGCCGCCGTTGGTGCAGATCATCGGGTGGATGCCGCGCTCCGCCGCGTAGCGCGTCATCGCGCGCAAATCGCGATGCACCATCGGCTCGCCGCCGACGAAGAGCAGGTAGCCGATGTGGTTTTTGACGGCGATGTCAATGACCCGCTTCGCCTCGTCGAGCGTGACGCTTTTGCGGGCCTTGGGATCAAACTGGGAGCGCGCAAAACCGCAGAAGCCGCAGTCGGCGTTGCAAATGTTCGTGATGGCAAACTGGAGATAACCGGGACCGCCGTGATTGAGAACCTCGCCCATGAGTTTGAGCACGCCCTTTTTGGGGCGCGTGACCAGCTTGGAAAAATCCGGCGCGGCCCCGGCCGCCGAAACGGGTTCGGCCGCCGGCGGATTGGGCACGGATGAAATGTTGCTCATTACAATTGGTGATTGTGTCCGCAAGGAAAGCTTCGGGCAAACATTCTTTCGCGCGCCGGATTGTTTGCGGATGATTTTCGCTTTGCGGAAGCAACGCGAAAAGTTTAGTGTTTGTGCGGTTTGTCCGATGGTGTAATGGTAACACAGCGCCCTTTGGAGGCGTTATTCATGGTTCGAATCCATGTCGGACAGCCAAGCGACCTAATGTCGCAGCAAAACTGACAAGTGGTAAAAACCGACCCCGCCTCCCTTTCAAATTGGAGCGATAAAATTGCACATTGCAATCAATTCGATTCGCCGGTTATGCAAACTGCATCGGCGATTTCTGGCTCCGGAAAAAATCCAGTCGAAAACAGGTCTGATTTCAACCGGCGAAGCATTTGATGCGATTGGCATTGTTTCGGCGCGCGTCTCTGACCCGTTTCTCAAGTGCGACGAAGCTTGTCAGGGACTTGGTTTCATGTCATCAAACGGCATTGACCCATGACGACATTGCCTTTCACCCGCAGACAATTCTTGAAAACAACCACCGTCGCCGGCGCCGCCGTGACACTCGCAAAATTCACGCCGCGCCTCTTCGCCGCCGAAGGGCAACCCGCGCCCCCGGCACCAACTCCATCCTGGGTGGACAAGCCGATGCGCTGGGCGCAACTCACGCTCGTCGAGGATGACCCCGGCAAGTTTGATCCCGCGTTCTGGCTGGATTACTTCAAGCGCACCAAGTCGGACGCGGTCTGTTTGAGCGGCGGCGGTTGCGTGGCGTATTATCCGACGCAAATCCCGTTTCATCATCGCAGCCAATGGCTCGGCGACCGCGATGTGCTCGGCGAACTCGTCACGGGCTGTAGGAAACTCGGCATGGTCGTCATCGCGCGAACTGATCCGCACGCAACCTACGACGATGTGCAAGCCGCGCACCCGGATTGGATTGCCGTGACCGCCGACGGTCAGCCGCGCCGGCATTGGGCGTCACCGGAGATGTGGGTGACGTGCGGGCTGGGGCCTTACAACTTCGGATTCATGACCGGGGTGAAGAAGGAAATCATGTCGCGCTATCGCGTGGACGGAATTTTCATCAACCGCTGGGACGGCTCCGGGATGTGCTACTGCGAGCATTGCCGGAAAAATTTCAAAGATTCGTCCGGCTTCGAACTGCCGCGTTCCAACAATCCACAGGATCCCGCGCGCCGCGCTTACATTCTCTGGCGGCAGCAACGGCTCTTTGATCTCTGGCGACTTTGGGATCAAGCGGTCCGCCAGATCAATCCCGACTCGTGCGTCATCCCGAACACCGGCGGCGGCGCGACCAGCTCGCTCGACATGAAGAAAATTGGCGAACTCGCGCCCACGCTCATGGCCGACCGCCAGGCGCGGAGCGGCCTGATGGCACCGTGGGCCGTCGGGAAGAACGCCAAGGAATATCGCGCGGCGCTCGGCATGAAACCGATCGTCGGGATTTTCAGCGTCGGCCTCGAAGAACCGGAGCGCTGGAAAGACTCGGTGCAGAACGGCGCGGAAATTCAACTCTGGGTCGCCGACCTCGTCGCGAACGGGATGCGTCCGTGGTTCACCAAGTTCGGCGGTGTGCTGCACGACGAGCGCTGGTTGAAACCGGTCGAGGACATCTATCGCCGGCTTGCCGGTTGGGAAAAGTATTTGCGCAATGAACGCCGGCTCGCGCGTGTCGGCATGGTATATTCGCAGCAGACCGCGTGGTTCGTCGGCAACAAGGTCGAGGACCACATCAACGGCTGGTATCAGGCCTTGATCGAAGCGCGCATTCCTTTCGAATTGGTGCATGACCGGTTGCTCGATGCCGCGCACATCGGTCAGTTCAAAACGCTCATCCTGCCGAACCTCGCCGCGTTGAGCGACGCGCAATGCGACCAGCTCCGCGCCTTCGTGCAAAACGGCGGCGGCGTGATCGCCACTTACGAAACCAGTCTCTGCGACGAATGGGGCGTGCGCCGGAAGGATTTTGGCCTCGCCGATCTGTTTGGCGTTAGCTGGAAGGGTCGCACCGAAGGGCCGATGCAGAATTCCTATCTCCGCCTCGAACACGACACCGCGCGCGGCCATCCACTGTTGAAAGGTTTGGAAGACGCCCCGCGCATCGTCAACGGCGTGTGGCGGCTGGAAGTCGAGCCGAGGGAAAAATTTCCGCTGATGCCATTGACACTCATCCCGAGCTATCCCGATTTGCCGATGGAAAAAGTTTATCCGCGCGTTGAAAAAACGGACATCGCAGAAGTGTTCCTGCGCGAATCCGGCAAAGGGCGTGTCGTCTATTTTCCCTGGGACATTGATCGCACGTTTTGGGAAGTGCTTTGCGTGGATCACTTCAAACTGTTGCGCAACGCCGTCGAGTGGGCGACGAACGAAGAGCCGCCCGTTTCCGTAACCGGCATCGGTGTGCTGGACGTGACCGTGTGGCGGCAGAAGAATTCGGTGACCGTGCATCTCGTCAACCTGACCAATCCCATGATGATGAAAGGGCCGTTGCGCGAATTGATTCCGGTGAGCGAGCAGCAAGTGCGTTTGCGATTGCCGGATGGAGCACGGGTGGGCCGCGTGCATCTCCTCGCTGCGGACAGGAAGCCTCAATTCACACAGCGCGGGCGCGAATTGCACGTCACCGTGCCTTCAGTCCTCGACCATGAAATCGTGGCGGTGGATTTGGTTTAACCGCAACGACTCAACCGAACACCTGCGGGTTAACACAATTGGGCGGGCGCTGGCCGGCACAGGCGGCCAGGAGATTGTCCACGACGATCATGCCCATCCTTGTGCGCGTGCCGACGGTCGCGCTGCCGAGATGCGGAGCGAGCACGACGTTTTCCAGCTCGCAAAGTCCGGGTTCGAGCTGCGGCTCGCGCTCGAAGACGTCCAAGCCCGCGCCCGCGATGCATTTGGCCTGCAATGCCCGCACCAACGCCGCTTCGTCAATCACCGCGCCGCGACTCGTGTTGATTACAAACGCGGTCGGTTTCATCAGCGCGAATTGTTTCTCGCCAAGCAGATGATGCGTCTCGGAATTGTAGGCGACGTGCAACGAAACGAAATCCGACTGGCGCAATACATCGTCCAAATTTGCGTAAACCGCGCCCGCTTCCTCCGACGCAGGCAGGCGCGTCCGGTTCCAATAAATCACGCGCATGTCGAATCCCTTTGCACGCCGGGCGACGGCGCGGCCAATCCGGCCAAAGCCAATGATGCCGAGCGTGGCGCCGGCCAGATCCGCCCCGAGCAATTGCAGGGGCTGCCAGCCGGTCCATTTTTGTGCTCGAACGAGCCGCTCACCCTCGCCCAGCCGGCGCGCGACCGCGAGCAGCAGTCCGAAGGCGATGTCCGCCGTGGCGTCCGTCAAAACGCCCGGCGTATTCGTCACCGGAATTTTTCGCGCCGTGGCGGCGGCGACATCAATGTTGTTGAAGCCGACACCGAAGTTCGCGATCACTTTCAGGCCGGGGCAATTGTCCAGCAATTCTGCGTCAACACGGTCACTGATGTTGCAGAAGAGCGCGTCCCGCCCCTTCAAACCGGCGATGATTTCGGCTTTGGTGGCTGCGCGATCTGCCGCGTGCCACGCGAGATCGGTCTCGCGCTCAAGGCGTTCCATCACGGCGGAAGGCATTCGCCGGGTGAGAAAAACTTTCGGTTTCATGCGTTCAAAGTGTAAATCAAATTTGCTGAACCACGAAATACACGGACCACACGAAATACTTCACAAAAAATATCGGACAGCGGGGTGAAATTCCTGACGCCGCCTTTCCGTTTCTCGAATCAATCTTCTGTCTCACTTTTCGTGTCATTTCGTGTGTTTCGTGGTTAATCATCCGGATTCAAAGTGTCAGTTGCGCCCAGGCTTCGGCGAGCTTGCGTTTGGCGGCGGCAATCATCACGGCGGCATCCTCACCGGGCAACGGTTTGATTTCAAAGGAAACATTGCCGCGCGCCGAACCGTCTGCTTTGAGATAACCGATCTGGAAAAGCACACGCAGGAATTCGACAATCTCCGGCACATCATTCGCGCCGCCGGGATAACCGAAGCGCGGATGCTGGTCGCCCCACGCGGGGTCGTTGCGGTCTTTGAAATAGGCGTTGCCGATGTGAATGTGCGCGATGTGTTCGCGCACGGGCAACAGCGCCTGTGCCGGCGATTCGCCCAGGAGCGGAATGTGACTTAGGTCCACCAGCAGGCCGAAGTTTTTGCACGAACGCTTCACGCGCACGGCAATTTCAAGCGCGGTGTCCGCCGGGCCGATGAGCGCTTTCTTGTCAATGTCGCGGTCGAAAACTTCGAGGACGATGTTTTGTCCGCGCCCGGCGGCGTGGCGGCAAAGCTCAACCAAGGATTTTTCCAAACGGTCCATTGCCGCCGGTCGCCCGGCCGCCGGGACATCCGACCCGCTCAACAAACCAACATCGCGGATGCCGAGTTCGTTCGCCTCGTCCGCGGCGGCCTTCATTTCCGTCACGGCGCGTTGACGCATGGTTTCATCGGCGCTGTTGAGATCGAGCTTCTGCGTGAGCAATCGCGGTTGCGCGCCGTATTTGGCCTCAATACCGGCGCTGGCGATCATTGCCTTCACCTGCGCGCGAACCGCAGGGTCCTTGATCCACGAAATCTCAATGACGCCGAAATAATCGTCGGCGAGAATCTGGCGGCACGTTTCGAGAATCGGCCCTTCGCCTTTGATCGTGACGGGGAAGGCCATGAAGTGGACGATGCCGGGGCGGATGACGTGATGGAGAGGCGTGTTCATAAATTTGGGATCAGGCAATCATTGCGTCGGAATCATCCACTGAAACACGTAAGCCTGCAACATCACGAGCAGCCCCATGAGGATGGCCAGCGCCAGACTGTGCCAGAACACCGAACGCAGCACCGTGCCCGCGTCGGGACTGTCGGGCCGGCCACCCGTCGCGACACTGGCGACCACGATGCTCTGGGCGTCAATCATCTTGCCCATCACGCCGCCGGAACTATTGGCAGCCGTCGTGAGGATTGGCGAAAGGTGGAGTTGTTGCGCGGTGACTTGTTGCAGATTGCCGAACAAAACGTTGGATGAAGTATCGCTGCCGGTCAGCGCCACACCCATCCAGCCGATCAGTGGCGAGAAAAACGGGAACAAAAAACTCGTCGCGGCCAGCGCGAGGCCCATCGTGGTGTCCGTGCCGCTGTAACGCGTCGTGTAACCGAGCGCGAGCATCAGCGAGATGGTGAGCAGTGAAACGCGGACGCGCCAGATGGTTCGGCCATAGATTTGCAACAGACGTTTCGGATTAAGTTGAAGGCAAAAGCCAGCGAGAATTCCGGCGATCAGCAGCGCCGTGCCGGTGGCGGAGAGGATACTGAAGGAAAATATGGCGTGTTCGGGCGTGGGACTCGCCACGACCGGTGGCATGCGCAACACGGCGTCATTGAGCAACGGCACATTAAAATTTGGAGCAAATTTGCCATTGCATACGCCGTTCAGATAATTTTTGACGGTGGGCAGTCCGGAAAGAAAAACGCACACGGTAAGAAACATCCACGGCAGCCATGCCTTCCACGCCGCGGTTTGCGGGCCGGGCTTCGGTTGTTCCGCAACGAGGGTTTGGGCGGAAGCGGTTTGTTCTTCCGTCGGCTGCCAGATTTTCATGAAGCCCACGAGCGAAATCATGGAAACCGACGCGCTGGCGATTCCCACGAGCCACGGGCCGTGATAATTGCTAACGAGAAATTGTGTGAGGCCGAATGTGACGCCGGTTACGAGGCAGGCCGGCCACACACCTAACATGCCGCGCCAGCCGACTTGCGCCGCGATCAGCCAGAACGGGATGATGACGGAGATCAGACCGAGTTGGCGGCCAACCATCGCACTCAACAACTGCACATCGAGGCCGGTGACTTTGGCCAGTGTGATGATCGGAATGCCCAGTGATCCGAACGCGACGGGCGCGGTGTTGCCGATGAGCACCAGCTTCGCGGCTTCGAGCGGACGGAAACCGAGTCCGATCATCAACGCGCCGGTGATGGCCACGGGCGCGCCAAAGCCCGCCGCACCTTCGATGAACGCGCCGAAGCTGAACGCGATCAGCAGCGCCTGAATCCGCCGGTCGCGCGACACGCCGGACAATTGTTTTTGCAGGATGGCAAATTGCCCGGTCTCCACGCTCAAATTGTAAATGAAGATGGCGTTGAGAAGGATCCAGCCGATGGGAAACAAACCGAACGCGCCGCCATAGAGCGCCGCCGCCAGCGTGAGTTGCGCGGGCATGTGATAAACGGCAATGGCAATGACCGCCGCGACCAGAAGTCCCGCCAGCGCGGCGAACTGCGCCCGCACCCCGGGCCAGGCAAGCAGGCCGAGCAGCGTGACGACCGGCAGCGCGGCAACCAGCGTCGAGACGCCCACGCTGCCCAGCGGCGTGTAGTTTTGCGACCAAGTCATGCTAGCGACGCAGGCGTTGAGGTCTGTTTCACGGCGATTTTGTCAGCCAGCTTTCCAACCGGCGCGGACAACGTCAAGCCACGATTGATGAAACCAGCGTGGGTTTCGATTTATTGAAAAAGGAAGGTAATTCAAGCCGAGGCGGAGGCTGGCGGCCTCTGACGTAGCAGCGTCTCGGCAGAGCGCCGCAAACTGTGACGGGAATTTTAGATGGCGGCTTTCTCCCGAAAGCCGCTACGTCGAAACGCGATGACGGAAATCTGATTCCGGCGGACGGGAACTCTTTTCCGATATTCATTTTGAATTGGACGATTGGAAGGCGCGCGCGTCTCGCGCGAGGGTTCGGGCGTCGCGCCCGAACCTTCGTTGGACAAACAGTTTGTCGACGGGTTTTCGGCGCGACGCCGAAAATGGCAACTGGGACGGTCGCGCTCTCCATTCCTTAATCCCGACGTAGTGGCGAGCTTGATTCGCCGCAATTGGAGATGACGTGCCATTTGGCGCTTATCGCGCCGGCTCAAGAAGGTAGTTGTCAAGCCAGGCAAATTCCTCGTTAAGCAATGGTCGTATGTTACCGAGCTTGTGAGGCATATCATGTCCTTCTCCGGAAAAAATTATAAATCGCACAGGAGCCTTGCCAGTCTCTTGCAACGCCCGATAATACATCCATGCTTGCTCCACAGGAATGCGCGTATCATCGGATCCATGAAATATCAAAGTCGGGGTCGTTACTTTATTCATCTTAAAGAATGGTGAGTAACGAATATAAGTGGGCGGATCATCCAATGGGCCCTTGCCAAAATAACTCTCGCAAAACCATTCCCCAAAATCAGATTTGGCCCAGTAATCTATCCAATTTATCGGCGCGCAACCCACAATCGCCGCCTTGTATCGTTTTGTGCTTACGGTCACTGCTGCGGTCAAAGTCCCCCCATCAGACCAGCCCATCAGTGCGAGTTTGTTCGGGTCCGCCAGGCCGCTAGCCACAAGGCAGTCAATCCCTCTATTTATGTCTTTCACTTCAAGCTCGCCATACTCACCAATAATGGATTCCGCCCATTTCAACCCATATCCTTCGCTCCCGTGATAATTGGGCCGAAAAACGAACATTCCACGGGCACAGAGGAAATTATAGTTGTAAAGCCAAACAGTCGGCCAACGATCCTCAAATAGCCACTCGGGACCACCGTGAAGTTCAACCGTCATAGGATACATTTTTCCCTTCTGATAATTCAAAGGATAATAGAGCAGACCTTCTACGGTTTGATTGAGCGCCCCTTTCCAATGCACAACTTCGCATCTTGCTTTGGGCTTGTTTTCATATTGCGGATTGAGATGAGTAAGTTGCATTGGATTATCAATTTGAGCCGTGTTCAGAACCGCCCGATACCACTGCGTCGGATGAGATGAATCTGAATATTCACCTAAAATAGTCTTGTCGTCATCGCCAATCCGGCACCCGAACAAGCTTCCAACACGTGCGCCAGTGATCCATTGGCGCCGCCAAGTCTGCCCTTCATGCCAATACCGGGCAAATTTCGGATGCACCCCATCGCCTAACTGCGCGATGAAACCATCACTTGTTACGGCAAAATTGATAACTGATGCCAAGCCCCTATCCCAATCTAAATTAACCCAACGAGTATTTCCCGTTGCGAGATTAAAATATGCCAGCCTGATAACAAATGGGTATGAGTATCGCCTGCCACTGTATGGGATTACAGCATACATGCCGCGACTATCACGCTGCCAGAAAACACTCAATGGCGGGAACGGAAATTCAGTAAAGATCTGTATTTGGCGCCCCGTTTTTAAATCGGTTAGAAAAGTCACCGGTGCAATTTTCTGGTCATAATGATACCTCAAACTACGGCTATGCACTGTAACCACCTGAGTTCCGTCTGGCGATACTGCGAATTGCTTGATTTGGTCTTTGTTATCCGTAATGGGAGTCATTTTTTTGGTGTTCACGTTTATTTTAAAAAGCCGAATGGGAGGCACATGCGACTCGTCTTCCACCACCCGTTCCGAGGCGCCGTTCTGGACGGCACCGGACACGATCGTGTTCGCGTCGATGGTCGCGCCGCTCGCGGCGACCGGGGCCGCGAAGACGCCGAACGCCCCGATGGCCGCCGTCACGACGGCGGCGCCGATGGTTC
>Ga0207663_10001413_pt1 | contig 11139 bp, 7 predicted proteins | sample LARL53metaG_FD_184346 | JGI IMG/M metagenome (GOLD analysis project Ga0207663, IMG submission 184346) | Corn, switchgrass and miscanthus rhizosphere microbial communities from Kellogg Biological Station, Michigan, USA - LAR L5-3 metaG... | ecosystem: Host-associated > Plants > Roots >...
AGTAAGCCAATTCCTAATAGAAAGATACTGATTAAAGATACATATTTAGAGATTAGATGCGAGAAACAGGTATTATTTGCATATCCTAGTTTTCATAAAGGTGGAAATAGATATGAGCCTATTTACAACAAAACCATAGCAGAACTGACTGATTCACAATTAACTAGTCTACAAGCACAGATAGACATACTATGCGAAGGCTACATGTCAGATGAAGACAAGAGGAAATACATAGAATACCTACACTTGCCTACGACCATTTTAGGTAAAGGGCAAGGAAGACATGATGCAACTAAAGTCATTATTAATAATTATTATTGGAAGTATAGTGGCGAATGGCTAGAATTATCAGACGACCAGCGTTTCGAACGAGCATGGGATTGGCACATTAAACATTGTAGTCCATCACGCCCGAAGGAGGAGTTTGATAGCCTATGTAGATGGGCTAAGGACAAGTTCAGAGTAAAGCGAGATGAATTACATGAGAAGGTAAGGGACGACAGGAAGAACACACATGATGGTGTATCCGCACGTGTCTCTTACCAGATTAGTCCACATAATTACGTCACAGGGACCCCTGATAATAGACTTGTAGAAACTAGGCACACCTGGAGCGAAGAGAGTGGCCAATTGATAGAAAAAGAATATATCGTTAGAACTTTTTTTGCTTGCAAACCTGTTAGGATAATCAAACATAGAAATCCGTTATCCTTTTTGGAAATGCCGCAAAAATATACCATAGAGTTTAGAGGTTGTCAACCAAGCGGTACCTTTACGATAAAACATAAGTCCTTACCCCAAATTATAGCACGGCTAAAGCAATCAGAAGCGTTGACTGATAAGAATTTGGATAACGCCATGATAGCCCAAATAAAGGGATTTGAACAGGCAGGACTATTAGAGGAAAATGACGATCTGGACTATACGGGTTTCTTTCCAATAGATGGCAGAGGGATAATTTGTAGCAATCTCGCTATTCCTGAAAATATCGATATCGAGGAAGTTAACGCAGCACTTGATTTCATAGACCTACTTGCTGATACTACTGCATTTAGAGATAGACTAGAATTACTGTCGCATACCATGCTCTTTGGACTAATAGCACCTTGCTCATTTGTCTTTAAGAAAGTTAAGGCACCATGGCTCGGATGGATGCATAACTATGGTAGCCCTAATGCTAGTAAGACCAGTTCTGCTAAACTTGCATTAGCATTAGACGGACATGAAACCGACGATGACTATATCGTAAGCATGAAGCATGTAGATACACTTCCTAGAATGGGTGATACTATATCGAGAACAACGTTTCCAATAATAGCAGATGAGATGGAGTTGGTTGATAAAAGAACAGGAAAGGTGAATTCAGTTATAACTGCAGCAATCAAGACATCAGTGGATCAGCCTATACTCCGTAAAGTGCTTGATCATAATAGAAATTCCGAACATATACCTGCATTGTCAGCCTTGATCATGACCAGTAATCCACCTCCACCATTTGAGGATGCAGCACTTATGAAACGTCTTGCTGTCAGACACTTTCCAACAAGTGAGACCCATTACAAAGGAAGTAAGGAGGCTGTATTCTATGATAGTGAAATATTACCTAACCTGTCCAAATTGCATGTACTAGGACAGTTCAGAAACAAATTCGTTATGAATAAACAAGACTTGATTCTTGACAAGAAATTAACACCCTTTGAAAAGGCTAGAATAATCCTGAAGGCAATCTATGAATATGCTGGTAATAGGCAAGTTCCTGAGTGGTTTAACAAAGAATTAGAACAAACATTACTTGAAGATTCAATATCTGATTCAAAAGAGGCTATCGTTAGTGCATTTGAAAGTATGGTTATTGATAAAACAAGAAACCTAATTGGTGTTAAAGCATTTGACCCGACTGAAATTGATTTATGTAAATCATCATGTTATGAGCGATTCGACACTTTAGTATCACGTAAGTTACTACCATTTTGTAAAGAGGCAAAAGGCAAAACTACACATGAATTAACAGGTGACTATGCTTTTGGGAGTGGTATAGTTGATGAACTTTATCGATATGGCATAACAAGCGAGCAGCTTCCTAATCTAAAGGCCTTCTCAGATGTTTTTGGGGGAGAAGTTGTAAAATCACATGGTAAGAAGATTACAAAAGTAAGTAAAGCACAACTACAAAGAATTTTTGATGCTGACGTTGAGGTTGAAACTGAGAATCAAAAGGGATTGGCAGATTATGATAAAGACAGAAAAAGCGTGGGGACAGGCGGTTAGTCCCCACGACTCCCCACGGTCCCCACGGTCATTTTTATGAGTATATTGCACTATATTATATTATATTTAATAAAATATTATATTATTATAGGTAGATCATGCTATAATTATAACGCAGCGAGGGGACCATGGGGACGCTTGAGCATACACTAACCTGAAAATAATTCAATAAGTAGGCCTCTACTACGGAGGTCCCCACGACTCCCCACGATCCCCACGCTTTACATTGATGTCGGTCCCTCCAAGAAAGTAGGCAGGACTTGTGGCAGTTTCAATTAGAATAATGATAAAAGGATATTATATTCGGCATAATTATATCGGAAAAAAGCGTTTCTAATATAGATATGCGACACGTCAGATTATAAACATTATCTAAAATAGGATATCTGATGTGTAGAGTGACGTCTGTGTATACATTTTCAGCGAGCGGGTAAATCTTGATTTCCTATTAGTGAATGCGCATTCCTATCATGAGGAGCGCGCCTAAGTAATGCGTTACTTTTCACTGTTAGAACTAATTCAGCTGAGGATTTTTTTATTACTATAAAACAATTTAGTAGAATATTGGAACATTTTATATGACTTTATCAATATGGCGAATTCGTTAAGAGTTTAGATTTTCATTAACATTAATAGGCGCAAAACCTTGCGGGCCTCTAGCTAAAATGCAGAGGCTAAGCAAAGGCGTATGTGCAGTTAACTACTGATCGGCTCTTTCAAGAGTGAATCTATGATGACTGATATAGAAAATGAGAAATTCATACCACCATTAAAGTTAATGACCAGAAATGAGGTGATGAAAGACTTGCTTAAACTTCTATCTCTGGTCCAGAAACATGCCGATACGGAAGGGTGTCAACATTGTCTTGATCTACTAGAATCTGTCTTTGAGCACTAAAATTAGATTTTCGACCTGATGGTGTACGCTGGTTGAATATGAGTGCAGTATTCTAGCGCATTATACGGTTCTCTTAGGCCGATGTCTATAGATAGTAACAATTAGTGAATATGAACAACTAACACGTATGCAATGGCAACGTTATATAGTGCAAAGGTCAGTCCAATCGAATTGATGCCTTAAATCATGGTATAGTATGAATTACCTTTATTTATTACGCACAACAGGTTTCTTTGTTATCGCAATTGCATTTATAGGGTTCTTGCAAACAAACTGGACAGATCATCGTACCACAACCGATACATGTATTATCGACTTTATTGCAGCCCCAATGCTTACAATCGTTCATAGTACACATATTTTGTACTATGGATACTCTATTTATGGCATTTGGTTGTGGATAGTTATGACAGGTTAGCGTAACATCGGTATAAGTCATGGACTCGCGTCCAAACGATCAAATCGACGACAAGCTGGTGGATAGAAAAACTGTTACCACGGCTTACATCTATTAGCAATGTTACTGATTACTTTATTTCTTCTCTTACTTATGTTAAATGATGCTTAGTAATTTCCTTAAAGTACTATGTGGTAAGAGAATATGAAGCATTTTGTATGCATCAACAGCTGAACAAGAAAATGAAGTCGTGACTCGCCGCTTCCACATGGAAATATTTAGAGAAAGAAAGTTAGATGTAGCAGATGAAATATTGGCTCCAGATTTTGTTTTAAGAAATCCCATCCTTCCTTCAGAGTTTACCTATGGCCCAAATGGTGTAAAGAAATTTGCATCATTAGTAGCAGATACACACATAATATGGAAATCAATATAGTACTATGGATACCCTGACATCTATGACTGCTCGGGCGCTCCTTTATTCAAGTAAAATTTTTGCTAGCTCACATTATAGATAACAGTGATGCGCGCCCATTATTTGATTAGTAACGTATATAGCTGGCATACGCCCTAAGGATACTGACCAGATGTAATGGTAACGATAAAGAGTTAGTGATATAAATTGACAGTAGAAATTAATAATTTAGATAGTGTAGAAGAAGCACATAATATCCTAGGAGAGTATTTCGCTAAAAAAGTACTGTTCACAGTTGTAGATGATTCAGAGCTTGTAAATGCAGAAAAAATAGCGGCAACATTAATCATTCCTGAGAATTGCTTCCCATTCACTGGGTATGGATGCGAAGTTAATAATAATTATAGATGGCGAAGTCAGGTAAGCACCATCCTAGGTCACGTATTTCTTAGAATACGGATTGAGAATGAGTTTGATGTTGATAGCCGGCAAGAATTTAATCTAGTATTCTGTCCAAATGATCCAAGTCCTAAGGTTAGAGTACTAGTTGATTCTATGGCATACTCGGGACAGGAAACTCTTAGATTCCTTATGATAGGACAGTACAAATATGATGTATCTACAAGAGGATTAAAATTCAGAAAGTTTAGTAGGTCAAGTGCACAAACTGAACTTGTAGGCAGGATTGCTAATCCAGACCTAATGCGACATTATGTGTTTATGGATATCAGAGCTTCCGACCTTTCATAACATAATGTGATAAAATCGCTCGATTCTATACCTTCAGAATATATCTCAGTTATAATCAAGTACTGTGATACTTGTGGAAAACATTTTAGGCAAACCTGATATTGTAAGAGTATAGTAGGATCTCATGACCTTACTTGTTATCAGTGTCATCAATGTCATTTGTCGATAACTTACCATCTGACAAATGCCTTATATAACCTTCGATTTAGATTCAAGACCGATATCATCTGAACCAACACATCGACTAGTCACCCAGAATTCAAATCAAATGACATTGGCAATGGCGAGTCGACATACTAATTCAGTTAATATGCAGTAGAACATACTAATTTTGATTAATGATTGTTGCTACTAATTATGGAGATCAATTAGTTGTATGTCAGCCAGTTTATAATGGTGCGGTTAACGAGATCAGCTGCATCGTGTTGGACAAAATGATCGGCCTGAGGAATTGTGAGTAAGGACGATATTTAGAAAATTCGGCCGATCGATAAAAATCAAATTCTTATCCCGAATCGGTATGTTACCAAATTGGAAATAGGGGAGGAATCTAGACAATGACACTAGAGTCTAAATACGAATACTGTCCGAGGCATAACCTAGTTTTTAGTATAGATAGTGTGTGTTGGTTATGCATGCGAGAGGACATAAACCAGAATGACTAGTACTAGTACTAACGGCAGTAACGACGCAGACGTTAATACAGGTTATGTTAGAGAGTTATATATGGTGGCTACCTCGGACCAAGCAATGTATAGGCTAGCACAACAAGCAATCAAGGCGTTACGAACAAAGATTAGAGCTGGAAGGTTTGACGAGGCTAAGGCACCCAAGATTTTCGAAAACGTATATACCTAACTCAAGCTCGAGCGTACTATGAGCAAGAAAAAGGATTCAAACCTAGGATGACAAGGGCTGAAAAAGACCTGTTTTGCCAGATGGTTTATGAGCACTACGAGGAAGAGATATTCGGTCTTGGTAGTATCAACACAGCATAACGATTACGTGGACTTTTATACATTGGAGTAGACAAAAAGCCTGAGGGCGTCCCCTCAGACCTAGTTAGTATTTTGCTTTGGTTGTCATTCGAATGACATGCATGCCGTTTTTGCGTGGTTATGCCAGACACTAGAGAATTTTTGAATAAGATAATTATGATTTAACTATGATTCTTATTCCACCTATTCCATATAATAATTAATTGGAAGCGATATTGCATTATGAATCGAACCAGTTTAACAATGGTAATTCCATTGGTTCTACTTGCTGCTTTAGCTATGACACCTGTCATGATAGCCGAAGACGCATTTGCAAGATATCAAAGGCATACAGGCGGCGACCTTAGTCAGGCAGCATCTATTACCAATTCCTGTCTAAACCCAATATCTAATTCTAATGCTAACGATAATATGATAAGTAACGGTAATTGCGGAGGCACAGTTTCACAACAAGGAAGGTCAGGACAAGCGTCAACACCAACAACTGTACAAAATGCAAATCCTAACATAGAAGTCCAACGGTCAACTACAACAGCACAATCACCAGTCACAGGAACACACACAACATGCACACAGTGCTTTGATATGCTTAATGCTACTCAAAAGCAAGCGGCAAACCAAACTCTTGCGGGGGATTTTGATTTTGCATCTGGAGTTTGGCCACCTGGAATAACTAATCTAGTGGAACTGTGTAATGCATGGAATAAGTTGACAGAGGAACAGAGAGGTGAAGCAATAACAGATATAAGTTCACTGTTAAACCAAATACATGTCGATTCAGCAACCAGTCAGAAGATAACTACGTGCTTGTTAGAAGTTATCCCTGTTGGCTAATTGGTAATCAGGTCATATTGAATATGCCCAAATTGGTTCAATGAACTCTACATCCATTTTTAGACTACTTACTAGCAAAGGACTAAGCCTTGAGCACAAAAAATCACTTGCGATATCATTAGAAATACTGGAGTCTAATAGCGGGTCCCTTATGGAAGTTTTTTCTATATGGACCAGGATGGAAGTTACAGTTAAGAAACTCTAACTGTACTATTCGTTTTTTGAAGAACATAACTATGATTTAACTAGGATTCCTATTCCACTTGGCCAATATAATCCATGCTTGAAAACCGTGGTGTAGTAATGAATAGAACTAGTTCAGCACTAGTAATCCCATTAATCTACTTGCTGCTCCAGTCACGACGCCTATCATGGTAATAGAGGACGCATTTGCAAGAAACGGAAGCCATACTGGTGATCTTAGTCAAGCAGCGTCTATTAGAATTTCCTGTCTAACCCAGTTTGATACTGCCTGACGTGACGCGACGCGACAGGTTTTGGTTTGGAAGAAACTTATTCATCCGTATGGTTTTTTCTCCGTGTTATCTAACTGTAGTGTTGGTAGCAGTAGTAGCACCACTAAGAGTGGCATTTTCAAGATGATTTATTATCTTTGGCTTAACTATATCAGCAGATACATCATAAGAAACAATAAATGGCTCTCCATTTGTACGGAGCACGACATCGCTACCTACAAAAGGAATAGATGCAGAGAAATACGGTGATGTGCTTCCTCCTCTATAATCAGGTATAATCCTTGATGGAGCAGATAAGTTTCCTGGGAATGCAGTCAAATGACGTACAAACAATTTCCCATGTTTTTCCACATCCAATTGTGAAAGTGTAGTATTATCTATGGGAATTCTATGACTGAATGTTACTTCTACTGGTTTGGTTGCAGTAAATGTTATAATTCCTCTATAGATTGAGCCATCACTTCTGTACGGTAAAATAACTGCTGATTGACGGCCTTCATTTGGTTCAGGCTTGATCTGAGGATTCGGACCTGAAGCAATTAATCCTTGATGTACCACTGTTTTTTCATTGGATGTAGCAGTTTCCATATGGGTAGCAAACACTTGTTGAAGAAACTGGTTGTTGCTGGTGTTGATTATATTTGTTACAGCTAGTAATGATTGTGCTCCGACTACCAGCATAATACCTATAACTGCAATTGTAAATATGCCAGAGTCGCTATAAATTTTTCGTGCTCGAATCATAATTAGGAATGTCATAGGTATCGGGTATACTAAGCGAGTTAATTAGTTAACGGCTAAAAATGGCAAAAAGTTAACTAATTTAGTTAACTTCATTTACCCTTACTATCACCCACTCTAATTATAGTTAGATATGCAAAAAGGGTACAATTAACTCATTTCATAAAACGGAATTCTTTGAATCTTGTTATAACTATAATAAGATATTATTATTTATTTTGTCGTTAGATATCTCTATGTATGCATTAATTCCATATTTCTGATTAGAACTACCATATCGACAACTCAAGACCAGCACAGGATTAAATCCATTCGTTTAGAAGACAAGAATCGGAAAATTATATTATTGTATGATTGTATGATGACATTGAGAATATATTATTATTAAAATGCGAGATCCGGTAGCTAACCCTCGGGGGTTCAGACAGATATCGGTGCTAAAATAGGTTCCTAGATTTATTAAATGCAATCTAAGCATTAAACGTTTTCAATTCAAGGTAGGTAAGTAGAGATGCTACCTTCCTTTACTCTTTGTCATAGATTCTTCGCTTCTTATACGATGTAAAGCATTTCTATATGCTTCTCCTTCACATTCTGTTAATTCACGATAAGTGGCATCGTTGTTATGCCGGTAAGAGCTAATTATTTCAAGAACAGAGTCGTAATTAAGATAGATCATATCTTTGGCAATCCACTCTTTTTGTGCCAAGTCTTTATCAATATAGTGTGACTTTATATGATCAATCCATTTAGAAAGCGTTATCCCTTCATTTTTGAAGGTAAATGAATCTCTGCAGATTTTGCACCTTAAAGTATACGCATGGTCATCACCCTCAAACATTTGATTTGATATCTTCGAGCTTCCGAAATTTATAAAAATAATATTCTCTTCAATTTCTCAGTTATATAGCAGTTGAGAAGGGCGATAGTGACCTAACGTACGAGCAAATAATTTAGGATATCCTTTCCCAATAATTTGACCACAAAGTTGCATTTTAATTTTACTCTTTTCCTAGCACACTCTTTACACATTCCTGCAGTGACGTGTTGCATCTATGTCATACCCATCGAAGTATATCTCTAAAGGTTTAATTCTCCTTTTTCCACAGAGTATACACGGTAAGAATTTTTCCTTCGTTGTTATGATCTCATCATGTTACCATCGTCCCCATTTGTAGTTATTCTGAGCAATGCAAACCAATGTTTGATGAGCCTCTGATTTCAGGGATAAGTAAGTAATAAAAAATGTTTATTTATTTACTTATTGGCAATTTGAAAGAGAATTTGCATTAGCTCATTTGGATTCTTATTATAACCTTGAAATTCTATGTCTTATTGCCTGGGTAATTACTCTGACTGCATTACTTGCTTTCTTTGTATTTATAAATAATGAGTTTGCTGGTAATCTTTCACATAAGCCCTTATCTGAAATCACAATAATAGCAGGAATATCTACGTATGAATTAAATACTTTGATTATTTCATTATCAGAAGTACCTGTGGGAATTATATCAACATAACAATTCATCTCTGGACTTCTCAGGTTTTGGACTAACTCTAAAATATGCAATTTTCCTAATTTGCGCCTTAGTGATTCATCAATTACTATTACTGCAGTACTATCCTCAGGATCAGGAGCTGTCGCGGTTAGCGTGGTGGAAGAAACAAGATCATTATAGGAATCTCAGTTTTGAATATTATTCTTGTTCTTTCTATTATTCTGTGGAGATTGTGAGTGTTGTTGTTGTTGTTCTTGTTGCCTCTATTTTTGTTTTGGTCCGTATTACCTGCATCATAGTGAACACAAGAAAAGAAATTTCTGCAATAGTAGCAAAAGCCGCACTCTTGGCATAAAGGCTTTGATAGTATAGGTACAAATTCAGTATAGCAGTTAAAGCACTTCAATGCTCTTACATCTTAATTATTATTATGACAGCAGCAATTTATTGTTAGTCTAAGAATAGAAGGCATTAAACAACTCAATAAAAAGTTTATCAGTACAATTGCTATAGCAACAACTCATGGAATAATAGCCTCCGGATATCTCTCAAACATGTAACAATTGTCCTGATCAGGCACAAACAAACTAGGGGGTTCAAACAGAATATCGGTGCTAAAAATGGGTTCTTTTGATAATAGAATAATCAAGTTTAAACGCCTTTCTATTCTACTAAAATCTATTTTAAATAGAGCTGTTTAAATTGGGTCGGGTTCTAACTTGGACCTTATCGGATGGAGGAAAAGAACCAGATCTGAATCGGCGCGGTTCAAGATAACATGTATAGTACAATCATCATTCAAATTCGAGCTGGTCGTTGGTGCGAGTTCGGTGGAATGCAAGACAAATTTGACTCAATTCTGCCACCCATTAAGATAGAAATAAGCTATTGATGGCAGCAGCAGTGGCGATAGTTATGATAGAACAGACTTCAGGATACTACTAAGGTGATGATAGTGGTCGTGGTGGTGAAATGCCAAGGTCTGGGTGGTTAACGTACTCCAAAAAGAGTCAAGTATACACACAAAGAAAAAAGATTGGCGGTAGCTAATAGTCAGGTTTAAGTGCTGGAATTACTGATGCTCCTCGCTAGTTGACAGCTTCCTCAAAAAATAAGGATCATTTCCGCAAACTCATCAAGAGTTCGTAGACTGCTTTATTCATCTTTTTTTTGAATTCTTTTGAAATAATCCGTTTAGTAAAATATCAAATCCAATATTCTCCAAAATCAGGCTTACAAGTATTCTACTTTACTAACCTTGTGCCAAGCCGTGTCAGGGTATCCATAGTCCTTTATTGGTTTTCATATTATGAATTCGCGCAATATACTGGTATTAGCTTATTTTTATTTTATAGAATTGAATATGTACTATGGAGGTCAACGTCATTAATAGCATTTTTTGTTGATAGCATAAATGATCATTTGTAGATTGTCCATAATTATACTGGTTAATATTACCAAATTCCGCTAAGCGTATCTCTCTGGTTATTGCATCTGCTGATAAATTATGATAAAGAATATTGAATTTTATAGGATCTCTTCGACATGAATCTATAATCGATTGAAGGACTAGTAACAGTACATGTCTATGATTCATTAATCTTTGTTCAATTATTTTTTTGACTAATTCTTCAATCCTTTGTAGACTTTCATTGTTATCACTAAATTGTTTCTTTATATGCCGGACCGTATTATGACTAACTAACATAACTAACAATTGCAAAAGTCCGGCTTTAAATATCGGTAATGCAGACCTCCTCTCAATGAATCAAATTAACATACCAGCAGACGCAAACGCAAACAGAATGATTCAAGCCCTACTAAACTACATGATAGCCGAAGGCCAAATGTCAGAATCAACAG
>Ga0207663_10001415_pt1 | contig 11130 bp, 17 predicted proteins | sample LARL53metaG_FD_184346 | JGI IMG/M metagenome (GOLD analysis project Ga0207663, IMG submission 184346) | Corn, switchgrass and miscanthus rhizosphere microbial communities from Kellogg Biological Station, Michigan, USA - LAR L5-3 metaG... | ecosystem: Host-associated > Plants > Roots >...
CGCGGTTGCCGGTGCGGCAGGCGATATGGATGGGGCTGGACATGGGAAGCTCCGCATGAACCTGCGTGTCTATATGCGGCCGGCTCACCGCGGTTTCAAGCCCATACCGGCGTGCTGCCCATCGCGCAGGCAGGACCAGTATGGGCTATCCACCTCCCGATAAGATCAGAGCGGATTGTCTGCGGCGCGCATGAACGCCGTCGCCATCCCCGTGAATTCCCTGTGCATGTCCTGCACCAGGTTCTTCAGGAACGCACTGCCGGTGGGTGTCAGTTGCAGATGCACCTGTCTGTGGTCACGCTCGGACTGCACCCTGATCACGTACCCTTTGTGGCACAGCCTGTTGATTATCATGACCGCCGTGTTGTGCTTGATATTGAGTCGCTTCGCCAACCCGCCGACCGTGATGGCGGCGGGTTCCGAGCAGGAACATATCTCAAGCAGGGCATCGTATTGCTGGGGTGTGATGCCGAAGTGCCTGGCGGCCGTCTTGCTGTGGTTGATGAAGCTGCGCAACATGCCGAAATAGGCGGCGACGGCATGAAACTCCACTTCGCTCACGGTATCGGCATCCTTGATCGAGGGCATGCCGGGTTGCACACCGCGCCTTGAAGAGGGTCTTTTCTCGGCAGACCCCGATTCGGGGGTCTGCAGGCCGGATTGGGCCGTATCAAAAGTAACCATGGATGGGACTCCCTAATACTCTGCGCGCGCTCCGCTGGCGGGTACGTGCACAGGAAACCTGAGGTGCAAGGCGCAGCAGGGGCTGTGCGTTGCGATGACGCAGGCCCGTGGCCGGCGTCGAACCGGGGATATCAGGCGGTCGGGAGAGGCGGGGCGCGGCTGTGGGGCTTTAGTACCGGAGGCGGGCTGAGGAAGACTTCTTGGACGGTGCTTAGGGCGACGCAATAGGAAACGGTGAAACGCAGTGTGGCCGCCAGATCGGGCGGAAGCGCATCCAGTACGGCGGGCCTGTCCACGTCACATTTGGGGCATTCCCGGGCATCGGTGCTGCTGTGACGGAAATGGGTAACGTGTATCGAGTAGAGCGCCACCAGCCAGGCGAGGGTCGTGACCAGCAGCCATTTGCGCCAAGGCGCAATCCGCCTCCGGCAGACCGTGCCGGTGTTACGGTATGGAGCCATTAAGGTCGGGTCAGACATGCGCTGATGGTTTTCTGACTCAGAATCGACTGGATTAAGTTAAGTATACGGCCAGGATTTCTCCGGCGCACCTGGAGGGGATCAGCGGGGTTTCTGCGCCTTGTCGGCAGCCGGTGGATCAGGCGGATTCGCGGGGGCAGCTGGCACAGGCTGCCGGGGGCGGCCTACATCGTGCACGGCGATGGGATCGCTGGCGGGAAAGGTCTCCTCCAGCGCCTCATCCAGCGCTTCGTCCTCGTGCTCTTTCTCTTTCTCATCTGCCATGGTGCGATTGTCGCCCTTCGCCCGGGCCGGCGCCAGCCGACATAATCCTGAGCGCGCCCGGAACCATCACTGATAGCGCACTTTCACGATGAAGCAGTGCATGCCGCCCGACGGGGTCTTCACCCGCACCTCGTCGTCCACGGCTTTCTTGAGCAACGCCTGGGCGAGCGGTGAGTCCACGCTGATGTAGTGTTTGGCTGGGTCGAACTCGTCCGGCCCCACGATGCGGTATTCCGTCTCCTCGCCTTTCTCATCCTCCAGCGTCACCCAGGCGCCGAAGAACACCCGGCTGTTCTCCGCCGGCGATTCGGTGATCACCTTCAGGTCCGGCATGCGCTTCTGCAGGTAGCCGATGCGCCGGTCTATCTCGCGCAGTTCCTTCTTGCGGTATATGTATTCGGCATTCTCGGAGCGGTCGCCTTCTGCGGCCGCCGCCGACAACGCCTGGGTGACATGGCCGCGCCGCACCCACAGGGCGCGCAGTTCCGTCTCCAGCACGCCATAACCCTCGCGGGTGATGTAGGGGGACGAACGGGGGGAAGGCGGACGCCAGCGGCCCATCGTCGGATCTCAGGCGGTCCGCGGCCGTCGCGTGAGCATCAGCCAGCGGCTGGCGAGCAAGAGCCACAGCACGATCAGCAGGATGACGGCTTTCTCCGCCGCGCCACGCGGCAACGCCCGCCACAGGGCATAGAGCCACAGGGCGGCGAAGGTGACCGCCGCCAGCGGGAAGGCCCTGGGGAAATACCGGCGCCAGTGGGGATCGGCACGGAAGCGCCAGGACTGGGTGAGCATCCCTAAGGTCACCGACAGGAAGGCGATGGTGGCTGCCACGTAGTGCACCATGCCGTGGGTGGTGGGGACGGGGTCAGCGGACGTGTCGGTATGCACCAGGGCCACGACGCAGATGGCCACGGCATCCACAGCGAACAGGGCTAGCGAGGTGCGTCTCAAGACCGCCGTCTCAAGAGCGGCGTGCAGCCCGAGTGCGACCCACAGGACACCCGCGGCCAGGGCGAAGAAACCCACGATGAGCCAGACGCTGTAGGGTCCCAGGAGATAGAAGCTCAAAGGCATGCCGACCCAGTCATAGTCGGGGCGCATGAATTGCATCACCAGCGATGCGATGAAGAAGTACGCCAGACAGGGTAGCGCGATGGCGCCGGCGACGGCGGGTGAGGGTAATCTCATGGCTTTATTATAGATGCGCCCGCCCGCATACTTGGCAGCGATGCGATTCAATTACTACAAGAGCCTGAGCGCGAAGAACAAGAAGATCTACGACGCCAGCGACCGGATCGAGCGCCTGACGCTGCCGGACCCTGTGCTGCTGCATCCATTGGTGCCGGAACTGGAAGCGGCCCTCAAGGCCGATGACCGCGCCCGGGTGCAGGCTGTCTGCCAGAAACTCGCCGCCGGCATGGCGGCCCAGCTCGCTACCCCGCTGGTGGACCTCAAAGTGTTGGCGGTGAGGCCCTCCAACGATTACGGTGAACTGCACGGCCTGTACGAAGGCGTGGAAGGACGCCTCAAGACCGCGAAGATCACCCTGTGGATGCGCACTGCCCAGAAGAAGCAGGTGGTGGCCTTCCGCAGTTTCCTGCGCACCTTCCTGCATGAGGTCTGCCACCATCTGGACTACGAGCACCTGAAGCTCGCCGATTCCTATCACACCCAGGGTTTCTACAAGCGGGAGTCGAGTCTGTTCTACCAGCTGGTGCCGGGCGCCAAGCCCGCGCGGCCGAAGCCACCCTCGCGCCAGGCATGAAAAGGGGCACCTTGCGGTGCCCCTTCAGGTCTTTGCTGGAACCGCGGGTCAGTTGTTGATATGGATGTCGCCGGAGAGGCTCCTGGCGCTCACCATCGCATCGCCGCTGCCGCTGGTGAAGTGCAGCTCCATGCCGGGGCTGTACTTGCTCACGCGGGTGGCCCTGGGGCCGAAGCTGTTGTCTATGTCGCCGCTGAAGCTCGAGACGTCGAAGTGCGCGCTGGGTGAGGCGCCGAAGTTGAGGACCACGTCGCCGCTGACGTTGTGGAATTCATAGTCCCCGCCCTTCAGCACTCCGCCCTGGTAGGTGAGGTTGCCTGAGGTGGAGCTCATCTCCAGGCCTGTGAGCCGGTTGTTGCCCGCCTTCACGTCGCCACTCACGCTCTCGGCGTGCAGGGCGCCGTCCATGCCGGTGACGCGCACCGTGCCGCTGACGCTGGTGGCGGTCACGTGCGCATTCTTGGCGGAGCCGGCCACGGTCACGTCCCCGCTCACGCTGCGGACGTCCACCCGGGTCGCGGCGGAGTCGAGGATGAGGGAGCCGCTCACGGTGCCGAGCTGCTCCGAGCCCGTCAGATCCTTGGCCTCGATGTCCGCGCTCACGGTGCTCACTTCCAGGCGGCTCGCGGCGGGGACCTCTATCTCCAGATCGGCGCATTCCCCGCAGTCACCGCCGTTGACATGGTGGGGCAGGATCACGCGGATGCTGATGCCGGAATCATCGCTGGTGATTTCCAGCTTCTCCACCAGGTCGCCCAGGGTACCGGTCACGCGCACCTCGTTCTTGTCCCAGCCGCGGACCTTCACGCTGCCGGCCAGGTTGTCCACCCGCACCTCGCCGTCCGGCTTGGCGTTGCGGGTCTCGTTGACGGATTTGCCGCCCTCGATCACGCCGTTGTCACTGTCGCTATCGCTGTCGTAGTCGCTGTCGGAGTCCTGGGACCCGTGGGCGTAGGCGGTGCTGGAGGTGAGCGCCAGCAGCGAAAAACTCGCCACCACTACCGCGAAACTCAGCAGCACGTATGCAAGGATGATAGAAAGGCGTTTCATAGGTCGTTCCTCTGGTTTGTCTGGGCCTGGATCTGCTGGGTCGCAGCCAACAGGCGTGATTCGTTCTGGTACAAGTCGAAGAGCAGTGCGCGCAGGCGCGGGTTGTTCGGATCCTTCTCCAGCGCAGCCTCGATCTGCTGCATGGAGTTCTCGATGATGCGCAGGTTCTGCAGGATCACCCCGCGGGTGGCCGGCGCCAGGTTCGGCGCGCTCTGCACGCTGTTCTCGGCGAAAGCGGCCCGCTGTGCGAAATACGTGGCGCCCGGGCTCACCGCCGCGATGCCGGCGGCTGCACCTGCCCCGGGGGTGCGCTGGGCGAGCCCGAACCACAGGCTGCCGGCGCCCACCGCCACGAACAGGCTTGCCGCCAGGCCGTAGGCCCATAGGGGGCGCGTGGCGCGCTGCTTCCTGCCGATGCGGGCGGCGATGCCGGGCCAGAGGTCATTGGCCGGGGTGATGTCGCGGGGCAGACGGTCCACGGCCTTCTGCAGCTTGTTGTCGTTCACGTTGTTCATGCTTCCAACCTTGCCCGCAACATGCGGCGGGCGCGATGCAGATGGGCTTTGCTGGTACCGACGGCCAGCCCGGTCATCTCAGCTATCTCTTCGTGGCTGTGGCCTTCCACGTCGAAAAGTACGAACACCATGCGTGCCGCGGCCGGGAGCTCTGCGATGCACTGTTCCAGGTCCATGGCGTGTTCCGGACCGCTGTCGGGGGCGGGCACAGATTCCAATATCTCGTCGTCCTTGTGCGATATCCACACGGCTTGCCGCATCTGGGTGCGGTGCCGTTCCAGCACCGTGTTCACAGCGATGCGATGCACCCAGGTGCCGAAGCTGCTGTCGCCGCGGAACTGGCTCAAGGATTCCCAGGCACGCACGAACGCGTCCTGGGTGCATTCCTCGGCGAGGGTGCGGTTGCCGGCGAGCCTCAGGCACACGGCGTGTACCCGGCCAACGTAGCGGCGGTAGAGCTGCTCGAAGGCCGCCATGTCGCCGTCCCGGGCCCGGGCCGCCACGGCACTCTCATCACCGTTATCCAAGTGTGTCCTCGTGGGCAATTGCATGACGAGAGCGCTTTCCATGCCACTTTGATGCGCGGGGAGGGCATGGGGTTTAGGCACGCAGGCCCGGAATTGGGCCGGGGCCGAACCAGCGGGCCCAGTCTGGAGGCCAGTCTAGGCAGGCAGGCGTGTGCCAGCAAACGGCCCGGGGCTCGAGTATTGACATATCGAATAATTTCGATATAATGGACAGATGGATCAAGTACTGGTTTTCAAAGCCCTGGCCAACAAGTCCCGCCTGCAGATCCTGCAGTGGATGAAGGATCCGGACAAGCACTTCGGCGTGGCGCCCAATGGCAAGCCCCGCGGCAAGCTCGTCTGCGTGGGCGAGATCCAGGAGAAGCTGGGACTGTCCCAGTCCACAGCGTCCCATTACCTGTCGCTGCTCATGAAGGCGGGGCTGGTGGTTCCACGACGCGAAGGGCAGTGGACTTTCTATGAGCGCAACGAGGACGCCTTGAAGGATCTCGGCAAGTTCCTGAAAGAGGAGATCTGAACCTCAATGCCTGATGACCCTGCGCGGGCTGTTTTTTTGGGTATTTATATCGACATTCCTAGATATTTAATAAAACTGCAACATTGATGGAGACGTGACGTGAACCAGCAAACACTACTGACACCGGTGAAACTCGGGCCCTACCAACTCAGGAACCGGGTGGTGATGGCGCCCATGACCCGCGACCGGGCCGACAACCCGGAACTCGCGCCCACGGCGCTGCACGCCGAGTACTACGCACAGCGCGCGTCCGCCGGACTCATCATCAGCGAAGGCAGCCAGATCTCGCCCCAGGGTGCGGGTTATATCTATACGCCGGGCATCTACTCCGACGCGCAGATGAAGGGCTGGGAGCAGGTGACGGACGCGGTGCACGCCCGCGGCGGACGCATCTTCCTGCAGCTGTGGCACGTGGGTTACGTGTCGCATCCGGACTTCCACGGCGGTGCCCTGCCGGTATCGGCTTCCGCCATCAACCCGAAGACCAAGGTCTACACCACTGCCGGCCTCCTCAAGGAGACCGTCGCATCCCGTGCCCTGGAGACCGCCGAAGTGAAACAGGTGATCAAGGATTTCGCGCAGGGCGCGAAGAACGCCATGGCGGCGGGATTCGACGGCGTGGAGATCCATGGCGCCAACGGTTATCTCATCGAACAGTTCCTGCGTGACGGTACCAACCTGCGCAACGACGAATACGGCGGCGGCATCGCGAACCGCGTGCGCTTCCTGCTGGAAGTGGTGGAGGCGGTGAGCAAGGCCGCGGGCGCTGAGCGCACCGGCGTGCGTCTCTCGCCGGCTGGTACCTACAACATACCGCCGGACAGCGACACCCGCGCGCTCTATGACTACGCCATCGCCAGGCTGTCGGAGCATGGTCTCGCCTATCTGCACCTGCGGGAACCGGTGGGCGACATGTCCGCCATCCCCAACATGGTGACGAACGTGACCGAGCATTACCGCGGCATCTACAAGGGTACGCTCATCACCAACACCGGCTACGACCGGGAGAAGGGCAACGCAGCCATCGGCCGCGGCCTCGCGGATCTCGTGGCCTTCGGCGTCCCGTTCATCGCCAACCCGGATCTGGTGGAGCGTTTCCGGGACGGTGCGCCCCTGGCGAAGCCGGATCAGGCCACGTTCTATACCCCGGGTGTGAAGGGTTATACCGACTACCCGGAGCTCAAGGCTGCGGCAGCCTGAATCTTTCGATAAGCCAAACCCAAGGAGACTTGATCATGAAGCTGTATTTCTCGCCCGGCGCCTGCTCGCTGGCTTCCCACATCGCCCTGCGCGAAGCGGGCCTGCCCTTCGAGCTGGTGCGCGTGGACACGGGGGTGCACAAACTCAAGGACGGCACCGATTACTACGGCATCAACCCCAAGGGCTACGTGCCGGCCATCGGACTCGACGACGGCCAGCTGCTGACCGAGGGCGCTGCCCTGCTGCAGTACATCGGTGATCTGGCTCCCGCCAAGGGGCTGATTCCAAAGGCGGGTACCCTGGAGCGCTTCCGCGCCAACGAGTGGCTGACTTTCGTCAGCAGCGAGATACACAAGGGTTTCAGTCCGCTGTTCAACAAGGATCTCAAGGACGACGCCAAGGCCGTGCTGCGAGCGAAGCTCGAGAAACGCATGGGGGAGATCGATAAGCACCTCGCCACCCACAAATATCTGATGGGCGACACGTTCACGGTGGCTGACGCCTACCTCTACACGGTGGTGAGCTGGTCCCAGGGCGTGGGTATCGACCTCGCGCGCATGCCGCACTTGGCGGAGTACCGCCAGCGCGTGGCCGACAGGCCGGCGGTGCGGGAGGCTTTGCAGAACGAGAAGGCCGCGGCCTAAAGTAGTGCACGCCGCCGGTTCCACCCGGAGCCGGCGGTCATTTTAGAAACCCTCACTTGGGGAGGCAGAAAATGAAAGACACAGCCCTGTTGCTCGGCCGCATCCTGATAGCGGCCATCTTCATCATCTCCGGTTACAGCAAGATCACGGGTTATACCGGGATGGCACAGTACATCACCTCCCTGGGCGTGCCCGGCGCCTTGCTGCCGCTCATCATCCTGTGGGAACTGGGAGGCGGGCTCGCCATCCTGCTCGGGTTCTTCACCCGGCCGGTGGCCCTCCTGCTCGCGTTCTACTGCGTGGTCACCGCAGCCCTCGTGCATTACCACCCGGCGGACCAGATGCAGATGATCAATTTCATGAAAAACATGACCATGACCGGTGGCTTCATATATGTGGCTGTGGCCGGCGCCGGAGCTTTCAGCCTAGACCGGAAGCTGAAACTCAAATGGGCCTGAAGCGTCCGGGGTAGAGCCCCCGGCACCCGGTTTGAAGTAAGCTATGGGCCGGCCGCGGCCGAGGGCCGGCCCAAACTTTCAAAAATCGGGAGATTTCCATGTTGCAGAACCAGACCTTGCAGAACCTGACCATGCTCGTCGGTCGCGTCATGCTGGCGGCGATGATGTTCTGGACCGGATACGGGCGGCTCATGAGCTACGCCAGCATCCACAACTATGTGAACGACTGGGGCGTGCCCCACGCCTTCAAGCCGATCATCATCCTCTGGGAGGTGGGTGCGGGCCTGCTGATCCTGACCGGCATCTACACCAAGCCCGCCGCCCTGGCTGCCGCCCTGTTCTGCGTGGTCTCGGGCTTCGTGGTGCACCTGCACGACGGCGACGAGCTGCAGCTCATCGATTTCATGAAGAACATGGCCTTGACCGGCGGCTTCCTGTACGTGGCCGTGGCCGGTGCAGGTGAGTGGCGCTTCGCCAGACGATACAACCTCAAGTGGAGCTGAAACCCACTGCGATCTGTGCGGGAAACGGGGCTTCGGCCCCGTTTTTCTTTCCGGCACCTGATTCAGGTCAAGGCGGAGTGCGGCGGGAATCGGTATAAAAAGGAGCCGGGCACACGGGGAGGCACGGACTGCCATGGGGAATCCATTCATAGAGGGCTTGCGGCGGGAGCATGGGAACATGCGCCACGTGCTGCAGCTGATGCGCGGGCAGCTGGATCTCCTGGAACGCAACGCAGCGCCGGATTTCGTGCTGCTGGGCAACGCGCTCTATTATCTGCGCAAGTTCCCCGGCGTGGTGCATCATCCCAAGGAAGAGCTGCTGTTCGAACTTCTGCTCTCGGCGGACCCGGCGCTCTACCACGACATCGAGCGGCTGCGCGAACAGCACAAGATGATCTATGAGCTGGAGGGATGGCTGCAGGGTGCTGCTGTGCAGGCTTCGAAAATCGGTGCCGCCGGCTATCCGCAGCTGGTGGAGTTCGGCCGCCGCTACCTGCTCATCCAGAAGGAGCACTCGGTGGCGGAGGAGACGGTGATATTCCCTCACGCCCTGAGGGCACTGACGCCGGCGGATTGGAATCTTCTGTATGTGCAGGCGCAGCAGATCGAGAATCCGCCGCCCAGCGGCAGCATGAAAGGGCGCCTCCAGGCTTTCTACGATCGGGTATTGGTCGAAGCGACCTCGTGACCCGGCCCTCGGCCTGCCGGTTCACATGCTGCGTCATGCCTGGTCTTTCTTCGCTGCGTGATATTCGGCGCGTATCTTGGCCAGATCCACCGCAGGCTTCGGATAATCCATCTTGAGCGCTTCCAGCTGCTCCACGACGATGCGGGCGACCGCCAGGTTACGGAACCACTTGCGTTCTGCCGGGATCACGTACCAGGGCGCATGTTCCGTGCTGCAACGTGAGAGGGCTTCCTCGTAAGCTTCGAGATAGGCATCCCAGAAACCCCGCTCCTTGTAATCCGCTTCGCTGATCTTCCACTGTTTCGACGGATCGTCGAGACGGTCCTTGAAGCGCTTCAGCTGCTCATCCTTGGAGATGTTCAGGCAGAACTTGAGGATGAGCGTGCCGTTGTCGGCGAGCCCCTGCTCGAATGCGTTGATCGCGTCATAGCGCTTCGACCAGACCGGTTTGGGCACGAGAGCGTGCACCCGGGCGATGAGCACGTCTTCGTAGTGGGAGCGGTTGAATATCACCACCTCGCCTTTCGCGGGCGCCGCCCGGTGAGCCCGCCACAGGAAATCGTGCGCCTGTTCCTCGGTGGAGGGTTCACGGAAAGCGGCCACCCGACAGCCCTGGGGGTTCATGGCGCCCAGCACGTGGCTGATGGTGCCGTCCTTGCCCGCCGTGTCCATGCCCTGTAGGCAGATGAGCAGGGAATGACGATGCTCTGCATACAGCAGCTCCTGTAGCTCGAGCAGCCGCTTTTGACAGCGCGCGGTCTCCTCCTCCGCGGCCGCCTTGTCATCGTTTCCGCCCTTGGACGAAGGGTCCAGGTCCTTGAATTTCACGTGGGTGCCGGGTGCCACGCGGAATTGCTGCTGGTAGTCCATCGGATGCCTCGTTGCCGCGATACAGCTTGAAAGTAATAATCAGGCCTATATTAAGGTCTAGTACCCATCCCGCCCCGTCTTGCGTATCAGGAGTTTCCCCTATGTTCGGTTTGGCCAGGAAGACGACGCTGGTGCCCGCCACGGAAGCCCTGCAGGGCCGCGCCACGCCCATGCCCGTACCCGAGAAGCACTATGTGAACGGCCATCCCCTGAAGGGACCGTTCCCGGCGGGCATCGAGCAGGCTGTATTCGGCCTCGGCTGTTTCTGGGGCGCCGAACGCAAATTCTGGCAGGCGCCCGGCGTGTACGTGACCGCCGTGGGGTATGCCGGCGGCTATACCCCCAATCCCGCTTACGAGGAAGTGTGCAGCGGCCGCACCAGCCACACCGAAGTGGTGCTGGTGGCATACGATCCGAAGCAGATCAGCTACGAGAAGCTGCTCAAGATATTCTGGGAGGCTCACGATCCGACCCAGGGCATGCGCCAGGGCAACGACGTGGGCACCCAGTACCGTTCCTGCATCTACCCCTACGGCGATGCACAACTGTCTGCCGCGAAGAAGTCACTGCAGGAATACCAGGTGGCGTTACGGAAGGCCGGGTTCCAGCCCATCACCACCGAGGTGCGCGCGGCGCCGGAGTTCTATTACGCCGAGGACTACCACCAGCAGTATCTCGCCAAGAATCCCAACGGCTACTGCGGCATCGGCGGTACTGGCGTCAGCTGCGCGATTTGAATCCCGCATCGTTTGCTGCGAGAGTAGGCGTTGCCGCGCCCATGGGAGCCACGCCCCATGCCAGGCGCTCCGATTGAGACCCTGAGCGGGGAACGACGCGCATGAGTGACAACGACTTCGACGCGGGCGATGTCCGGCTGGACGATCCGGAAGCCGACCAGCTCATGGTGACCACCCCGGACGTGTGGCGCTACCTGCCGAAGCTCCTCTATTATCCCGTGCGCGG
>Ga0207663_10001417_pt1 | contig 11127 bp, 7 predicted proteins | sample LARL53metaG_FD_184346 | JGI IMG/M metagenome (GOLD analysis project Ga0207663, IMG submission 184346) | Corn, switchgrass and miscanthus rhizosphere microbial communities from Kellogg Biological Station, Michigan, USA - LAR L5-3 metaG... | ecosystem: Host-associated > Plants > Roots >...
CAAGCATGATCCCGTGCTCGGTGCAGGACTCGGACTAGTCGATGTATTTCATACCGACGGCAGCTTCCTTCGCCGTGGCATGACTGGCGGAACCCTAAACGCGCCCTGGGGCGTGGTGATGGCCTCGGCGAACTTCGGCACGTTCTCGAATGACTTGCTGGTCGGCAACTTTGGCGATGGCACCATCAATGCCTTCGACACAGCCGGCACTTTCAAAGGCCAGATGAAAAACGAGAACAGCCAGCTGATTGCGATTCCGGGATTGTGGGACATGGTGTACGGCGCCGGCGGCACGGGCGATCCGAACACGCTCTACATCACGGCGGGCGGCTCTTCGCAAACGCACGGCTTGTTTGCGACCCTGGTGCCGACTCCGGCCGCGGGGAAAGACTTCGCCCTGCAATTGTCGGCGCCCTCGGCGACCGTGACGCGCGGTGGATCGACGACCGTGAATATTGCGTCGACGGCTTCGGGTGGGTTCACTGGGCCAGTCAACCTCTCGTGCACCGGATTACCTGCGGGCGTAACGTGCGCGTTCAATCCGGCAACGATTGATCCGAGCGTGGCAGGAGCGAGTTCGCAACTGACCATCGCTGTGGGCACGACTTACATTCCGCCGAATCCATACATTGCCGGATCGTTCCTGATGCTGGGTACGGTCGGGATGTTCTGGGGAACGCGGCGCCGGGCCGAGGGCACGCGGTCGAAGAAGGCCTGGGCGCTGGGCGGTCTGGTGCTGCTGGTGGCTTTGATGATGGCTGCTGTCGGATGTGGAAGCTACTCGTCGAAGGGGCGGACGGGAGGCGGTACGACTGTGATGGTGGTCGGCACGTCGGGCGGCGTCTCGCACGCTGACCCGCTGGCGCTAACAATTCAGTAGTCGATGTTCGTTGGGGTGTAACTCTCTCCTAAGGTCCGGGTTGAAAGACTCGGACCATTTTTTTTGGCCAGTCGCCAGTCGCTGATCGCTAGCGAGGAACGTGGAGGGACGGGCGCCTCGCCCGTCCGGCGGACGGGGACGAATGCCGCTCCATCGGCAGGGCACATGTGTTTCGGGAATATGAATTCGCACGAGCGGCAAGGTATCTTTGCTGAAGACTAGCGACTGACGACTAGAGACGGACCTACCGTTTTCGTCCCCGCGCCACGGCTTCGCGAGCTTCCTTATCGGCGGTGCGGCGGCGTTCGGTTTCTCGCTTGTCCCAGAGTTGCTTGCCTTTGGCTAGGGCAAGTTCGACTTTCACGCGGCCGCCTTTGAAGTACATGCGCGTCGGGATCAGGGTGAGGCCCTTCTGCTGGGTTTTGCCGATGAGTTTGCGGACTTCGTCTTTGTGCACCAGCAGTTTGCGGGTACGCAACGGGGCGTGGTTGAAGATGTTACCGTGATCGTAGGGACCGATGTGAGCGTTCAGCAGCCAGAGCTCCCCGTCTTTCACTAAGCCGTAGGAATCCTTTAGGTTGGCGTGGCCTCCGCGAACGGACTTGACCTCGGTGCCAGTCAGAACGATGCCGGTCTCAAATTTTTCCAGCAAGAAGTAGTTATGCGAAGCGATCCTATTAACGGCGGCGTCTCTTTGCCCGGAGGCGGTCGGATCGCGGCGGGGATTCTTCTCCGGATTTGGGTTCGTCTGATGGGTTTGCGAGCGCGCCATTCTAGAAAAACGTTATCACATGGCGGGAGGCGCTGGTTTGGAGCACAACCCGCCATCGGCTCTTGGGTTTAGTGGGGAAATAAGAGTTCGGCGAAGCTCGCCGGGGCAGACTGCGTCTTTCTCCTTCAATAGAGGGACGGGCGTCTCGCCCGTCCGGCGGGCAAGGACGCTCGCCGCTCCATCGAGCGTCGCGCGGGTGCTCTTGGGACTACGACTAAAGAGTGTAACTGCCGATGAAACAGTGACTTCGGAACTGCGGAGGCGCGATGCTATAATCACGCAGCTTCCCGTGAATTTCAGCCTATACCAAGGCGATGAACTCCCCCAAGGGGCGATTGCCGTCCCGGATTCCGCTTGCATACGAGGAATGAGTCAATGAGACGTTTCTGGAGCCTGGCGGCAATGGCGATTGTCGTCCTGGCCGTAGCCCTTCCTTTGGGAGCCGAAAGCGCCCACTCCAACTACAACAAAGGGGTTGATGCCGAGAAACGGCAGGACTACGAGCGCGCATTCGAATACTTCCAGGAGGCTTTCCGGCAGAAGCCAAAGGAATTGCGTTACCGGACGGCTTACGAACACACCAAGTTCCTGGCCTCGGCGGCGCACGTGCATCGCGGGCAACTACTGCGGGACGGCGGCAAACTCGACGAAGCCATCGTGGAATTCCAGAAAGCGTCGGCCATTGATCCGTCGAGCTTCATCGCACAGCAGGAATTGCGCCGCACGCAGGACATGATCAACCAGGCGACGAATCCTCCGCAGGCGGTCGCTCCCTTACCGAACGCGCTCCGCAAGCGGCTCGCCGAGGCTTCGGGGCCGGTGGAGTTGACGGCGATTTCCAACGTGCCGATCACCTTGAAGTCGACCGAAGATACAAAGGTGATCTACGAGATCGTCGGCAAGCTGGCGGGGATCAACGTGCTGTTCGATCCCGACTACACCTCGCGCAAGATCCGCATTGATTTGAACGGAGTCACGCTCGAAGAAGCGCTGGGCATCATCGCGCTTGAGTCAAAAACATTTTGGCGTCCGGTCACGCCCAACACGATTTTTGTGGCCGCCGACAATCCGGCCAAGCGGAAAGAACTTGATCAGAGCGTCATCAAGACTTTTTATCTTTCGAACTTATCGCAAGCGACCGAACTGCAGGACGTTGTGAACGCCATGCGCACGCTGCTGGAAGTGCAGCGCATCCAGCAACTGCAATCGCAGAACGCCATCATCGTTCGAGGGACGCCCGACCAGATTGCGCTGGCGCAGAAGTTTGTTGACGATCTCGACAAGGCGAAGCCGGAAGTCATCATCGACGTAGTCGTGATGCAAGTGAGCAAAGACCGGAACCGCACGTTGGGCATCACGCCGCCCACCAGCACCAGCATTTCGCTGAACAACAACATCAACAGCACGACGGTGACCGGTCCGAATGGTGGAACCGGGAGCGTGAGCAGTGGAAACGGCGGCATCAACCTGAACCGCATCGGCAACCTGAACGCCACGGACTTCACAATCACGGTTCCAGGCATCACGGCCTCGGCCATCATGGGGGACAGCAGCACGAAGATCATTCAGAATCCGCAGATCCGCGCGCTGGATGGACAGAAAGCGACGCTCAAGATCGGCGACCGCGTCCCGGTGGCGACCGGTTCCTTCCAGCCGGGCATCGGCGGCGTCGGCATCAACCCGCTGGTCAACACTCAGTTTCAGTATCTCGATGTCGGTGTGAATATTGACATCACGCCGCGTGTGCATGCGGGACGCGAAGTGACGTTGAAGGTCAGCCTCGACATTTCTTCAGTTACGGGCAATTCGAACATCGGCGGCATCAGCCAGCCGGTGATCGGACAGCGCAAGATCGAGCATGAAATCCGTCTGAAAGAAGGTGAAGTCAATCTTCTGGGCGGCATGATGGAGGAAGATCAGACGCAATCGATGAGCGGGTACCCGGTTCTGGCGACCATCCCATTTCTGAAGTACTTCTTTGGATCCGAAACCAAGGACCACCGCGAAAACGAACTTGTGTTCGCACTGATTCCGCACATCGTGCGCGGACCGGACGTCAACGACTCCAACCAGCGGCTGATTGACGTGGGCACGGCGAACTCGCTGCAGTTGCGGCATGTTTCTAAATCGGAAGCGGCACCCGCAGGGGGCGTGGCCGCCGCTGGAGCAGCGCAAGGCGCGGTCCAGGGCGGACAGGCTCGCCCGGCGACGCCAACCCCAGCTACTCCCACCCCGACGCCCGCCCCAGTCACCGCGCCTGGCGCAGGAGCCAGTTTCCTGTTTGATCCGGGAACGATCGCGCAGGCGAAGGGCGCGACCTTCACGGTCAATATTCTGATTTCCGGTGCGCAGAACGTGTACTCGGTGCCGCTGCAGTTGAATTACGATCCGAGCAAGTTGCAGTTGATGAACGTGTCGAACGGCGGTTTCCTCTCGCAGGACGGTCAGACTGTGGCGCTCGTGCATCGCGAGGATGAGGCCAGCGGCACGCTGCAGATCACGGCCACGCGTCCTCCAAATACGGGCGGCGTGTCAGGGCAGGGATCGGTGGTGACGCTTACATTCATGGCGAAGGCCTCCGGCCAATCGCCCCTGACCATTACGCGTGGCGGGGCCCGCGATCCGGCGATGCAGCCGATCACGGTGAACGGCGCGCAGGCGGTTGTTACGATTCAGTAGTTTTGAAGGAGCAGTGTTTCGAATGAAGTTGCAGTTGCCAATTCGACGACGGCGCGGGTGGCACGGGTTCACGCTGATGGAGTTGATCGTCGCGACCACGATCATGTGCATCCTGGTGGCGATGGCGGTGCCGGTCACGACCAAGGTGATCAAGCGCGAGCGGGAACGCGAACTGCGCAATGACCTGTGGATGATTCGCGACGCAATCGATCGCTATAAAGACGCGGCCGACCAGGCGAAGTTTCAGATCAAGCTGGGCAGCGAAGGTTATCCGCCAGATTTGGATACGCTGGTGCAGGGCGTGGATTCGAACGGGAAGAAAATAAAATTTTTGCGCCGGATCCCGGTTGATCCGATGACCGGGAAAGCAGAATGGGGCATGCGCTCCATGCAAGACGATCCGACGTCGGATTCCTGGGGCGGCGAGAGCGTGTTCGACGTGTACACCCAGTCCGACGGCACGGCGCTCGACGGCACGAAGTACAAGGACTGGTAGATGAGACGCGGGAGGTCAAACCGGCGAAATCGAGGATTCACGCTGATCGAGATGATGATCGTGATCAGCCTGATTCTGATCCTGATCTCGATCGCCCTGCCAGTTTATAACCGAGCCATTCTGCGCGCCAAAGAAGGCGTGCTGAAGCAGGATTTGTTTACGCTGCGCCAAGTCATCGATCAGTACACGATGGATAAAAAGAAGGCGCCACAAGCGCTTGATGACATTGTTACCGCCGGATACCTCAAGGTTGTTCCCAAAGACCCTTTCACCAACGAAGCCAACTGGACGCTTGAGCAGGAAGATGCAACTCAGGCCGCGGACCAGCAGGAGCCCGGGATTATCGACGTGCACAGCTCGTCGAATCTGACGGCTACGGATGGGACGGCGTATTCGTCCTGGTAGGACAGTCATCAGTCCTCGGTCGCTAGTTTGCCAGCAAAATCCCAATCATCGGCATCCCCATCACATCATGAACTTTCCTGCTCGACGTAACCTCCTCATCCTGTCAGTTTTATTCCTGGGACTCGTGGCGCTGTCTACTTGCGATCGCATCGTCGGTGTCGATAGCGTGAAGGAAGAGGTGCTCAAGCAAGACTTGTTCAGCTTTCGGCAGATTGTCGATCAATACACGCTGGATCACCAAAAAACTCCCAGCACTCTGGAGGACTTGCTGAAGTCGGGATATTTGAAATCGATCCCGGTTGGCTCATTTACCGGCCGTCGAGACTGGGGGATCGATCCGGAGCCGAAGATGCAGGATCCTCCCAGATTGTTTGACGGTGGGGCAGCGGGTGTCCATGCCCGTCCCTCCATCGACCTCTAATAAGCATCCGACCACGAATTGCGCCCGTCTTCCGGAAGCAATACCATTGACGAATGCCGGTAGAAACTGAGATTTCTCCCAAGACTTACACGCCGATTCGCGCGCCGCGCGGGACTTCGATTTCCTGCAAGGGCTGGCAACAGGAAGCCGCCATGCGCATGCTCATGAACAATCTGGACGAGGAAGTGGCCGAGCGGCCGCAGGACCTCGTCGTTTATGGCGGTACTGGGCGTGCGGCGCGCAGTTGGGAGGCGTACCGCGCTATCGTCGAGACTCTGAAGACGCTCGATAACGACGAGACGTTGCTGGTGCAGTCCGGCAAGCCGGTGGGCGTTTTCAAGACGCACGATCACGCGCCGCGCGTGCTGATCGCCAATTCCAATCTGGTGGGGCACTGGTCGAACTGGGAGAAGTTTAACGAGCTCGAGCGCGCCGGTTTGATGATGTACGGGCAGATGACGGCCGGGTCATGGATCTATATCGGGTCGCAGGGAATTGTGGAAGGGACGTTCGAGACCTTTTCCGCGGCCGGCGAAGAACATTTTGGCGGCGATCTCGCCGGCAAGCTGATCGTCTCCGGTGGCATGGGTGGCATGGGTGGCGCGCAGCCGCTCGCGGCGACCATGACGGGCGCAGCATTTCTTGGGATTGATGTCGATCCGGAGCGCATCAAGAAGCGCATCAAAACCGGCTATTGCGACTTCATGGTCAACACGCTCGATGAGGCGCTGCGCATCCTGAAGAACGCGGTGCGCAAGAAAGAAAACGTGTCGGTCGGGCTGGTAGGGAATTGCGCCGACGTCATTCCGGAACTTGCCGAGCGTGGCGTTGTACCCGACATTCTCACCGACCAGACTTCGGCGCATGATCCGCTGAACGGCTATGTTCCCAACGGCATGACGTTCCAGCATGCGCTCGAGCTGCGCAAGAGCGATCCCAAAGCGTACGAAGAAAAGTCGCTCGATGCGATGGCGCGGCACGTCGAGGGCATGTTGCGGTTGCAGAAAATGGGATCGGTGACATTTGATTACGGCAACTACGCATTTCAGCGCGGGGTGAAAGACGCGTACGACTTTCCCGGATTTGTTCCGGCCTATATTCGTCCGCTGTTCTGCGAGGGGCGCGGACCATTTCGCTGGGTGGCGCTGTCGGGCGAAGCGTCCGACATTGCGATTACCGATGACTTGGTGCTCGAGTTATTTCCGCAGAACCGCGTTCTGCGCCGCTGGATTGAACTTGCTCGCAAACGGATCAAGTTCCAGGGACTGCCGGCACGGATCTGCTGGCTGGGATATGGCGAGCGGGCCCAGTTCGGCCTGGCGATGAACGACCTGGTGAAGAAAGGGAAGATCAAGGCGCCCGTCGTCATCGGGCGCGATCATCTGGATTGCGGTTCGGTCGCGTCCCCATTCCGCGAAACCGAGAGCATGAAAGACGGGACGGACGCTGTGGCCGACTGGCCAATCCTGAACGCCTTGCTCAATACGGCAGCGGGCGCGTCGTGGGTATCAGTGCACAACGGAGGCGGCGTGGGCATTGGCTACTCCCTGCACGCCGGACAGGTCCTAGTAGCTGACGGCTCCGACATGATGGCGAAGCGCATCGAGCGCGTGTTGACCACAGATCCGGGTATGGGCGTGATTCGCCACGTGGATGCTGGGTATGGTGAGGCAAAGGCGTTCGCGGAGAAGAAGGGTGTGCGGATCCCGATGGAAAAGCGATGAAAACCTACCGTGGTGGATGTTGACGGAGCGGAAAATCCTTGCCTAAACCTGCAGCCGTCCTGCTAGTTAACATCGGCGAACTTCTGACGCTACGGTCTGCAAGTGCGGGGGTTCCGCGACGCGGCGCCCATCTGAAAGATCTCTCCATCCTCGAAGACGCCGCCGTACTTTGCCTGGGCGGCAAGATCGTTTCCGTCGGCAAGACCAAAGACGCCCTCCGCGATCCCTGGCTTAAGAAGAATCGCAAGAAGGTTATTGAGATCGACTGTGAGGGGCAAGTCGTTTTGCCCGGCTTTGTCGACTCGCATACGCATCCCGCGTTTATGAATGCGCGGCTGGTTGATTTCGAGAAACGCACGGCCGGCGCCACCTACGAAGAAATCGCTGACGCCGGTGGCGGGATTCGCTCGAGCATCGAGCCAGTTCGCAAAGCAGGGAAGAGCGCTCTGGCGGAGAAGGTTCTCGGCGCCCTGCGCGAAATGACTGAACTCGGCACGACCACGGTGGAAGCAAAGTCCGGCTACGGTCTGGCTCTGGATGCGGAACTCAAGTCGCTTGCGGCGATCCGAGAAGCCGCGGCGGGATGGCCCGGCACTGTGATTTCCACCTTGCTGGGCGCGCATGTGGTGCCGCAGGAGTTTCGGGGACGCTCACAAAAGTACGTTGAAATCGTCTGTAAAGAGATGATTCCTCAGGCCGCGCGCCGCAAGCTGGCTGAATTTGTCGATGTTTTCTGTGATCGCGGCGCATTTTCGACGGAAGAAACGGCGACTATCTTTGCGGCGGCGAGAGCACATAAGCTGCGAACGCGAGCGCACGTGGGCCAGTTATCGTCGACGCCGCTCGAGCGGTTACTCGAGTTTCATCCGGCATCGCTCGATCACATGGATCATGTAAGTGACGACGACATTGTACGGCTGGCGAAAAGCGACAGTGTCGCAACCTTTGTACCCGGCGCTAACTACTTCTTAGGATTGGAGAAATATCCGGCGGCACGGAAATTCATCGGCGCAGGGGTTCCCGTGGCGCTCGCGACCGATTACAATCCAGGTAGTTCTCCCACCGCCAGCATGCCATTTGTCATGTCGTTGGCGTGCACGCACATGAAAATGTCGCCCGCTGAAGCCGTGGCCGCGGCCACCATCAACGGCGCGTGTGCGCTCGGGGTCGAGAGTCGCAAGGGGTCGATCGAACCGGGGAAGGATGCGGATCTGGCCGTATTTGATGTGGAGGACTACAGGGAAATTCCGTACTGGGTTGCATCGAATCGATGCGCATTGACAGTGCTGAACGGTATTCCCATCGCTTCGAGTGGATCCGGGAACCTAGGGTGAACTGCCATAGAAGCGTTTCCGTATAGAAGAAGAGAGATCGCGCTTGGGGGCTGGAGTGTGTCCGGCGAGAGGGGTAACTGACCTTCAGTCGCTCCCTGTCATGCCATTTCGTCGAATTTTCGCATCATAGAGTTGGAGTGAATTCATCAAGATGAAGCGTATTTTATTGTCGTTCGCAGTTTTCATGTTGCTGTGCGGGTTCGCGGCAGCGCAACGGCTTCCGGAGATTGCGGTACCGGAGAACTACCAGATTTCCTTCGCTCCCGATTTCCAGAAAGACAATTTCGCGGGCGAAGAAACCATCAAGCTGAAGGTGCTCAAGCCCACCTCGCAGGTCATTCTGAATTCGGCAGAGATCAGTTTCGAAGAGGCCACGGTTTCAACCGGCGGCACGGCGCAAAAGGCGAATATCACGCTCGATAAAGACAAAGAAATGGCCACGCTGTCGTTGGATAGGGAAATTCAGCCGGGCCAGGCCACAATTCACATTAAGTACACCGGAATTCTCAACGATGAGTTGCGCGGCTTATATCTTGGAAAAGATAAGCAAGCACGCAAATATGCCGTCACGCAATTCGAAGCCACCGACGCGCGGCGCGCGTTTCCATCCTTCGATGAGCCCGCCTTCAAGGCGACGTTTGATATCGCGGTTGTCGCCGACAAAGACATGGCGGCGATTTCCAACGCCAAGATCGTTTCCGATACGCCCGGACCGGCCGCGGACAAGCACACCGTGAAGTTCGCGACCACGGCGAAAATGTCTTCGTACCTGGTGGCGTTGGCGGTTGGACATTTCGAGTACGTGGAAGGCGAGGTGGATGGAATTCCGATTCGTGTTTGGGGTCCGCCGGGAACCAAGCAGAACGGGACCTACGCGCTGGAAGTCTCCAAGTGGTGCATGAAGTATTTCGATCAGTATTTTGGCATCAAGTATCCGTTTGAGAAGCTCGACATGATCGGGTTGCCGGATTTTTCCGCGGGTGCGATGGAGAACACCGGCTTCATCACGTATCGGCAGGCGGAATTGCAGTTAGATGACAAGGTCGCCTCGGTGGAACTGCATCAGTTGGTTGCGACGGTGATCGCGCACGAGATGGCGCATCAGTGGTTTGGCGATCTCGTGACCATGCAGTGGTGGGATGACATCTGGCTGAACGAAGGCTTCGCCACCTGGATGGAGAACAAGGCGGTCGGCACCTGGAAGCCCGACTGGCATTTCGAACTCGCCGACGTAGAAGACACCGCGGGCAGTTTGAACTTCGATTCGCTGAACAACACGCGGCCCATCCACCAGGCAGCCGAGACTCCTGCGCAGATCCAGGAACTTTTTGACGGCATCGCGTATGACAAGGCGGCGTCAGTGCTGCGCATGCTGGAAGCGTACCTCGGCCCTGAGGTGTTTCGCGCGGGCGTGAATCAATATCTGAAGGAACATTCTTACGGCAATTCGACGGCGGACGATTTTTGGAAAACGCTGGCGAGGGTGTCGAAAAAGCCGGTCGATGAAATCATGCCTTCCTTCGTAAAGCAGCCGGGCACGCCCATGGTGAGCGTGCGCGCGCAATGCTCGGGAAGCACGGACTCGGTGACTCTTTCACAGACGCGCTACTTCTATGATCGGTCACTGTTCGATGCGGGCAGTCCTGAATTGTGGCAAGTGCCCGTCTGCTTGAAACAAAGCGCGGCTGGTGGCAAGCCAGGCGAGAAGTGCGTTCTGCTGACCAAGAAATCTGAAACGGTTGATCTTGCGGGATGCGGTTCGTGGGTGATGGCAAATGCGGGCGCGCACGGGTACTACCGGTCGGGATACTCGTCGGACGCGATTCGCGCCATGGGACGCAGCATCGAGAGAGACCTAAGTCCGGCGGAGCGAGTCGCGGTGCTGAACGATTCGTGGGCATCGGTACGGGTCGGCAAGCAGCAGATCGGCGACTTCCTGGCGCTGGCCGAAGGCCTGCAATCAGACCGTACGCGCGCAGTCATGGCACAGGTCACGTTGAAGCTCGACTACATCGCGACATACCTGGTCAGCGACGCCGATCGCGCCGGGTACCAGCAGTGGGTGCGGCGTTTACTCACTCCCGCCGCCAAGGAACTTGGGTGGCGTCCGCAGACCGGAGAGAGTGACGAGACTAAGAGCCTGCGTGCGCGCGTGCTGTACACGCTTGGCTATGCGGGACGCGATCCGGAAGTGATCGCCTCGGCGCGAAAGCTGACGGAGCGGGCGCTGCAAGAGCCTTCATCCATTGATTCCACGGTTGCCTTCACAGCATTTACGCTGGCTGCGCAAAACGGCGATGCCACGTTGTATGACCAGTTGATGGCGAAGTTGTCGGCGAGCGGCACGAGCCTGGAGAACTACTATCTTTACTTCCAGACTCTCTCGAAGTTCCGCAATCCGAAGCTGCTCGAGCGC
>Ga0207663_10001419_pt1 | contig 11122 bp, 10 predicted proteins | sample LARL53metaG_FD_184346 | JGI IMG/M metagenome (GOLD analysis project Ga0207663, IMG submission 184346) | Corn, switchgrass and miscanthus rhizosphere microbial communities from Kellogg Biological Station, Michigan, USA - LAR L5-3 metaG... | ecosystem: Host-associated > Plants > Roots >...
GTACGACGGTGAGACCGGCTAATCGGGGTGAGGCGAAGTTTGACGGGCTGGCAGACTCAGCCGGACCTCGGATCCGATAAAGCTATGAAGTCAACATCCATCCCGCTCTCTTACTGCCGCGATTGTCCGGCGGACTGTCTGCTAGGTTCTGCCTATTGGGGATTGGCCGATGAAAACATTTTTCAAGATAGCGGGGCTGATGTGCGCTTCCATCCTCCTGCTTCTCGTGGGCTGCAATCGCATCGCCCGGTCATGGTATCTGAGTAGCTATGATCGCGACATTAGCAGTTCCACAAAAGCAATCGATACCGCTCACGATACCACCCACCGCGCAGAAGCATATGCGCGCCGAGGCAACGCCTATTCGGAAAAAGCCCGCTATAGTCGGGCTTTCAAGCTGATCTCCGCCGATGAATACGACCGCTTGTTCGGCCTTGCCGTTAAAGATCATGACCAGGCCATAGCGCTCGATCCCAGCGCCGAAGCCTATTACACCCGCGGGGTCACCTATTACGACCGGGCCGCCTTGGACGCCGTGGTGGACGGCCGATTGATGGGCAGTGAGGCCGACCGGAAGGCTTGGTTTGCCCCGGCCACTGCCGACTTCAAGAAAGCCATCGAGAGGGACGGCCGGCTTTATCTGGCCTGGGACAGACTCGGCTTGATCCATGAGACGACTGGCGAACTCGATCAGGCGATCAATGACTACTCACAAGAGATGGCGCTGAATCCGCTGGGCAGGGCCCGCTTGGCCGACGCCTACTGCACTCGCGGATCCTCTTACCAAAAAGACAAACATGATGCCGCCGTCGCGGATTACGAGAAATCAATCGACACCGGCGCCACCGCCGACGGTTGCTCCTGCGATCCCTACAATCCCTTGCTCGCACTCTACACACACGGTGGACGCTATGACCAAGCCTGGGGAGTCATCTACAAGGCTCGGAAATCTGGGAAGTGGATCGCGCCCGAATCCCTGGAAAAGCTGAAGAAGGAATCCGGTCGCAGCAACTAGCCTCGTGCCGCTGTTCCGGCCGCATCGTCTCCACCTTGAATTTCGGACAACGCATCACCGATGCGGCCCACCTTATTACGTTGGTTATCTACGGCAACGTTACCGACCCCGCTACAGTGACGGTATGACACTTTCCTCGATGGTGGTTTCGCGCGATTGGCAGGAAGTCAGTGTTCTGGAATGCATCCTCGGCGGTCTTCACATGGACGTCTCCGTCGAGAACGAACCGCAGCGGGCTCTGGCCCGGCTCTCCAAGTCAAAGATCGACGCGCTCATCGTGGACTGCGATCTCAACGGCAGCACTCAATTTCTGCGCGAATTGCAGAATGTCGAAAATCCGCGGACGGTACCCCTGGTCATCATGGGCGCCCCGCGCTGCAAGCCGAGTCTCGATGAGACTGGCGCCTTATTCGCCTTTGAGAAACCAATCTCCGTGGAGCAGGCCGTGCGCACGCTGTCGGCGGCCCGCAGCATGATTCTCGACGGCCGCCTGCGCTACCATCGCGCCGGACTCGAGGTCCCCGTCTCGGTGAACTGCAAGGGACAGAAGCGGCTCGACGCATTCCTGGTGAACTTAAGCCAGGGCGGTATGCAGATTCACGTCACCGATCCCGTGGATTCCCCAAAAGCTCTGCAAGTCTCATTCGACTTGCCCGGCGCACGCTCCGGATTGAAAGCAAGAGCCGAAATCGCGTGGCAGGATAAACGCGGAAACATTGGCATCCGCTTCGTAAAACTGGCAGCGCGTCAGCAACGGACTCTGCAACTCTGGCTCGCCCAGCAATACTTCGCGAACTAGCGTAGTCGCACGCAATTTCCCCAAGGCTTTCGGGAAGGGCACGGCTTCAGCCGTGCCACTGAGATCCCGAAAAGACACCGGCTTCAGCCCAAATAAGCGTAACCCAGCCTCCTCAGCGCCGGTTAGTCGGCTTTGATACGTGGCCAGATTGCTCATCCGTGAGCGCTCGACAGTCTAACCTCACAATTGTTCGAGAAAAGCGCTCATAGTGCACGAAGCATCCCAATTACACTCATCCTATGAGGGAGCATGAGTGTAATAGCCTTGAATTAAAGTTCGTACTTAGGAGTTATACCCATGAGAAACATTCTCGGCAAAGCCGCTTTAGCTGGCATCGTAATTCTCGCTTCCAACGGTTGGCTTCTCGGCGCAGCAGATGCCGGCGGATCGTCCATTCTGGAGCCGGCATCGGGTGCATTGCTCGGACTGTACTACGGCGCCGGTAATCTGGCCCAGACCACGGCGAAGCTCGGGCGGACGCCCCCCGTTCACCTCACTTACTACGCGTGGACCGACGATTGGACCGGCACCGTCACCAAAGCAGATCTGGCCGCTGGACGCATCCCTCTGGTCAATTGGGAGCCTCACAAGATCAACTTCACCAAGATCGTCGATGGAAGCCTTGATGCCACGATCGTAGCGCGTGCCAACGGCTCCAAAGCACTGGGGAAGAAGTTTTTCCTCGACTTCGCCGCGGAGATGAATGGGGACGAGGCGTGGGGCGGCAACAATGCGCCTTTGTACATTGCCGCTTATCGGCATATTCACGACATCTTCGTTGCTGCCGGCGCTACCAACGTGATCTGGGCCTGGTGTCCAAACGTCACAGATATCGACGGAGGTAACAAGCATACGATGGATTATTATCCCGGCGATGCCTATGTCGATTGGACCGGGGTCGATGGGTACAACTGGGGTACGACAAACGGTGGCTGGCAGACCTTCCAACAGGTTTTCAAAGACATCTACCCACTCCTTGCAGCCAGAAAAAAGCCGATTATGATTGGCGAGATGTCCTCAGCGCAAGTGGGCGGAGACAAAGCCAAGTGGATCGATGAAATCATCCCCACCCTCCGCACCAGTTTCCCGCTCATCAAATGTCTCGTCTGGTTCGACATCAACAAGGAAGCCGATTGGCGCATCAGCTCGTCTCCCCAATCGGAAGCGGCGTTCATTCGCATGGCAAGCGACCCTTATTTCAATCCCTAGGATTTCTGAAGAACGCGGCGGCTGACACCTGTTCTCCGAGCAACTTTGGCGACTTTGGAGTGGCATCGCAGCACTCGGATTTCGAGAGTGCCCTTGGATGATTGGCGAAGCATCCCCATCACACTGACCTGGCCTTGCGCGGGACACTTGACTGTGATCGACGTCTGTTAACGACAGTTATTTTCTGGATAGCCGTCGTGGATGTGGCGGTCCGCCGCCCGCGCTAGTTATGACGAGCGCAGGCGGGGACCACCCGACGTCTTCACCGCAACGAGGCCATATCGATTACGAAGCGGTATTTCACATCGTTTTTCAGCAGACGCTCATAGGCTTGATTGATCTGCTGCATGCCGATCATCTCGATGTCCGCGGTGACGTTGTGCTCTCCACAGAAGTCAAGCATCTCCTGCGTTTCACGAATGCCACCGATGATCGAGCCTGAGATGTTTCTGCGGGCAAAAAGTAAGCCGAACACGTCAAGAGGCAAAGGCTCTGCGGGAGCACCGACCAGTCCCAGCGTTCCGTCTCGCTTTAGTAGGTTGATGTAGGGGCTGATATTGTGTTGAGAGGGAACCGTATCGAGGATGAAATGAAACGTGCCCGCATGTTTCTGCATTTCGGCGTCGTTTCTTGAATTTACAACCTCGTGTGCTCCCAATCGGATTGCGTCGGCGGTCTTGTTGGCGCTAGTAGTGAAAACAACAACATCTGCGCCGAACGCCGCCGCGAGCTTCACGCCCATGTGGCCGAGTCCCCCCAGACCCACGATGCCAACCTTCTGTCCCGCTCGAATTTTGGCGCGGCGCAGCGGAGCATACGTCGTAATCCCCGCACAGAGTAGCGGGGCAGCCGCGGCCAGGTTTAAGTTTCCCGGCACGCGCAGCACGAAGTCCTCATCCACGACAACACTTTGCGAATAGCCGCCGTACGTGACTCCTCCGAGATGCTTGTCCGGCATGTTGTAGGTGAGGACAGGCATGCTCGCGCAATACTGCTCTTCACCTTCGCGGCAGCTTTCGCAGGTACGGTCCGAGTCAACCATGCAGCCGACGCCCGCCAGATCGCCCTCTTTAAATTTGGTGACTGCGGTGCCCTTGTTCACCACGCGTCCGACGATCTCGTGGCCGGGCACGCAGGGATAAGTAGTTGGAATCGAATTGGCAAAGTCGTTATGGGCGAAATGCACATCGGTGTGACAGACGCCGCAGTAGAGAATCTCGATCTGGACGTCTTTAGGCTGCGGCGTCCGTCGCGGAATGGTGATCGCTGCGATGTCCGAGGTCGGACTTTGCGCGGCATACGCTTTGGCTGTGTAGGTATGTGGTGACGGCGGTTCGTCGGGAATTGGAATCGCTCGTAATGCGCTCATGGACCCTCCTTGTTTGCGCTCGGATCGTCCGAATTGTACGCCTGGGGAGCAACTATGTTCACGTAGCCGATGAGGGCGACGAGTCTAAGAAGTGGACTGACAGCACCCAAAACCGTTAAGAAGATGAATAGGTCGCAGTCTAGTCCAACGTAAGTGTTGCAAAGTCCCCATTGCAGTCCTCTTCCCTATCCAGATTGCGGCGACCGAAGGGCGATGTCAGTGAGGTACGGTCCAAGGGGAGTCACCAAGCTGCTCGGAGTCCCGCAGTACACCTTACGCGACAGTTCTCTCCGGCTTTTACCTCTGAGCCACGCTCAGGGTCCTTCGCTTTGCACGGACCAGCAATTCAGCGGAAGCGAGGACCGTCTTCGGCTTCTTCGTTCTGATCACATCCAACCAATCGCGCTAGCCGTTCGCCCGGGCTCGACCCTCCGAACAGTTGGAAGAATCCCCAATACATCGCGACTACCAAAACCGCGGCCCCGGTCATCATAGACAAGGGCCATCGCGGCGGTTCGCCAGTCACTGTCAGAAAAACCAGCGCGAACAAGAGAAGGGCCGCCACCATCACCAGAATATTGATCGTCCAGATCAAACTCCGGCCCGAGAGCGGCTGCGAGAGCCACCCGAGTTCCGCCAAAGTCTGTGGGACTGCCCCAGCGTCATCGACGCCTGCGAGCGCCGGGCGGAGTGCATGCGCCTCGATCGGCAACTCGATCACCTGCACGGGCGCTGCGGAAACCATGAGCCCATCTTCTGTCTCCGCTTGCGCAGTCAGGGCGGGCGAGGCCGCAAACATCGATCCTGCTAACTCCGGGTGCAACGGAATTCCTTCCAGCAGGTTTCCGAAAATCCATTCGTTGATTTGGCGGACCATTCGCGGCGTCAAGTCCAGAAATCGAATGCCGCACTGGCCTGACGTCGTCGCCCAAGTAACTTCGCCGCGGGCTTCCACGCGTAGCCGGGGCCCCCGCAATTCGAAACGCACCCGCACCTGCTGGCTGGGACGAAGAGCCGCCACCGCCTGCACGCCAATGCCTTCGTGACTCAGATTGCGGACGATGCCGCCATTCGCCTGGTCGAGGGTGACGTAGGTGAGAGTCCGGAGGTCGTGCCGGTGCTTTGACCTGGCTTGCCGCGCGGGAGAAACTGCTGCTTCCATAAACACACACCACTGCAGAGAATCAGGTTAGCCAGAGCCCGTTCCAAGAATGGTATCGCCGATCGCCGGGCTCGTCTCAGTAACTACGATGGTTCGGCAAGGGCCAGTCCGTAAGACGTAGCTCGCTATGTCTCTGCCGGCGGCAGCGGCGCTGTTGCTGAGAGAAGGTGTGAACCGACCCCTAAGACGATCCCAGGAACGCCTGCTTCGCCCGGCGTCCTGAGGCTTGCCAGACCTTCACCACCTCGAACAGAATCACCGTCCCATAGGTCACTGCAAGCCATACCAGCACCGCTTCAACCGGCAGCCCGGACCACGCCCCGATAAACACGCCCATCATGGCGCCATGCTGGTAGTTCCACCAACCGTAGGGCAGCGCCAGCGTGGCTTCCCAGAGCAGGCTCACTAACAGGACGAAAAACATCGTCAGGCTCAAGGCCCGCCAGTTGATGAAGCGACGCGCGACTGGATAGAAGCTCGCCGAAGGAATCAGTCCTCCCGCCACCAGCACGATGAAGTATCCCGGCCAGCCCGCAGGAACCGGCGAGAACCATCTCTTATAGAGGACCGCGACCGCTATCAGCGCAACCCCCAGCACCACGGACGTCGGATGAAACTGCAGCAAACGCCGCGACGCCCGCGCCTCGCCTTCGTAATCCGACACCGTATAGGCCGCGAGCCAATACTCGCTCAGCCAGACATACAGCAACAACACCGTGATAAAACCGGTCAGATAAAAAACATACTCCTCAATCGGCACCGGCCGCCCCAACGCCGGGGCGGGAATGCCGAGTGTCGCCTTGGGATTTGGAAAGGTAAAAAACCACTGCGCGAAGATCACATCTAACAGGCATCCAACCGGCGCAAGAATACCGATCGTCCGCCAGAAAGCGCGCTGCGGAATCTCCAGCCCCTCGCTGGGTAGAAACCAGAACGCAATCCCCACGATCGGAACGATGAAAAGAAGAAGGCTCCAGGTATAGCCGTGCGGCGAAGCCTCCGGCCCAACACTCAGCGTTCCCGGAGAACTCACGGAATGCAAAGTAATGCCCGCAGGGATCGCCACCATGGCAATCATGCCGATAACGATCGCGGCTGCCACTCTGGTGCTGGGATTTCCGTGAGTGCGCGGGCGGGCCATTGCGCTTCCTTGGGACACAGAATTGGTAACAAGCGATGCGGAGGATTCTACTCCTCGGTCGTCCGGAGAACGTGGCAACACTGTTCGGAAAGCCGAAAGAAGAGCAAAATGTGCGTGTCGAGAAGGGCCTTACCAAAGTACCAAAGGGTCATGTCCAAGTAATTGCAACTCAGCGAAAAGCCCGATAACTTACAAGTGAACTGTCTTTAAATGGCCACCACCACAACCAAGCCGGACATGGACGTCACCAGTTCGTTTTCTGAAGTTGGTGCACCTGCCTGGCCGCGCGAGCAAAATCCGTCAACCGTCTGTGGGCCTCCAACGGAAGATCGGGTACGCCCGACGCACCGTGATGCGCTACAGGCATTGCTTGCCTTCTCCGCTCTGCACGAACAGGTTCGCAGGCGAAAAGTGCTGGCTGCGCGCAGTGGCGGATTCGATGCCGGCTCTCCGGCGGCAGAGTTCGAACCCAGCGAGCAGTTCCTTCTCGACGAAGTGCTTCAGTTGGTCGCTGAGCGCGCGGTTGCAATCACGGGCGCGGATGGTCTGGCGATCGCTCTCGCTGAAAACAATGAGATTGTCTTGCGCGCGGCGGCGGGCACCGTGCGCCCTGACGTTGGTGCGCGCATCGACCGTGATTCCGCCTTCTCCGGGGCCTCCTTCCGCACCGCACAGATCGTCATGTGCGATGACACCGAGACCGACTCCCGGGTGAACGTCGAAGCCTGCCGCAAGCTGGGCGCCCGCTCCATGGTCGCCGTTCCGCTGTGCGGGCGGCGGCGCGTTATCGGACTTCTCGAAGCGTTCTCCGAATGGCCGTTCGCATTCAACGAGAGCGATACTCGCAATCTGAGCCTGCTGGCCGAACTGGTCCTCGGCGCCCTGAAACCCGAGGATGAAGATCGCTTCGCCGAATCCGCGCAGACTGCAGTCACGAAATTAGAGCCAGCGCTGCGGCCAGTAAAGACTCCCGGAGTCGAACCGCCGAAAGCTGCCAGCGTCACCTCTGCGGTTCCGCTTCCAACGGTCACCGCTCCCGCTGCCGTCGTCGCGGCTCCAGTTGTTGCGAAAGCATCCGTCCAAGCAGTCCCTGTGGCCCCAGCAGCCACTGCCGTGCCAGTCACGGCTCCAGCAATCTCGATTCCCGCAGTTGTTGTTCCGTCGGTTGCGGCCAGTTCGAAACCTGTTAGCGCTGCGCCTCCGGCAGTCTCGGTCTCTTCGATCCCAGTGTTGGACAAGGACCCTTTCGTCGCCAAGGCCAGCATTGCCGCCGCTGCTGCGATGCTCGATAAAGCGGAGAAGACCTCCAAGATTGAAAAGGTTGTCACGGCCGAAGCTGTTGCTGCACCGGAGACGGTTTCCGAGGAAGCTGCTCCTGCGAGAGCACGGCCGATTTTGGTAGCCCTCCTCGTGTTCGTTGTCATCGTTGTAGCGTTCGCGGGCGGTGTGTGGTGGAAGCTGAAGACGGCGCAGTTGGGCAGCGCCATGGTTCAGCCCACGAAAACCCAGAAGGTTCCGCTCGCACCGTCGGCCTCGACTGGCGACCAAGCGCCGACAGCAGCGACAACGAGTCCCGCAAGTGAAGACAGCAGTTCGGCAAACGACGCTGACGAGCCCGACAATTCACCCGCGACCGCACAGGAGATTTCGAAATTCCCGAAAGTCACCGGGATCCGACACTGGTCGTCGGCTGATTCGAGCACCATCGTTCTCGACCTCGAAGATCAGGTCCAGTACGAGGCGCATCGTCTGGCCGGGCCAGATCGCATTTACTTCGATTTGCGCGATACGCGGCTCGCACCCGACCTCCTGGGAAAGTCGATTGAAGTCGGTGACACGTTCGTGCACCGTGTCCGCATGGCGCAGCCCGTGGCCGGCATGACGCGCGTGGTCCTGGAGACGAAACCTAATTCCACTTTCTCCGTGAGCCTCGAGCCGAATCCTTACCGCCTCGTTGTTGAGGTCCGCAAAATCGGTGCGAACCCGAAAGGCGCGGTGAACCTGTTCCCGAACGCCAATACGACGGAGCCCAACAAGATGGCGATCGTCGTTCCGCCCCCGACCAAAGAAGATCTGCAATTCCGCGCTCGCGTTCCCAAGATGCGGATCGTGGTCGACGCTGGACATGGCGGATGGGACCTCGGCACCGTCGGGCGCCGCGGCTTGCTGGAAAAAGATCTGGTCCTTGAAATCGCCCAGCGCCTGGGCAAGCTACTGGAAACCCGGCTTGGAACGGAAGTGATCTACACCCGACCGGACGACAACTACATCACCCTCGACGAGCGCGCCAGCATTGCCAATACATCGCAAGCGGACTTGTTCGTCTCGGTCCACGCCAACTACAGCGACCTTCCCTCCGCCCGCGGAGTCGAAACGTACTACACCAACTTCTTCACGGCTCCGGGATCGAAAGACGTCGATACACGCATCTCTGCCACTGGCAACAAGCCTCCAGTGACCGCGTCGCTTTCTCCGGCGGACTTGCATGAGCGCATCGAACAATCGCGCCGCCTCGCGGCCAGTGTGCAGCGGTCGTTGTATGGCACGCTCTCAGTACAAAATCCGGGCCTGCGGGATCGCGGGATCAAAGAAGCCGGATTCGTCGTTCTCACCGAAAGCGCAATGCCTGGCATTCTCGCCGAAGTCTCCTTCGTCAGCAGTCCCACCGACGAACAGAAACTTCGCAGCGATGGCTACCGCGAACAGATCGCCGAAGCGCTCTACAAAGGGATCGCGCGCTATGCAGCCAACTCCCGTAATGTGAAAGTCGCCAGCGCTCGGAAGTAGCGTCCAGTTCTAAGTTCACTTTCGAATTCCTGCTGACTCGTTTCGCATTTCGCGAGAGTAGAGAGAACGGGAAGGGCATGACTTCCAGTCGCGCCGTCGGATCTCGAAATTACCCATTTGCCACTATATATACCTTGACACGTATATGCTCTTTAGAGTATACAAAAGAAATGGAATCGTTTGAAATCATTGCGGAGCCCAACCGCCGGGCGATCTTGAGCCTCCTCGTCTCCTCCCAACAATCCGTGGGAGAGATCGAGCGCCAACTTCGGATGTCGCAGCCGACCGTCTCCAAGCATCTAAGAGTGCTGCGCGAGGCTGGGTTCGTGGAATCTACGGTGGACGCACAGCGCCGTCTCTACCGGCTCAGACCTGAACCATTTCAGCAGATGGATGCCTGGCTGGCGCAGTTCCGCCGCTTCTGGTCCGCTCACATCGATGCCCTTGAACGCCATCTCGACCGCATGGATCTTGATCACATCGATCAGTCAACCCCAAAGAAACGGAAGACAAAGGAAAACCCGCGGTCTAAACCGCGAACGCGATAAAGGAGAAACAAAATGAAAATCAAAGTGACCAGCGTCTATGTGGACGACCAGGACAAAGCCTTGCGCTTCTATACCGAGATACTCGGCTTTGCCAAGAAAACCGATTTCAGTCAGGGCCCCTATCGCTGGCTGACCGTGGCCTCGCCCGAGCAACCGGACGGCACTGAGCTGCAGCTCGCGCTCAACAACAATCCAGCAGCCAAGACATACCAGCGGGCCATGTTTCAACAGCGCCAGCCCGCGGCCATGTTTTTCACCGACGACGTCAAGGGCGACTATGAGCAGATCAAGGCGCGCGGCGCCGAATTCACAATGCCGCCCACCGATGTGACTGGCTCCACCATTGCGATGCTGAACGACACCTGCGGTAACCTGATTCAGCTCACGCAACTGGCACGTTGGTAGAACGATCGTTCCGCAGCGAGAAAGTCGATGAACCACTGCGAACAATACACACCGGGTCCGGCCAGTGCCATACGGCAACAATCGTACCCACATCGCGGTCGCTCGCAGGGAAGCCTGGAGTCTTGCTCACCCGGGTTATAAGACTACGACGAGGAGAAGAAGATGACCGAACCTCAGCGGTACGAACCGGGTCCCGCCAACTTGGCGCGGGTACTGAAAGACGGAGAAAAGTGGACGCTCATTCTCGTCCGGGAGTTGCGCCACTCGCCGGAAAAAGTCTGGGAGGCGCTGACCGATCCGGCGCAGTTGCGTGAATGGGCTCCCTTCGTGAGCGATGCGAGCCTGGGCGCGCTGGGAACGGTGAGGCTTACCTGGGTGGGGAATCCCATGCCGATCGAAACAAACGTGACGCGCGTCGAAGCTCGCAGGGCGCTTGAGTACGGCGATATGCGCTGGCAACTTGAACCCTCTGGCAGTGGCACACGCCTGACGCTGTGGACCAAGATCAATCGCGGCTTCGTCTCCATGGGTGCTGCCGGGTGGCACATTTCTTTCGACGTCCTCGATTCCCTGCTCAGCGGAACTCCCATCGGCCGCATCGCTGGCGCCGATGCCATGAAGTTTGCCGGCTGGCAACGGCTGAACGAAGAGTACGCCAGGCAGTTCGGCGTGAAAGCGCCGAATTGG
>Ga0207663_10001420_pt1 | contig 11121 bp, 7 predicted proteins | sample LARL53metaG_FD_184346 | JGI IMG/M metagenome (GOLD analysis project Ga0207663, IMG submission 184346) | Corn, switchgrass and miscanthus rhizosphere microbial communities from Kellogg Biological Station, Michigan, USA - LAR L5-3 metaG... | ecosystem: Host-associated > Plants > Roots >...
CGTTGGTCGCCGGACAGTCGCTATATTGCTTTCGAGTTTCGCCCGAAAGAACACAGCGAAATATATCTTCTCAAGGTGGACGGTTCCGTGGCGCGGCTGCTGGCCACCTTGCCGGGAGCCAATAACGGAGGACCCAATTGGTCGCGAGATGGAAAATGGATCTATTTCTACTCCGACCGAGGTGGCGGTCCCTTTCAAATATGGAAAATACAGCTCAACGGAGGACTTCCTGTCCAGGTAACCAGAAATGGCGGTGTGTTTGGAACTGAATCCGCGGACGGACGCTTTCTTTATTACTCGAAGCTTGGCGTGCCAGGCGTATGGAAGATGCCACTGCAGGGCGGGGAAGAAACCCTTGTTTTGGATCAACCCTATAGGGAATTCACCATCGCATCCGGTGGAGCATTCATTGCCTGGTGGGACTGGGCACTTGGTCGGAATGGAATTTACTTCCTCAATTTCGAGTCTTATGACAACGCGACTATAGAATTCTTCGACTTTGCCACACACAAGATCACTCCCATCTGGACTCTAACGAAGCCACCCGGGTTCGGATTGTCGATATCTGCCGATGGCAAGTCCATTTTGTACGTTCAAAACGAAATCCAGCAATGCAGCATCATGTTGGTGAAAAACTTCCGCTAAATCGAGCAGAACGTTGTCACCACTCTGGAATTTCCCTCCGACGATTCACTACCCCTTCCATCGCTTGACGGGGTAGTACTCTCCGGGAAAAATTCGGCTACACCCTTCCGACCGAGATAAAGGGGTTCGCGCGGGAGCGGGTCAAGGAAGAGGGTTGTGAGTGTCATCGCCTGGTTATTACACTTACTTCCGAGTAGCCCGCGACTCGGGAGCCCAACGATAACTTCGTCGGACTCAGCACCACCGATGACAACACAAGATAGCCACGCCATTTACCGCGCATAAACCAAAAGGTGGAACGTGCCGGCTATAGGCACTGGGCGCGGATGCGGGCGTTCCTTGGTCGGCGCTGGCGCCTTTCCGAATTCGGCCGAATCCACAAAGATGTCCTCAGTCTTCGGATCGTACGCCATGGTCTTGGCGCCGAACTCCGTCTTCACCTTGCCCACCTCGCTGTAGCGATCGGCAGAGTCCTCGTGGAAAATGTGCACCCAGCCCTCGCGCGTGGACACAAAGATTAGTCCCGTTTTTGGATCATACACATCGGCATCGGCTCCCCCGGAGATGTGGAATGACTGGATCACTTTGCCGTCGTCGGCATTCATCACCACCAACATCGCCGGTTCCCGGCCGGCGACGAACAACCGCCGATGCTCCTTGTCTATCGCGATCGGTGCCGGCGTTCCGGCGGGCGCAATCGGCCAGCGCGATTTCACTTGCATGTTGCGGGAATCAATCGCCAGCACCTCGCTCTTGTCTTCCAGATTGTTGTAAATCATCCCTTGACCATCCGCGACGGCGAATTCAGGTCCTCCGCCCAAATCAATCGTACCCACATTCTTTCCCGTTGCCGGATCAATTGCTGTCGCACTGTGGCTGTCGCCGTTGAAGGTGAAGACACGATTGGATGCCGGATCGTAAATGATGCAATCGGCGTCCGGCGCGGCATTTGCCTCTTCCACCATCTTCAGCGTCTTCAGATCGAATATGATTACCTTGCCCTGCGCGCCGTCGCTGATGAAACCGCGTCCCAAATCGGGGACCACTGCGACACCGTGGCTGAGCTTCAGCCCGGAAATCTTCCCCTCTTCTTTTCCTGTATCTGCATTCACCACCAGGACCTCGGTCCCGTGCGACAGGTAGAGACGGCGTGACCCGGGATCGAAGCTGATGTAATCGAAATATTCTTGTCCCCCCGGCGCAGCACCGAACTTGTAGGTATTCGCCAGGTGGTAGTTAATCGTGGTGGCGGCGAACGCGCTCACCGCCAGCATGGCGGCGGCGATCAAAATGCGATTCGAAGATATTGGGTTCATAGACTCTCTCTGTCCACTCCTGAGGTGGATGCGGGACCTACATCACTAAAGGACGCACGATTTCGGATTTGAACACATCTAGCCGAATCATTCCTCGTGCGCCAGCGCCTTGCCGTCCGGCCCGACCTGAATCTCCGATCTTTTTCATTCGTCAGGACTTGGGCTTCATTGATTGATGACTGGAAGGAGCCGAACGCCCGCAAAACGCTTCCGATGAAACGATCTTAATCTCCTAAGAGTCAGAAAACGGCACTGATCATACACCCATCCCGCAGTTCGCCAACGGTGGATCTTTTTCGAATTGAACCTTGCAGTCTTAATCGATTAAGCCTATATTCTCGACGCGCGGTAGCCGAACTGGAGGTTGTGATTATGCCTCAATCGCTCTTCTCAGTCGTCCTCGCTGTGCTGACCTGCAATGTGCTCTGGCTGACGCCACTTCTTGCACAAGAACCCCGCGGCATGATTATGGGTAATGTAACCGATGCAGAGCAAAGCATCTTGCCCGGCGCGGAGGTGCAACTGCAGCCTGGCGGACAGTCGGTAGTGTCGAATGCTCAGGGACAGTTCACGATTCTGAACCTCGCTGCTGGCCACTACACGTTGACTATCTCTTATGTGGGGTTCGCTTCGTTTTCGAAGGAGCTTGATATTTCGGCGGGACAGATCGTGCATGTGGACGCGGTCCTGCAGATCGGGATGCAAAACGAAGTGGTCACGGTCCGGGGGGAACGGGAGCGGGGCGAAGTCGAAGCCATCAACATCGAGAGGACTGCGGACCGCATTATTCAGGTGCTGCCTAACGAGGTCATCACTAGCCTGCCCAATACGAATATCGCGGATGCGGTGGGCCGGCTGCCCAGCGTATCGCTGGAGCGAGACGAGGGCGAAGGTAAGTACATTCAGATTCGCGGTACCGAGCCGCGCCTGAGCAATGTGACCATTAACGGTATTCACGTTCCCTCGCCGGAAGGCGTTCGCAACGTGAAGCTCGACGCGATTCCTTCCGACCTTGTGGACATGGTGGAAATCAGCAAGACTCTTTCTGCCAATCAGGACGCGGATGCCATTGGCGGTTCAGTGAACCTGGTGACCAAGAGTGCGACCGAGAAGCCTTATGTGTCGATTTTGGGGATGGGAGGCTACACCCCTATCGCCAATGGCCGCAAGCAGTATCAGTTTTCGGGAACGGTCGGCCAACGCTTTGGACCGCAGAAAAAGTTGGGATTGCTCTTTGGGGGAAGCTACGACTACAACGCCCGCGGCATCGATGACATCGAGCCAGCTTATGCACCACCGCCCTTGGTCCCCAATACCATGGACCTGCGGAGTTATCTCTATGATCGCACACGCTACGGGTTCGGCGGGGGGGCTGACTATAAGATCGGAGACATGTCATCGGTATACTTGCGCGGACTTTATTCCAAATTCAAGGACTATGGGGAGCAGTGGGCCTACACGCCGGGGATCAACAATTTCATCTCTGACCCTGCGGATCCAAACAATACTTGTGGTATCACCACTACGGGAGGAGCTCAGGGGTGCGGCAGTATCGGTTTACAAGATGTGAATCGAAAGCCAGGACAGCAGATTTTCAGCGTTCAGGCGGGGGCACGGCACGCTGTTCGAAGCACCCTAATTACTTACGAGCTCGCCCTGTCGCAGGCCCATTATACGGGAGGATTTCCGCGCATGGGCTTCGACGGGCCTGGCTCCAGCGACAATAGTGTAGCGTTCGGAGTTGACACGAAAAATCCCTTCATTCCAAAGTTCCAGGTTCTCAATGGAGTGAACATTTACGACTTGAGCGCATACACGCTCGGCTTTGGCTTCACCGAGAACAATAGTATTTTCGAGCGGGACGTAGTGGGAGGCATTGCGCTAAACAAGGAATACTCTCTCGGTTCACATTCCAGCTCGTTTGAGGTGGGCTTCAAGGGCTGGGACGCCGCCAAGACGCAGCGTTACGATCGAGAATTCTACAATGCGGCGAGCGGCCAGATCGCCAGCGACTTCTTGAGTAACTTCCACAACAACAACTATTATTTTGGGAACTATATCTACGGGCCAGTCACGGATTTCAAAAAGATACTGGCTGCAGTGCAAGGCGGGGGAACCAGTCCATCCACTCAGTACAACCTTCAGAACGCTTTTGATATCGGCGAGCGTATCTGGGCGGGCTACGCGATGAACACGATCAGCCTTGGAAAGCTGAGGTTGCAAGCGGGCGTACGCATCGAAGCGACCCAGGATTCGCTGCTTGCCAACAACATTGATACTACTACCGACCCTATTACGGTTACGCCGCGACGCACGAACAACAGCTACATCAATGTTTTTCCCAGCGTGCAGGCTCAATATCGGTTCGGATCCGATACGATTCTGCGTGGATCTTATGGGATGGGCATCGCACGACCCAACTTCGGGGATATTGCTCCATACTTTATTGATGACCCAACATCCAATCCTGAATTTTCCCAGGGCAACCCCAACCTCAAACCCACCCATGCGCAGAACTTCGATGTCCTCGTAGAGCACTATCTGAAGCCGCTGGGCATCGTTCAGGCTGGCTTCTTCTACAAGTCTCTCAGTGATCCGATCTATAACGTCACCCTGCCTTTCCAGACCGCAACGGTAGCGACTTTGATCAACGGCCCCAACGCGCACATCACTGGGTTCGAGGCAGCATGGCAACAACCCTTGTCTTTCCTGCCAGGTGCGTTGAATGGAATGGGGATAAGGGCGAACTACGGCTACACCGCATCTCAAGCCACCTTTCCGAATATTCCTGGAGAGCGCACCGACCATCCGACGCTGGTGCGCACCGCGCCGAACAACTGGAACTTCGATGTGACGTACGACAAGAAGGGTATCTCGGCGCGCATGGGCCTCACTCACAATGACGGCTACATTTGGTCCTACGCCGGGGCGCCGGATAAAGGACCAGGCGGCGACACATACCTCTACCCCCACACTCAGGTGGACGCTCAAGTCAGCTACTGGATTCCACGCGGCCATGGGCTGCAGGCTATTGTTTCGATGCTCAACCTGAACAACGAAGTGTTCGGCTTTTATAACGGCAGCGAGCGATATCCGATCCAGCGCGAATACTACAACCGGACGATCTCTTTAGGGCTGCGCTGGACTCTGCCTGCGGGCAAGTGAGCCCGTTTGTCAGGCTGTCCCGTTACAGCGGCTGGTCTGAGCCGGACGCTGTCGAGAGAGCTGAAGTGAGGATAAGTGAAGCTAATGGCCTAGTTTGCCCAGTAGTCTGCAATAGGCTTGATCGGACTGCTGACTAAGAATACTTGCATGTCAACAACTGAGGTGTGCTCGTCGCGCGCAGCGTTGCTTTTGAATCTACTGATTACCCTTCTAATCCCTTTTACCGGGACGGCGGCCGCCCAGAACGTTCCAGCACCAAAGCCAAAGCTTAGCTTCACCGTTATTCTGACGCGACACGGCGTGAGATCTCCGATCAAGAGCGTCGAGGAATTGAATACGTTCTCAAGCGAGCCTTGGCCGGTATGGGGTGTTCCGCCCGGAGATCTCACGCCTCAGGGTCGCAAATTAATGGAATTGCTTGGCGCCTATTATCGCGGCTACTTCTCGAGTAACGGCCTGCTCTCCCCTACCGGCTGCGCAGACGCTGATCGTATTCACATCCGCGCCGACGTTGACGCGCGGACGCGAGAAACGGGTCGTGCTCTGGCTTCGGGAATGATGCCTGGGTGCGCCGTGGAGGTGCACGTTGCCAGCGGCAAGGACGATCCGCTGTTCAGTCCGCTGCTTGCTGGCATTGGCGAACCAGATCGTACTCTGGCGGTTTCTTCTATCGCGGGCCGGATCGGTGGGAACCCAACTGCTCTCATAGCAAATTATCGGTACGCATTTGAAACATTGCGCGAAGTGCTCTTCGGTTGCGCGCCGTTTAGCCCGTGCCCTGCAGAGAAACAATCGGGGAAGCTAGTTCTTTTGGACCAACCCTCGACGGTTGTGGCACTCAAGGGCGGGCATGCAGCTGACATCCAAGGGCCGCTCAAGATCGGATCAAACCTGTCGGAGGCGCTCCTGCTCGAGTACGCAAACGGTATGGAGGGAAGGGACTTGGGTTGGGGACGACTGACGGAAGTCAAACTGCTTGAGATCATGAGAATTCACGAAGCTTATGCTGACTTGGCGCGACAGACACCATATGTAGCTCGCATCCAGGCTTCAAACCTGCTCAGCCATATACTCCGCTCAATGGCGCAGGCGGTCAGCGGCACCACGCTAGGCGGATCCCTCGGTAAACGCGGCGATCACGTTCTTGTTATCGCGGGCCACGATACAAACCTCTCGAATATAGCCGGAATGCTTGGGATCTCGTGGCTCCTTAGCGGCTATCAACCCGTGGAGACACCGCCAGGGGGTGCCTTAGTATTCGAACTTTGGCAGCAAGGAACAGGAGAGTTCGTAGTCAATACATACTTTACGGCGCAGAGCATGGAGCAGATGCGGGACGTGCTACCCCTATCGCTCGACGATCCACCCTTGAAGTCGCCAATTTTCGTGCCTGGCTGCAGCAGGGGAGACCGGAACATGACATGCACTTGGGAGGAGTTCCAGCGCACGATTAACAATGCCGTCGATCCCTCGTTTGTGACGCACTGAGAGAGACTGGTCATGAGGGGGCAACCTTGTTACGCCCCGCTCGCTTCGCCGGAGACATCCATTTGGTTGGCGGCCTCCCCCTTAGGTAGCTCGCAACCGCTCGCGCTCAAGCTTCTCCACTGCACTTGCCAGCCTCGCTCGAGTGGTAGGGTGGACGCGTTCACGGCGAAGGAAACGCTCAGTGGAATGTTGAGATGCACCGGACTCTCGCATGAGCTGCCGAAGTGGATAACGTCGTGCTCTGAGGATAAGCCCTGCATCGGCAGCCCGAGTCTTAGCCGTTTGGTGCCGGTGATACGTGATTGGTCCGGTGTTCTCAAGAAGACTGAAGTCTTCGCCTTCTTGCGCTCTTCGCTCAATTTCTTTCCCGATAAAGACAAAGGGTGTCATTGCTTGGATCGGGCGTCGCATCAAGAGTCCTCTCGTATAGGCATCGCAAGGTTTTCCATCGGGAGCCAGGGATTTGTCTTCCGGGTGAAGGTAATGACGCCAAATAACACTCGAAAGAGTCTGCGGTAAAAGGACTTTGCCCTGGTACTCTCCTAAGAGCTTAACGATCTCTCCGCTGTGAATCTCGGTGTATTCCCGCGTTAACCACTCCTCTGGATGTTTACTAGCCGGTGCGAACAACGTGCAATCGGGCGAGGGCTGCAAGAGTATCGGCGAAAGCGCGAAGTTGTACGGTTTGGCAGCGCCAGGATCGCGCTTGCGTAAGGCCCTCAAAACATTTGGGGTTGTGACGCGAACGCGCATGACGGCAGGTAAATTGTCGAACCATAATTCGCGTGAATCGAGGGCATTCTCAGGGTCTTCGATATTTCGGAAATGGTCGACTAGAAGCCGGTCCCACGCCTCAGCAATCCATCGCGGATAGTCAGTTTCTTGATCTTTGCAGTCCACCGGCACATATCGGGTTCGCTCATCGGGAACGTAGACGATCCCCAATCCGTGTTCACTTGGTTTAACGATCTCTATACTTTGTCTCTTTCGTGTGTAAACGACGTAGCGCTTTGCAGACACTGCCAGTCCATAAAGTTGGTGTTGGCCACCACTTCGATCAAAATTACAATCCTCGATCTTGAGAATCTCTCCCACCACGCTTCGGTCATACGGGTTTAGTCTGTTAAGTCTCGTGCAAATTCCATCGACCTGCTTCCACGTTACTGCCTTGATGGCTGGAGTACCGTTTGCCAGTCTGTGTGGACCGCCCGGACACGGCACCATTCCACCCCTTTCGGACGCGACAAAAAGCATTGAGTCCGTGTCGGTGAGCAAGTAGGCTCCTCCCAGATCTTTGATTATGCACTCTAAGAGCGACAATATCAGCCTGCCACCCGCCGTAATTAGCAAACCTGTATGTCAGTAGCAATTGCTGTGGAAGGCCGCGGCCTGACGCTCAAGAGGAATGAGTTTGTCTCCGTCCAGACGATAGAAGATATCTGCTATCTCCGGTTCCGGAACGGCCGACTGCGCGACGCAAGTAAGCGCCAGCACCATCACAGTGAACAGTTTCACTTGTCGGAGTTTCATTGATCGGTAGGCTTGGTCTTCCGGGACGCAATCGGATGACGACGTGCATTATCGCATGGGGAGCTATCTAACTGGCTGGTCGCCGGGGGTACAATTTGGGTGTCCGATTCTAATGCCTATATGAGGGCAAAGCCATGAAGCACCTATTACTCCTCTTGCCCGTATTTGTTTTCTCATCCTCCTTCGCGCTTGCCGCACAGAACCCCGATCCGATCCGGCTGTGTGTCGCCGTGCTCGAAAACCGCTCCCATGCAGCGGTAACTACCGAATGGCAGCAGAAGGAATTGATCAGGGCTCTGGAGAGGACAAACACTAAGAAAGAGGTTAAGAAGGGCACGGCAACGCGAATTACGCCTGTTGCGCTTGACTCCACCAGCGATCCTGATCCCAAGGTACAGAAGGAAGGCTGCGGCTTCGTGCTTTATACCGAGTTAGTTGAGGTTCAGCCGGTCGGCACGGCCAGGGTTGGTACCAACCCACCAGGTGCCATCAGCGCCGGGGTGACGATCGGGAAGGTATACGAGTCTCCAGATATGCGTCGACTGATCCACGATGCAACCGTGAACTATCGGATTATGCATGATGGAGATCCGCAGTCGTGGGCATCCGGTATCGTGACTGAGAAAGATACCGTTACCGAGGATGGGCTCGTATCGCGGCTAATGGATCAAGTCGCGAATCGCGCGGCCAGCGAGTTGCGTAACCAGCACCCGAGCACGCCGGAATGAAGAGCCTTTGCGTATAACACCGGGCGGCGAAACGCGGGTTCGTTTTCCGTTAGGGCTACCAAATTCTCATATATCCCTCACTGGTTCTGCCTCCTGCCTGTCTGGATGCTGTGTGGCCGGCACGAGTTCATTGGAATTGCGATCTCGTGTATCTTGGGCAGAGGTTTTATCGTGAGAACAGTTTTTTTGGTACTGGCGCTAACTCTTTGCGTTTTTCAGATATGCATGGCCCAGGTGGATTCGCGCTGGAAACCCAATGATCCCGACCGTCCCGTTCCACCGGTGATTGAGCCTGGAACGGCGAGCACGCAAGACTTGCCGGGGCGCCCGCCGTCTGACGCCGTCGTACTGTTCGGAGGCAAAGATCTCTCCCAATGGGTGAGCGAAGATGGGCGGCCGGCGAAGTGGAGAGTCGCGGATGGATACATGGAAGTGGTACCCCATAGTGGCCTGATCCATACGCGCCAGTCATTCGGCGACTGCCAGTTGCATGTCGAGTTCACCGAGCCCACGCCTCCGGTTGGCGAAGGCCAGGAACGTGGGAACAGTGGGGTATTCCTGATGGGCCTTTACGAAATCCAGGTGCTGGATTCGTATCACAGCAAAACCTACGCCGACGGCCAAGCGTCAGCGGTGTATGCGCAATTTCCTCCGCAGGTGAACGCCTCACGGCCGCCGGGACAGTGGCAGACTTATGACATCGTTTTTCACGGTCCGCGTTTCGCTAAAGATGGGACAGTTCTGCGCCCGGCGCGGGTGACCGTGCTGCACAATGGAGTACTGGTGCAGGACAATGTAGAGTTGTCGGGACCGACGGGTCACCACGTGCGGCCTCCTTACAAGCCAACGCCAGACAAGCTCCCGCTTAGTCTGCAGGATCACGGCAATCCTGTGCACTTTCGGAGTATCTGGGTTCGGGAGCTCGCCGAAGGGCAGTAGAACTCTAATTCGAAATCAGGGTGCCTGATGAAGACTCCAGCATTATTCGACTTGACCGGACGAGTTGCGATCGTTACCGGCGGTAATGGCGGAATCGGCCGCAGCATTGCGCTCGGATTGGCGGAGGCTGGGGCTGCCGTCTCAGTGTTTGGACGAAATGACGAAAAGAATCAACGGGTGCTCTCCGAATTGAAAGCAGTCGGTGTTCCTGCGCTCGCTATGAGGGTTGACATGACCGATCGCGCGGGATTGGAGCCCGCCCTTAACCGGGTCGAGCGCGAACTTGGTGGCATCGGCATCCTGGTAAATAATGCCGGCAACGTGTCGTTAAGCGGCGGCGTGTTGAACGAAAAATCGGAAGATTGGGACAACGTCATCGAGACCCAACTCAACGCCGTTTTCCTTCTTTCGAAGCTCGCGGCCAGATCGATGCTTAGTCGTAATGCCGGAAAGATTATTAATATTGGCAGCATGTACTCGTTCTTTGGGTCCGGGCTAGTCCCTTCTTACAGCGCAGCCAAAGGAGCGATCGTCCAACTCACCAAGTCCATGGCAATCGAACTCGCCCCGCACAACATTCAAGTCAATGCGATCGCCCCCGGGTGGATTGAGACGGATATGACGGCACCTGTCCGTTCAACGCCAATGAATGACGAGATTCTTGCGCGGACTCCCGCCGGCCGATGGGGGCAGTCGGAGGAAATTGCTGGAACTGCCATTTACCTAGCCTCGCGGGCTTCGGACTTCGTCACGGGTACTACGATCCGGGTCGACGGCGGTTATGCGATCCGATAAATGCCAAGATCCGACCTAGGCCGGAACGGCCGAAAATACTTAACTCGAAGTCTTCGGAGGCCATGCGACCTGACCACCACGACGGTAGGCCAGATTCCCGATATGACCTGCGCGGGCCGCGGCAATTCCGGTTTCAACGGGTGCGTTCGGTTCTTTACGTGTCTTAATACACTCGAAGAAATTTTCAATGTGACTGATGGTGCCGTCGCGGAAGCTGTGGGCCGTGACCACTGGATTCTGTCCAGTTGGCACGCCCTCACGATAAACGCTGAAGCCGCTGCGATCAATCTTCAAAGTTGCTTCCGTTCCACGGAATTCAAGGCCTCCATCGTCAATGGATGAATTCATCATGCCCTCGTAGATCACATCAAACCCGGGGTAACGGAATGCAGCCTGAATCGTGTCGGGGCAATCCCACCGATCGAAAACATATTTGTCGGCCAGCGTTTGTGCTTCACGCGGCTGGTCAGATTTCATTGCCCAGTGGACGACATCAATCCAGAGAAAATAAATCG
>Ga0207663_10001421_pt1 | contig 11120 bp, 12 predicted proteins | sample LARL53metaG_FD_184346 | JGI IMG/M metagenome (GOLD analysis project Ga0207663, IMG submission 184346) | Corn, switchgrass and miscanthus rhizosphere microbial communities from Kellogg Biological Station, Michigan, USA - LAR L5-3 metaG... | ecosystem: Host-associated > Plants > Roots >...
ATACCAGGCGAATACGGAGTTCGCCCTGATCGAACGCGCCCTCCTCTAGCTTTCGAATTAGCCCGAAACGGCCAATAAGCTGCTCCAACTTTTCCTCGATACCTTCAGCGAGAAACTGCCTGAGGGAGTCTGCATTCTTGAATCGGTCAGCCCTGGCCAGAAGCGCATCTATGGAACCGGGACCAACTTGGTTCGGCCCAGTTGGATACTTGGATTGATAGATGACGAGCGTTTCGAAATCCTCATCACCGCTTGAGCGCTCTAGATATAGACCGTCAACACCACCGTCGGCGTCCCCATCACAAACGAACTCATATGCATCAAGATCATCGAGGCCTACAACGTTTCGCAGGAACCAGAGGAGGAGAACAGAGCGCTCCTTTGCCAAGCCTCCAGCCTCAGCCGTAGTCGCGAGGCTTGCAACCAATTCATAGTCGGCGCGAAGTCCGCCTGCACCCTGTCCTGTCATTGAGATCACAATATCGCCACCAGTCATCCGACCACACTTCGCACGACCGGGAAACTCGCGTGAACTGGGTGCGTGTACCGCGCCAGCATCGTCTCGACCCGGTGGCCGGCGATCTCGGCCAGGTCGGCGTCGTTGATGCCGGCGGCGCGGAGGTGGGTGACGTAGCTATGGCGGCACTCGTGGGGGCGGATGTCTAGGCCGGAGGCTCTCTGGGCCGGCTTCCAGACGTCGCGGTAGAAGTTGCGCTCGCGCCACATGAGGCCGGTTGGGGTCGTGAAGAGCAGCTCGCAGTCGGAGCCGTTGAGCCGGATCTGGGCTTCGAGCATCCAGGCGAGGGTCGCCGGGACCGGGGTGATGCGGCCGGCGCCATGCTCGCCGTGATCGGTCTTGGTGCCCTCCAGGATCACTCCCTCGTGGGCCGTGCGGCGGACCTTCAGCGTCTCGCCGTCGAAGTCCTCGCGTCTAAGGGGAAGCACCTCCCCCAGCCTCATGCCGGTGTCGGTGAAGACGCGGACCATCGCCTCGTAGCGACCGGCTGCCTTCGCGAAACGGTGCATCTGCTCGAAGCTGAAGACGCGGATCGGGCGACGCTTCTTCTTCGCCCGCGGATCGTTGGCGCGGACACGGACTCCCTTGAAGGGATTGAGGTCTGCCACTTCGTCGGTGATCGCGTCCTCTGCCATCGCCGAGAGAGCCCGCAGGATGGCGATGGCTCCGGTAGTTGCACGGCCTTGGACTCGCAGCATGTGGTCGACCAGGGCGAGGGCGTGGCGGCGGCGCAGCTCGCGCATCGGCCACTGCTTCAGCGGTAGGCCATCGACCTCCACTTCGAGGACGCGGCCGATGCGATGCTCGTTGGTGGCGTTGGTCCGTTCGGATCTTGGATGGCGGGTCGTCCAGGTCGCGAAGTACTCGCCGAGAGTGTCGGGGCGGTCAGAGAGCCCGTATGCCTCATCTATCGCGCGCTGGGCTTCGCGCTTCAGCCTGAAGGTGCCCTTGCCGCCGTTCCAGCGGGGCTTTGCGATGTGGCGCTTGCCGTCGCGGCCGGTGTAGCGCGCCATCCAGACGATCTCCCCGGAGGGGTTGCGGCGCTTGACCGGAGCCTCGCGGCGTCTCATGCCGCTTCGTTCCTTCGCTCCGCAAGGAAGGCGTCTACGTCGGCGGGGTCGATCCGCCGCGAGGCTCCGAGCTTGTAGGAGGGGAGCTCGCCGCGCCTGATCCAGTTGCGGATCGTGCGGTCTGAGACGGCGAGATAGGCGGCGAGGGAGCGCTCGGTGAAGAAGGCGATGGGCGAGGCGTTCCGTTCCATGCCTTTGTTGTCAAACGAGCGGGCCGAATGCGTCGGGTGACTTTCTAAAGATCGCCATCGGCGCACCGCCGTCGCTTCGAGAAGACCGAAGGTCAAGGCCCCCCGCCGGGCCTCCATACGGGCGGCCTCCGCACGGCGGAGCCGTGCCACAATCGGCCGCCGGAGGCCCGGCCGGAGTCACCGCCAACAGCCCATCCGAGGCTTGCTGAGCTTGCGGATCAAGAAGCTGCGGCCCAGGCGCGGGACTGGATAGTTCGTAGTGTGTCGGGGTCTGGGGTCGGTGCCTCTGTGAGGCTTTCGGAGACCCTGGGCTCGTCGTTCTGGGCCTCCTGCCTGTCTTGTGAATCGGGTCTCTCGGTGGTGGACCTGGTCCTCGATGGCTGGCTCTGGCTTCTGAATTGCCTGGCTGGATAGCTTGGTCACTTTTTCGGAGCGCCGCGTCATTTCTCGCGCCGCTCCACGAAGGCGCCGAGGCGCTTGCCGCCAGGGCTCCAACTGAGCCCCGCGAGCAGGTCGCCTGCCGAGACTTCCAGCGAGCTCGCGAGCTTCACCAGGGTGTCGATGCGGGCGATGCGGAGTCCGCGCTCAAGCTGGCTGATCTCGGTGCGGTGAAGCGAGGCCATGACGCTCAGCTCCTCCTGGGAGAGATCGGCCTGCCTGCGGGCACGGGCGAGGTTGTCGCCGAATTGGGCGGCGATGTCGATCATCTGCGCTCACCGCCGCAGCTGAGCGAGGAGTCCGTGCAGGGCCTCGTGCTCGGAGACGACCCGGCTGTACTCGTTGCCGGTGTCGATGATCCCCGCGAGATCCGCGAGCACGTCGCGAACGTCTCGGTCGGGGACGATTACCAACTCGTCCAGGGCGGTCAGGAGACGCCCGTAGGCTGCCTCCTCGCGTTCCAGGCGCTTTGGGTCAAGCTGGTCGGGGAATGCCTCCAGCTCGTCCTGGACGCCGGCGCGGGCGCTCGTGAAGACGCTGCGCAGGAAGCGGACGTGATCGGCGGGGATCTTGAGGGCAACGGCCTGGCCGCGACCCATAGGGTTCTGATTAGCCATGAGGAGCTACGCCTCCTTGTGGTCAGGCGGCCCGCTTGTGCCCCAAGCACGGCGGGTCGCCGCTTTTTCTGAGAGCCTAGCAATCTGGAGAGCAAAACTCTCCAGAACTTTCTATTCGCCTCGGATGATCTGGCCGACGCGGGTGTGATGGAGGCCGACCTCTTCGCCGATGGCGCGTAGGGTCAGCCCAGCCTTCTGCGCATCGGCGAATGCCTTGCGCCGCGCCTTCTGCGCGGCCTCCTGTTCGCGATCGAACCTGGCCTGAGCAGCTCGCACCGCCCGGCGGATCTGCTTCTCGGTGGCGTCAGCCATCCCGCTGACCCTATTCGTCCCTCGCCGATGTGACCAGGATGTGACACAGACGCCCCGGAACCGCCCGGAACGCCAAGGCCCGGCGAGGAACGCCGGATCGAGTGGAACCGCCGCAATCGGCTCTGCGCCGGGAAATGCGCGGCCTTCCGAGGAACGGCGAGGAACGCGCCTGACAGGATTCGAACCTGTGACCTTCGGTTTCGTAGACCGACGCTCTATCCAACTGAGCTACAGGCGCGGGGTTTGGGCTGGGTAGCCCGGAGGGGCGATTCTAGGGACTCGGGGGCGCGGTTAGGCGGCTTCCGGCTCGGTGGGCTGGTTCAGCCGCACGTGCCACTGGACCGTGGCGGTTGCGACGCGCTGGCCGGAGGCGTCGATCAGCTCGATCTCGCAGGGGAAGACGACCTTGCCCTCGGCGTCGAGGGTGGCCAGCGCCTCGGCGGCGGGCACGGCAAGCCTCGCCTTTGCCTCAATCGGGCCCCTTGCGATCTTTTCGTAGGAGACCTCGGCGCTGCGGGCGAGGGGCGTAACGTCACCCATGCGCTCGGCAAAAGCGCCGACGAAGGCGGCTCCGGAAGCCGCCTCGGCCGCGGTGAAGAGGGCGCCGGCGTGCTGGGAACCGACGTGGTTGGTCAGCTCGGCGCGCTCGGGGAGCACCACGGTCGCCTCCCCGGCCGCGACGCTGACGATCTCGAGCCCGAGGTACCCAGCGAAGGGCACAGCCTGGGTCATGCCCTCGGCGATCGCGTCGAAGTCGGTCATCGGCGCAACCCTATCCCGTCCACTTGGGCTCAGCGACCCTCGAAGGTGGCGTGGCCGGGGCCCTGCTCGAGGAAGGTCTTGACGGCGCGCTGGAGATCCGAGGTGGCGAAGAGGGAGCCGGCCTCGACGCGGATCGTCTCGTCGGCGGCGGCGATGCCGCCCTCGCGGTAGCGGCGCAGGACGAGCTTGGTCATCGCGTGCGCCTTGGTCGGGCCGACGGCGAGCTCGGCAGCGAAGGCGCGAGCGCGCTCGTCGAAGCCCTCCTCGTCGAGGACGCGGTTGACCACGCCCCAGGCGGCGAGCTCCTCGGCGCCGAACAGCTCGCCGGTCATCACCAGCTCGCGGGCGCGACCGCTGCCGGCGCGCTCGGCGAGCCGCTGGGTGCCGCCCATCGAGGGTGTCAGCCCAACCACTTTCTCGACCAGGCCGAACTTTGCCGAGCGGGCGGCGAGGATCAGGTCGCAGCCCAGGGCCAGCTCGAAGGCGGCGGTGAGGGTGAGCGCGTGGGCGGCAAAGACGACCGGCAGCGGCAGCGCTTCGACCCGCTCGACGAGGCCGATCAACTGATCCCAGAGCGCGCTCGCCCGCTCCGGCGTCAGTCCGTCGAACTCGGCGACGTTGACGCCACCGGAGACGGCGCGGCCCTCGGCGCGGATCAGCAGCGCTCGCGGCGACTCGGCCTCGACCTCGGCGACCGCACCGACCAGGTCGGCAAACATCCTCGCGTCGAAGAGGTTGAGCGGCGGGCTGTCGAGACTGAGCACGGCGAGGCCGGACTCCTCGCGCTCGACGCGCACGACGTTTGCCTCGTCGCTCATCGCGGCCACAATAGAACGAACGGGAATCGAGCCGAACAGAAGGAGCGTCGATGAAGATCGCGGTGCTGGGAACGGGAAGCGTGGGCCGGACGATCGCCACCAAGCTCCTCGAGCTCGGCCACGGGGTGACGATGGGGTCGCGCTCGGCCGAGAGCGAGGACCTGCGCGAGTGGCTCGACGAGGCCGGTGAGGGCGCCGGCGGGGGTACCTTCGCCGAGGTCGCCTCCAGCGCCGAGCTGATCTTCAACTGCACGGCCGGCACGGCCTCGCTCGAGGCCCTCGCCGCGGCCGGCACCGAGAATCTCGCCGGCAAGGTCCTGGTCGACGTCGCCAACCCGCTCGACTTCAGCGCCGGAATGCCGCCGATGCTCTCAGTCTGCAACGACGACAGCCTCGGCGAGCGGATCCAGGCCGCCTTCCCCGAGGCGCGGGTCGTCAAGGCCCTCAACACGATCAACGCCCAGGTGATGACCGACCCCGGCCGCCTGCCCGGCGCTCACAACGTCTTCGTCTGCGGCAACGACGAGGCGGCGAAGGCGACGGTGCGCGACCTGCTGGAGAGCCTTGGCTGGCCGCCGGAGTCGATCGTCGACCTGGGTGGGATCGAGGCCGCCCGCGGCACCGAGATGTACCTGCCGCTCTGGCTGCGCCTGATGGGCGCCCTCGGCTCGGCCGACTTCAACATTCAGATCCGCGTGCCCTAAACGCGCCCACGGGGGCACGCCTCATGGCACGCGGTGGACCTCGAAGAGGTTCGTCCCCAACTCCTGCTCGGGGAGCCCGGCCGTGATCGCGATCAGCTCGCCCGAGCGGGCGATCCCGTGGTCGCCGGCCAGCACCGCGCAGTCCTGCAGCAGGGCTCGGATCTCGGTCGTCTGCTCGTGCAGGACCGCGGTCACCCCGAACAGCAGGTTGAGGCGGCGCACGGTCTCGATCCGCGGCGAAACGGCCAGCACCGGCACCTTGGGACGGTGGGCGGAGACCAGCCGCGCCGTCCGCCCGCTCGTCGTCGGCACGACCAGCGCCGCCAGGTTGAGCCGGTAGACGGCGCCGACCGCGCCCTGGGCGACCGAGTCGGCGACGTCCTGGGTTGCCTGGTCGGTACGACCGAAGAGCCAGTCGCCATAGGGAAGGTCGGGCTCGGTCGAGCGCGCAATTCCGTCCATCACTTGCACCGCGTCGATCGGGTGCTGGCCGACCGCTGTCTCCTCGGAGAGCATCACCGCATCGGTGCCGTCGTAGATCGCGTTGGCGACGTCGGTCACCTCGGCCCGAGTCGGGCGCCGCGAGGTGACCATCGAGGCCAGCATCTGGGTCGCGGTGATCGCGGGCTTCGAACGGCGGCCGGCAGCCCGGATCAGGCGCTTCTGCATCACCGGGACCTGGGAGAGCGGCAGCTCGATCCCCAGGTCGCCGCGCGCGACCATGATCCCGCCAGTCGCCGCCGCGACGATCTCCTCGGCGTTCTCCGCTGCCTGTTGCTTCTCGATCTTGGCGATCAGGGGAATGTCCGAGCCGAGGGCGCGCAGCCGCTCCCCAACCGGCTCCAGGTCCGCCGCCGTCGAGACGAAGGAAACGGCAAGCAGGTCGATCCCCTGCTCGACTGCGAACTCGACCCAGCTCAGATCCCCGTCGCTGGCCGGCGTACTCACCCCCGGGACGTTCATCCCCTTGTGCGAGGAGAGCGTGCCCCCCACCTCAACCTCGCAGTCGAGGCCGCCGTCCTCGGGGCCGCGCACGCGCAATCGGATCGCGCCGTCGGCCAGGTAGACCGGCTCGTCTTCGCGCAGCGTGGTGACGCCGGGCCAGGTAACCGGAATCGTCTCGCGGTCGCCGGTGACCTCCCGCGGGGTCAGCTTCACGTGCATGCCCGTCTCCAGCTCGGCGACGTCGCCCTCGAGCTCGCCGATCCGCAGCTTCGGCCCCGGCAGATCGCCGAGCACCGCGACCTCCCGGCCGGCCCGCTCGGCCCCGGTCCGGATCGCCTCGACGGTGCGCGCGTGGCGGTCGCGGTCGGCGTGGGAAAAGTTGAGGCGGAGCACGTCGGCACCGGCCTCGATCAGCCGCGCGAGGACATCGACTTCCCAGCTCGCCGGACCAACCGTCGCGATGATCTTCGTGCGCCTACCCTCCAGCATGCATATGACTGTAGAGACCGCCGAGCTCACGCACGAAACCGGCCTCCTCGGCGAGGCGCCGCCCTCTTCGGCCGGGCCGATCGCGAGCGAGGAGGCCGCCGCTCTGCCGGGCCCGCCGGTCGTGCAGTTGCCGCGACTGGCTCAGATGCTGCGTTTCAACCAGCGCCAGATCGAGTACGTCTTCGGCGCCCGCCGTCGCCTCGGCGACGTCTTTCAGATGCGCAGCCGCCTGCCTTCGGGACTGGTGATCACCAGCCATCCCGACCACGTCCGCTCGCTCTTCACCGCCAAGCCCGAGGAGGCACCGTCGCTAAGCGGCGAGTCGCCGCTGCGCCCGATCCTCGGCACCGGCTCGGTCCTCACCGCCATCGGGCCCCGCCACATGCGCCAGCGCAAGCTGCTGCTGCCACCCTTCCACGGCGAGGCGATCGAGCGCTACACGGCGATGATCGCCGCCGCCGCCGAACGCGAGATCGACGCCTGGCCGCTCAACCGTCCCTTCGCCCTGGCGCCGCGCATGCAGGCGATCACGCTCGACGTGATCATGGCGGGCATCTTCGGCGTCGAGGGACGGCCGCGGCGCGGCACGCCGGAGCACCGAATGCGTCGGACCACGCGGCATCTGGTCAACGCCTCGACCTCGCCCTTCGCCCAGATCGGCGAGCTGATGAACATGACTCGCGACGAAGCGGTGGGGATCGTCCGGCTCGGGGTCGAGCTGCTCGACCGGCCCACCTACGCGGTGATCGCCGGCCGCCGCCGCGACGAGCACCTGGGCGAGCGACGGGACATCCTCTCGCTGCTGCTGCAAGCACGGACCGAGGAGGGCGAAGCGCTCAGCGACAAAGAAGTCCGCGACGAGCTGCTCACCCTCGTCCTCGCCGGCCACGAGACGACGGCGAACTCGCTGGCCTGGGCCTGGGAGCGGCTGGTTCGCAACCCGGAAGCGCACGAGCGGCTGCGCGAGGCGGTGCGCGGCGGCGAGGACGCGGAGGAGGCGATTGAGTCGACGATCGTCGAGAGCATGCGCTCGCGGCCGGTCGTGCCCTTCATCGGCCGCCGCGTGACCGTGCCCTGGCGGCTCGGCGAGTATGCGGTGCCAGCAGACACGCCGCTCGGGATGAGCATCCTGCTCGTCCACCACCGCGAAGACCTCTACCCGGAGCCCTTCGAGTTCCGGCCGCAGCGCTGGCTCGGCGGACGCAAGCCGGGCACCTACGAGTGGATCCCCTTCGGCGGCGGCATCCGCCGCTGCCTCGGCGCCGCCCTGGCGATGGCCGAGCAGCGCGTCGTGCTCGAGGCGATGGCGCGCCGTCTCGACCTCGAGGCCGCCGAGCCGGAGCCCGAGCACGCCCTGCACCGCAACGTGACGATGATCCCGAGCCGCGGCGGCCGCGTGATCCTGCGCTCCCGTCGCCCCTAGGGCGCCCTACAATCGGACCCCTGTCCGGAGAGGTGGCCGAGTGGCTGAAGGCACTCGCCTGCTAAGCGAGTAGGGGGCGCAAGCTCTCTCGAGGGTTCGAATCCCTCCCTCTCCGTTGCTCGCCCGGGGCTAGTAGAAGTACGGATACCGATACAGTGCCGCGCGGCGGCATGAGGATGGGACCAACTGCACCGCTATCTGGAGGCGACAACGGGCCCGGAGGAAATGATCTCCCGCGTCGCCTGTTCCTGCTTGCTGGTGTTCTCGCGGTATTGGTCATCGCCATAGTTGTCTTTGCTTCGACGCAGGGGGGAAACGAGGTCTCGCTCAACCCGATCGCGCAGGCAGCGGTGCGAACGCAGGAATCTCCGGGCGCAAGGACCCTGCTCCACGCGACCGCCCAGAAACAGTCCGGGCCTGGTCCGATCGAGATGAGCGGCCGGGGCGCGTTCAACGGCCAGACCAACCGCAGTGAGATGACGATTACCGCTCACGGCCCAACCGGTGATTTCGAGATGCAAAGCGTCGCGAGCGGGACTCATGTGTATTTCAAGTCGGAGGCATTTCAGACAGAACTCCCTGGGGACGACGAATGGATGGGGCTCGATCTCAGCCGATACGCCCAATCGGACGCTGCCCTCCCCGCCAACTCCGATCCAATCTCGGAACTCGACCTGTTGAAAAGCGCGAGCGACAAGTTTGAAACGCTTGACAAAGAAACGATCCGCGGCGTAAAGACGACCGGATATCGAGGCACGTTTGAACGGGTCTCGAGTTCGAAACGTGGATCGACGGCAAGGGGCTCGTGAGGCGAATGAGGTTCAAGGGGAGCCCGAGCGACCCGACCTCCGTGGAGATGACCATGGACTTCTACGACTTCGGCATCTCGCCCGACATTGAGCTGCCGGATCCCGAGACCGTCTTCGACGCTACGAACTTGGCCGATTCCGAAGCGGGCTCGGGTAACTCCAACTAGCCCGGTCACCCGACGAGAACTCGCTGCCCGGGAGTAAGGTCGGCCGCACCCGCAGCAACCCGGCTCATCGGCGGCTTTCGGCTCGAACCTGTCCGGCGTGAGCCACTGGACCTTGAATTCATCGTCCCCGGGCAAATAGAGCCGACTAAGCCGTTCCCGGACTTCCGGGTTCGAATACCGTCCCATGATCTCCGCTCACCGATGCGCTGCCCGCGCGGTTAGGCTCGCAGCCGTGCCAGAGCAGTCGCACGCGCGCTACGAGCGGATCTTCGAGGAGGTCGAGGCGCCGTTCGCCTTCGTCGACCTCGACGCGATGTGGGCAAACGCCGAGGCGATGCTGGCGCGAGCCGGTGGGAAGCCGATCCGGGTCGCCAGCAAGTCGATCCGCTGTCGTGAGCTGCTCGAGCTAATCCTGGGGCGGGACGAGCGCTTCGCCGGACTGATGACGTTCACCCTGCCGGAGACGCTCTGGCTCGCCGAGTGCGGCTTCGAGAACCTGCTCCTCGCCTATCCGACGACGGACGGCGGGGCGCTCGGGGAGCTAGCGCTGCGCTCGGCGGCCAACCCCGCCGGGGCGCCGATCGTGATGGTCGATTGCGTCGAGCACCTCGACGCAATCGAGTCGGTGCTCGGGGCGGGCGCGGCGCCGGTCCGGGTCTGCATCGACCTCGACGCCGGCTGGTGGGCGTTCGGCGGCCGGCTCAAGGTCGGGCCGAAGCGCTCTCCCGTCCACACGGTCGAGCAGGCCGTCGCCCTGGCGCGCGAGATCGAGCGTCGCCCCCAGGTCGAGCTGGCGGCGCTGATGGCCTACGAGGGGCAGATCGCCGGGGTCGGCGACGAACCTCCCGGCCGCCGCCTGCGCGGTGCCGCGATCCGCGCGATGCAGCGTCGCTCGGCGGCGGAGCTGGCCGGGCGGCGGGCCGCGGTCGTCGCCGCGCTCCGCGAGGTCGCGCCGCTCGAGATCGTCAACGGCGGCGGCACCGGCAGCCTCGAGCTGACCGGCGCCGAGGAGGCGGTCACCGAGGTCACCGCCGGCTCGGGCTTCTACGCCCCCACCCTCTTCGACCGCTACAGCCGCTTCTCGCTGACGCCGGCCGCCGGCTTCGCCCTGCCGATCGTCCGCAAGCCGGCGCCGGGCGTCGCGACCGCGCTCGGTGGCGGCTACCTCGCCTCCGGCGGCGGCGACCCGGCCCGCCTTCCCTCACCCTGGCTGCCGGAGGGACTGCGACTCGACTCCGAGGAGGGAGCCGGAGAGGTGCAGACGCCGCTGCTGGGAGCCGCCGCGCGCGAGCTGCGGATCGGCGACCGCGTCTACCTCCGCCACGCCAAGGCCGGCGAGCTCTGCGAGCGCTTTGACTCGCTGCACCTGGTCGAAGGCGACGAGGTCGTCGAGGTCGTCCCGACCTACCGGGGTGAGGGCAAGGCGTTCCTCTAGAAGAAGGGTCGCAACGTTTTTTCACCGCGATACGTGGAAAAAACGTTGCGACCGAGTCAGGGGCCGAGGACGCGCTCGGCGTACTCGTTGCTGAAGACGCGGTCGGGATCGAGCTCGTCGCGGGCGGCCTGGAACTCCGCCCAGCGCGGGTAGCGCGGGGCGAGGGTTGCCGCCGTCTGGAAGTGGCGCTTGCCCCAGTGCGGGCGGCCGCCGTAGGAGTCCATGATCTCCTCGACCGCCTCGAAGTAGGGGCGCCACTCCATGCCGCGGTACTGGTGAACCGCGACGTAAGCGGTCTCGCGCTCATGCGCGGGGCTGAGCAGCGCGTCGTCTCCGGCGCTGACCCGCATCTCGATCGGGAAGAAGACCGGGTAGCGGTTCGACCGCACCCACTCGACCACCCGCCGCGCCGCCTCCGGCGCG
>Ga0207663_10001423_pt1 | contig 11101 bp, 14 predicted proteins | sample LARL53metaG_FD_184346 | JGI IMG/M metagenome (GOLD analysis project Ga0207663, IMG submission 184346) | Corn, switchgrass and miscanthus rhizosphere microbial communities from Kellogg Biological Station, Michigan, USA - LAR L5-3 metaG... | ecosystem: Host-associated > Plants > Roots >...
ATCCGTGATTTTTTAATCTGCTCCAGTATCCAGTCCTTTCCCCTATGGGTCTCATCTAGCAACCCAAGAATTTCAGCAATCTCTGAAATCTTGCCAGATTCATCCTTTCTGGTATTCAATAGAACAATCTACTGGAATCATCTATTTTAAGAAATATTGTTCATAATTGACAAAAATGTAAGTCAGGATGATTTGATCTTAGATATTGCTCCCTTGCAGCTATCTATAAAGGCCAAAAAGTGATGAAGTGGAGGAAATCTTTTTCGCAAACCAAAAATAATTAATTCTCTTTTATGTCTCTTTACCAGTGATAATATTTCATCAGCATTCCTTGCTTGTAACACATCACATAATGCATCATAATCTTTGGAGTTTTTCTTCCATTCTGCTGGGATTTTTTCCACCACTCCCCTGAAGAATTTCTTATCTAGATTTTTCAACTTCTCAACATACATTTTGAATGGCTTGACACTGATGAAAAAATTCCATTTCCATGGAATATTATATAGATTCAGACTGGGTTGAAAATTTCTTATGCTCTTTGCATCCCAATTTCTACCGCCAAAACATTGGTCGTGGTCAATTAACACATACTCGAAAATCTGTCTCTCTTCTGATAAAACATGCAATAACGCATTGTGATAGGGTCTCTTCAAATATTCTACGAATAGGTCAAAAACAATCATTCCTGGAACCTCATGCATATTTTTTATTCTAGAATGATTCAGTTTTTCATGAATTTCATGGTTTAACATGTATGAATTTTCAACAAATTTTGCTCCAAAATATCTACCTTGAGAAATAAGAAAATAATTGGACTCCTTTCTATTAGAATTAATCACAGATGCTTGATCTTCAGTGATAGATATGATGGCGGCTTCTGGTATGGTCAATCCCATGGATTTTGCAATTTCATGACACAAAAATTCATTTGATAATGACTTGCTTCTACCGTCAAAAAATTTCACAACATAATTCTGACCATCATTGCATTTTACTAACCATGCTCCAGTAGTGGATAATTCCATTGGTCTGATTAGCTGAGTGACTACTAAATCCATGGTATTTGAATATCCATTATACTAAAACGGTTTTTACTAAAAATCCATTTATTAAAATATGTTAGTATTATGCAGATTCAAGACAGCAAATTCTAGAAAATAATCCAAGATCTATGATAATCAAGGAATAGAATCTTACCAAATCATAAATACTTGGTACATATTTCACAGTCGTTGCAAGCAGAGCATAAAGTAGGAGTATATGTAATAACAAACCGGGAGCACTCCAAGTTTTCTGACTGCAAAAATGCCATAAAACGCGAGATGGGCGATTTTCCGTTTTTTGTCATAACTGATGGCAAGACAAGGGGAGAGGGTCGCCAGATATGCATTGATGACGCACGCAAAAGGGGCTTTGACTGGATATGTTTTGTTGATGATGATTTTGTACTAAATGATGGTTGGTGGGCTGACGTGTCACGGTATATCGATGATCCAAAGGTCGGTATGATTTGGGGCATGAACTGGGACCATGATGACACAAGGAAGAATTGGATTAACTATCTGCATTCTGTCAACGTGCCAGTTCCTAGTGTGTACATACTAGTCAGGCGCAAGCTGGATAAGAAATTTGACGCATGGTACCAAAAAACACATCCGCCTAGAAAGGCCTCAAGTCTTGACTATCCCGGATATCTAGAACATGAATTTGAACAGCGCGGAGGCACCCATGATACACTAATCCGACTAGATGCCATCCCCAAATGGATTAGGATACCAAATGCACTTCATGTATACGAAGACAAGTTTCTAAAACAGATAGTTGAGATTGCAGGCTATCAGTGTGTAGCCACCCAGACAGGCGGCATCCATTACAACATGGTAAGATGGGATGGAAAATCAATAGTGGACCAGTTGGATCATGACAAGATGTTTTATCATGAAATGGTCAAGCCCAAGGCAAGGATATTTTCAATGCTCTACTCTCCGTTGCCATTTTATTATAGGTACAAGGTTACTAGAAGCCTAAAGGCTGCAATTCGTTACTGGTGGTATCATTTTATTTTATACAACCTCAAGTGTCTCTTTCTGCCACAAATCTACAACCTCGATCCAGAACCAATCAACATGATGCTCATGATGTTTGAGGGAAAAACATGTTATGACATTGGCGCCAACATGGGTTACACTTCGCTTATCTTGAGCAAAAATTTTGAGAATGTTTATGCATTCGAGCCTTCATTGATATATAAAAAATTAAAAAAGAATGTATCAAAAAACAAAAAAATTCATGCATTTAACATTGCAATCAGTGACCATGATGGAAAGTTAACCATGGAAAAAAGGGAGATTCCCTGGAAGACAGGCCAATTGGTGGCAGACAAGGGAACAATAGATGATGAATGGGGCAAATTAATTGAAAAAGTTACGGTGGATTGTAAAAAAATAGACAACCTGGATATACCAAAACCTGATTTTATCAAAATCGATGTTGAGGGATTTGAGCTTGATGTGATAAATGGTGCATTAGAGACCATCCAGCGATACAAGCCAGGCATTTTCATTGAAGTGCATTCAGATACCATAGGATCAGAAATCAAGAATATTCTGAGTCCACTATATCAAATTCATCATGTGAATCATCCATATTACAAAGAAGATACTCAAATCAAAAAAGAGCATTTTTTTCTTTTTTGCGTTCCAAAATGATTCTACCTTTTCTGAAGTAGATTTATTTGCAATACTTATTAGCAAGGAATGGCTTACCATATGGTAAGGAAAATGTCAGAACTAAGCATAGGTTCAATCACCACCAAGGGCCAAATAACAATCCCGAAGGAAATAAGGGCCTCACTTGATCTAAAGGAAGGCGATAGAGTAATTTTTGTCATTGAGGATGGGCAGGCAACAATAAGAAAAGCTTCAAGGCAAAAACTCTCTGAGATCTTGCGCAGGCAGAAACTATGGAAAGAAGACAGTGTCAAATTCCAAAAGAGAATGCGTAAGCAATGGCAATAACTGCTGTGCTAGATACAAATATCTTACTGAATGCCAAAAATACCAACGAGTCATATTCTACACATTCTTTGCAGGTATTAGATGCAGTTGAAGATGGTACCATTCATGCAATATTGTCTATAATTTCGATTGCAGAATTATGTACAGGATATTATTCCCAAGGAGACAAGAGGGGTAAAGAGGAGTTGCTTGCACACTTGATTTCTACCAAGGGTTTTGAAATTGTAGATCTTGACCTGAATATAGCTGATGCTGCGGCAAGGATACGTGCAGATACCAATCTCAGATTGCCGGATGCAATAATAATTGCTACAGGACTTGCAAAAGGTGCAAAATATCTTGTGACCCACGATAAAGAATTGAATAAAGCATATGGTCATCTTGAAACCATATCCTCAAAAGAATTGCTTGGTAGACTCAGACATGCTAAAAAGAAATAGTTAAAAAATCACCAAAGATCTCCCTTTTGTCGACTCTTTTTAGACCCTTTTTACCAAGGTCTCTCTGATTGAAGCCCTTTTTGAGATTCTCAAATGATGTATGGCTCTCTCCCCAGTTTCCTCGTCTGTAGAGTTTGTGTATGATGCGCGCCATAATTTCCTCGTCAGAGAAGTCCATTTATAGTACCTTTGAACGGTATAGAATAAATACTTTCAATTTCAATATTATACCATTACATGACAAATTCGTTATTTATCCAGTATTTGGGAGATTCTGCACAACTTAGGATAATTGATTTTTTTCTAGATAGTACAAGTGACTATTCAAAGAAAGAGATAGTTGAAAATGTCGGAATCTCTAAAACTACATTCTATAAGGTTTGGCCAATGTTGGAAAAATTTGAAATATTTACTCCTACAAGAAAATTTGGAAACGTCCAACTCTATTCTTTGAACAAAAAAAGTATTATCGTCAAACAATTCTTGTCACTTGATTCTGCACTAAGTAGACAGGCAATGGCAAAAATAACAAGTTCCAAAGGCAAAAAAATAGAGCTAGAGTTAGACAATCCAGTGTAAGATCTAGACTATTACTTGTCTCCAACAAAAGGCCTAAACCTGTAATCACTATCGTCTTTTTTTACATATGGTGCAGGCTCGATGCTTTCTATTGCACCAGTAGGAATAATCACACGAAAACAACCATCTTCATTGTCTCCAGTTCTCACCCAGTTGTTGGTGGCATCAAGTCTTCGACAGTTCTGCAATTCAAAGGATGTATCATCGTAATCATACAAAAACCCCTAATTCATTTCTAAATTTATCCACACAACACCTGTTGATAGTTGCATTGGTAATACCCATAAACAACATCTCCAAGAAAGAAAATTCTTCTTCTATTGCAGTGGCAAGGTTGAATCCCTCATTGGCTTTATTGCCACATCCACCACATTGTATTGCTACTCCTGTCTCTGCATCCGTAGTCAACACGCCATAAATCATGGTACCAATACCCTATCAGATCTGCTTAACCTTTTCTGCATTCCAAAATGAATTCTACACAGACTACAAAATGACGTATTCTCAGGGGTATAACAAGCCTGGACCCTCGTGTTCTCTCTTGTATTTTTCACGTATCTTGTACATCCTCTCTTCGTCTTGGGCATTCCAACAAGGGAATCCATCTATGTCCACAACCACTGGCTCATCATCATTGCAAGAAAGAGAGAATGTAATTTTTTCTGCAAATTCAACGTCAAGCTTGAACAGCGAAAACCCAAGTGGCATGTCCTCATCTGGAAAGTTATTCAAAAATATGGTGACTGCTACCATGGCCTCTTCACCTTCGTAGTTTCTGATCCTTGTGACACACTTCACAGCTTCCCTGATTGTTGAATATGTGCGTTCTATTTCCGAGTTGATAAACTGCCCGTATTTTTCCACAAACTCCGTATCTGATCGAAGTATTGCAATCTTCATAGTCTTGCTCCAGCCTTTGTATCAAATTGGCATATGCCGTCAATCAAAATTTTCATTTGTCCACTCCCACAAATTCTTTCCACTCTTCTTCTTTCATTTTTGCCAACATCTTGGATGAAACACTCTTTGGATCGTGAAACATTCTAGGCATTGCAATTTCAGCCATTTCTTCTTGATGCGCCTTCTTTTTTGCTACTACATTTTTCCAAGCATCTGGAAAACATATCTCGCCTACAGTTTCTGGAAGTTCAGTAAGCTTGAACTGGGTATCTCGCCCATATCTTCCATGGGATGCAGTGTTGTATTTCACAATTCCAGTGTTCTCAAGATCAATTAGCAGCTCAGAAACTCTCCGGTAGCTAAGTGGCTTGATACTAGATGGTATGAATTTTGTATATTGTGAAAATATCACCGATGTAGAATGCCAATCTTTTTCCAAAAGGTATGCCAGCCTTGCAATGCCAAAACAGATCACTCGCTGGTGGTACGATGCAGTGGCAAGTGCTGTTACTACACGGTCCTCCTGCAGCTTGTCCATGGCGGCATCCACGTGTTTTTGAAGTATCTTTTCTCCTCCTTCGGATGCAACAATCTCTGTTGATACCCTAAGAAGGTCAATGGCACGCCTTGCATCTCCATGACCAAGAGAGCTCTGCTCAGCGCAGTACTCCAACGTGGACTCATCAATGCTTCCTTCTACAAGAGAATCTGATATCCTTTGACTCAAGATCTTTATGATGTCATCTTTCGCGTATGGCTCAAAAAATATCTCGGACGAACCAATTCTTGAGCGAACCTTGTCGTCAATGTCGTAATCCGCAAGTACGTTATTTGATATGGTGATGATACATGTGAGAAAATTTTTCTTTTTTAGATTTTCTTCAAGCAAGACCAGTTTATAGATAAAATCAGAGGGTTTTGTTCTCTTGTCCAGGAACATTATGTCGAACTCGTCTAACACTAGTACAAAGAGTTTTTTCTTTTCTACGGTTTTTTCAATTGCTTGTTCAATTCTCTCAAGTGCTGCATTAACTCCTTCAGCACTTTTTATGCCATCAACTCCAAGCTCTCCCAAAATCAAATTTACCGATCCAAAGATGGTTTTCACGCTTCGCAAATTCACAAAACAATATGCAATTTCATCCTTGAAATTTTCACAAATGAATCTAACAAGTGTTGACTTGCCAGAACCACTCCTCCCATAAATGGAAAGAAACGGAACAATGTAATCTTTCTTGTATGCGATAAGATATCTAACCAATTCTTCTGCTTGTTTCTCGCGTCCAACAATCTCTTGTACGCCTGCTGATGGGTCCAAAAGCGATCTGTTCTTGAAGATTTTCTCCTGTTCCTGTATTGCAATTGATACTTTTTGCAAAAAGTCTCTGTCCATGTATTTTCCATTGGAAACACGTATCTAACAAATTATCAGTCAATTCTTGGCCACACTTGGCCTATCACTCTTGCAGCTAACAGATAATCTAGTCACCAATCAAACTGGTACGCATCATATGCATGCAGGTTACCCTTGGACCATTTCACACTAGACTTGCTTCCAGAATGGCTCACAACAGGTGCAGGTGTTGCATGAATATTGTTCCCAGTTCACAAAAAAGTTCCAAAATAAAGAAAATCTCAGGATGATTCACACAATGCCAGTAAATTCTATGCTAGTCTACAAGTGTCCTGATTTTATTCAAAAGACCTGAATCGGTAAACATTTCATAGTCAGGATAGCAGTTCAGCATTGTTCCATTTTCGATCTCATAGAACTTCCAATTGTTGCAGTTTACATCAAACTCGAACCGGCTATTATCAAACTTCCAATTAAAGCCATTTTTAATCTCCTGATACGGATATCCATGACCTCTGACTAGTGTAATGGTACCCTTGTCATAATCTACATCTATTTTGGCATACAGTGCATTAGGATAAAGAAAGATGACGTCTGGATGACTAGTTATTGCATCAAACTCTTTCTGTGTGACATATTCATTGTGTAGCAATATCACCTTTTCATATTTTTTGAGTATGCTGGGATCTCTATCAATATCAATGTCGGAAATAAATGAATAATTTAACATGGATAATACAATTGTAGAGCCCTCACTTGCAGAATAGTATGGCTCAACCTGGTCTGGGATGGAAACAGTGAGGCAACTCTTATCGCATTTATTGTGATAATAATCATAGAATCCTCGGGCTCCATATGCTGCTTGGGTAAAAATTGGATATACCACCACAACATTTTGAGATTTTGTAGCAAATCCAACCTTGTGGTAAAAATCAGTCAGCTCTGGTTTAAAATCCACATCTATTGTTTTTGGAGTTTTATCTGTCTCAAAATGAAACCCAAGTTTGAAAAGAGCTTTGTCTACTGGTATGTTTATGCTCTGGTTCTTTTCGGCATTGTTGACATTAATGTGTAGGGTCTTCGCTTCTTGTGGCTTGAGGTCTTGTGTATTTTTATCTGCTCCAAGGTCTGTATAGGTATGAATTAATAAAAAAGCAAGAAGGCTCGTAGATAAAACCAACACTATTGCAATCTGTACTTTCTTTAATTGATACACATGCCATCATCACAGATGCGCTCATCTGGTTAGAATTTGGTATTAATGGCATACCTACATAGTTTCCATGTGGGAATATACTATATCATTCCACTATGATATTTCATAGATTATGGGTTTTTGAAAGAAATCTGAAAATAATGAGTCAAACTGCCATATTTTTATATTCCAGTATACCATAGTATAATGCATTATACCATGAACAACTCCACCACGATAAAAATATCAAAAAAGACAAAATCTAACCTTGAAAAACAAAAGAACCATCCTGGCGAGACATACGAAGTTGTACTTGCAAGACTACTCAGATATGCAACCCAGGATGATCATCTAAGTCAAGAAACAATAAAAGACATAGAACAAGCCGTCGCCGACATTAAGGCAGGTCGAGTCTATACCACAGAACAGCTAAACAAAGAACTAGACCTGTAATACCATGTGGCATGTACTCTGGTCAGAAAAGTCTGTAAGACAATTAAAAAAGCTAGACAAAAAAACTGCGCAAATTATACGTGATAGGATACTAGAACTAGAAGATGATCCATACAAGGCAGCATCAAGACTTGCAAGCTCAAAATTTTATAAAATCCGTGTAGGCAGTTACAGGGTAATCTTGGACATTCAACAAGGAAGACTGATAATCTTTGTCATCGAGACTGACCACAGAAAACACGTTTATGACTAAATCCTGTTTGGTTATAATCAAAACCTGTTCCTTTTGCGCCCGATTGTGATACCAATCAAACTGGTATCTCTAGTTACCTGACAATACTAACTGGTTTTTTGTTTATCCATCGCAGTGATAGATACCAAAATGCCATGATGGAGACAAGAAAGATCAAGTATCCGGAATACATGTGATATGTCTCCAGGGTGTCATACCCGTAATGGTATCCTACAATTCCAAGCAGCGGCACCCTCATCATGGATACAAGATAAGTGCCAATTCCGCCACCTACAAAACATACCACAAGCTTTTGCACAGATGCTTTACGTCCCTGATCAAATAACATCAGGACAAATGCAGCAAGAAAGAGTATGGTGGTATCTGCACCACTGCACGCATTTAGCACATCAAATGACTGGACCTTTGAGTCTCCAAGAAATGTTATCTGATTGCCAGTGTTTGACACGTGATATCCAGCGGCATTAAGAACATACACTGAAAATTTTACTGTGATACCAGCAAGAAAACTACCATACGACGAATTTACTATATCATCATGCAGACCAGTATCCCATGCCATCCATGTCATAAAGACTGCAAGTGACATGAAAAACATCATGCCTCTAAATCTGTTGTAAAAACTTGTGCCAGAAAAGCTCAGGTAAAATCCAAAAATAAAGAGACCTATTCCAATCGGTGGAAGAAAGAGCATCTTGCCGCCCCCTGACTGGTACAAAAAATACATCACAAAGGCAGACAACATGAGTGATATGCCTGATATTGTCTTTGTAGAAAGATGTGATTTTACAGAGCAGGCCAATGTCTGCTAGTTCCATCCAGTTCTAATAATATCTTGTCGGGGCAAAGATTAGAGACTGGAGATTCTCATTGCCCTGTATCTGATTGCGGCATAGGCTGCACCAGAAACTGCAAACATCAGTACTATCCCCCCAATAGGAAATTCTGGGATAGATGGAGACGGCCCTAAAACAAATTCAAGTATTCTGTTGTTATTCTCATCACCAATCCAGAGGTTGCCTGATGAGTCAAAGGTTGGTCCATTAAAGACTGTAAGATGTAGATTCAATTTATTTTGGGATAGGCCAGAGATTCCAGTAGTAAAGTCTGATTGTCCAAGTACAGCCGATGCTGCCTTGCCTGTAGTTAATGGAGTTGTATATTCTAGTGTTCTGTTGTTGCCTGAATCTGCAATCCAGAGGTTACTTGATGAATCAAATGCAATACCTTGTGGGCCCGCCACACCTGTTACAGATGGAGTACTACCACCACCTTGATTTGGAGAGCGATGCGTAAAGTCTGATTGTCCAAGTACAACAGATGCTGCCTTGCCTGTAGTTAATGGAGTTGTATATTCTAGTATTCTGCTGTTAGAACTATCACCCAACCAAAGGTTACCTGATGAGTCAAATGCAATACCCTGTGGAAAAGCCTCAGTAATTGCAGATGGGACAGTACCACCTTGATTTGAATTACCATAGGTAAAATTCAACTGTCCAAGTACAACAGATGCTGCCTTGCCAGTAGTTAGTGGAGTTGTATATTCTAGTATTCTGTTGTTACCTGAATCTGCAACCCAAAGGTTACCTGACGAGTCAAATGCAATACCCTGTGGAAAATCCTCAGTAATTGCAGTTGGGACAGTGCCACCTTGATTTAAAGTGCCATAAGTAAAATTCAACTGTCCAAGTACAACAGATGCTGCCTTGCCTGTAGTTAATGGAGTTGTATATTCTAGTATTCTGTTGTTGTTTGCATCTGCAACCCAGAGGTTACCTGATGAGTCAAATGCAATGGCATGTGGAAAAGCCTCAGTAATTGCAGATGGGACAGTGACACCTTGATTTGACTTGCCATAAGTAAAATTCAACTGTCCAAGTACAACAGATGCTGCCTTGCCCGTAGTTAATGGAGTTGTATATTCTAGTATTCTGCTGTTAGATGAATCTACAACCCAGAGGTTGCCTGATGAGTCAAACGCTGTACCTTGTGGGAAACGCAGACTGGTTGCAGATGGAGTAGTACCACCACCTTGATTTTGAGAACCATGCGTAAAGTCTGATTGTCCAAGTACAACAGATGCATCTTGACCGTTAGAAACGGCATAGGCGGTTGAATTTATCGAAAAAAGAAATGGGACAAGGCCCACAATAAGCAAGACAATTGAGAGTATCTGTAACTTGGGAGAATGGATTATTCCCAGTTTTGATCCTTTTTGATTGAATTCATGATTGAGATTTATCACGAGAAACAAACTACAACAAATTCAGATATATAAAAAGAATACTAGAATTAACACCTAATAAAATAGAAAATTAAGAGTAGTTTGTAACGTACTTGGCTTCTATTGTTCCCATGACCTCAAAAGAATGCCCTAAAGCCATGTGCAATCCTTCTCTGGATTCAGACTTGCCTGAATCTTACAGGACTTGCCTGTCAACATATGAAAAAAATCTACAGGCATCTGTTTTTTCATTTAAGGCTTACGTGGGATTCCATACTGAACCTTAATACCAAAATGTACCAATATACCGCAAATGCAAAAGCTAGTGGCTCTATTACTGATTGCAGTACTTGCAGGATCTGTAACAATTCCTAATGTATTCTCAGATGAAGAACAAAATAACAACCAAAACGGCAACAACCAAAACCAAGCTAATTCACAAGAAAATGAAAATGACGATCATGGCAATCAAAACAAGACTACAAATGATGATAACGGTAATGACAAGGACAAACCCAAAATACACTTTGGATTCTCGAACGCAACAAGCTTTAGTGTTTTACTGCCAAACGGAACCAAGCTAACATTTGGTTTCTCAAATGGAACAAACCCAGGCCAGCAGATCTCCGCATTCATTCACAAGATACGTGATGCATTCAAGCAACAAGAAGATCTAGCAAAGA
>Ga0207663_10001424_pt1 | contig 11100 bp, 14 predicted proteins | sample LARL53metaG_FD_184346 | JGI IMG/M metagenome (GOLD analysis project Ga0207663, IMG submission 184346) | Corn, switchgrass and miscanthus rhizosphere microbial communities from Kellogg Biological Station, Michigan, USA - LAR L5-3 metaG... | ecosystem: Host-associated > Plants > Roots >...
GGCCATTCCAATCACAGGCATCATGTATTCCTTGCTTATGATACCCCTATTTGCGTACTCTTCCAGCATGTCTACCTGTTTTTTAACTAATCCGTTACAAGAATCAAATATATCATCTTGTATGACTGTCATCGCTTGAAGATATTCGTACTGTTTTTTACTTATTTTGCTGTACATGATAGAGCAGGTTTTGGAAAATATTTGCAGGGACTCATCGCTATCGTCAGCACTCTCATTAGGTTTATCTGATTGCAAACTCATCATCTCTTGTTATCCTCCTCATTTTAATATGACTATTCCTATTGCTGTTCATGTTGACATGGAGGGCGATGATGGTACGTATGATGTTAAGTTAGAAGAAATCAAGTCGAACTTGTTAACTTCAAGGCTGGAGTTAACAAGTGCATTCATGGTCTAGAAACACAAACCGAAAGCGTAGACTTGCTTGAACAATGTTGGAGTCTGAGAATCATTTTCTCCATTGAGTATTAGGAGACCTGTAGATTTAGAGATATTGCCAATAATACTTAAGGTTGGTGTTGAATTTAATTCCGATCTCTACCCTATTGGGATGTGGAACAAATTTGATTCAATTTTAGGTACCACTTTAATGATCTCACTTTAATCAGAATCCTTGTTTGTTATTGTGTAACTATCATTATCATTAATGGTTCTAAATCTGTTGTGACAAGTAATACTTAGTTGTATGTAGAGTCAAGAATATTCTTGCTCATGAAATTGAAGAATTCTCCGTCTGTCATACTCTTTCTCTTTTCTGTAAGTAATGCAGCATCGCTACCTATGATGTATCTTAAATTACGTTCCTCCTTGTACGACGTAGCTGCTCTGAGTATTACTTTAGCTACTTCTTCTGCTCCGGTACCGTTCTCAAACATTCTTTTCACACGGTCTATTCTCTTTTGCAATAATTGGCTATAAGGAGAACTTGGATCTTCTGCCTTTCTTGCCCTCTTTACGTTCTCAAAAAAATTAGTTTTTATTATGCCTGGTTCTACGAGTATAACTCTTATGCCAAATTGCGCTACTTCATACTGCAGCGCCTCAGATAATCCTTCAATTGCGAACTTTGTGCTTGCATAGGACGGTGAAAAAGGGAATGCTATTCTACCTCCTATGGAGCTTATATTGACTATCGTGCCATTTCTCTGCTTTCGCATCAGAGGCAATACTGATTGTATAACTCTTATGACTCCAAAAAAGTTAGTTTCAAACTGTTCCTTTATTTCATCAATTGAAAAATCCTCTACTGCTCCCGTCGATCCATAACCTGCATTATTAACTACCACATCGATTCTTCCTTGCTTCTCTGCAATCATATTAATAGCGTCTTTAACAGATTTATCATTTGATACGTCAAGCTGCAAAACTTCAAGTGGTAAATTATCTCTTTTAGCGACGTCAACTATCTTATAGGACTTGCCAACATTTCTCATAGTTGCGTAAGTATAAAAGCCATTTTCTGCAAGCAACACAGATGTTTCAAATCCTATTCCACGCGAACTACCTGTTACAACTGCTATCTTTGTATGTTGCATGTTGCTATTTTTAAATGATGACATAATAACCTTACAACGGTATAAGCAGAACCAATCGTTGCCGGCAATATATAACCTAAAAGTTATTACTCTCGCCAAAATCGGCACTGAATACACCCAGAAACCCTTCTAAAAAGCTTAATCCCAATTTAGCAGCAAGATGTTGAATGAACTGACTGTGCTGTGAACGAGTAAATCCTTTTCGAACTTTTGCCACGCGATAGGAACTATATTCATCAACATCTCGTAGCTGATTTTAATGGTCTCTGCTCGTTTCTTTAGTATATCAAAGGGTTACTCTTGTCCTCAACCAATTATTAGATAAAAAAGAGTTATAGCAAAGATAAATGGATTCAAACCTTATGCGCAAATCTTCTAACCCATTCATTTGTATTTATACTAATAAGGATAAAAATGAATTTGCAATCGGTCTAAAGGAAGATGAGACTTTTAGAGCAGTAACAAAAGTAGGTGACTTTTATACAAGATTCGTCGATGCGTTTGAGAATACTCTAATAACAAATGATGAAAATGATATTGATTGGAAGGAAGAATTATTAAAGAAATGGATTGTCGCTGCAATAAAAAATGAATCCATATTTGTTGAGATAGACCTTAGCGCTTGGAATGAAGCAGGTGAAAGAAGACATAAAAATTACCGATCATGAAGATGGCTTACGACATGACGCGCCTTACACCGCTGAAAGTGGTTTACTCACGGATGCCGCCTGAATTTGGACAGTTCTCTACCAAGATCGACGAGTTGGATAAAATGCTGACACTGCCGCAGGAAACTGCCGTCCTCATCCGTCAACGCGCAGCGGGCATCAACGTCTGTTCTTTTTGCATCGATATAGGCCGGCACTGTAGGACGTACGTGGATATCACAGAGGATTCGCTATAAGGGGCAGCAGAAACGCCTGAATACTTATGAGCGAAAGAAGAGATCCATGGAATTCCTCACCGATATGGTCACTACGATTTCTGAAGGAACTAGTCCTGCTAAGGTCGATGAATTACGTGCGGCTGAGGCAGTACGAGCTGCTGAACTCACCAAAGCAGGCTTCTTCCTAATATAAATGCGCCTTGTATGGATTATACCATTTACTTTGTGCTATAGGCATTCTTAAGAGACATGCAATCACTAGTATAGTATAGAAGTCAAATGCCTAAATACCTGGTCGTATGCCCCTATTTCGTGGTCCATTTGGGCTAGTGTGACAAATCCTATCAAGCCTCAGTACAACTATGCAGCGAACTAGAACTACCATTTAATAGTGAATCCATTAGTTACCTTATCATCTCACAGGGTAGAACAGATGTGTAATCTCACCCTTGCTTATCATATGTTACGATTTGTTGATTAAACTATCTTATTATTTGTGGATTGAAACAGTATATTTGAAGAGGTTGTCAAGGTATTTGTGCTTGTTTGTTCTCGTTATTTTCATCGCTAGCAAGTTATAAGGGTAAAACAGAATTAGATTATAAACCTGAATTCCACATTGAAATGTAGGAAGAGGTTATGAATGGAACAGATTCGAGGAGATCTAGAGACAATAAGCAATAATGGTTTTTTGTGGACAGATATCCAAAAGCCTACTAACGAGAAGATGACTATGCTGGCTAAGAATTATAATTTTCATGAACTAAATGTAGAAGATTGTCTTTCCAAGGTCCAGATTCCTAAGGTAGATAGATATGAGGATCATCTGTTCATTATACTCCATTTTCCGACTACTTCAGAAAAAGAGAAGACATCGCCTAGATTCAGTCAATTATCGATCTTCGCCGGAAGGAACTATCTTGTTACAATACATCACGGAGATCTTAAACCCCTTGATGACATATTTCAACTTTGTAAACAAAGTGATAAGCAGCGCCAGGTCCTAATGGGCAAGTCACCTGGCTATTTACTTCACAGTATAATTGATGCACTAGTGGACGATCTTTTAAATATATTAAAGAAGATAATAAGCAACCTAGATGACCTAGAGGAATCAGTATTTAATGACCGAAAATCAGATGTCAAAACTATTTCGCTTCTAAGAAGAGAGATAACTAGTCTTAGGCGTATTGTTGTCCGACTTAGAAGAACCATGTCTGAAGTGACCAAAGACATACAAAAGTTCGCGGAAGAAGACCTTACACCATATTTTGCTGATGTCGAGGATCACATCGAAAAGATATTTGAGGAGTTAGAAGAATCAAAAGAGACTGTAGAAATCTACAAGGATACAGACTTTATGTTGAGCACCGAAAAGTCAAATAAAATTCTAGCAATTCTTACAATTATCTTTACTCTCTCTATTCCAACTAGTACAATTGCTACTTTCTATGGAATGAATATTAATCTGCCAGGTAGTATTGCTCATCCATGGACATTTCTAGGTGAATATACGACTATGATGTTGATACTGCTAGCGTCCATAATCTCGGGTTTGTACATGCTTTGGTATTTCAGTCAGCTTGGATGGATAGAGATACCATGGAGACGACAATAGAGGCACCTATCAAAGAGATAGGTTGAGAGCAATTTCTATTGCTCTGGATTTTTGAAGATATCAAAAAAAGAATCAAATCTGTTTCACGTGTTAGAGAACCCGCTTTACAAAGATCGAACGCTAGCGTCCTAGCCGCCGCTTTATCGCTTGCTCTCTTATAGCGCTCTCCTAAAGGGAGTCGCATGAATATAAAGACTGACCTAAAACTCGCCCTTGATGCACATGTTTAACTAAGGTCGTTGTTCCTTTTGGTGTGATGCGCCTATCAACCTCCTTTCGGCTATCAATAACAATATGATTATGGCGGCAGGAATCAAGAGGAGTGAGGGATATCAAGAAAAAGGGTTCGTCCGCTTTATAAATCAGTATAGGGGCTCCTAGTAATATTCCAATCTGATAAATCGCAATAAGGACAATAACAGGAGTAATTAATGCCCATATCATTGCTTTAAAGTACTTACTTGTTTGTCTATCTGTTGCCTTAAGAGTAAGTCTCAATCCATAGATAAGCAAAGATATACCCAAAAGAAAGATGCCTAAAACCGAGAATTGACTCTGTGTACTCGTTTTGCTAAATCCTTGGCCCAGACTCTTAAGAAGCTCAACTTCTTCAGATGTCAACTTTTTAATGTCTTTTATGTCAGATGATTGGTTTGAAGTAAGATTCTTTTGCAGTGCCATTTGATCTGTAAAATTACTTGTGGCACTTGTCACTGATGCTGCTATTGATCTATCAATGTTTGTCAAATAGCCCAATATACAGGTAATAAAAATTACAAGACTTAAGAAAAATGCAGATTGAACAAGTATGCTCACTGCCAACTGTTACAGTATATGTTCCGATTATTTGAGTATTGCCGGCCCTGGGTGTTCAGGAAGTACCTATCGTCTCATGTTGTCCAGCTGCGGATCGATGTTTGAGTTTGAGCCTCCAACAGCAGCATACAATCAAAAATGTGCTAGGCTAAGCGAGCATTACCTATATAGCTGCAGGTCTATTTCCACACATGTGCTTCTTCTTATCTGGGTTATTACGAAAGAAAACTTTGAATTGCGCAGCATAAAAAGATAAAGATAACGATCACGCAATATCGTCCGAGATCTCTGAAGATGGGAAATACTGATCAAGCAATTTCAGAATTAAATGTGCTCAGACAGCTAAGATTGCTGCATCAGCAGGGAATGATGATAATGAAACTTCCTATGGCTGGTGAGCTGAATTCTACATTCAATTCATTAGAATCTCATTTGTTGACTGCCGATGAGAATATAAATGGTTACGACATCCGAGGAGCAATTTCAGAAATGAACCTTGCTAATGATCAGCTATATGCACATCAACTAGCGATGCTTGATGTTGCATATCCATTTTTTAATAATACAAGAACACACTTGAAGCAGTCTATTGATAATTTAAACTGAGGCAATACCCAAGTAGCAATTTCAGAATTAAAAATTGTGGATAAGTTACTGAGAGGGCACGAGCAAGGCATGTTGATGATGGCAGGTCGTCCAATGTAATAAAGCATTAACTCATGTTCAGGCAAGTTATATTGATCAGATTTCCTCGTGAATTTGTTAAAGCACTTTAAAGTTTTGCCAAACCCCCTTGGGCCCAAAGCGATATGGGTCGTTAGTAGGTTTTATAGATATATGGTGAACATAGAATAGATGATAATAGAGCAAGAATCGACATTAGTATCAAATGTATACTCGGTATTCTTTTTGTGTAATGATCTATAAAAAATAAAGACATTAAATTTATTTTCCATTTAATCGTCTTGAGTATCTATGTATTATGAGATAACCAATACCATACACATAAGTTTTAATATACAGGTATAATTTAGTTCATACAAATGTTTCTATTGGATATTCTAACGCATGGTAAACAACAAAATGAAAATATTTGCGATCAATGTGGTGAGGAATTTGGAAGTTATAAGGATATGATCGCACATGCAAGACATGTTCACCACCATCCGATTATGAAGTGCCACGAATGTGGTAAAGAGTTCATTCACGAAAAAGATAGACTTCATCATGTCAGAGAAGAACATCTAAAAAAGTAGATCATCGAACTCATAAATGGGAGCATACGAAAAGAGTTAAGGATCCCCAATCTGACGTTGATCAACACATGCATAACTTTGGCGATAATTTCTAAATCTAACTTTAATTTGACATCGGATCCCTATAACTTGACACTCTATAACCCTAACATCATTATTTATCTGACTAAAAGTACATGGCAATGAGCATGTTGTATTACAGCCTTTGCGACATTTCCCATCAAGAACCTATTTAGTCCAGTTCTTCCCTTAGTTCCAATGACTATTAGGTCTATATTCTCATTAGCAGAATAATTTAAAATCGATTCGCTAACTGATTTAACATCAACTAAAACATCTGTCTTCAATGCTTGCAGACCTTCATTCTCTGCTATTTGTCTTATTTTATAGAGCCAAGATTCAATTTTTCATTTTCATCCCCTAACACATACATGTCAATTGGGTAGATCAGTCAAGACATTTGATCAGGGCCATTTCTATTCCATTGGGTCAGTGAATTCAATTCCTTGTGTATCGATACTTCTCTACTGGCTATCGCAAGTGCCTTCTAGGCCACACGTCCTACAATAACTCGTCATTCGAATGTTTTACAGTGAAGAGCGCCTAGTCTTGTTTGACACCAGGTATAGGGATGCGAGAAGTAGTTAGAGACGTACAAAAACGAGACGACCGCGAAGATTATGAGTAAGCCCGCGATTACGAGCATGATTATGTATGACGACATTGGGCTAGAGTTAGATGTATCCGACGTAGTGCTTGCCATATACTTAATATATACGGCTTACCAACTTATCTCTCTATCGCTAATGAGAGTAAAGTCTACCGAAGAATCTAGCACCAGCCATAGGTCATTTTCGGTAAAAATCATCAAGATTTAGTGCGAATGGGACTTGAAGGAGAAGTCGTATTTGTATTCAGTGAACTTACATTTCCTCCTGGTGTAGTGGAGGCAATAGCAGCAACATGGGAATGCGAGATCCCAAGCCATGAATAAAGATCCGCCTAAACATACTCGGGTATGGGTCCACTTTCTGTTGTCCATTGGGATAAGTTATCAATCTATGGTCAGGATGCTTTACATCAGTTAGCCTTTGTTGCAGGAGAAACGCTTGTTGAATCATTTTGTCCATGGAGTATTAGAATGCAAGTAGATGGAGTTCTGTATTGATGTTTATGTGTCTATCATTATTGGGATTGTATCCTGATTTTAGAAGTTTAGTACCATTGGTAAGACTCTGAGTAAGAATTAAGCTGATATTAGCACCAACCATACTTTGGAAAATTTGATCTTGTGATGCTTCCTGCAATGAAAAAGATCCATTATGATTTTTGTCCAACACTTGATCCGTACTCCTTTGTTACGTCGTACCATTTCGACGCGTCAGATTGTGATTTTACATTGTAGCGTAATTTATTGATACGTTTTATGCACGAACCGATTGAACCTACGGCTAATCCTCTTGTTTGTCTTTGCTGCTCATGTAGATTTGTGTAGTGCATACGATAGTATACACTATTTATTTTTTTTATGTATTTAAATGTTTATATTAGTATACACCGCTGTGTTAACAATAATGGTTAATCAGACAAAGACGAAGATAATAAAAGTCGGTTCAAGACACACCATCTATTTAGAAAAGGCTTTTGTAGAAGACAGCCAATTTCCGTTCAAACCGAATCATCCGTTGTCAGCCAGAATTAATAAGAACAGGCTGATAATAGAAAGGAATTTAGCTCAATGACATAACACGACTATGTATGATTAAATATGGTAACCATAATCCACTGAGACACGCCAGCATTTTACGAACGGAAGCTCTCAATAAGCGGAATAGCAATTCTTTGTGGCACAGTCGTCATGGGTAATATACTTTCAGGATTTTTCCAAAGCCTCGGTGCAGACATGTACTATGTCACTATTCCGATAGCATCACATTCTCTCATTTCAGCCTTGCAAGCCATCATAATAGGAGGTGTAATCGCTGGCGTCGGATTGATTGCATATGATGTTTTATCAAACAGAAAAAAAAGACCGAATCTGAAAGAATTAGCCGAGGAAGTACGAAGGCAACAAGAACGAGACGAATTAGAGCAAATAGACAGTCAGAATAGCGAGCGAAATGAAGGCGATGATAAATATACGCCAACAAATCTGTAGCAAACCGTGAATGTTACCACCCATCAAAAACCCGCGATAATTAACCAGAATTTAATCCTTCAAAAGGTTTATAAATCACTAGTGATATGCGAATAAATTCAAAAAATACGCAGTTTTTTGTGACTCAACTTCTATGGATTCGTACCGCCGTTGCCATGATCTTATTTCTTAGGGAGCTGAACTAATGTAAAAATTATCCAAAGAACGATCCTTTATAACAAATACAAGGATCTTATTCTCCTTAACAAGAATATAGTTATGGCTGGAACTAGTGCTTTCGTGTCAGCCGCATTCATTACTCAGTTTTATTATACGCAGTACAACGAAAGCCATATCGCAAACTCTATCTTTGCATTATTAAGTGAATACAGTGTTTATATTCCGATTTTTGGCCTGCTATTCTACCGGGATAATAGATATAGATATATCTACCCATCAACAGGAAAAAAAGATTTCAAGACGATAAAAACGGACATAAAGAAGCTACTTACTGCCCTTTCTATTTCTGAAGTTGCTTATTCACTATCAAAAATATCCATCACTATCGATCGTATTGATTAACCTGTTCGTAATACGAGTGCTAAAGCTGTTCAGAACCGCAGACACCGTAGCTTGCATCCTTCACCCCAAATTAATTAGATATAGGGGCAGAGAGAAGTTCGGAGATAAAATATTAATTTGTAATTAATGCAACACTTAGTCGTGTCCTTTTGTCTACTTTAGGCGATAAAAAGTAGCTCACGCTAGAGCTCCAATTTGAACTCCAGGCTGCCAGATATCCACTAATTTTCCTTTGGTTTCATAATCGATGTCTAACCAGCTATCAACATGTAGTTTAACATGCGCCAACGAACCTGTTGGCAATATGTGAATGGTATAATCGCTCACTACATTCGACAGCAAGCAAAAGCAAATATCAAAAGATACATTGACGAAAGACTGCCAGAAGAATACGAGAAATGCCTAGTTGGATTGAGTGCAATAGTCAAGGAGGCATGGACTACATCGCAGCAGACACAGGACAGAAGGGAGAAGATACAGGCATTATCCTTAGCCAAGGAATGTTACGCAATGAAACTAGACCTTCTTACTATCGCAACTGTAGTAGATGATGCAATCAGGTTTGTAACTTCCTTCCAACTACAATAATACCGCAGTCAGAGGAGAAGATAAACCTAAAGTTGATGCTTACGTCATAGAGGATAGGAATAAGGATAAGAAAGGTTTTGACATTCAAAGACCTGAGGAAGAGACTAAGTATCGATCAGCAGACCCAACAACGAACTCAGTTTTTTGATAGATTAGATTAGTTCGCAAATCCGGGGATGCCAGTGCCGGCGATTTACTTTACTATAAGATGGTACGTTACATCCTGTATGTATGGAGATTGGTTGCCTTGCCCAGGCGGAATAGTTGGATCACTTTTTGAATCCCTGTAATAGTAACGCTTCTAGAGGTTGAAATTTTAAGCCAATATCATACACTTATAATCCTAATATTGATTCTTCTTAGTCTTTTTCTTTCTGCAGGCCTTTCAGCCCTTCTTGCATTTCGACTTTTATTATGGATAAAACACAAAGGAGATTATCTCATAATCGCATACACCGCTGCTGCTATCCTCATAAGCATCAATTCCTTTTTTATTGCCATGTTCATGTCGTTAGAAATACAGGGCAAACCTATGCTTATAGTGCCTTCCTTCTTCCATACTAATACCGAGATCATTAACTACGACTTACACCAGCTTCAATCGAATTTCTCATTCGCGTCATTTGTTTCTTTGTGGATCGCTTCGGCTCTTGTTCTGAGGCGTTACCGGAGGAAATGGGGGCCTATAAAATTCTACATGATTATTGGTATTCCTTCAATGTTATAAATTCGATCTTGACTAAACCCGTTGGCGGAGTCCTATTTGGTGTGGCATTTTGGATGGTCGGGAGGAGTATTAGCGATAAAAAAATCCGTGATTATGAGCCTTTCTGCGATTGGAATAATGTTACTTTCCATCTCAAACCAAGATGTCGGATTGTATCTTCTGCCCTACCCTCCATTCGGCCTCCCCACCATTACATTCGTAGGCATTTCATCTTATTTGTTATTCGTTGGAATATACTATACTTCGATTTCAGTTTCCATAAATACCGAATTAAGAAAGACAATCGAGAACTCTGTGGAGCAGCAATTCAAATTTGTCGCTAAGATAGGAAGATCTCAGTTGGAGAAAGAGATAGAAAGTAGGGTTAAGGGAATAACAAAGAGATCCGCTAAAATATTGGAAGAAAATAGCGGCGTCGAAGCACCAATAGAAAATGAGGATATAGAGAAATACATAAGGCTTGTAGTGAAAGAAAAAGAAAAGTTGTTGAAGGGATATGATCACGACAAGGATGGCGTATCCCGTGGATAGCAACTTCTCTCGAAAGATGTTGTTATGTTGTGTACACAATTGGCAACAACTACAAGTGACGAGATCCAGTAAAACGAAACACTGAAAAGTATCAACAACTAGAAATTTCTAAAGTTCGCCGAGATCGATTTGTCTTGTAATAAAGCAGATTCATCCCACGGTAATAGCCTATCATTTAAGAATTGCATGTTAAGGATTCCGGGGTCATATAATTCAAAGTGCGTTCAACAAAGTGATGGAATTGCTGACTGAAACAGCTTGTTCCTAATGAATAGTAAAGGATTCTTGAAAATTTAGGATTAGGACTCTCATTTGAAGATGCAAAAATTGACAATACAAAGTGGAAAACCTGCGCTTAGTAGGCAATATAATTAGGCCTGATGACAGCGTGGTCCTATTTTTT
>Ga0207663_10001426_pt1 | contig 11098 bp, 10 predicted proteins | sample LARL53metaG_FD_184346 | JGI IMG/M metagenome (GOLD analysis project Ga0207663, IMG submission 184346) | Corn, switchgrass and miscanthus rhizosphere microbial communities from Kellogg Biological Station, Michigan, USA - LAR L5-3 metaG... | ecosystem: Host-associated > Plants > Roots >...
TGGTCACGCAGGGACAACCGTGCGACAACGCTTTCTTCATTCAGAAAGGACTGTTGTTCTCGTATCGGACCGTCGAGAGCGGTGAGTGTCAGGTCGTGCAATTTGGCCAGGAACGCCACTGGTTTGGCGATCTTCACAGCTTCCTCACCGGCAAAGACGCGCTGTTTTCGCTCGAAGCGCTCGAGCCGTGCGAGCTGTGGGCGATCTCGAAAGGCGACATCGACCACGCGATGCGCGACAGCCGCGCGATGGAGACCTTCATGCGGTTGCTGTTCCAGACCGCGTACGCACACACGTTGGCCTATCTGTCAGAAATCTACTCGCAGGATGCCGAAGCCAAGTACGAGCGCTTGAGAAGCCAGCGGCCGCAGCTGCAACAATCACCCCGGCTCCGCCGAACTTCGCGTCGAGCGCAGCCGAGGCCAATTGCACCAGAGCGATGGTACCTGCAAATATCAATGTCGTGTTCAGACTAAAAATCCTCCCGACCTGCATTGAATCTGGTACGCCTTGTCGAATATTCCTGAACGTGAATAACGTCCCGTAGATGATCGCCGCAAGTCCCGCTCCAACGAGGGAGATCTTCAGCACCGAAAATGCCGGCCAGCTGGTAACTGCCAACACCACAGCTAACTGAATCACCGTGGCTACGGTGGAAAGCACAGCTCCGGCGACTGCAGGCCGCGAAACCACCGGATCTTTTCGTGCACGTGCCCCCATCGAGGCGATAGTGGCCACACTCGATGCAAAGCCAGAAGCCAACCCCGCCAAGGGAAGGCCGAAGCGAGGCCCGAGCAAACGCACAGCGATATGGCCCCCGGCGCTGATCGACATGATCAAAATCACGATCTTCCAGACCGTCCGAGGATTAATAGCGCTGAACGGACCCACATATCGATCAGGAACTAATGGAAGTATCACCAGTGCAGCAGCCGCGAAGATAAGAGCATCGGTCAGTTCCTCCTCGCTGAGCACATCACGTATGAAATGGTGAATTCGGGTTCGAGCCATAAGCGCGATCGCTACCGTCACCGCCAAGGCCGAAGCTGTCACCGGCTCTTTCAGGGCAAATCCTCCGAGCAATACGGTCAGCAAGAGAGCGGTTTCCGTGGTCAGACCAGGATCTTGCTCTTCGGTGCGCATGTATCCGAGTGCAGACAGGCCAGCGACTCCGAGAAAAGTTATCGCGAGTAGAGATACATTGCCCAATGCGAAGCTCACTCCACCTGACAGAGAAGCAATCATGAACGTCCGGATACCGGCAGGGGAGCGCGACGGCCCCTCCCCTTTTCGTCGCTCCCGTTCCGCACCGATGAGCAAGCCGATGCCGAGAGCCGCGGCAAACCGGAAGACAAGGTCATAGATGCCGGGCATGGATTGAATGTTCATCGCTAAACACTTTTAGCTACGAAGGCCGGCCATGCTAGAAACAATGCTCAAGGCTCTTCACTAGGTGGCATCTGCTGGCCGCCCTATCTCATACTTTGAGATTTTGTAGCCGATGTCGCTGCGCGAGACTCCTAGCATGCGAGCAGCTTCGGCCGTGAAGCCGAGTAGCTTTAGCCGTTCACAAAGATGTGTTTGTTTTGCAGTCATTGAAATATTCCGCTAATCGGGCTAGTGGCGGTTCAGGCGGCCGTTGGAGCGCGTGGCTACAGCCTAACAATCCTAGCCTTTGCTCAATCGGATGAATGTGATGGCAGTCACCATTCACACATCCCGGTATTGTTTTGGCGAGAGGTAGGTATTGCGGGGTATATCTGTATGTGATGTCGAAATGTACACACCCCCATTTCCACCGTTGCGAAATCCCCTGTATTCCTAGCACAGCATGCGTGGAAACCCTCTGACCGGCCCGTGTGGCTGACCGAGAAGTTTTATTCAGAAAAGATTCAACCGCTTCTCGCCTCTATGTCGGCATCCGCTATTGATCAGCAAAACTCAGTTTCGCGCTGGTACGCTGGCCGTATCCGCGAGGGCTACCGCCCGCATTTGAGGAAGTGGGCAATCCTCGCGAAACTGGCCGGAGAGTCGGCGGAAGATCAGCGAGTGCAATTGTGATTTTTTCCCCAATTACCGCAATAACAGAGATCATTAGGATAATCGCTGACTTGCGCTCTCGGAGCCCTGACCTCAAGTGTTTCCCCCATACTAAAGATGTACTGCGGCCTGGTCGACGGCGCTTTAGATGAAGAGCAGCAGAAGGGAAGTGACGCTAGTCCGGCTTGCCTTCCGAACCCTGATTCGGGGGCCCTGGTTTGGGCTGATTCCTTTGTTGGTCTTCCTGACTTCGACCGGCCCCGGGATCCTGTCCCTCGCGGTCTCCGTTACGCCCCGCGCCCTCGCCTGGATTTATTTCGCGAGGTTCCTCCGGAGCGCGATCCTGGTCCACCCTGGAAGAAAATCCGGGCCCGACCAGTCGGTGTGGAGAACCTTGGATCAATCCCTCGACCTCTACTAGTCCCTCAAAAACATCGACGTAGGTCTGGTGCTTCTTGGTGACTTCAACCAAGAAGCGAGTGCCCCGAACGGTGATGACGGCCGAGGGGGTACCCATGCGAAACGACGGGGTTTCGCCCATGCGCTTTTGCACTTTGACAATGATGTTGCCAAGAAAGAGTTCGAGTGAGAAACCCTTTCCCTCATTGGGCGACTTCAGCACAACGTTGCTGTGAGCCTTGATTAAGACCTGCGAACCATCCTGCAGTTCCAACAGGATGCTGCCTTTGGTGGTTTCAATTTTGCTGTCTGCGGCGAGCATTGCTCCCCGCTGAGCATTCACTGGAGTGCCGTCTGGAGAGGTCAACACCACTTCGCCCTTCACTTCGGTGACGAGCGCTGAGCCAATCGGGAGCACGGTCTGCTGCAGCGGGAGAGAGTTTTGGGCTGCCGTCATGACCAGAACGACGAGCACAATCACCGCGACTGGAAGAAACCTGGAGTTAGTCATCTCATCACCTCCGAGGGAGCATCCACATCCGTTTTTACGGGCAGATGGATCTCGAACACCGTGCTGGATAGTTCGCTCTTTACCTGCACGGAACCACCGTGTTTCTCAGCGATGCGCTTCACGAAAGCGAGACCGAGGCCCCAACCTGGCTTGGCAATCTGTACGTCCTGTGCCCGGTAGTAGGGGTCAAACAAATGGGGAATATCTCCGGAGGCGATGGCCTTGCCCTGATTGCGCACCGAGATCACGACATTCTCAGAAGAAGAAAAACAGCGAACTTCGATGTCCGTACCAGATTTGCCGTACTTGATTGCATTACTCACAAGGTTGAGCACGGCCCCACTGATCAGGGTGCCATCGCCTACCAGGACTACGGCTGCGTCGTTATCCACTACCAGTTGCATGTTCGCGGCGGCAGCCAGCGGGCGCAGGATGTCGAAAACCTGGCGCACGACGTCATGGAGTTCCAGAACGTCCGATTTGACCGGCTTGGCGCCGGCATCAAGGCGCAGCACGTCGAGGTAGCTGTTAATGAGAGCCAACAACCGCTTCGATTCCCACAGAATGGTTTCGGGCGCTCCCTCACAGTCCTGCGAACTGGGACAGCGAATCATCAGATCGGCAAAACCCTGGATCGAAGCCAACGGGGTTCGGAGTTCGTGAGTGATGAAGGCCAATGCTTCGGCCCGTGCCCGGTCGCGATCCACGCGAGTCTGCAGGCTAGTAAAGGTAAGGACTGTGCCTCCGCCCGGAGAGAGTCGAGTCGGCGGTAAGGGTACGATACGAACGGCGTACAGCCTGCCGTTCAGAAAAACCTCTCCCTCCTCACCAGGGTTGGTGGGGATCAGTGGCGCGTCGACTTCTGAAATCCATCGGGCACGAAGTTCCTCCAGGGTGAGTTCGGGCTTGATGAATGTGACAGCAGCTGCGAAGGCCAGGTTATTTAACAGGAGATTACCCTGCTCGTCGAAGATTACTACCAGATCCTGTGTCGATTCCAGAAGAGTCTTATGCAGTTCATAGAGTGATCCGAGTTCGGTCTCCAGGTTCTGCAGTAACGCAAGCTTCCACGAAAGCTCCCCCCTCCCGGGCGTGGCAGCGTCTTTTCCCGGTTTGGTCAGCCAGGAACGCAGTCCAAGAAGTTGCCGCGTTACGCTGCGCTCGACCAATGCGAAGTCTGCCGCGTACACGACTAACGGCCCTACAATCACCGCCAGGAGCATCGCTCCGGCGGGCAGGATTCGCGAAGCCCATAGGAACGTCAGAAACGCGATGGTGTATACGGCGGCGGCGAGCACAACGAGTAGGCTCACCGAAACCCAGCCACGCCATCTACCAAATATGATGACGACGACCATGCCAGTGAACGTCAAAAGCACCACTCCAGCGGCGGTCGGAAACTCGTGGATCCGTCGTCCAGTCAGAATTCCATCCAGTATCTGTGCGTGCAATTCGACCCCCGGAGCGGGTAATTCCGTGGCCAATGGAGTGTTCAGCCGGTCACTAATCTCCGTTCCTCCGAAGCCGACCAAAACTGGACGACCCACTAGTCTTGCGCTCAGATCCTCGCCCTGGAGCACCGTGGAAGCCGAAATGATTTCAAACTCGTCACGGCGGAACGGGATCCGGACAAGGACGGATTTTGCGGAACTGACTCTGGAGGAGTCGTTCACGCCAGGAATAGCGTACGAATCCAGGAAGGCAGAGGTTCGACGCTCATTGGTTCGGCGTGCTACCTCGACTGCGAAAGCCCATCGGGGGCCATCGATGGTCAATTCGAGTGGTGGGAACCTCCGGCAGATACTGTCCTCGTCGAGGACAGCATGGGCATGCCCCACAGCAATCGCGGCTTGGGAGAATGCTGGCAAAGGTTCTATCCAGTGGGGTCCGTCTCCAAAAGCTCCGATCTTTCCAACAATGACCGCCCGCCGACTCATTTTTAGAGCGCTCTGTAACGCTGCGTCAGCTTCGGGTGACTGGGGTTCCGATAGCAGGACATCCAGGCCAATCACGCCTGCTCCACTGTCTGCGATTTTGTTCATCAGCCGGCCCAGGAGCGCACGCGACCAAGGCCACCGACCGTATTGCCGCAAACTCTCGTCGTCGATCAAGACCAGTACCACCTCGGAGCGTTGCGCGGGCGGTGGCGCCAGACGAAAGAATGAATCGGTGAGTCGTAGTTCAGAGTCACGAACTACAGGAATGACCGAGAAGGCGACTACGATGCCCAGCACGAGCAGGGATAGTGCAACCCGCTCAGCCCACATCCTCAGGAGAGGATTGTGCCCATTTGTCATTCTCTGAACGACTGCAGGACTACATATTGGCTGATTCATGAATAGTGAAGGATCCTGCTGAGACTGTCTGCCCCGTGGTTTTAGGTTAGGCCTGGGCATGCCAGGTAGCTGTGATTGAGATCACACTGGTCCTGCGAGGCAAGTCGGGACCATCGCCAAAACGTGCGGTGTCGGGAGCAGTTTTCCGCTTCGCGGCAAACCGATTCGACCGTCAGGACACGTCGCAAGAGCGCCGCTGAGCCAGCCTAGGAAGTCGGCAAGAGAAGGCCGCCCCACAGAGGAGTGAAGCAGCCTTTCGCGCTTGTTTACGGTGTGTACTGCTCGGCGCTGTCTAATTCGTTGACGGCGTCGCTGCCTCCGGCGTTGAGTACGTGACCGGTGGTGAGCACAGTTGAAGTGTGACCGGCTCGCGCGCTACTCATGCTGCCAGTCGCAGTCCATTTTCCAGTAGTTGGATTATAGAGTTCGGCGCTGGCGAGTGGGGTTTGCGTGGTTAAGGTCTTCTTGTTTCCACCGGAGACGAGTACATTGCCATTGGCGAGCAGTACGGCGACGTGTTCCTCTCGCGTGGCCGTCATATTGCCGGTCGCCGTGAACGTCCCGGTGGAAGGGGTGTACAACTCGGAGTTGCTGATGCTGACGCCGTTGATGTTTTCTCCGCCCGTAAACAGAATCTTTCCGGTAGCCAGCATGATGGAGGCGTAGTCGGAACGCGCCTGAACCATCTTGAGACCCAAGGTCCAGGTTTTCGCGGTGGGGTCGTAGATTTCCGTGCTGTTGAGGGCGTCCATGGAAGCGGTCGCACCACCCGCCACCAGAACTTTGCCACTAGCCAACCGCGTGGCATTCATTGCGTGGCGGGCTCCACGCATCGCACCGGTCGCGGTCCAAGTGCCCGTCGCGGGGTTGTAGATCTCGGCTTTGGGAGTCACCGCAAGACAACCATTCGCGTCATAGGCTGTGCAACCGCCGACAACGAGTACCTGGCCGTTGGCGAGGAGTGCAATCCCGAACTCGGCACGTGCCTGGATCATCGAACCGGTTGCCGTAAAGGTTCCGGCTGTCGGGTTGTAGAGTTCCGCACTTCTGGTGGTGGCGCTTAAGCAATCGTTGACGCAGCCACCCATGACCAGCACCTTTCCGTTGGAAAGCAGTATGGAGCGAGCCAAGGTGCGCGCCACGTGCATGCTTCCGGTGGAAGCCCAAGTCCCGGTCGTGCGGTTGTAGAGTTCGGCAGAGGTCAGAGCGATGCCGTTGTTGGTTCCTCCGGCGGCCAGCACTTTGCCATTGGTGAGCAGAGTAGCGGTGTGACCGTCGCGAGCCGAGAGCATGGTGCCTGTTGGCGCCCAAGTGCCGCTGGCCGCAAATGCGAATGCGTTCATGACGACGACAAGCACCGCAGCGATAGTGATCGTTGTCATAGGAAAATGCGTGATGCGTAATTTCATGTTGGATCTCCTTCGTGTGAGTTGGTTCGAGCCTGGTGACTCGCCAAGCGGCACCGAATGTCCAATGGGGAGGGCTACCCGAGCACCTTGGCGATCCTGAATGCTTTGATCAGTGCAATCCCAAGGCCAGATTTCAGCGCGGGACGAGCGAATACTCCGAGGAGAACGGGAGAGCGCTGATGTAGGGATGTTTGTGCGATGTCAGCACGGCCCAACACTATCCGCTGTGACATGGGTCACACATCATTGTGACTGGAGTCACAATTCGCCGATACGTTTTTGAATTTCTCTCGGCCTCATTCCGTAACCTCGCTCCTGCCATGCTTTTAGGCTGCTTGCGATGTGGCCGGGGTCTCGTGTTCGGACTTCAATTTTGTAATTGGCATGTGCCTAGTTGTCCGACTACCCTCGGCATTCTGCATTGTGAGCCAGCAACGGGGGGGCACTCTGTCAAGAAATTTTGTGCTTGCGTCCAAAACTCTGCACAGATTGTCGGAGGGCGCGTGCTCGGTCGTTGGTTGGGCCAAAGATCTTTGGGCGGCAACGTTGCGCCGCGGTTCCCCGCTTCGAGTCATCGGGACCGGCGACGATTTGCCTATCGAGACCTTGCACGGACGCGCAAGTTGCTAGCCCCTGAGCACGTTGGTCTAACGCGGCACGAATCCTCCATCAAGGTGTCGTAGTTTCTCTGACGATGAAATGACAACTATTGTAATTCGGCGACTACACATTGATATTCCTCCTGTGAACGTTCGCCACCCTGCGAAGTCTTCCTATCCTTCCCATCGCTGCGTGCGGGCGGGGATGTGGCGCCAGGGCTGCGACTACGGCCAGTTGCAAAAGCTCGGTTCGCACGTGGGAGAGAGCCGGAAATCCCTATGGTGTGCAGTAAATCGCCGATGTAATGATTTGGCATCCCGCTCCCGGTTGGTGAGGGAGTTCGAATAAAGGGAATCTTGATCGTGGTGCGCGATCGAAGAGATGGCTGGGTCGGACTGAGTTCCTGACCCCAACGATTCAAAGCGAGCCCAGGTTGGAAAAGCGCAAACCTACTTCGCGAGCGAAATGGCGCTCTTCTTTCGAGTGCACGAAGTAGTGTGCCCAGATACTGCTTAACACGGGGCGACATTGTTAGAGAGGGGATTTAACGGAAACTAAGCATCACTGAGGACTGTCAACTCTTTTGCCATGATCGACTTCGCGACTATCCAACCCCAAGATTGCGGCCTAAGTTTCTGCGGCTGGCACGCATGATCGACCAGATTATCTCCCACTATCGCATCGTCGAAAAACTCGGCGGCAGCATGGGTGTTGTGAGCGGGAGTATACGTCCCGGGATAGCATCAGCTTTAGAGTTACTCTGTCCGCCCCTCCGCTCCATCCTAGGCCGACGCCAGTCTCGACATTCAGGAAGCCGCCGTTGCGGTCCACGACCGCCCAAGTTTCATGAAATTGCTGATCTTGAGGCACAAAGCTGCGTAACGGGCCAAAGCCGTCGTACTCCTCAACAGCAACCACCCATTTCTCACTCAGATTGTAGGCGGCGCGGCCAGCCGGATTAAACTGGAGACCTTTGAGACCGCCGGTATAGTCCGTGTCCAAGATTGGATTGTAGATGAGGTCCCAACGATGAAGATGCACACCAATAATCGGCCGAAGCTCCGACGTGATGCGCCTCGATTCCCAGTACAGAGCATTGACGCTGAACTCGAAATTCAAGCCGTAAAAGAACTTGTGGTCGTGGGCGTGAGGACGGACGAAGAGTTCGCGGATCTTGAAGCCGTTGATGGTGGCGCCGTGGTTAACTGAGTTGAGACTGTAGACCGGAAGATACAGGCCCTGCTCGAACCAGGGCTTTACGCCGTAAGCCCATTCGGCGGTACCGTTGACGGAGTCGTTGGCGATTACGGCGCCGGGGAATGCCGGGGTTTTCCGGCCGATGGGAGTGAAGTTCGTGTGGATCATTAGGTTGAAAATGCCCTGCTCTGCGATTTCGGCATCGTAGACCTGGATTTCGTCGGTTTGCGCAAACATCGCAGACGGCATTGGAAGCAGACCGATCACGATCAACAACAGCCGCGCAGATGTGTATTTCTGGAACAGTCGATGTTTGCTTAGCTTCATCGGCCGAGATGGACTGCGAGAGACATGACAGTATAGAGCTACCGGAAGAGAAGGCTTGGCGGTGGCTGCGTAGATGACGAATGGAGGGAGTTCTTACGCTCTCGCCGTGGGATTTCACACAACGTATTCATTAAACTTCCTGCCTCCCCAGCTATATCGTTGATTCCACAATGACTGCCTTTAAGCCCGCAACCGGACTGCTTCGACATTTGGACCACGGTGCTCTGGGCCTGTCACTAGTGACGGTTTCGTGTCTGTCATCACGCTGAACAGTGACCACACGCGCTGATCTTTACTAGGATATCTCAGGAAAATCGATTCCAGAGTGGAGGTTGTAGTCATGTCCCGCGACAAGTGTGCGTGCGGAAATTACCGAGAGTTCGACAGTGAGGTTGCAATCCATTTCCCCGGAATAGAGGGTCTGCAAAAGCCGATCGTATGGACCTTCCCGAAGTTGCGTGTCTGCTTGGAATGAGGTCATGCCGACTTTAGTGTTCCTGAGAGGGAATTGAGAGTTCTCGTGACAGGTGTTCCTATAGACGTAAGCTATAGTTCTAACGCCGCGTGAAGAGATTGCATAAACGTTTCGCCTAAGTGTCGAGACATCCCTTATCTTGAAGGCAGCATCTTTTCCACATAACAATCTCTTGCGGTTTCGATGTTCGCAGAAGGAAACTTCCAATGAGCGCGAAAACTGCGAAGCTCTTCTTCGGGGTTGTACTGATCTGTGTATTCACTGCGGATTCACTCCACGCGCAAGACGCGCAGGTCAAGCTCTCCGGCACCATCATGGACTCGTCCGGCCAGGTTCCACCGGATTCTTCGTTACCATTTTGTGGATGAGTCCGATTTTGAAGATTCGGTTCATGATGCCCCGAATCTTCGAGACTGTAATCCACCCGTAAACAACCTTGCTCGTGCCATGCTCCTACGGGGCTCGCGAGTGGCAGGATCTCCAGTTCGAACTTCATTCTGTAACTGGCACGTGCTGAAAAGTTGTCCGCGAACCCTCCTCATTCTGCATTGTGGCCCAGTAACGCAAGCCTATTCTGTCAAGAAATCTTCATGCTTGCGTCCAAAGCTCTGTACAGATTGTTGGGACGCGTTGCTCTGTCGTTGGGGAGCACAATCCTTGTGACGGCAACTTTGTCTGGGGGTTCCTCGCTTCGCTTATCGGGACCGGGCGAGAGTTGGCCGAGATTCTGCGTGGATACGCAGATTCCCAGCCCAATTTGTGCAACTGCTGCATCACCATCCTTGAGCGTTGATCTTCGCCGGTGTCTAAGAACGAGCGTAGGCGTCGAGAGTGATAAAAGGATGGAGTGGCGAAGCGGTTCCTGAACCGGTCGTAAATCGTTTCCGTTCGCGACGAGCGCACTTGCTGATGTGCGCCGCAGTGTATGTAAGCCGACCTTTCCGTTGTCTCTGCTATGTTTTCGGGCAGCGAGAACGCTAGTCCAGATCTAGGAGATTCATGTACTCGCGAAAAGACAGCGAAGGGAAATTTTGGTCAGGTTGATATACGGCGGATCCGCAGAGCGGCTCCTTGGTCGAAGTTTTGTGTCGGCGTGCTGAATACCTTCTGCACTAAACCATAGTTCCATGTCTTCAGTCTGTCCGCGTTCTTTCCCGACAAACCCCAGCGTGTCAGATCTGACTCTTCCTGAAAAATGACGTGCCCGCGATTCCAAGAGAACTGCTGGCAGGACTGCCCGAGACCGCCAACCACTAATGCGCCCAGGAAACTGAAGCTGGTTAGCTTCGGAAAACCCATGAGGTCACGCAACCCGCCAGAGCCAAGCAAGAAGCTGGCTACGTGGAGGCGAGCATGTGAGGCTGACTCCGATCGATAGGTGCGCGGAGCAGTATCACTGCTGTTCCAACCACGATCACAAAGAGGGTGATCCGAAGTTTTCGTTCTGAGTAATGGTTCCTTTATTCTGTCGAGCGGACTCCGTACTTGGTGAGCTTGTAGGCGAGTGCGCTGCGCGACAGACCCATACGACGGGCGGCCTCGGCTTGCGCGCCGCGAGTGGCGGTCAGGGTACGCACAATCAATTCCTTCTCCGCGCTCTCGAGGACTCCGGTCAGGTCGAAAGAGTCGGTAAAAGGAATGGAGAGCGCGTGGGCGCTATTGCCATTGGCGGGAAGCGCTTCTTTCTGCGCCAAGGGCAGATCGTCGGCACCGATCTCCTGATTGCTGGTGAGAATGTAGGCACGCTCGATCAGATTTTTCAGCTCGCGCAAATTCCCCGGGACATAGTATTGCTGCAGTTTCT
>Ga0207663_10001428_pt1 | contig 11093 bp, 6 predicted proteins | sample LARL53metaG_FD_184346 | JGI IMG/M metagenome (GOLD analysis project Ga0207663, IMG submission 184346) | Corn, switchgrass and miscanthus rhizosphere microbial communities from Kellogg Biological Station, Michigan, USA - LAR L5-3 metaG... | ecosystem: Host-associated > Plants > Roots >...
CTACGTGGTCACCAGGAACATCAACTTCACCAACGTCTGCTACACCGGGTGCCGGTTCTGCGCGTTCGCGCAGCGGCGCACCGACGCCGACGCCTACACGCTCTCGCTGTCCCAGGTGGGGGACCGCGCCGAGGAGGCCTGGCAGGCCGGCGCCACCGAGGTGTGCATGCAGGGCGGCATCCATCCCGACCTGCCCGGGACCGCGTACTTCGACCTGGCTGCCGAGGTCAAGCGGCGCTGCCCGGAGATCCACGTGCACGCGTTCTCGCCGATGGAGGTGAGCAACGGCGCCGCTCGCACCGGCTTGCCGGTGCGGGAGTGGCTCGTCAGGGCCCGCGAGGCCGGGGTGGACTCGCTGCCGGGGACCGCGGCCGAGATACTCGACGACGACGTGCGCTGGGTGCTCACCAAGGGTAAGCTGCCCGCCGCGGCCTGGATCGAGGTGATCACCACCGCGCACGAACTGGGCATCCGGACGACCGCCACGATGATGTACGGGCACGTGGACACGCCCGCGCACTGGGTCGGCCACCTGCGGGTGATCCGCGGCATCCAGGAGCGCACCGGTGGGTTCACCGAGTTCGTGCTGCTCCCGTTCGTGCACGCGAACGCGCCGATCTACCTGGCCGGCCTGGCCCGCCCTGGCCCCACCCGGCGGGAGAACCGCGCGGTGCACGCGGTGTCCCGGCTGATGCTGCACGGCGCGATCTCCTCGATCCAGTGCTCCTGGGTCAAGCTCGGCGACGACGGCTGCCGCGCGGTCCTCGCCGGTGGTGTCAACGACATCGGCGGGACCCTGATGGAGGAAACGATCAGCCGGATGGCCGGGTCGCAGAACGGCTCGTACAAGACGATCAGTCAGATGTCCGCCATGGCTGGCCCGCTCGGCAGGCCCATCAGCCAGCGCACCACCCTGTATGAAAAGCCTTCCGCAGAACGACAGGCCGCGGCTGCCCTGAGCGACGGAGTGTGCACCTCCGTCCGGGGCCGGACCACCCTCAAGCTCGCCTGATCACCTATCTATAGTCTGACTAGACTAGACCAGAAACGTTATACTAGGCGCTATGCCCGAAAGCGTGAACGTCTACGAGGCCAAGACGCACCTGTCACAACTGCTGGACCGCGCGGCCGCCGGCGAGGAGATCGTCATAGCCAGGGCGGGCCGCCCGATCGCGCGCCTGATGCCCCTGGCAGGCTCGCCGGCACGTCCGCGCTCACCGGGCGGGTGGCGCGGCAAGGTCCGTATCAGCGATGATTTCGACGAACTGCCGGCCGAGATCGACGCGGCGTTCCGGGGGGAGCGCCCGTGAGGCTGCTGCTGGATACCCATGCCTTGCTGTGGTGGCTAGCCGACGAAGGCCTGAACGCCCCAGCGCGGGAGGCGATAGCGGATCCGGCCAATCTCGTCGCCGTCTCGGCCGCCAGCGCCTGGGAGATCTCCATCAAAAAGGCCCTGGGGAAACTTGCCGCACCCGATGACCTTGAACAGCAGGTACAGGAAGGCGGGTTCGAAGCCTTGCCGATCAGCCTCGCCCACGGAGTCGCGGCCGGACGGCTTCCTCGCCATCATGAGGATCCCTTCGACCGCATGCTGATAGCTCAGGCTCTTGCTGAAGGACTGACGATCGTGACCCGCGACAAGCGCTTCGACGCCTATGGCGTGGCACTGTTGACCGCTTAACGGGCAGACGCCTGGTCCGCAGGCCATCGCGCCCGCGGTGACCGATGGGGCCACGGGGGTGAGGCTCGCCAGGGCTAGCGGGTGATCATGAAGGCGGATGGGTCCCGGGGCGGCCGGTCCGGAGCCGGGGCGGCCGGATGCCCGACGCCGACGGCGCCCATCGGCTCCCATTCCGGCGGCAGCCCGAGGGCCTTGGTGACGACCGGGCGGCAGAACATGGTGCTGGACACCCAGCACGAGCCGAGCCCCTCGACGGCCAGGGCGACCAGCAGGTTCTGCACCGCCGCGCCCATGGCCACCAGGAACATCTCGCGCTCTGCGGCGTTGCGCCGGTCATCGGGATACCGGTGCGCCGCCTCGGCGTGCAGGCACGGGACGATCAGCAGCGGCGCCCGCCGCAGCGGTTCGCCGCGCCGCACCCGGCGGGCGATCTGGTCCTCGGTGAACCCGTCACCGCGCAGGTCGGTTATCCAGGCCGCGAGCATGTCATCGAGCAGGGCGGTCCGGGCCGCCGCGGACTCCAGCACGACGAAACGCCACGGCGTGGAGTGATGCGGCGCGGGCGCGGTGACCGCGGCGACGACCGCGCGCGTGACCGCGGCCGGGTCCACCGGGTCGCCGGTGAAGTCACGCACGGTGCGGCGGGCCGCGAGCACATCGGCGGAGCCGTACCGGAACATGTCTTCGGCCGCCGGCCGGATCAGCGCCTGGGCGCCGGGCCCGTCCGTCTCGGTGACCAGGTCCGCAAGGCCCCGGACCACGGCGACGGGGATCCCGGCGGCCTTCCCCTTGACGAGGTCTCCCGCGCCGGCGAGCTCGTCGGCCACCGCGGCGACCGAGACCTCCAGGGCCATGCCGAACGTGTCCGCCGTGCCGCGGTAGTCCCGCAGCGGGGCCACGCCCGCCACGCCGATCGCCGCGTCCGTCTGCCCGGCGCGCCACGGGCGGCCCAGCGTATCCGTGACCACGACCCCGAGGCGGACACCGAGGCGGTCCATGAGCGCCTTGCGCAGCCTGCGCGCGGAGCCGTCAGGGTCCTCGGGCAGCAGCACCACCGTGCCCGGCGGCGTGTTGGAGGCGTCCACGCCCGCCGCGGCGAGCACCAGACCCTGCCGGGTCTCCACGATCCTGGTCGGCCCGCGGCGGGCGACCAGGCGCACCGATTCGGCGTCGATGGCCTGCTCCCGGTCGGCCCGGACCACCCGGCCTTCCGCCTTGCTGACGATCTTGGAGGTGATCACCAGGATGTCCCCGTCGGCGAGGCCGGTAGCCGCCTCCGCGATCAGCCCGGCCAGGTCCGCCCCCGCGGTCACCTCGGGCATCCCCTCGACCGGGGTAACCGTCACGTTCATCCGCGCAACTCCAGGGCGAGGTCGAGGGCGGCGCGGGCGATGGCCGCGGTCGCGGCCGGGCTGCTCATGTACAGCGGGACCGCGCGGACGGTGATGCCGGCCAGTTCCGGGGCATCGGCCGCGGCCTTGTCCTGCTCGTCGACCAGCCAGCCGTCGAGCAGTGCGGGCCCGTAGTGCGCCGCGACACCGGCCGCGGAGGCCGCCACGCCCAGCGCCGCGAGGCATTTGTCGGCCATGCCCCGCACCGGCGCGCCGCCGATGATCGGTGACACCCCGACCACGGTCTTGGCGCGCATCGCCTCGGCGATCCCGGGCACCGCGAGGATCGTGCCGATGCTCACCACGGGATTGGATGGCGGCACCAGGATCACGTCGGCCCCGGCGATCGCCTCCAGTACGCCCGGTGCCGGGGCCGCCTGCGCCGCCCCGGTGAACACGAAGCCGGTCGCGGGCACCTGGGCGCCCATCCGCACCCACCACTCCTGGAAGTGCACGGTTTTTTCCCCGCCCCCGCGCTCCGCGCCCGCCCCCGCTCGGCGCTCGCCCTCGTCGCTGGCCAGCACGACGTGGGTCTCCACCCGGTCATCGGTCATCGGGAGCAGTCGCACTCCGGGCTGCCACCGCTGGCAGAGCACCATGGTGACGGCCGAAAGCGGCAGCCCGGCCGCCAGCATGCTGGTCCGGTGCAGGTGCGTGGCGATGTCCAGGTCGCCCAGGCCGAACCAGCCCGGCCCGGCGCCGTAGGCGGCAAGCTCGGACAGGACCGTGCGGGAGTCTCCCGCCCGGCCCCAGCCCTGTTCCTCGTCGATGCCGCCGCCCAGGGTGTACATGACGGTGTCCAGGTCGGGGGACACGTGCAGGCCGAACAGCGTGATGTCGTCGCCGGTGTTGCCGATGACGGTGATCTCGGCGCCGGGCACTTCCGCCTTCAGCCCGCGCAGGAAGCGGGCGGCCCCGACTCCGCCGGCGGGCACGGTGATGCGCATGCCGGTAAGTCTGGCAACCGGCCGGGCCCCGCCCCCGGCCACCCCCGCAAAAGCGCTCCCAGCGCCTTCTGGCGGGCCCGCGACCCCAGGTTTTCTTGGCCGGATTTACCCGTCATCCGGGGCAAGCCGGAGTCAATATCACGGATCCCGCTTGACGCGATGCAAGACACGCGCGTGTAATTTCACTTGTGTAGTTCGCGTCTGTCCCGGGAGGGCGCGCACGGAACGGGGTTCCCGGGAGGGAAGGGAGGTGCGCCGTGACTGAGGTCGTCCCACTCGGGCTCGACATCTTTGGTATCGGCGACGAAGACGATGCCGGGGGGATCTCCTGGCAGGACAGCGCGCTGTGTGCCCAGACAGACCCGGAAGCGTTCTTTCCGGAGAAGGGCGGCTCCACCAGAGAGGCGAAGAAGGTGTGCCGCTCCTGCGAGGTCCGCACCGAGTGCCTTGAGTACGCACTCGAACACGACGAACGGTTCGGCATCTGGGGCGGCTTGTCCGAGCGTGAGCGCCGCCGCCTCAAGCGCGGCGCCTGACCCACAGCCGCGGCCCGGGAGACCCGAGCCCCCGGCCCTGGGCACCCCGAGGTCACCTTCCCCTGGCACCCCCTGGTGATCCCACCAGCCCCAGAGCAACCAGCGAGGAGTGACTGTCCGTAGCTCGCTCACGACCCCTGCTTGATCAGCCAATCAACCAGTTTCCGCAGGCAATACGCCCGGGCTATCCCCGGGCCATCTTCGCCCGTCTGCCCAACTGCCAACCCGACGTTCGCGTATTGTTCACGGCGTGCCCCAGCCTCGCCGGGACGCCAAGGGGGGCGGCCCCGCGTGCCTCGGCAGGTGACCACTGCGAGCAGCTAGCGGGACCGTGTCACCAGACAGCACGCACAGCCCAGACATCGTCACCGCGGTGATTGTCGCCCACGACGGCGCCGCGTGGCTTCCGCGTGTCATGGATGCCGTGGCCAAGCAGACCAGGTCCGTGCAGCGGGTGGTGGCCGTGGACACCGGCAGCACCGACCGCAGCGGCTCGATGCTCGCCCAGGCGTTCGGCCGGGCGGCCGTGTTCGGCATGGAACGCGGCACGGGATACGGCGTCGCGATCGCCAAGGCGCTGCGGCATCGCGCGGCGAACGCTCACGTGCCGCTGGCGGGCACCTCCAGGGAAGACCGCACCGAATGGGTGTGGCTGCTGCACGACGACAGCGAGCCAGCCCCGGATGCGCTTGAGCAACTGCTGGCCGGGACGCGGGAGGCACCCGCAGCGGCGGTGTTCGGCCCGAAGATCATGGACTGGTCCGACCGGGATGTCCTGCTTGAGGCCGGCACCACCATCGACCGGGCAGGCCGCCGGATCACCGGCATCGAGCCGCGCGAGGTCGATCAGGGCCAGCACGACGGCAACCGCGACGTGCTCGCCGTGAGCAGCGCCGGGATGCTGGCCCGCCGCGACGTGTGGGAGCAGGTCGGCGGCTTCGACCCGGGGATGCGGCTGTTCCGGGAGGACACGGACTTCTGCTGGCGGGTACAGGCGGCCGGATACCGGGTGCGGGTGGTGACCGACGCCGTGGTCTATCACGTCGAGGCCACGGCCAGGAACCGCCGTGAGCCCTCGGCGGCGCAGCACCGCCGGCGCCAGGACCGCCGCAACGCGCTGCTCGTGCTGACCGGCAACCTGCCGGCCAGGCCCATGCTCGCCGCCCTGGCGGGCAACCTGGTGCTTTCTTCCCTGCGGACGGTCTTCTTCCTGCTGGCCAAGCGGCCCTCGGCCGCCGTGGACGAACTGGCCGCCTACACCTCGGTGGCCGCCCATCCGCTGCGGCTGATGTCCGCCCGCCGGATCCGGGCCAGAGGAAGGCAGCAGGCCTTCGCCCGGCTGGCCAAGGATCTGCCGCCCGGCCGGTCGTTCCGGATGCTCGCGGAGTATGCGACGAGCACCCTGTCCAAGACGCTGCCCGTCGACACCGTGGGCACCCATCACGCGACCGACGACCCCTCCGACGACGACTCGATGCTGGTCGACACCGGGCTGGCGCAGCGCCTGCTCACCAGTCCCGGGGTGCTGCTGTTCCTGATCCTCACCGCGGTCGCCCTGGTCGCGGAGCGGTCACTGCTCGGCTCCACCCCGCTCGGCGGCGGTGCGCTCGTCCCCGCCTGGGGCGGCGTCTCGGCGCTGTGGCAGGAGTACCTCCAGGGCTTCCACCCGGTGAGCATCGGGACCGGCGCGAACGCGCCCCCGTACGTCGCGCTGCTCGCCGTGCTGGCGACCGTGCTTGGCGGTAAGCCGTGGCTGGCGGTGGACGTGATCCTGCTCGGCTGCGTGCCGCTCGCGGGTGCCACGGCCTTTTTCGCCACCCGCCGGGTGACCTCGTATGTGCCCGCCCGTGTCGTCGGGGCGCTCGCGTACGCGCTGCTGCCCGTGGGGATGGGCGCCGTGGCGGCAGGAAGGCTCGGCACGGCCGTCCTGCTCGTGCTGCTGCCGCCGGTCGCCGTGCTGGTCGGGCGGATCTTCACCGCGCCGCGCCGCAGAGCCAGGCGGGCCGCCTGGGCCGCGGGGCTGCTCACCGCGGTGGTGGCGGCGTTCGTGCCACTGTTCTGGCTGATCGCCGGCGTGGTCATGGCCGCAGGCCTGATCGCGCTGCGCCGCCGTGACCGGGCGCTTGACGCACTGATCGTCGTGGTGGTCCCGCTGTTGCTGTTGCTGCCGTGGACGCTGGACATTGCCACGCACCCGGCCAGGATCTTCCTCGAGGCCGGGCTGGCCCGGCCCGGGCTGGCCAATGCCAGCCTCGCCCCGCGCTCCCTGCTGCTGCTGTCCCCGGGCGGGCCCGGGCTGCCGCCGTTCTGGGTGACGGCCGGTCTGGTTCTCGCGGCGACCGCCGCCGTCGTGGTCAGTGGCCGCCGGCGCATGGTGCTGGCCGGCTGGGCGGTTGGTGTGACCGGGCTGATCGTCGCCGCGGCGGTGAGCCGGGTAGCGATCAGCGAGGCGGGAAGCACCGCTGCGGTCCGTGCCTGGCCGGGCCCGGCGCTCGCCATCGCCGGTGCGGGTCTGCTGCTCGCCGTGGTGGCCGCCGGCGACGAGGTGCCTGGCCTGCTGCGCGCGGGCCGGTGGCGCCCAGCCGGGCTGGCCGTGATCGCACTCGGTGCCGTGGCCTGTTCCGCGCCCGCGCTCGCCGCGGCTCACTGGGTCACCTCAGGGGTGACCGGCCCCGTGCGCCCGGCGGCCGGGACGTTGCTGCCGGAGTTCGTGGCGGTGTCCTCGGACACCGGGCAGCGGCTGCGCACGCTGGTGCTCCAGACGGCCCCGCACGGCGGCGTGAGCTACCTGGTGCTCCGCGACGGCGACCCGCTGATCGGCTCCCAGGAACTGGCCATGCCCACGGCGGCCGAGCAAGTCCTCAGCAAGACCGTGGCCACCCTCACCGCACCATCGGGCAGCGCCGTCACCGACCAGGGGCGCGCCCTGGCCGGGTTCGGCATCGGCTACGTGCTGCTGCCCGCCCCGGTCAACGCCGGGCTGGCCCGGCTGCTCGACGACGTGCCCGGGCTGCGGCCGGTGAGTGCCACCCTGGACTTCGAGCTCTGGCGGGTCGTCGGCACCACGGCGCGAGTCACCGTGACCCAAAGCGGCGGCGCCGTGGTGCCGGTGGCCTCGGGGCAGGTGAGCGTTACCGCCGCGCGGGCCCCGTCCGCCGGTGGCACGCTCATGCTCGCCGAGCCGGCCGGGGGCTGGAGCGCGACACTGAACGGCCATCCGCTCACCCCGCTGGCGGCGCCGGTGAACGGCTGGGCGCAGGGGTTCCGGCTGCCGGCCGGTGGTGGTTCGCTGTCGGTGAGCCACACTAATTTCGGCCGTACCGCGGTCGTGGCCCTGGAGGGCCTGGCCGTGCTCGTGGTGATCGGCCTCGGCCTGCCCGGCTCCCGGGCCGCCGCCGAAGCCGAGCGGAAGGAAGCGGCCGAGGATGACGAGGCGCTCGGCTCGCAGGAGCCCGGCCGCCGCCGCGCCAGCCATGGCAGGGAGCCCGAAGAGCGGTCCAGACGCCGGCGCACGCCGCGCCGTGGCGAGGACGAGCCGCAGTTGCCACCGGGCACGGAGGTGCCCCGGCCCGCCATGACGGCCGGAGCCTTCGCGCGGCGCGCCGCTGCCGTGCCCGCGGGTGTCCGGGCGGGCTGGCCGCGGCGGGACGGAACGCCCGACGCGGAGGACCCCTATTCCGGCGAGGAGTCGCAGCAGGGCGGCGCGTCCTATCCCGGCGGCGACTCTTTCCCCGGCGAGGCTTCCCGTCCCGGTGGCCGGGGCTACCCGGGCTCGCCGGTGCCGGAGCAGCCTGCCCCCGCCGGCCGGGGCCGCAGCGCGGCGGCGGACCTCACCAGCCAAACCATCGCTTACCGCGCGCCCAGCGGTGATACCACCGGGCGGCACAGCCATCGCGCCGGGCAAGGCCAGGCCCCAGCGGCGGAGCTCGGCGGGCCGCCGCAGGACTACGCGGCGCCCGCCGCCGCCCCGGGCCGCGCTGCCGGGCCGGGCTACGACGCCGGGCCGGGCTACGAGCCCGGGCTGCCATCGCGCGGCGGCCAGGACGCCCCACGCGGGCGCGGCATCGGGCCCCGCCGCGGACGGCGCGGTCAAGGGCTTCCACCCGCCCAGGGTGACGATCCCCTGGGACACCGCGCCTCCGACGGCCGGGATATCCCGCAAGCCGGGCCGGGCGGCGCGCCCGGCGACGAGCCGCAGGCCGACCGCGAGGCCCGGGAGCGCTTCTCCCTGCCCATCCGGCGCGGCGCCGCTGGCCAGGACCGGGCCGGCCGGTTCGGCCGGTTCGGGCGCGGCTCAGCACAGGGGACGCCGGGCGGGCCCGCACAGCCTGCCGCCCGCGGCGCCCCATACGACAGCGGCGGCCGCCCGGGTCACTCGAGTGGCCCGTATCCCACCGGGTCCTACCAGGGCGGCCAGCCTGCGGGCGGTAGGCCGGCCGGTCATTCGAGCGGTCCCTACCCGAGCGGCTCCTACCAGGGCGGCCGGCCGGCGGCCGGCGGGCCCGGCGGAGGCTATGACGCCGCAGGTCATCCGAGCGGCCCGTACCCCACCGGCGTACAGCGGGGTGACCGGTCCGCGGGTGGCGATCGGGGCGGTGCGCATTCGAGCGGTCCGTACCCGAGCGGCTCCTACCAGGGCGGCGGGCCCGGCGAGGGCTACGACGACGTGAGCCACCCGAGCGGCCCGCTGCCCACCGGGCCGTATCGGGGGGGCAGGCCGGCGGGTGGTCCCGGCGGCAGTTACGATGACGCGGCGCAGCAGAGCGGCCCCTACCCGGGCGGTTCCTATCAAGGCAGCCGGCCCGCGGCGGGCGGTCCCGGCGGTGCGCATTCGAGCGGCCCCTATCCCACCGGCTCCTACCAGGGCAGCGGGCCGCAGGGCGGCGGCTACCCAGGCGGCCCCGACAGCGGCGGGACCGGCCCGGCACCCGAGGGCGGCCGCGGCCGCCGTGGCCGGTCGCCGGGCCACGCGCGGGCCTCCCGGTCCGGCACCTCCCGGCCAGGCGGCGCCGGGCCAGCCCAGCAGCCCGGCCGCGGCGGCCCCGGCGACGATGACGACGCGCTGCTCGCACCGCTGCCGCCGTTGCCGCCCCGCGCGCCACGGCGCAGCGAGTGGGACGACGCGGGCCAGGACCGCGGGCCAGGCGACGACCAGGGAGAAGCTGACTGGTGAGGAGCGCGATAGCGAACCGGGCCATCTCGCTCGTGGTGCTGCTCGTGGCCGTCGCCGCGGCAGCGGGGCTTGCCGTCTGGAAGCACACCGTGACGGTCGCCGCGGCCGCGCCGCAGCCACGGCTGCACAGCGCGCCGGTCAACACGGTTCTGCGCGCCTGCCCGGCCCCGGGCCTGGCCGGGGCGCCGGGCTCTCAGGTCGCGCTCATCGCCGGCCCGGGCACGACCGGAGCGGGCCGCGCGGTGGTGAACCGGATCGGCGTGAGTACCGGCGCCCCCCTGGCCAGCGTCACCCAGTCCGGGGCCCTCACGGTGACCGGTGTGCGCGCCGTCCAGGCGGCCGCGCACGGCAAGACGGGGCGCGGCAAGACCGCGCACAGCAAGAAGCCGTCCCCCTCGGCCTCGCCGTCCCCGACCCCGACCAGCCAGCCCGTGGCCACCGTTCCCGCGCCGGGAGGCGTGGTGATCCAGGCCAGCGGGGCGATGGCCAGGGGGCTTGAGGCCGAGCAGGTCCTGCCCGGTGGAAAGGTCTCCGCGCGCTGCGACGGCCCGGGCACCGACTTCTGGTTCGTCGGCCCGGGTGCCTTCTCCGTCAAGCACATCCAGCTCTTCCTCATGAACGTGGGCAGCCAGCCCGCGGACGTCGACGTTCAGGCCTACACCGACGCCGGGCCGCTGCAGGGCAGCGCCGACACGGGTGTGGCCGTCGCGCCGCACACCATGGTCACCCAGTCCCTGGAGAAGGTGCTGCACGGTACGCGGATGATCGCCCTGAACGTCCGCACCAGCGTCGGGCAGGTCGTGGCAGCGGTCGAGGAGACCACCGGGGCCGCGCGCACCGGGGCCTGGATGCCCGCATCCGCGACCCCGGGAACCCGGGTGGTCATCCCGGGCATGCCCCCCACCGCGGGTACCCGGGAGTTGTTCGTCGCCGTGCCCGGCACCCAGGCCGCGCACATCACCATCAGCGCCGTCACCAGCAAGGGCTCCTACCACCCCACGGGCGGCGGCGGCTTGGATATCCCCGGCGGCTCGGTGGCCCAGCTCTCGCTGTCCTCGCTGTCGGGGATCTACGGCGCGGTGGAGATCTCGTCCACGGTCCCCATCACCGCGTCGCTGCTGGCGCCGGGCGGCCAGCGCGGAACACCCGGCGCCTTCACCGGCGCCACGCCCCCGCTGCAGGAGCAGGGCGTGGTCGCCGCGAACGTGAGCAGCGGCGGGGCGGTGTCGTCCCTGGTGCTGTCCGCGCCCTGGCGTGCCGCCAGGGTACGGATCACCGAGGCCGGCGCGGGCGGCGGCCAGGGGCCGGCGGCACCAGGCAAGGTGGTGCTCGTCCAGGCCCACCGCAGCCTGCTGCAGCAGCTCG
>Ga0207663_10001435_pt1 | contig 11075 bp, 7 predicted proteins | sample LARL53metaG_FD_184346 | JGI IMG/M metagenome (GOLD analysis project Ga0207663, IMG submission 184346) | Corn, switchgrass and miscanthus rhizosphere microbial communities from Kellogg Biological Station, Michigan, USA - LAR L5-3 metaG... | ecosystem: Host-associated > Plants > Roots >...
TGCGTCTCCTTCTGCTCCATCACGCGCAATAGCGGCGCGCGCTGGCGAGCCTGCTGCCGCCAGAATTGCCCGCTTCACGGCTACCCGGGCCAAATGGATTTTGTGGGCATTGTGTCCCAGGCTTTTTGCTTTAGCTACGGCGGCTTGCGCGGCTTCGTCTGCCGTGGCCTGCGTGACAGCCTTACCTTGCAGCGCCTGCGCTGCTTCCACGGATACCCACGGAATTGGCGCGACGTGCCCCATAACAATGCGAGCGCTCTGCACCGTGCTGGCATTCATCGTTAAGGCGACAGCGGCGGTGGCGTAAGGCCAGTCAAAAGCCTCTTTCTGGCGGACTTCATAATGCGCGGCGCGGACACCCGGGGCCGGCGGCACGATAACGTGCGAAATAAATTCATCAGGCTTGAGATCGTGCTCACGTTCCTGTTCTGTTTTGGGGATGACAAAGAATTTTTCTAGCGGAATTTCTCTTGGTCCGCGTGGGCCAACGATCCGGACCTTCGCGTTGTAAGCAATCAGCACCGGCGCAACGGTTGACGGGCTGACGAAAAGCGCGGGCCCGTCGTTACCGAGAATGGCGTGATAGCGATTGTCGCCCTGAAGGACGAGCGACTTGCCATCTTTCTGAGCCAGCAGCCCATGTCCGGCGCGGAAATACCAGCAGCGAGGCCGCTGACAGAGATTTCCGCCGATGGTGGCGACGTTGCGGATCTGCGGGCTGGCTGCATCACCGGCTGCGGACGCCAGCATAGGATGTTGATGCTGAATCTGAGTCGCGCCGGCAATTCTGTCGAGCGTGACCAGAGTGCCCAAATTCGCAGCGCCACCTTCATTGGTGATGGCATGCAGGCCGGCAATCTGCTTGATGTTCACCAAGCGCTTTGGAGTAGTGATCTCATCTTTCATCAGCGAGAGCAGGTCACTGCCGCCGGCGAGAATTTCCACTTCACCCCAGCTCTTGCCGAGCAGAGCGGGAACCTGGTCTGCAGTGGTGGGAGAGGCGTAATCAAACGGTCGCATTGCTGCCTCCTTTCGGATTGAGGGCGTTCACTACACGGTCAGGAGTGATGGGCAGGAACGGAACGCGCACGCCAATGGCGTTTGCCACGGCATTACCGATTGCAGCCATGGGGCCTACGGTCGGCGGCTCGCCCAGGCCGATAGGCCCACGCTCGTCATAGCCCTTGCCCGTCATCATGTGTACTACCAACTCGCCCACATCGCCGATGCCTGCGAGGCGGTAGAAATCCATGTTCGGGTTGAGCATTTGGCCAAGGTTGTTGTCCATGATTTTTTCTTCGTAAAGAGTGGTTGCGATGCCCATAATCATGGCGCCGTAAACCTGGCTCTCAGCGGTCTTGAGGCTGATGACGAGGCCGCAATCCTGCACGCAGACCATTTTGTTCATTTTCACGATGCCGGTTTCTGTGTCCACGGAGACGTCAGCCATTACCGCGCCGCCAACGCCGCTGGAAATCAGATCGCCGGGGCCGGGATTCTTACCCAGCGCCTGAATCGGCTGTGTACCAAGACGGGCGCAGGCATCTTTCCAGCTCATGCTGCGTGAAGGCGCTGACTTCACGCGGATGCTTCCGCCAACGGCCTCCAGATCGTCGGGCTTGGCGTTGAGGGCAGAGGCGACTTTGGCGAAGAGCTGCTCGCGGGCGTCAATGGCTGCGCGCCGCGTAGAAGAGCTTACGCCGCCAATCGTGGTGCTGCCGCCCGAGCCGCCCGATTTTGGATATTGGTTGTCGCCGATCTTCAGTTCCATCTGATTCAGTTGAAGGCCCAGCGTGTCACCGGCGACGATCAGGATCGCGGTGCGCGTTCCCACGCCAAGGTCCTGCGTGCCCATCTGGATTTCTACAGACCCAGTGGGGTAAATGGTGAGAGCGCAGTTGCTTTCGTGTCCGCGTCCGCCCCAGGTGTGGATGGCCAGCCCCAGGCCGCGTTTCGTGGTGCCAGAATCTTGTCCGCGGGGATGCCAGTTTTTCTTCCAGCCGATAAGGTCAGCGGCAATCGTCAACTCGTCGCGGTAGGTATCGGCGCGATGATAGGTGTCTTCCGATGGCGCAGTGAGCGCGATGTTCTTCAGCATCAGATCCAGAGGATCCATGCCTAGCTTGGCAGCGCAATCTTCAATGGCCGACATGGTGATGAGGCAGCCCTGAGGATGGTTGGGCGCTCGCCAGGCGCGTGCCGGGCCAATATTGGTGGCAACGGCCGTGTGCTGCTTGCGCTGGTTAGGAATATTGACGACATAAGGCATGGGGGGAGCGCCGCCGCCACCAGGACCGCCAGTGCCCCAGGAGTCAGATTGCCACGCAGTGAGTGTGCCATCTTTTTTCGCGCCCACTTTCACCCTGGCAAACGCTGAAGGGCGACAGCCTGCGACTTCAAGTTCGGCGTCGCGCTCCAGCATCACGCGTACCGGCTTACCGCCGGCTTTTTTGGAAACCTGCGCAGTATAAGCGCCCCAGCGATCAATGCCGAATTTGCTGCCAAAGCCTCCGCCTACGTGGTCCTGGTGGACGTGGACATTGGCTTCAGGGATTTTCAGAGCCTGCGCGTATTGACCGGCAAGTCCAGAAACATTTTGCGTGGAAATGTTGGAGAAGAGATGATCATTGTCCGTCCACTCGGCGATGGAGCCGTGGCTTTCCAGGCACGAGTGCGTGATGACCGGGCAGCCATACACGCCTTCAGAAACCACTTCCGCTTCTTTGAACGCCGCGTCGGGATCGCCTTTGACCTGCTCCGTCTCCTTCTTATATGGGGAGTTGTTAGGCTCGGGTTCTTTCACGGGAGCGGCTTTAAGCGCCTTGATCACTTCGTCGCTGACTTCATTGTCTTTCAGGCGCTTTTCCAGTTCGGGTGACACCTTGAAGGCCAGACCGCGCTTGTTAACGGCGGCAATCACCTGTTCGTCTGGCGCGTCGTCGTTCAGCATCTGACCGATCTCGCGCTGGGTGAGCGGACCGGTGCTTTCGGCAACGTTCTTTGGTTGCGTAAAATCGTCAACGAAAAAGGGAAGCGGCTGATATTCCACTTTGATGGCGCGCGCCGCGTCGGCCGCGGTGGGTTCGTCAATGGCAGCCACTACCACAATGTCGTCACCGGCCCAGTGAATTTCACTGCCTTTATCCTGGATGATGTAAACGCCTTTTACGCCGGGCATTTTCTCCGCGGCGGTAATATCCACACTTACAACTTTGGCGTGAGCATGCGGAGAGCGCACTACTTTGCCGAAGAGCATGCCCGGCCGGTGAACGTCATAGGTGTACTTGGCGCGGCCTGAGACTTTCTCCGGCCCGTCGACGCGGGAGATGCGCTTGCCAATCAGCGTGCGCTGGTCCGCGGCGGGCCATCCATATTTAGTGTTGTCGTCTGCCATGGATCAGGCTCCTTTCGTCTTGGCCGCCTGCAAAATGGCGGCGCGCATTCCGGCATAAGTTCCGCAACGGCAGAAGTTTCCGCCCAGGCCGTGCTTGATCTGCTCAGGTGTGGGGTTGGGATGCTGATCGAGAAACGCTTTAGTGGCGACAACGAAGCCCGGCGTGCAAAAGCCGCATTGCTGCGCGTCATTATCAATGAATGCCTGCTGGATGGGATGGAGATGGGCGGGATCGCCCAGGCCTTCCACGGTGATGATCTGCGCACTTTGCGCGTCGATGGCCAGCACGGAGCACGAGTACACGGCTTTGTTGTCCATCAGCACAGTGCAAGCGCCGCAGGTACCGCGATCACAGACGCGCTTGGCGCCGGTAAGCTCAAACTGGTCGCGCAGGGCGTCCAGCAAGGTGACTCGGGGCTCAAGCTGCGCGTTGAGTTTTTTGCCATTCACGTTGAGCGATACCGGAACCTTGCCCGGTCCCTGAACATGCGGCGCGTCATCGAGTGCAAGGGCGCTGACCTGGCTCATGAGCGGAACGGCCGCGGAGACACCGGAGATTTTCAGAAAGTCGCGTCTGGAGACTCCATGGCTGGTAGATGACGGTTTGGATTCTTTGGGCTTGTCGCTTGGGTCTTGCTTTGCAGGCTTCTCAGGCAGATCGTCCACAGGATGCCTCCATTGACTTTGGACTTTGCAGATCAGAATGACAGCAAGTTACGAAAACGAAATTGTAACTCTCAGGAGCAGGGCGTGTCTTGTGAGGCAATTGCCAAAATTGCCATGGATTGCCAAAAATCGCCGAAATTGAGAAAGGAGGAACTCACCGCGGAGACGCGGAGAAGATGGGTACGTTCCGATTTGGGAAATGTTAAGAGGCGGTGAAACGTATGGATAATCTGGAGCGGATTGGTCAAATCAAACTATACTGATGCGCGGAAAAGCTCAACATGAATCCAGCCAGATTTTTTCTATTAGCCATCGCCACACTGAGTTTTGGAATTGCACGTTCGCAGGAGGCCAGAACTCCGGTTTGTCCGCGCGATGCCAAAGACTTCACCGCCATTCAGCAGCGCGCTGAAGCCAATGATCCTGCGACGCAAACGGCGTTGGCTTCCTGCTATGACCTGGGCATGCATGTGAAGCCGGACGGCAAAGAGTCGATTCGTTTGCTTACCGAGGCAGCCGGCCAGGGTTACGCACCCGCCCAATATGAAGTAGGACGGATTTACCTTTACGGTCGCGGCATACCCGTTGATTATGCACAGGCGCTGACGTGGGAGCGCAAAGCGGCAGAGCAGGGCGATGCACGCGCACAACGGGACCTGGCATTCATGTACGAGCGAGGCTTTGGGGTGGCAGCCGATCCCGCGAAGGCAGCCGAGTGGAACCAAAAGGCCGCAACGCAGGGAAATGCGGAGGCGCAGCTTCATCTGGCCAAGGCGCTCGACGAGGGCGCGGGCGTGAACAAAGATGCTGACGAGGCGCGCAAGTGGTATGCCAAAGCGGCCCGACATGAGCAGCCGGCGGCGCAGTTGGAGCTGGCAAGACAGTCCGCAGGCCAGGGCAATTGTGCCGTGGCGGTCCATTGGTATGAAGAAGCGGCCGGACACGGCGAGGCGCAGGCAATGTATGAACTCGGCAGACTTTATTTGAACAAATGCGGACCAAACAGGGAACTGGTGTTCAAGTGGTTCACGATTGGGGCAAAGTTCGGATCAGAGGAGAGCAAGAAAGAAGTGGAGAGGATGTCGATGACCATGCCATCGGTCCAGAAAAAGCGGGCTGAATTAGCAGCGGCAAAATGGATCAAAGAACATCCCGGCAGCGACAAAGAAGAAGATGAAGAGGAGAAGCGCTAGCTCTTCTTTGATAATGATGTATCTCGAATACCTCAGCGGCTAAAGCCGAATTTTTCAAAATTTATACCGCAGGACTGAAGTCCTGCTCCACCCCGTGGCGGGATACAGTAACTGGATACAGTAAAAGGAGAATTGCAAAGAGGAGGAGCGTAAAGCCCCTCCTCTTTGTTGTTTATCTGTTGTTTTTAGAACCAGCCCTGGCCGTTCGGATTCAAAGCCGTTTCAGCGAAGGCGCGTGTTGCCGCCGCGCTGTGGGTATCGGCATTTTCATGGAACGGTACTACTACGTAGTGAATTTCACCGGCTTCAAGGTTGACAAAGTTATGGTATGCCGCGTAATCGACGCCCCCCTGAAGTCCTCCCAGACTTGAGTGGATGCCTGGAGCAAGGAAGATCACGTAAACGGTCCCAGCCGAAGGCGCGGGAATGGCCTTGCTTTTCAGCATGTCTGAGAGCTTTTGCTGAATAGTGAGGTCATTCACCTTGCTTTGGGTGAGATCGGTGAAGTCTTCGAGCTTTGGCGCAGCGCGGAGCGTTTTGATGCTGTGCTGTTTCAGCTCAGCAGCGTGCGCGTTTCCGACCGACGCTGTGACGTCCAGCAGGGAACTTTCACGGCCGCGAACTTGCGTATCGCCCCAGCCAGCGCCCAGAAAGATACTCACTTGCTGAGCTGAAGCCAGGACTGGTCCGCCGTGAAAAGTTTTTGGTCCGGTCACTGCAAAGTTGGCCGGAACAATCTGGGCTTTGCCGCCGTCATCGTCAAAGGCAAAGTTCGGCTCCGCAGGACGGTCCACCGAAGCCTGTTGTTGCGCGGACAGGACGCAGGTCACCGTGCCGCAAAGCAATAAAATCCCAAGCGCGATTTTTTTCATAAGCTCTCCTTATTGCGTTACGTTCAGGTTAACGTCGTCCAGCACGAATGAAGTTTGCAGCGTGGAATCTTCCACGCCCTTAAAGAATATCTGGATTGTCTGCCCCTTGAAGCTGAGCAGGTTGAAAGACTTTTGAGAATATCCGGTGGCATGGTTCAGGTTGGAAAAAGTTGCCAGGGTAGAAAGAACCGTGCCGGACGAATTGCGTACCTGCACCGTCAACGTATCGAACGCCGTGGTGGTGCTGGTTTCAGCGGTGTCAATGTGCAGGAAGAACGTCAGCGTTGCTGCGGTGGCGGCTGCTGGGATTGTTACCTGTTGCAGTGCTGTATCCGTATGCGTGGTGCCATAACCATCCATCCATGCGTCCCAGCTTCCGGCATGAGGCGGTTCGCTGGTGGAGTTATTGATGACTCCGCTGGTTAAGGTCCAGGGCGCTGTATTCGTCGAGCCGTTCTCAAATCCCGGGTTGCCGATAATCTGCGTCGTCGTGCCGCCAGAAGTAATCGTGAGCGAGACGGTAGTGCTGTGGGAAACGCTGCCGCCGCTGGCGTTAATCGTAATTGTGGATGTGCCCGCTGCCGCGGTGCTGCTGGCAGTAAAAGTCAAAGTAGAGCTGCCAGAGCCCGGCGCAGCAATTGATGTGGGACTAAATGCAGCCGTTACGCCTGAAGGTAACCCGCTGGCGGAAAGCGATACCGCGGAGTTAAAGCCGCCCGAGACTGTGGTTGAGATCGTACTTGTTCCTGTGCCACCGGCCGCTACCGAGAGGCTTGTGGGCGATGCGCTGATGGCAAAGTTTGGCGAGGTCGCCGCATTGACTGTGAGCGGAATTGTTGTGGTATGAGTAAGTCCGCCTCCAGTGGCTGTCACCGTGGTGTTAAAGGTGCCGGTGGTTGCCGTGCTACTCGCGGTAAAAGTAAGCGTGGAACTGCCGCTGCCCGGGGCTGCAATCGACGTCGGACTGAAGCTAGCAGTTACACCACTGGGAAGCCCCGAGATCGAGAGCGCAACGGACGAATTGAATCCGTTTGAAACGGAAGTAGAAATTGTGCTTGTGCCTGAGCTGCCCTGCGTGACAGTCAAACTTGTGGGTGAGGCACTGAGAGCAAAGTCCGGGCTGGAGCCTGGATTGAAGACGATATCCAGGATCGGATGCAGCTCAATTCCGTTGGGAGCAACGCCGGTTTGCCCGTGCAGAAAATCAAACATCCCCACGCCCGTGACCTTTACCGGAATGTTCGCCGTCTGGAAGCTGGTGGTGGCGGTGAACCTGGCATTGAATTCATTTCGAGCGTTGGTAATGCCCGACAAAAACGGGCTGCCCGATCCAACGCATGTGGGCGACGGAATTTCCCCGATCATGGTCAGGCCGTTGGCGTCCTGCAGTACCAGATGATAATCCGAATCGCTTTCCAGTTTATAAAGTGTGAGCGTGGCATTGATGACCCACTGCGTGGTTTCCAAAGGCGCTACGCGATTATTGGCCGGGATGGGACTGGGTGCAGCCGGCGCGCGCATTGCCGCGATAGTTGTGTTGGAAGAAGAAGTCAGGTGGACCAGGCCGATATCGGCGTCAGTGCCTGTTTTTACTGACCAGCGCTCCACGCCGCATTGGGCGAAAAGCGTTGTGGGAACAACCAGCAGGAGTACAGCCAACAACAAACTGCTACGGCGCAGACTTTGCATCATGCAGCCTCCAGGTTTGTCTTGGGCCCAAAAACTATCGTGAATAATAGTTGCTGCGGGGCGCAAAGAGATAAACAATTTGTGAAAGTTTGAGAAAAATAACTTCCCAAAATGGGACCGACGGGATTAGTGTTCTTTGATGTGGATCGCGGACCTGCAACATGAACGGTCTCCGGGATGTAATTAGTTTGGTAGTTGGTTTCCTGGAAAGCTATTCCTTTACAATCCAGAGCCGCGGAAGCAAACTGTACCTGCTGATATTCGAATCTTCTAGTCTTTGGGCCTGCGGGAGTTCTTATGGCAAACGTTTATAAGAAGACCTTGTTGGGTTGCGTCATGATGTTGGTGTTGGCGGCGGGAATGGAGCCGCAGGCGGCAGCGCCCGGCGCATCGAGCACCCCGGCACAGGCCCCATCCACAACCGCGGCCCAAACCTCAGAACAGAAGCCCGGTCCGATCTATGAATCCGCCACGGTACTCAAGAGCATTACGCGGCTGGTGGTGGTGGATGTGGTGGCCACGGACAAAGACGGCGCCGTAACCGATCTCAAAGGCGATGACTTCACGGTGCTGGAAGACGGCAAGGAACAAAAGATCAGGGTATTCAATTTTCAACAGCCACACGCGCTGCCGGTGGGCAGCGCGGCGGTGGCCCTGCCTAAACTGCCGGAAAACGTTTACAGCAACGCGGCACGCTACAACGCCAGCAGCGCCCTCAATGTCGTGCTGCTGGATGCGTTGAACACCAATCTGCCCCATCAGGCTTATGTGCGCGACCAGATGATTCGCTATCTGGAAAAAATGCCGGAAGGGCAGCCGGTGGCGGTCTATGCCTTGAGCACCAAGCTGACGCTGTTACAGGATTTCACCGACGATCCCGCGGTGTTGAAGAAGGTGGCTAAAGAACTGAAGACGAAAGTTTCGCCGCTGCAGGACAACCCAGCGGGAGGAACAGACACGGAGCTTCTGCCCGCAGGCTTCGCCGACGCAGGACTGGTCCCGGCGCAGATGATGAATGCCATGCAGAGCTTTGAGCAGGAGCGCGTTGCCTTCCAGACCGACCTGCGGGTGACTTACACCCTGAATGCGCTGAATTCGATTGCGCGCTCGCTTTCGGGCTATCCCGGGCGTAAGAATTTGATTTGGATTTCCGAGGCCTTCCCGCTCAGCATTGATCCCAACATGGAGTTGAGCGGCGGCGATGTGTTTGCCGGCACGCGCAATTACGGGACGCAGATTGCGGAGGCGGCTGATTCTCTCATCGACGCCCAGATCGCAATGTATCCCATTGACGCGCGCGGGCTCGTGGCTTCGTCAGTATTTGACGCTTCCAACTCTGGGCGAGACAGGTTTGGCCGTTCCTACTCGCGCCCGGGAAGGATGGCGACGGCCATCAGCAATGAGTCAGCCCAGCTGCACAGCGTGCATGGGACCATGCAGGAAATGGCGGACCGTACAGGTGGCAGGGCCTTCTACAACACCAATGGCATTGATCAGGCGATCCGCAAGAGTATTGAAGACGGCTCAACGTATTACACGCTGGCTTACTATCCGGAAAATAAAAACTGGAATGGGAAGTTCCGCAAGATTCAGGTGAAGGTAGGACGTCCGGGAGTGAAGGTGCGGTACCGTATGGGGTATTACGCGGTGGATCCCGCAGCATTCGCCGAGCGAAGCCAGAAGCAGCGAGCTGCCGCGTTTGAGCAGGCCCTGAATCCGGACGCGCCCATTTCCAGGGCGCTGCCATTCAATGCTCTCGTGATTCCGCCCGTAGAGAAAGCCCCCAACACTGTGCTGGTGAATTTTGGCGTGGACCCTCATGCTGTCAGCTTTGAAAGATCAGCGGATGGATTGGAGCACGCCGCCGTGGAGTGTACGGTGCAGGCTTTTTCCGCCAAGGGCAGACTGGTGCGCGGCGAACTCACTACTGTAAAGGCCGCGCTGAAGCCGGACACGTTCGACAAAGTGATGCAGGAAACCTTCCCTTGCCAGCAGGCCATCGACCTGGAGCCGGGCAACTACTACCTTCGGCTGGGCGTGCGCGACGAACGCACAGGACTGATCGGCACCACCAATGCCAGGGTGACGGTGGCATCGGCGGGGGCGGGGCCTGCGAAGAAGCCATGATCGCTTACGGGCGAGAAGCCAATGCTTTTACTGACAAGTCAGCGAGGCCTGTCCCGTCAATGTCTGGTCGCTTGCTGCGACGGCCCTAATGGTGGCCGGGCTGGTGAGGGTAGCGGTGCAAGTAGCCGTTACCTGCATGGTGGGTGAAGCCGAAAGGTGAATAGAGGGATCGCTTGCCGTCCAGTTAGAGCTCACCATTGCCGCCGTGTTTGCCGTACACACGCCATTGCCGGTAAACAGGTTCGTGGCGGTAAAAACCTGGCTATTCGCGGGCGGCGCAGCCGTATGATTCACGGTCATGGACGATGGCGCCACGTTCAATGCGGTCACTTTGCAGTTGTTGCTAGAGGAGCCGCCGCAACCCGCGCCGGCCAGCAAAGCTGCGGAAAGCAGAAAGCGTGCAAGTAACTTCCATGGGAGCATGGTGTCTGGCAACATAGTAGGTTCCTTCCTTCCGCTAGATTCTAGTTCTAGCAGTTGTCAGTTAGCAATCGCTCAGGCCAAAGGACATTACCGCTGATGAAAGCGAAGGCGACTCTGGAAGTCTAAGTCCCGTGAGGATGTTTTTATTTTTGCCTTTTACAAATTTTTTACAGACTGGGGCGCTAGTTGCTCCTATACTAAGTCACCCAATCTTCTGTAGCTGAACCTCACCTTATCTGTTCAGCGATTCGTTTGTGCAAGCCTTCAGAGATTCGGGAAGAAAATTCCGCCGCAGAGGAATGGAATATGAGAACAATGGTCTGTTTACCGGCAATGATGGCTGTAGCGTTTCTGCACGCGTCCGCGCAACCGCAGGAACGTATGAATATGCCGCCCGGAGACAATGTTGTGGGCAAGGTGACGGCGGTAAGCAAGGATTCACTGACGATTGCGCCACTTACGGGCGGGGACGCCGTGAATGTGAAGGTGAGTGACACAACTCGCGTGGTTAAGGACCGGCAGCCGTTCAAACTTGAGCAGATCAAGGTGGACGATGTGGTTTTTGCGCGCGGTGAATTGAAGAACAACAGCATGCAGGCCGCGGTGGTGAGCGTGGTGAATCCTGAGATGATTCAACGCATGCAGCAAGGCGGAGGCCCCGGCGGCCGCCCCAATATGGGTTTCAACCGGGAAGACCTGGGCAAGAAATTT
>Ga0207663_10001436_pt1 | contig 11074 bp, 10 predicted proteins | sample LARL53metaG_FD_184346 | JGI IMG/M metagenome (GOLD analysis project Ga0207663, IMG submission 184346) | Corn, switchgrass and miscanthus rhizosphere microbial communities from Kellogg Biological Station, Michigan, USA - LAR L5-3 metaG... | ecosystem: Host-associated > Plants > Roots >...
TGCGCAAGCCGCGATCTACATCGCTACCGGCAGCGTCGCGCTGCTCGCCGACCTGATCCACAACGCCGGCGACGCGCTCACCGCCGTCCCGCTTGCCGCCGCGTTCATGCTGCGCTCAGAGCGCGCCGAGCGCTGCGCCGGGATCGCAGTCGTGCTCACGATCCTCGCCAGCGCGATCACTGCCGGCGTGTTCGCGATCGTGCGGATCGTCCACCCCCTCTCCCCCACGCACCTCCTCGCGCTGGCGCTCGCCGGGGCGATCGGCGTGGTCGGCAACGCGATCGCCGCAAGAGTCAGGCTCAGCGGCGGACGGCACCTGGACAGCCCCGCGCTGATCGCCGACGGCAACCACGCCCGCTCGGACGCGATCGTCTCAACCGGCGTGATTATCAGCGCCGGCGCGGTCGCCGCGGGCGCACCGATCGCCGACCCGATCATCGGGCTGCTGATCACCGGCCTGATCCTAAGGATCACGGGGGAGAGCTGGAGAACCGTCCGCGAGCACGACCATCACCACGATTGAAAAGCCTGCGCGCCTCGCTGGCACGATCTCGGGTTCGCCATAACCGAGCAGGCAAAGGTAGGAAGCGTGCGCGAGATGCGTCTGAGCCTTCGGCTCAGCTCGCCTTCGATGGCGGGATGTTCTGGTTCAGATGGAACAGGTTGGTCGGGTCGTAGCGGTCCTTGAGCCCCCGCAGCCGGTCGAACTTCTCCGCTCCGTGGGCGGGCTGCACCCGCCCTCGCCCTCGGCGGAGAGGAAGTTGATGTCGCGCAGCAGCGTCGCGGCCTCGGCCAGCTCGCGCTCGCGGCCGACGAAGCTCGTCAGCTGTGACGGCAGCTCGGGCCGGCCGGCACCCGCCCGGCGCGGCTCGGAATCCCGCTCCAGATCAACCAGCTCTGCCTGCAGGGCGATGCGAAGCTGGTCGAGGGAATCACGCCGCTCGGACGCGAGGGCGAGCAGCTTGATCAGCGTCTTCGCCTTGCGCAGCCGCCAGGCATCATCGGCGATGACGCTGTCGCCGGCGCTGATCGAGAACACCCCGAGGAGGCCGATGCACAACACCTCATCGCCCATCGATGTGCCTTTCGTGCCCGGACTCGCTGCCAACTCTCATGCGGATTTCTTGAGGGCGGCAGCCAGCTCGTTGCGCGAGTGGATCCCGAGCTTTTGGTAGACGTGCCCGAGGTGGTATTCCACGGTCTTCGGGCTCAAGAAGATGGCTGCGGCGGTCTCCCTCGTGGTCATCCCATCGGCGAGTAGGCGGGCTATGCGCAGCTCTTGGGGAGTGAGCTGGTCGAGTGTGCTCACGTCACGGCGTCGCGCAGTCTCGCCCGTAGCCGCAAGCTCTGCGTCTGCGTGGCGGACCCACGGCTGCGCGCCGAGGCGCTGGAAGATCCCAGCCGCCGCCCGGAGCTCCTCCCGCGCCCGTGCGCGGTTGCGAGCCCGGCGCAGGCATCCCCCGTAGGCCAGTCGAGTGCGGGCGGTCTCGAAGGCGTCCGGTGTCCGTTCGTGGAATTGCAGCGCTTCCTCGAAACAGGCTTCCAGTTCGCCCGCCCCGGCCAGGAACCCGCTGCAGCGGGCGGCGCGGGCCAGCGCCCACGGTTGCCCCTTCGCTGTTGCTTGTGCAACGAAATCGCCAGCGACCCGGGCGGCGTCCTCGTTGCGGCCGAGGCGTAGGTACGCGTCGACGAGCTCGGGCGCGGGTGAGAGGTCGACGTCGGCGATACCGTGCGAGCGCAAGGCGTCCGTCTGTGCCTGATAGTGCTCGATCGCCTCCGCCGGGCGGCCGAGTCCGAGCTCGAGGTCACCGAGAGCTTGGATTGCCCAGATCCCGTAGAGGGCGATGCCGAGCTCCTCGCACATCCTCAGCGCCTCGGCGGCTCGTTTGCGGCAGCTTGCCTCGCGCCCCTTCCGTGCTTCCACGCAGGCTAGCCCTGCCATCGACGCCGCCACCTCGACCCGCTGGCCGGTCTCCCGCGCCAGGCTGATCGCTTCGTCATAGCTCGTCTCGGCAGCTGTCCACTGGTCCGTCGTCGCCTGGTCGCGCGCGAGCAGATGGAGGAGATTCGGCAAGGCGCCAACGGCCGCCATCGCGCGGGCCAGCTCGGACGCTCGTTCGATCAGCCCGCGTCCCGTGTCGGCCTCGCGCAGCCATAGCGGCCCGAGCGCGGCCCAGGCGAGCAGCTCCGGGTCATCGCGCAGCTCCTCCGACTGCTGCAGGATCTCGACCGCTTGACGTGCCGAGGCGGCCCCAGCTTCGCCCTGGCCCTCAGCGACGAGAGCCATGCCACGTGACATCGCCGCGAAGAATGTCGCGCGATTAGAGTCCTGCCCGTTGGCCAGCGCGACAGCCCGCTCAGCGGCCGTGATCATCGCCAGCGTATCTCCCGTGCAGAAGCATACGTGGACTGCCTGGGCGAGCATCTCGACGGCGAGCTCCGGGTCGGTGTCGGCGATCTTCGCGGCCGCTCCGACGATCAGCGGGTACGCGGTCATGACCGGGCCGCATCGCATCGCCACCTGGCCGCGGAGGTGGTCGATGTGTGCCCGGACGGCGGGAACAGGTTCTTGGGCCTGTGCTTCCTCGAGCAGCCCGAGTGTGCGCTGCACATCGCCTGCCAGCCACGCCGCCTTCGCGGCTGCCACCAGCAACGGGTCGCGCGTAGCGTCGGTCGAGCACAGTTCAGCGGCCCGCGCGAACGCCGCCGCGGCGACCGCGTAGGCGCTTCGCTCGTGCGCCCGGGCGCCGGCCTGCGCCAGCGCGTCAGCCGCGCGGTCGTCAGGGCCGACGCTCGCCGCCGCCAGGTGCCACGCCCGCTGGTCGACGTCTCTGTCGGGGAGCGCCGCTGCCAGCGCCGCGTGCGCCTCGCGGCGCTCCGCTGCGGACGCGTTGGCGTACATCGCCGCACGCGCGAGTGGATGGGTGAACTCGATGGCGGCGTGACCGACCCTGACGAGACCTGCCTCCTCCGCCGGCGCGAGATCGCTGAGGCTCAAGCCGATCTGTGAGACGGCGCGCGCGAGCACCGCAAGGCTGCACGGGTCGCTCGCCGCCGCGATGACCAGCACTCGACGGGCCGGCTCGGCGAGGCGGCCAAAGCGACGTAGGAACGCTGTGGCGATGCTCGTCGAGATCGGTACCGGCGCATCGCTTGGCAGGCTGAGGAGCCGAGAGGCATCCGGCGCGAGCTCGAGCAGCGCGAGCGGATTGCCGCCAGTGGCGCGATACAAGCGCTCCAACAGGTCGTTGGGAACATCCGCACGAGAGAGCAGTTCCGCCGCGTCTGAGCGGTCGAGCCCAGCCATTCGCAGCGTTCGCAGGTCGGTGCCGTCCAGCAGCGAAGCCTGGCCCTCGCGTACCGTGAGGACGAGCGCGATCGGATCCGCCAGCAGGCGCCGCGCGGCGAACAGCAACGTCTCTGCGCTGGAGCGATCAAGCCAATGCGCGTCGTCCACGAGCAACGCGAGTGGACCCTCTTCTGCGCTTGCAGACAGCAGGCTTAGTGTCGCGGCTCCGATCGCGAAGCGATCCCGCGCGCTTGCCGGGCCGAGCGCGAGCGCGCCGCCAAGCGCGCTCGCCTGTGGCGCCGGGATCCGATCCACCATGCCCAGAACTGGGCGCAGCAGCTCGGCCAGTCCCGCGAACGGGATTACCGCCTCGGCCTCGATCCCGCGGGCTCGCAGGATGCGCATTCCGTCGGTGCTCTTGGCCGCATGTTCGAGCAGAGCGGTCTTGCCGATCCCAGGCTCGCCGACGAGCGCGAGCACGCCGCTATGACCCTCGCGGGCCTGCGCAAACAGCCGATCGAGCGCCAGCTGCTCGTCTTCACGGCCAAGCAACATCAGCCGATTCTTACGAGTCTCCACCCCTGGTGCGGCCGGGGCCCGCGTGCCGAACGACTAGGTGGGGCTCCCTGATGCGATCTCGAGGGACGCGGAGTTACCGTCACGGCAGTCCATCCCGTTACGGCAGTCCATCCAAGGAGGTCATCATGGCAACCGTTCAGGTGCCCGTCGAGGTCGAGCCTGAGAAGCTCGAGCAGTTCGTGTTCCGCGCCGTCGAGGAGGTCGGAGCAACCCTGGGCGCGGCGCTGGTCGTGATGGGAGACAAGCTGGGGCTCTACCGTGCCCTGGCAGGCGCCGGGGGACTTACACCCGTCGAGCTCGCGCGGCGGACCGCCGTCAGCGAGCGCTACGTCCGCGAGTGGTGCAATGCGCAGGCCGCGGGCGGCTACGTGGAGTACGACCCGATTGGCGGCACATACACGCTTCCGCCCGAGCAGGCAGTCGCTCTCACCGACGAGTCGAGTCCCGCGTTCCTCCCCGGCTTCTTTCAGATCGCGCTGGGCACCGTGATCGACTCGCCGCGGATCACCGAGGCGGCCCGCAGCGGCGAGGGCGTCGGCTGGCACGAGCACAACCACGACGTGTTCGACGGCTGCGAGCGCTTCTTCCGGCCCGGCTACAACGCGAGCCTGATCCCCTCGTGGCTGCCGGCACTCGACGGCGTCGTCGCGAAGCTGCAGGCCGGAGCCAAGGTCGCGGACATCGGCTGCGGGCATGGTTCCTCGACGATCCTGATGGCGCAGGCGTTTCCGGCCTGCACGTTCGTCGGCTCCGACTACCATGAGGGCTCGATCGAGACCGCTCGCCGCCGCGCCCGGGACGCGGGCGTCTCCGAGCGCGTGCGCTTTGAGACGGCCGCCGCCGTCTCCGACCACGGCGAGGGCTACGACCTCGTGACGATGTTCGACTGCCTGCACGACATGGGCGATCCGGTCGGCGCCGCCCGGCAGGTTCACAGGATGCTCGCGCCAGACGGCACATGGATGATCGTCGAGCCGATGGCGGGCGACCGCGTCGAGGATAACCTCAACCCCGTCGGGCGTGCCTACTACGGGTTCTCGACATTCCTCTGCACCCCCGCGTCGCTGTCGCAGGAGGTCGGGCTCGCGCTCGGAGCACAGGCCGGCGAGGCCAGGATCGGCGACGTCGTCGCGGGGGGCGGTTTCACTCGCTTCCGCCGCGCCGCGGAGACGCCTTTCAACCTCGTCTTCGAAGCGCGGCCGTGAGCTCTAGGATCGACTCGAGGGGCAACGCATGAACACCGTCATCACTACGGCGCTCGCACCCGCGCCAGCCGAGCGAGCGATCGGCCGTGACGGTGAGCAGAGCCGCGCGCGCTACCCCGACATCGAAGGCTTCGTCGAGCGCGGCGGGCAGCGGCTCTTCTACGAGGTCTACGGCGAGAGCGAGGAGACGATCTTCCTCCTGCCGACCTGGTCGATCGTCCATTCGCGCCACTGGAAGATGCAGATCGCGTACTTTGCACGCCACTTCCGGGTGTTGAGCATGGACGGTCTCGGCAACGGACGCTCTGATCGCTGCCGGAACCCGAAGCGCTACGCACCGGCGGAATTCGCTCGCGACTGCCTGGCCGTGATGGACGCAACCGGCACCGAGCGAGCGGTGATGGCAAGTCTCTCCAGCGGCGCGCAGTACCAAATCGAGATCGCGCGACTCGCCCCCGAGCGCGTCCTCGGCGCTGTCTTTATCGGCCCGCTGTTCCCCTACACCCCATCGCAGAACACGATCCTGACGGACCCGCTCGTCCAAGCCATCTCGCGCTCGCTTTATCTACCCAAGCCGCGCTTGTGGGCGCACATGAACCCGGTGTACTGGCGCCAGGATCACCGCCGGTTCGCAGACTGGTTCATCCCGCGATGCTTGCCTGAGGCTCACTCGGCGAAGGCCATCGAAGACGGTGTGGGATGGATGCTCGACACCGATCCCGAGACGCTCACAGCCACCGTCGGACATGGCAAGTTCATGCGTGGACGGCGCAACCTGCGCAGGGCGGCCCAGAGCTTGCGCTGTCCGGTCTTGGTCGTTCATGGCGACCGTGACAAGATCGCGCCGCTTCGCGACGGCCGGGCGCTGGCGCGACTCAGCGGCGGAGAGCTGAATGTGGTGCCGGGCTCGGGCCACCTGCCGCACGCCCGCAAGCCCGTCGGGTTCAACCTTGCACTGCGCGACTTTGCCGAGGACGCGTTCGGGCGCGAACGCACGCCCCGGGACCCAACCGTCTACCGGCCTGATGGGCGCCCCCGCGCGCTCTTCATCTCCTCGCCGATCGGACTCGGTCATGCGCAGCGCGACGTGGCGATCGCTCGCGAGCTGCGAGGACTGCATCCGGACCTGCAGGTCGATTGGTTGGCGCAGGATCCGGTCACCAGGATGCTCGCGGCGGAGGGTGAGCGTATCCACCCCGCGAGTGCTCATCTCGCGAACGAGTCCCAGCACATCGAGTCGGAGTCGGCCGAGCACGACCTGCACGCATTCCACGCGATCCGCCGCATGGACGAGATCCTCGCCGCCAACTTCATGCTTTTCCACGATGTCGTGCGCGAGGATCGCTACGACCTCTGGATCGGCGACGAGGCGTGGGAGCTCGACTACTACTTGCACGAGAACCCACGCGAGAAGCGCACGCCGTACGTTTGGCTGAGCGATTTCGTTGGCTTCCTGCCAATGGACGACGGGGGCGAGCGGGAGAAGTTCCTGGCTGCCGACCAGAACGCCCAGAGGGTCGAGCACATCGCCGAGCACCCCGAGGTCCGCGACCGCTCGCTGTTCGTGGGCAACCCGGAGGACATCGTCCCCGAGCGCCTCGGACCCGAGCTCCCGATGATCCGCGAGTGGACGGAACGCAACTACGACTTCACCGGGTACGTCACCGGCTTTGACCCCGCGGATCTCAGTGATCGCACGAAGCTGCGCGCCGAGCTCGGCTATGGCGACGACGAGCGTGTCTGCATCGTCACCGTCGGCGGCTCCGGCGTTGGCGCCGACCTGCTGCGGCGCGTGATCGCTGCCTTCTCCGAGGCGAAGGAGCGGGTTCCGGAGCTGCGCATGATCGTCGTTGCCGGCCCGCGCATCGACCCCCGGTCGCTCCCCTCACATGACGGCCTCGAGGTGATCCCCTACGTGCACAACCTCTACCGGCACCTGGCCGCCTGCGACCTGGCCGTCGTGCAGGGCGGCCTGACCACCTCGATGGAGCTCACGGCGCAGAAGCGGCCGTTTCTGTACTTCCCGCTACGCCACCACTTCGAGCAGAACTTCCACGTCCGTCACCGTCTCGAACGCTACGGCGCAGGCCGGCTCATGGACTACGAGGACTCCCCACCGGAGGAGATCGCGGCGGCGATCGCGGAGGAGGTAGGCCGCGAGGTGGACTACCGCGACGTAGAGATCGACGGTGCCGCCACGGCGGCCCGCCACATCGCCACGCTGCTCAACTAACAGAGGAGGACACATCATGCGATCCATCCCACGTGAGGACGTCCCGGTCGTCATCGACGACAACGGCGTCGAGGTCCGCCTGCGCGACGAGGACGGCCTGTCCGTCGGGTTCGTGCGGCTGCCGGCCGGCGCCGACCTGCGCCCCGCCACCAAGGGCCTGCCGAACGACCTGTGCCCATGTCCGCACTGGGGATACATGATCAAGGGCCGCGTGCGGATGCACACACTGGACGGGCATCACGACTTCGCTGCTGGCGAAGCGTTCTACTGGGCCCCCGGCCACGCCCCCGAAGCGCTCGAGGACTCCGAGTACGCTCATGATGCGCTGCTTCGCGTGCGGCGTGGCTCGTGCCGCCATCAGGTGGACTCCGCTCTGACAATCCGCTCACGCAACCCCTACAGAAAGGTCGCCTCCAATGCATCCGTTCCGCAGTGCAATCGAGCAAGGCGAAGCCGACAGCGTGCTTGAGCTGTTCTCCCCGGATGTTGTGTTCAACAGCCCCGTCGTGTTTCGCCCCTACCACGGACGCGAGGCGCTCGGCGTGATCCTCCGCGCTGTCATGCGCGTCTTCGAGGACTTCCGCTACGAGCGCGAAATTGGTGCCGAGGGGGCCAGCGACCACGCGCTGCTGTTCAGAGCGCGCGTCGGGGATCGCGAGCTGCACGGGTGCGACTTCCTGCACACTGATCAGGACGGGATGATCGACGAGCTCACCGTGATGGTCCGCCCGCGCTCGGCAATGCTCGCGCTTGCGGATGCGATGAGCGCGGAGGTTCTCGCGGTCCAACGCGAGCTGGGTGTGTAGACGCTCGCGTGAGCGCCTACAGCCCGCCGGGAGCCGGGCGCTGCATCCGCTTTGACAACCTGAACGAACGCTGCGAGCGCGCGCGGTCGCAGCATCTCACCTGCGTCGCTGTGTCGCGGTCGAAACCGCCTGTTCAGACTTTGAGATCCGACTCGCAAACAGCCGGCGGATCATGTTGTGGTGCTCATCCAGCCACCCAACGAGCCGCACGTCCGGACCAAGGGACTTCGATCAGCGCTCATCCGTACCGCGCACAAACCGTGTCCTATCCCCCTGGCGCTCGTATCCGGCGGCCTCCCAGAAGCCCATTGCGGCAGAATCGTCCTCGACGACGATCGAGGTGAGCCTGAGGGCTCCCCGTTCGCGCAGACGACGCTCGCCCGCTCGCAACAGCGTTGTGGCGATCCCCTGTCGTCGTCGGTCGAGATGCACGGCGAGTCGGTAGAAGCTGCCGCGCCATCCATCCCAGGACGCGATCAGCGATCCGATCACCATGCCGTCTTCTGACTCGGCGATCAGCAGCGCGTCGCGGTCGGTGGTCAGCAGGCGCGAGACGCTCTCATGCGTATCGCTGACGCTCGGCGGGCTGCCCGCCGTCTCCCATAGGCGCAGCACGGGTGCGATGTCGCTCTCGGTCGCGTTGCGGATTGTCCAGTCGGGCAAGCCCAGACGCATAGCATGAGCGGCGGCTGGGTCCTGTGGACGCGGCTCAGCCGGCGGCCAGCCGCACGATCGCGGACACGCCCACCACCACGATGAGCGCCCGTAGCGCGTCCGGGGGCAGCCTCCGTCCATAGCGTGCGCCCAGCTGGGCGCCGAGGATCGAGGCGCCGGCGATGATCCCAGCCGGCGCCCACTCGACGTGGGCGGCGAGCGCGAAGTACAGGCCCGCGACGCCGTTGGTCAGGCCGGCGAGGACGTTCTTGAGCGCGTTGGTGCGATGCAGATCCTGCGTCAGCGCGACGCCGAGGATTCCCAGCAGAAGGATTCCCTGGGCGGCGCCAAAATAGCCGCCATAGACCCCGATCGCGTAGACCGCGAGCGCGGTCACGACGGAGTGCCTGCCGTCGAGGTCGACCTCGCGTCTGGCCAGCCACCGGTTCAAGCGTGGCTGCAGCACGGTGAGCACGAGCGCGATCGCGATGAACACGGGCACTACAGCCTTGAACGCCGCCGCGGGCAGCACCAGCAGCAGCACCGCTCCGGTGATGCCGCCCAGCACCGACATCGTGCCTAACCGGATCGCGCGGGAGCGCTGGCCGGCGAGCTCGCGCCGGTAGCCGACCGCGCCGGAGACCGACCCCGGCACCAGCCCGATCGTGTTCGAGACGTTGGCCGTCACGGGGGCGTATCCGAACGCCAGCAGCACCGGAAACGTGATCAGGGTGCCGCTGCCGACAACAGTGTTGATCGTCCCCGCCGCCAGCCCGGCGAGGGCGATGGTGACCACCTCGCCGATGCTCATGTGCGATGCCCGATCCTATCCGCCCGACGGCGGCTATCCGCGCCGATGCGTCGCGCGCCTCGCCACCGTTGGAGCGACGGTCCGCTGCTAGGCCTACTGCACGGTCAGCGTCCCTTCCATCCCGGCCTGACGGTGCCCGGGAACGGAGCAGAAGAACTTATAGGTGCCGGGTTTGAGGTTCAGCGACAGCGTCTTCGAGCCGCCCTGGAACGTCGGCGTGGCCCCGACCTGCGCGCCGGAGGACGATTCGATCGTGACGTTGTGGGACAGCGAGGACGCGTTCGTGAAGTCGAGCGAGACGCTGCCGGCCTTGGCGCTCAGCGACGTCTTGTCGTACTTCAGCTGTCCTTCGCTGTTGGCGGCCAGGCTCAGTGCCGCCCCTTTGGCCGCACCGGAGGAGGAGGGCGAGGAGGTGCTCGTGGACGACGAAGTCGTGGCCGGAGCAGCTGGCGCGGCCGGCGCGGAGGACGACGAGGAGCTGCTCGACGAGCCGCCGCAACCGGCGGCCAGCAGCGCGGCCAGCGCGACGCTTAGCGCAACCGATCGGCGGACTATCCGCACGCTCGGCCTGTTGGTGGATGTTGCACGCATCATCGTGTTCTCCTTGTCGTCGCCGTCTCGACGGTATCCGCCAGGGTCATACTACGCCTACGAGTTGTCGAGCTTCTCGCCGCTCGGCTTCAGCACGTACCAGTCCGCGCCGAAGCTGTTGATGCCCTGACCATAGGCGTCCCCCGCGTCCTTGTCCTTGACGTAGAAGTAGAGCGGATGGCCCTTGTAGGTGACCTGCTTGGTGCCATCCGGGCGCGTGGTCGTACCCAGGTCGGCGGCGACCGCGGTTCCATGTGCGGCGGGAGCGCCGGTGGTCGTCACCGGCGGCCACACCTGCGCGCATGTGCCGGAGCAGGCCGATGTCGAGCCGTGGTCCCCTTCGAAGAGATAGACCGTGAGCCGCTTGGAGCCAGCTGCGAGGATCGTGCCGTCCTTGCCGTGCTTGCTCACGATCAGCATCCCGGAGCCAGCGGGGCTCGAGGAAGAGCCTGTCGAGCTTGCCGGAGCGGAAGTCGAGCTCGTCGTGCTCGTGGCCGCCGCGGAGGTGCTTTGTGTTTCAGAGTAAGGCGAGTTGCTCGCCGCGCTCGTGCTTTTTGTGGTGCTGCTACTGCTGCCACAACCGGCGGCGAGCAGGACGACTGCCGACGCGACGGCTCCGACTGCAAGTGGACTTCTCACCATGATCTCCTGATCCTCGGGTATCGGCGCGAGTGCGCCCTATGTCCTCAGACGCCACCTCTCAGAGAATCTTCCCGCCGTGGAGAGTGAACGCCCGCTCGCTCAAGCGCGACCGCTGAGCAGCTCATCGTGCCGGCTGGCTAAGAACCCCTTTCAAAAGATCGGCACGTCCGGATGCGTCCCTGGACACTGCGCTGGATCGCCACGTGACGGCTCGCACGTGCCACCAGCATGCGCTTCGCCGTCCCATGTCGCCCAGCTTGGCCC
>Ga0207663_10001437_pt1 | contig 11071 bp, 8 predicted proteins | sample LARL53metaG_FD_184346 | JGI IMG/M metagenome (GOLD analysis project Ga0207663, IMG submission 184346) | Corn, switchgrass and miscanthus rhizosphere microbial communities from Kellogg Biological Station, Michigan, USA - LAR L5-3 metaG... | ecosystem: Host-associated > Plants > Roots >...
CCTACTTCGCGCTGCGCCGGTCCCGCTATCTGTCCATGGCCGCGACGGCCACCGCGGTGCTGCTTGTGGTGGACGCCTGGTTCGACCTGATGACGACGCCATCGGGCCAGATCGTGCAGTCCATCGTGCTCGCGGCCGTGGTGGAACTGCCGCTGGCCGCGGTGTGCATCTGGCTCAGCCTGCACACCGAGGAACTCACCGAGCGCAGGATCGTGCTGCTGATGCGCCGCGGCGGCGGGGCGCGGTGGCGTCGCTCGTCCAGCTAGTGCCGCCAGCGCCCCGCGCTAGCCCGAGGGCTGAGGCGGGACCCGCAGCAGCAGCCGGCCTGGCAGCGTGGTGATCATCAGCCGCCTGGTGCCGCCCATCACCTCGCCGTCCAGTTCCCACGGCTGTTCCCGCGCGGCGGTGACGGTCAGGTTCCGGAACTGCAATGTGGTCATTTGGCCGTCGGCCGGGCGGCGCAGGAGCACTCGCGCGGCGAGGCGGATCCAGCCTGCCCAGCCCTGGGCGGTCAGCACCACGCCGTCCAGTGTGCCGTCGTCGGGCGTGGCATCCGGCAGCAGCCGGATGCCGCCCTGCAGCCAGCCGACGTTGCCGACGATCACCGCACTGGCCCGTACCCGCATGGGCGGCCCGCCGTCGGCCATCAGGCTCACCCGGACCGGCCGGTCCCGCAGGTGGCGCAGGGCGGACAGCACGTAGGCGGCCCAGCCGAGCCGCTTCTTCAGCGGTTCGCTGGAGTCGCCGAGCATCTTCGCATCGAAGCCGAGCCCGGCCATGACCACGAACGTGTGCCCGTTGGCCGAGCCGGCGTCCAGCCGCCGGTTGGTTCCGGTGAGCGCGGTAACCAGTGCCGCGTCCAGATCCAGGGGCAGGCCGAGGTTGCGGGCGAGCAGGTTGCCGGTGCCGAGCGGCAGGATGGCCAGCGGGACGCCGCTGCCCGCGACACCGTCCGCGCAGGCGGTGACGGTGCCGTCGCCGCCGCAGGCGAGGACCAGATCGGCGCCGTCCCGCACCGCCTGCGCCGTCTGGCCGGCGCCGGGGTCCTCGGCCGTGGTCTCCAGCCAGAGGGGCTCGTCCCAGCCGTGTTCGGCCATGGCCGAACGGACCGTGTCACGCAGCCTGGTCATGTCGTCGTGCTTGGTGGGGTTGGCCACCACCGCGGCCCGGCGCGCGCCTGGTGGGCGTGGGGCGTCCGGTGGCATGGCGCGAGCATATCGCCGCCTTTGCCGTTCATTTGCCTAGGGCGTGTGGTGTGGCTCCCGCCCGTTCTCTGGTGGCGCTTCTTCCGGTGGCGGCAGCGTCCGCAGCGAGTGCTCGACCAGTGCGATGAGCACGTCCCTGCTCGAGTTGCGCTGCCGGGCGTCGCACATCACCACGGGTATCGGTTCCTCCAGGTCCACCGCGGACCTGACGTCCTCGGGCCGGTATTGGGGCGCATCGTCGAAGCAGTTCACCGCGAGGACGAACGGGATCTTCCGGTTCTCGAAGAAGTCCACCGAAGGGAAGCAGTCGGCAAGGCGCCTGGTGTCGGCGAGAACCACCGCACCGATGGCCCCGCTGGCCAGTTCGTCCCACATGAACCAGAAGCGCTCCTGCCCCGGCGTGCCGAACAGGTACACGGTGAGGTCGTCGCGGATCGTGATCCGGCCGAAGTCCAGCGCCACGGTCGTGGTGGTTTTGCGCTCCACGCCGGTGAGGTTGTCCACCGGAGTGCCGGCGATGCTCAGCGCCTCCTCGGTGGACAGCGGCCGGATTTCGCTGACCGTGCCCACCAGGGTCGTCTTGCCGACCCCGAAGCCCCCTGCGATGAGCACCTTGAGGGCCACGGGCAGGACGTCCCGGTCGTCGGTCTGCTCAGAGGCGGCGAAGGCCATCCACGACCTCTTGGAGGATGCGCCGGTCGGGCAGGCGGGCCGCCGGGATCGGGTTGTGCACGTTGATGAGCCCTCGCTCGCGCAGGTCGCCGAGGAGGATCCTGATCACCCCGACCGGGAGGTCCACGTCTGCTGCGAGATCGGCGACCGAGGTCGGCCGGCGGCAGATCCGCAGTAACGCCCGGTGCTCCGGGCCCAGGCCGAACTCGTTGCCGTGGACCCCCCTGACCGCGGTGATCAGGGCGATGAGGTCGAGCCTGCCCCCGGTGGGACGCGTCCGGCCACGGGTGAGCGCGTACGGCCGGACCACGGCCCCCGCCTCCTCATCGAGCCACCGGTCCTCGGCCGAATGCATCACCGGCCTCACTCCGCCGCGCCACCGGCCGGCACCGGCCGGGAGTTCACCGACAAATGCTGCCCGACGCGCTTGACGAGCAGCGCCATCTCATAGGCGATGAGTCCCGCGTCCGCGCTGGCCGGGCTCAGCACTGCCAGGCAACTGCCCTCGCCCGCGGCGGTCACGAACAGGAACGAGTTCTCCATCTCGACGATCGTCTGGCGGACAGCGCCACCGCTGAAATGGCGCCCGATGCCCCGCGCCAGGCTCTGGAAACCCGCGGCCGTCGCGGCCAGGTGCTCGGCATCCTCACGGGTCAGTGAGGCCGAGGCGGCGAGGGCAAGGCCGTCACGCGAGAGGATCACGGCCTTGTCCACCTCGGCAACCCGGGTCTCCAGATCGTCGAGGAGCCAGCTCAGCCCGCTGTCGAAGCCCGGGCCGCGCCGCCAGTCAGCCTGATCCATGCGGCCCCCTGTCCTGCGTAGGCGTCTCCTGCTGGTATGCCCCGTAGGTGCCGCCTTCATCGTGGGCCGTGCCGGTTTCGTCGGCTTCGGGTGTCCCGGGCCCGGCCGGTGGGCCGGGCGCCGGGTCGAACATCGACCTGCCCCGCTCCCAGCCGTGCTGTATCGCGGACACCGTGGCCCTGGTCTCGTCGGGGGGACGCGGATCGCCGTACCTGCCGGGCAGCGGGGGATAGGCCGGCGGGGCGTTCCTGAGCTGCGGCACCAGGCTGGCCTGGCGCACCCGCCGGGGGAGTACCGGCTGGCCTGTGTCGTCCTGGGCGGTGTCGTCCTGGGGCCTGTCGTCCTGGCCGGTGTCGTCCTGGGCTCTGTCGTCCTGGCCGGTGTCGTCTTGAGCCGGGGCGTCCGCCGCGGGCCGTAGCTGCTGGCTCCAGGCAGGCGACTCCATCCCGGTCCAGGCCCGGGACTCCGCTTCGGCCCAGGCGTCCCGCTCCGGTTCGGCCCACGGTGGGGCCTGGTTCCCGGCCCAGGACGGGGCCACGGCGGGCGCCCCCGGGGCAGGTGGTGCCGGCGCGGGCGGGGCCGCGGCGGGTGGCGCCGGGGCAGGTGGGGACGGGGTGGGTGCCGCCGGGACTGGCGGTGGCGGGGCTGGCGGAGCAACCGGGGCGGGCGGGGGCGGCGGTGCGGCCTGGTAGGACGGCAGCCCCGGCTCTTGCCTGCCTGTGCCGGCGGCCTCGCCGCGCTCCTCCGGCATGCCCTCATGGGCCAGATCGGGCTCGGTGTCCTCGCTGTCGGCGAAGCCGTTCTGCTCACCGGTGTCATTCCTGCCGGACGTAAGCGGCGCGCTATCCGGTGCGCTCTCCAGCGCCTTGACGGGCTCCAGTTCCCCGAATCCCTCGGCGACCACGATGCTGTGCGGGATCAGCACGATCGCGGTGGTGCCGCCGTAGGGGTTGCGCCGCAGGGTGATCTGGATGTCATGGCGCCGGGCGAGCTGGCCGGCGACCAGCAGGCCGAGCTGGTCGGTGTTGGCCGGGTCGAACGGCAGCGGCTCGGCAAGCTGGTCGTTGGCCTCGGCCAGCTTCTCGTCGCTCATGCCAAGCCCGCGGTCCTCGATCTCTATCGCGAATCCGTGGCCCACGATGCCGCCCTGGATCACCACCGGCGTGTTCGGCGGGGAGTAGATGGTGGCGTTCTCGATCAGCTCGGCGATCATGTGGATGACGTCACCCACGGCGGGCCCGGCCAGCCCGGTGTCGTCGGCGGAGATAACGCTGACCCGGGTGTAGTCCTCCACCTCGGCCACGGCGGCCCGAATGACGTCCACGAACGGGACCGGGTTCCGCCAGCCGCGCGCGGGCGACTGGCCGGACAGAATGATCAGGCTCTCTGCGTGCCGCCGCATGCGGGTGGTCAGGTGGTCGAGCCGGAAAAGATCCCCGAGTTCCTGCGGATCCTCGGTCCGCCGCTCCATCCGGTCCAGCAGCGCGAGCTGGCGGTGCAGCAGGGACTGGCTGCGCCGGGCAAGATTGCGGAACACCTCGCCGATGCCCTCGCGCAGCCTGGCCTGGCCCACGGCCGCGTCCACCGCGGTCCGCTGCACCTTGGTGAAGGCGTCTCGCACCTGGGCGATCTCCCTGGTATGGATGGGAACGTCCAGCGAGTCGTCGTCGTCCACCGTGACGTTGTGGCCGGTAGCCAACTGGTCCACCATCTCGGGCAGCCGGTGGTCGGCCAGGTCAAGCGCGGAGCGGCGCAGGCCCTGCAGTTCGCGCACCAGGCCGCGGCCGGCCAGCAGCGACACGATGATGGAGATGATCACGGCCAGCAGGCCGAGCCCGCCGGACAGCAGCAGGCGCAGATCGGTGACCTTGGCCTCGTGCTCGGCCTGCTGGTCGAGGGCGCTGGCCGCCTGCGTCCCGGCCCGCTCAAACCCGAGCGACACGCCCCGGACCGCGCGGCCCCAGTCGGCCGGGGCGACCGGGGGCGGGAACCGCGGGTGGTGCCCGCCGATCACGGTGTTCTCCAGCGCGGTCAGCCCGGCATAGGCGGTGGGGCTGACGTACCGCTGATATATGGCCCGGTAGCCGGGATCGAGTTCGGGCAGTGTCTGGGCATAGAGCGTGGCCCGTGCCCCGGCCAGCTTGGTGAACTCGCGCTGGTCGGCCAGCGGGAACCTGCGCCCGGCCATGTCGCCCACCACAAGCACGTTCTCCTGCTGAAGGAGTTCTCCCGACTTGGCGATCCGCTCGAGCGCCAGGGCCTGCGCGGCGATCGGCGTGCTGGTCTCGGTGAGGATCACCCGGTTCAGCAGCAGGTAGGAGTCGTTGATCAGCTTGTTGTACGTGGCCAGCGCCTGCGCCCGGGTGATCGCCTGCGCGCCAATGGATGAGTGCAGGGCGGGCAGGCCCGCGGCGTCGTGCAGCAGCGTGGCGGATGCCTGCCGCACCGCCGGAGGGGCGTTGCTCAGAGTGCTGCCCGAGGTGAGGGCGGCGCGCAGGGCGGCCGTCACGTGGCCGGTGGCCGCTGCCTGTGCGCGCAGTTTCGCAAGATTGCCCGGGGTGGGCGCGGAAAGGTAGATGACCGAGTAAACCCGCTCCGTATCGAGCTGGCCAAGGAAATCGCTCACGGGGTCACTCGTGGCGGTTTTCAGGGCCCTTGCCCGCGCCAGATTCAGTGCATCTTTACCGGCGATACCGGTGGTGAACAGATAAAGCCCGAAGAGGGAAAGCACCGGCACGAGTACCAGAACTAAGATCCTCGCGCGTACTGACCGGATATGCCAACTCATCAGCCATCCCGCGTGTAAGTGAACGGACGGGCACGGGACCTGCAATGTACGTTGGCCAGGCGGCCGCGCCGTGCAAAGATGCCAAACAGTATTGCCTGGCAGCCTTGCTAGCAGCGGCGCCGACAATGCCGCGGCGCCGAAATACTGCTGCGCTCACCGCATTGCCTGCCTTCGCCGTGCAAGCCCCTTGCATGGAGCCTAACAGGACATCCGTCGTACTCCGGGGCCAAAGTACTAATGATCATCCCCGGATGTTACTCACGGGTCAGTTGGGCTTCAAATAGCGGACTCAAGTGGTTTTCCTTGCCCAGCAAAGATCCTTTTCGTCGCGGGCTCCCATCCGTCGTGATGTCTCATCTGTAACGTCAGTCAATCAGTTCACTCAGTGCTCGCCAGCCACATTAGAGGTGGTCAGCCGGCACCACACCGGGCCAGCGCCCAGGCGCCCGGTGGCCAGGTACCCGGCATCCCGCCAGTAGGCGATGCTCCCCCGCAGCCAGCCCGCCGCACGCCCAGGTGGGCGGCGGGCAGGTCATATGGTGCCTCGTACATGTCCCCGGCCAGCACTAGCCCGGCCACATCAAGCAGGCCAGGGCGAACCGTCCCAGCATCGGCGCGCCGAGCCAATCCGGTGACCGTGCCCGCAGGGCCGTTCATCTTGCTCCCGCCACGATGGAACTCCTTCGTACGCCCCGGATGGCTGGTATGGGTCCCGGTAGCCAGCGGGAGACCTGCCGGGACCCATAGCTGCAAGCATGCCCGGGGCAGGTTGCAGCAGCCTTGACGCCAGGCTTGCATCCCTGGTCACGGCGTCCGGTTCCGCCCGGCGGGGCACCGGGGCGCGCCGCCGGGCTAACGGGAGCCTGATTAGTCGGCAGGGTACAGGTGGTGCGGTGATGACCAGATCGGGCGGCCCTGGGCGACTTCGCGGGCGGCCTGCCAACAGTCACGTACAACGAATACGACTGGCCCCAGCAGTCTGGAAAAGACCGCGTGGGGCTGCCATCGAGTGCCCAGTTCTCCGAAGGTCACCACGACCTCGGCTAGCACGCCGAGGCGTGCGTCCCCCGGCTGTTACACACCTGCCGCCCGTCTGGGGCGGCCACGATGATCTCGTCGTGCATTCCACTGGCATTGATGGGATTATCCGGGCAAAGGCAAAGTAATCAAATATTCACGAGGGACGGGGGCAGGCCCATGATTCAGTGACAGGCGTTTCCCCGCGGTAGGACCGCCCTACCCGGAGCGGCCCTACCCGGAGCGGCACTTGCCGCAGTGTCGCTGGCGGCGCTGTCGCTGACGGGGGTGGTTGTCGCGGCAGGCCCGGCGTCGTCGGCGGCCGTGGCTGCCGCCCCGTCGCTGTCGTGTCCGAGTACTCCGTACGGGGTGACCGAGAGCCTGGCAACGTATGGTTCGCCAGCCAATGGGCAGGCCCTGGACCTGGACGAGTACCTGCCCGTCGGAGACCCGCAGGCCAAGGTTCCTGGGGTGATCCTGGTACATGGGGGCGGCTGGGCCACGGGGAACTTCACCAAACAGGCCGGTGACTCGCTGACCACCATCGGCGACTGCCTGGCCGAGAACGGCTTCGACGCGTTCTCCGTCGACTACGCGCTGAGCGTCGGCGGCAACGGCAGCTTCCCGGAGAACCTGCAGGACATCAACGAGGCGATCGGCTGGGTCAAGGCGCACGTGAGCAACCTCAACACGGCGCAGATGTTCATTCTCGGCACGTCCGCCGGCGGCAACCTCGCCGACCTGGCCGGCGAGAACGCGATGGGGTACCAGAACGGGCTGCTCGGGGTGATCACCCAGTCCGGGCCCGCCGACCTGACCGCCGCGGGCATGGGCTGCGCGAGCGCGGCCAGCTGCAAGGCCGGGTCGCCGGGAGCCACGATCCAGAAGTACCTCGGCTGCTACGACAACTCCTCTGCCACCTGCAACCTGTACTTCCAGGACGGCTCGAAGCAGACCGTGCCAGCGGCGACCGCCTACGCCGACGCCTCACCCACCGCGTCGCTGAGCGCGACCGTCCCGGCACCGCCCTACCTGGTCGCCAACAGCAGCGACGAAGCGATTCCACTGGCCCAGGCCACGGACCTGACCCAGCAGCTCAACGCCCAGTGCACCGCGACCAAGGCGGCTACCTCGGATCAGCTTGTCGTGCTCCCGGGTGATCAGCACGCGCTCACCTACTCGGACATCCTGGCCGGCCCGATGCTGAGATTCCTGAACGCCGTGCTGGCGGGAAGCCTGCCGAAGAACTGCGCCACGGCCACGCCACTGACCGGGGCTTCGATGGCCTACGACGCCAACGCCAGCGCCAAGACCGCGATCCTGTTCGGCGGATGCTGCAGCGCCGCGGCAAAGGTGTCCGGTGCGACGCAGAGCTTCAACACCACGACCGGCGCCTGGACCTCGGTGAGGATCACCGGCTCGGCGCCGGTGCCCAGGCTCGGCGCTTCCTTCGGTTACGACCCCACCAGCGGTGATCTGGTGCTGTTCGGCGGCGAGTACCTGCCCGGCGGCTCGGCGCAGCCGGTCGCGCTCGACGACACCTGGGAGCTGTCCTATCAGGCGTCCACCAACACCGGCACCTGGACCCAGGTCGGCGGCTCGGGCTGCCGGACCACATGTGCCGGTGCCCCGCCGGCCCGCTACGGCGCCTCGGCCGACCAGGCCCCCGGCAACGAGGGCCTGATCCTGTTCGGCGGCGAGAACATGCTGACCGCCACCCAGTCGGGCGCCCCGGCGGCCGACGGGGACTCCAAGTGGGCGGCCGTCTAGCGCCGCGGGTCAGGCGGCGTTGGCGGCCCGTGGCCCGGGCCCGGCGGCCGGTTCGCCGGGTTCCGCGGCGAGCCGGTCCAGGCCGTATCGCTCCACGTGCTCGGGGTCGGTGAGGCTGATCGTCCGCAGGTTCTGTGCGACGAGCCGCTCGTTGATCTCGTCCAGGTGCGCGCGGACCAGTCGCTTCTCTGCCTCGGTGGTCTTGCCCTTGTGCGGCTTGCCCGCGTGCTCGATGGTGGCGTAATTGGCCCGGTCCTCCCGGCCCGCGGCCGCCGCGCCCGAACGCGAGGCCCGCCTGGCCGGGCGGGCCGTGGCCAGGATCTCGCTCATCGGCTTTTCGGTGGCCAGCTTGTCGAACTCCGCGACGTCCAGTACCACCCGCCGGGGCTGATCGTCGCCGGGGAAGTAGAGGTCGACAAGGGCCGCCTGTCCGCCCGCCTTCTCGATGTCCGTGGCCTCGGCTGCCAGGGCCTCGATCTCGACGGGCCCCTCGGCCAAGGCGGGATGCTCGGAGACCACAATGCGGGCCGGTGTCTCGTCGTCGGTGATGAGCTGGCCGCTGAGATCGCTGAACCGGACAGTCTTCTGGCCCACGGGATCGTCCTCCTGGTCGCGTGTGACGGGCGTGGTCGGCAGCCAAGGGAGCGGTTGCCGCCGTATGTGGAAGGCGACGCCTACGCTGCCGCACCCGGGATCAGGTGTCAAACACGTGTTCGATGAATTGTTGTTCGTGTCGAAGGTGCCGATAATGTTTTCGATCGGCGATCGCCCAGATCAGGCCCAGCGGCTCAGGGCCGCTGGCTCCCGTCGGCCTTCGGGCACTGCGCCGCGATATGGCCGGGGATGTTCGCCACCTGCAGGAGCCCGCCTTGGACCAGGTTGACGGGCAACGGCGCGTAGTGAAGCTGATCCATCTGCTGCTGACCACTGCACAGGGCCAAGACCAGGTAGGTGCTCAGCGACCGGCCTTTGGCCCTGGTGAAGTTGGTGGGCAGCCGGGTGCCCAGCCGCGGCACGATCACGTAGCTGGTGAAGGACAGCGGGTAGTTGGCCCGGGCCTTGCTGGTGTAGAGGGGGGTCAGGTCCACCTGCATGAAGCGCGGGCTGTGCGGATTCTCGTCGATGTTCGCGTGGCGCAGCGACGCCTTGATGTTCGCGGCGGTGGGGCTGACGAAGTCTCCGGCGGCATTGCCCAGCTTGAGCTCCGGGATATGCGCGGCTAGCGCGTAGGGGACTTCGTCATAGCCGATCGCTCCGTTGCTGGCCGAGGAGATGTAGCTGGCGACGTTGCTGGAACCGTCCTCGGCCTTGGCGTGGCCGAACCGCGGATATACCACGGTCGGCCCGCAGGGCGGCTTGAGGCCCGGGTGTACCCGCTCGCAGAACGCGTTCCATTGACCGGGGAACACCGCGGCCAGCCAGCTGGAGAAGTAGAGCGTGCTGCCAGCGAGGTCGGAGTGGATCACGGGGGTGATCGGCAGGTTCGGCAGCTGGCTGCCGTAGTCGTGGGTGATCTGCGGGTCGTCCCAGTTCATGATCTGACCGGTGAAGATCTTCATCACGGTGCTGCTGGACAGCCGCAGGTTGGTGACTGGGTGGCCGCCCACGGTCAGGTGATAGAGGAACGCGACGCCGCTAGCTGGCGCGGGGATGTAGGAGAAGCCAAGGGGCACATGCTCGGGACCGAGCCCGGCCAGCTTGTCCAGGCTGGTGCGGAACGGCTCGTCGGAGACGGCGTAGTCGTCCTGATTGACGATGTAGTCCGCCCGGCCCGCGTCGGAGCCGTCCGGGTTGAAGTTGACCACCAAGCCTCTGGGCCGCACGTCCAGCGCCCATAGGTTCATCGCGATGGCGGCGAAACTCGACCCGGATCCCGAGATCGGCACGAAGCTGCTGGAACGGGTGGCCCCGGCAGGCGCCAGCGCCAGAGACAGGGGCAGCAGGACCGAGGCGGATATGGCGACGAACCGGCTTGCTGCGCGCATATACGAGTTCCTTCCCCCGTGAACCCGTGCCGGGCCAGGTTTCCGGTACTCGGCGGCCGCCGGCGTGAGTGTCCCACGCCGAGGGGAATCGGAGGATCTTCGCAGCGCGACGCTGCGGTGATGGCCAGGCGAAAGGCTGGAGAACAGCAGGGCAAGGCAGGGTAAAGCGGGTCAGGCGATCGTGGGCCGGCCAGCCAGGCGACTGGCCGACCCGGCAATCACATTCAGGGTTGCTGCCAGGTGGAGCCGTTCCACTCCCAGAGGCTGGTGAGGTCCCTGGTCTGGTTGCTGCCGCCGAACATGACCAGCCGCTGCAGTGCCGGGTCGTAGGTCAGCGAGCCGTAAGCCCGGCGGCCGGCGCTGGCGGCCGGCTGTAGCTGGGCCCAGGTGGTGCCGGTCCAGGTCCAGGTCACGTTGCTGAAGCCCCGGGTGTTGGCATCGCCGCCGTACAGCACGAGCTGCTGGCTGGCGTCGTCGTAGGCGGCCTGCCAGGCGGCACTGGTCGTACCCGGTGACGTGGCCGGGCTGAGCTGAGTCCAGGTCGTGCCGTCCCAGGACCAGGTGTCGGACAGCCGCTCCCCGTTGTAGCCGCCGAACAGAATCGCGGTCTGGCTGGCAGGGTCGTAGACCAGCGAGTGGGTGTCCCGGGGCGGGGGAGAGGTGGCCGGGTGCAACTGGGTCCAGGTGGTGCCGTCCCAGGCCCAGGTGTCGTTCAGGTAGTGGCCGTCGTAGCCGCCGAACAGGATGACCTCGTTGCTGGCGGCGTCGTAGATCAGGCCGGTGTTGTGCCGGGCCGGGGGAGAGGTGGCCGGGTGCAACTGGGTCCAGGTGGT
>Ga0207663_10001441_pt1 | contig 11060 bp, 12 predicted proteins | sample LARL53metaG_FD_184346 | JGI IMG/M metagenome (GOLD analysis project Ga0207663, IMG submission 184346) | Corn, switchgrass and miscanthus rhizosphere microbial communities from Kellogg Biological Station, Michigan, USA - LAR L5-3 metaG... | ecosystem: Host-associated > Plants > Roots >...
TTCAGGTTATCACTTCGAAAAACATCGCAAAGGATATCTCAATTTATCACAAGGAACCACGTTTCCATTTGGAATTGGATTCAACGCTACAAACCAAAGAAGATATTTCAAACCAGGTGCAAACTATCTGAATTTATCATAGATGAAACACTGATTAAAGTGGGAAATGACTATGTATGGCTGTGGGTTGCTATAGAGCCAACTGATAAGACGATTCTTGGTATTCGCATCTCTATCGAAAGAAACATGCTTGTAGCGGAACAGTTTATACAATCTCTGATTAGGAAATATGGAAAACACGATATTTCAACAGATGGAGGAACATGGTATCCACAAGCATGTAGATTCCTGAATGTGGAACATCATTATCATTCTTCTTATCAAAAAAGTATTATAGAAAGAACTATCCAATATATAAAAGATAGAACTGAATGTTTTGATGACTATTTTCCATGTAGGAAAGATAATAATGATTATTGTAAGCTAAAGCATGTCATGAATTGGTTGGGTCTATTTGTTGATATGCACAATAGAGAAGTTATGGAAAAGATTGTTAAGTGAACAGAGCCCGATAGATAAAGAACAAATTTATATATACATAGGTTGTTACGGCCGTCAGAATTGTTGACAAAGTATACCAACTATCAGGTAACTATTAATTTGATGAACTCTTTTAAAGAATCACATTATACAGCTACTATAACCACTCCCATCATTCTTTCCGTGTTATTGTTAACTTTGGTTTTGGCTTTATGCTCAGACAATACAAAAATCGTATATGGATTAGTGAGTGATAGCGCTAGGAATAATCTCATAATTTCCAATCCAAAAATTCTAGATCCGAATCCTGGCTTGATTGATGGAAATGGCAAACTAAAGAATGATTTTTCTTTGATAGCGAATACTAATTCCGTTCGTCCTGGAACCATAGCCGACGGACTGTCTAAACTGCTTCTTGTGATAGATTCTAACAAGACTTTGCAGTTCTCAATTGACGGAACAACTAGAGATAATCTAATAAACGGAACATTGAATTCCCTTAAACTATCTAATGAAATTCGACCTCCTTCTTCTAGCGTAACTGTTCAACCCCAAAGTATTCTTAAGAATAGAAATGTTGTTGTTGCAGTATACACTCCTCCAGATCATATTGATTTACAAGGTAACGCTAATCATACAACCATTCATATCCTAGTAAATGGAACTAGTGATCCAAAACTTTCAATTGACTTGTATCGAGTTCCAGTGGTTCTCGTGCATGGGATTTGGGTTAATTCCAGTTTAACTTGGAAATTAACTAACTTTAATAATACATTATATAACAATGGTTTTAATTACACTTTTGCAGACTACGGTAAGCATAACGCCACAACCTTTGATCCTTATGCAAATATCACTATAGGAAAGTATCATGTTGAAGCTGGTAATTATGGTATAGAAGCAATTAGAGATAAAATATATGGCGTGCTTAAAGATTATCATCACAAGTCAATTGCAGCGTCCCAAGTAGATATTATAGCCCACAGTATGGGTGGTCTTATGGCTCGTGGGTTTACCCAGCAATCTGATTACTACAATAAAAGCAACTATATGAAAGGTTATATCCATCGCATGATAACGATTGGCACACCACATTTTGGGGCACCTCTTTCAGAATTTCTTTTCTTTCATCGCAATGACCAGTATTGTTTTAATCCATATACTAATAAGATAGTCCAATCAGCATTCTGTTTATTTGATCCATTGCATTTTCAATTATTTCCATTAAAGACAATCTATGCTGAAAAGTTAATTCCAAAGTTACATTCTTCAATAGATAAAGGAGGCATAGAAGCTTTGAGTCCAAGAAGTGTGGCTTATTCTGATTTATGTCAAACTAATGTTAGCTCTTATGCTATAGCAGGCAGTTGGAAGAGTAATGGTGTTTTCAGCCGCGATACAATAGAAGATCTTTACAAGATTATCCTTGGCAATCCATTCTTTAATCTTGAGAGAGATGGTTTTCATGGAGATAATGACTTACAAGTAAACATAACCAGTCAGCTTGGAGGAATACATGGTCATCTAATGCCGCAGTCAATGATGACAAACAACCACACTATGCCTAACGGAGCAGCCATTTATAATAATACCATACATGGAAGTATTTTCAGAGATAAGCATGATCTGTTTGTTTCTTCTGAGATAGGTTCGGCAATAATTCAGCAAGATGTTGTCAGGCTTCTTAATTCTCCTGATAATAAATTTGCGAATTCCATAGGGATTGGATCACCATGTCATAAACCAGAGAAGTTGTAATAGTTAGTGCTTGCCATCTAATGTAATAATTAGTGCTTGTAAGTCCGCGGCGTAGAGTAAAAATAAAAACTAGCGATGTTCCAGTACTTACCGATCAATTTGCTCCTGTTGAGAATCTTCTAAATCTAATTACAAGTACGCCTTATAATATAGGGGAAAAAGAAACTCCTGCAAATACAAAAGTAGATCTATATTCAATCCAAGGTACTACACTCGGACTTGTATTACCTATTGCTACGACAGGGCTATGGATTTTCTATATGAAAAGAACTATTTGGAAAGGAACAAGACGAAGTATGACAGGATAGAATTATTATTTGTGATATATGCATTAGATTTTTTTATGTTATAGTTCATAACAGAATTATGTCTGACTGAATTGACATACGATGTCCATAACTTAACAGGCTATCCAAATGCCCAAGGATTGAAGAGTCATATTTTGAACTCAACTTGTAGATAGATTTGGATGGGTGTTAACTGTCAGGTCATAAAGATATACCTTATACATTATCTCTAATCAAACAAGCATATGAAAGAAGTTAATTAATTCATGAGTGGCAATCATGATAGAAAACATTCTTACTTCAACAACTTGGTCACTCAATATCAACGGAGGAACATTTTTCAATTATTTGGAAAGACAGCCTGCACTAGTATTTAAAAAATAGAATCAACAGGAACCAATCAACTTCAACCTGCTATATCAAGGATTGGGAAGAAGATGTTGTCAAAAAATTAGATCTTGTTTTTCAATGTTATATATGGATTCACAGTCAAAGCAATAATCTACGAACAATTTATGACATATTTGCAACCTTGAAAAACCATTCTGAGGAAATAACTCGAACTCCGGTTACAGAAGGAATAGTTGCAAAAATATCAAATATCCTGGATAGTCAAAAAGTGAGAAGGGTTGAAAATTAACTAACCGACTGATATTTCTTCCTTTCGTTTGTTATAGAAAATATTTATATTCTATCCCCTCTGGTAAATCAATAATGAAACCTCAGACAAGTTTGGCTATCGCTACTCTTATCATAGCATTAGGATTTATACTCTTTTTTAACCAACCAGAAAAAGAAGCAGCATATGCACAACGTCAATCTTCTTTTTCTTCTGTTAGTGATAATGGGAGTGGAATAGGTACGCTGAAATGTCCAAAATCTGGTGAAACTCATCAAGCAGCTATTGCATTTGAAGCGTTTGCGCCATCAGGGGGAGCTGTACAAGGAGGAGCCTTTGATATTTCGTCCCGAAGCAGTTTAGGTACAGATGTGTTTAAATCAGGTACAATTAACGGCGGTCAAATATCTCCATCTGGTCATTTTATTTTGAGAGGTACAGAAACCAGCGATAATATATGTGGTGGTACAACTTCAGTATCTATCAAAATAACTGGACAATGTGTACAAAGTGGTGGATCACAAGTAACAGTAACATTTGGGGCTTCTAATGGAGAGAGAGCAAGTTTCCCAGCTTCACCAGCTTGTACATAATTTTGTGTTAGAATCTCATATGATTTTTCGGCAAGAGAGACAAAGGATGCACGCTGTAAGCATCTTAGAAAGAAAAGAAAATAATGCTTATGATGCTTGAGATAATGGTAGTAGCAGATCCTATCAGAGATACCTAGGTACTGCAAATTCAAAACTTAAACCCTTTGAGAAGATGAGGAATTGTTAACATATTTGTTAGCAAAACCTTCTTAAAGAGATCTTATGTTAACATTTAAGATATTTTGTTAACAAGCAAAATTTTGATGTTATATTTTCATATGAAAATCGAGCTAACAGAGCAACGCAGCAATGATTTGTTAGAGTAGATGTGACAGAGGAGTTATGCGTACAACTGAAGTCTCTCGTAGGGTTTTATAGTCAATTTTTCTGTATATATGATTCTCCGTGTCTTAACTGTTTTGTCAACTTACTCCAGCAGGTGGTAAGATTGTATTTGATTTTTAGTTTATTGAGCTCATCTATGGTTTTTAGTATTTTATCAGAATGTGAAGGATTTACATCATGAATTGTTATGATTGCTAGCTTTCTATCACATAAAGTCTACCTCTGCAAGTAAAGCAAATGACATAATAGTCTATTATTATTATAATTATTGTTATAATTAAGGGCTGTTTTCATTTAACAGAAGGATAGATGATAGTTCTGTTATGCATGTCAGCGGCATCAGCAGCATGGCTTGTAATATGGTGCAATGTTCAAAGACATTATTTTCGATAATTTGGAGAATGTTATTTAGGTAAACAAAATAAACAGTGATTCCTCACACTACGAATACAAAAATCTTGGAGGGACTGCTTTGGATACTGTAAGTGGCGGTTATATCAGCAATAATACATATGCGTAAATTATTTGCTATAATTGTTTTCTAATTTAGAATAACTTTTTACTATTTTTAAAGATGATATATCATCTCTATATAATTAATTATATTGCTGTTAATCAGTGATAGTAAATCAGCTTTGATTTTTAGATACAGAAGACCGTGACATAAAAAGACCTATTTTGTTTGCCAAGAAATTGTTGTTCTATGACAGCGTGTTTTACGTCAATAATCTGTGTCATGATGATGAGACCTTTTTTCCCTCTGTTTCTTCCTAACGATTTAAGTCTTAATAATGGCTTGGAAAACGCAATTGCAAAAGGTTTCTCTCCTGGCATTTACAAACCCATAGCAATTTCTGAAGGGTCGAAGCCCTCTGATTTTAGCATAATTTAACTCTATGCCTTAATACCAGAACTAAGTACTATAGAGATATGGCTCAACGAATAAGACCTGATGTGGAAGGACAAAAATTCGTCCACAATGGAGGACAGGCACCCCAATATGTTGTCATGGATGGAATATTGCGATGGATACCAAACCAGACAATAAGGTCTAAAATATTTGGAGACTTCAACCCATTAGTAGGGGATCTAACTGACTTTGCAGGATTTAACCTGAACGATCCTAACAACCCACCATACCCTCTCCCAGAAACCACCCTTCTTAAGGGATTCGAATCTGATGGAATATATTTGATCGACTATAATGACATAGTGAACAACAATAGATCGCTAGTTGCACGACGAATCAGCGATCCAAATACTATGGCACAATTTGGTTTTAGAGGAGACAATGTGAATGGAGTCGATGACATAATTGTAGATGCTCTCATCTATATATCAGGACCAGACATTTCATTCCTATATAGATATCAGGATGTTTTCCCAGGTTAATAACAAAGGATTGCAGTTACTAACTAATTGAGAGTGGCGCATAATTTGAATCACCATTCTTCTAGTTATATCCTGTACTAGATTTGTTCTCAGTCTAAGTAATGACCTTCATCTCTAGTCTTTTTATTTGCAATGTAACGTTCAGCTAGAAGATTGGATCTAAGAAGATGAGCAAGTGTCCTTGCGTCAAGTTTATCAGTCTTTATTCTTGCCTCAGCAATGGCCAAGGGATTGGCCGGTTTAAGAGCAATATTATATTTTTCAAATGCTTGATATGTCTTGAGCCAGAGATTAGCATTTGACTCACATACAGCTATACATTTACCATACTTCTTAACATTGAATAAGCAAATATTCCAGCTTCATCCAATGTATTATTATACATAGATTCTTCAGCTATGGAGCCATCAGAGTTCATAACACATGCCTTACAGTTTCTCTTTCCAATGTCTACGGCAATATATCTCAGTTCTCATTTTTCACCTCCTTTTTGCTAAGTGGTAGCTGGAAATAGCTGCACACATCTATCAGAACTCTGTAGGCTCACTTTGACAGCAGCTTTGGATCCCCATTCAACAAACTAGACCTCCTAGGTCAAGCATAATAAGAGGTCAGCTAACCATAGAGAATTGGTTAATAGCTTTTACATGTCTTTCAACAAGGCAATATATAGTCAGTTTCTCATTTTCTCTACCTCATGCTGATAAATTTGATATCGTCTTTCATATTGATTTCCATACACCTTAAGATATGTTTTTGCATTACGTGGTTCAGTAGCTCTTACTAATAAAGTCAAAAGCTCCCTAACATCTTTATCATAGGTTAATGGTTCATTTATAATTACAGATATGATAAGATTAAATGACCTATGCAATCCAAGGAAGTGAAAAGAATGTGAAAGATATAACTTTGCATCTAGATAATCGACTTCTAAAGCTGCCTGCAGCTTGATGTTAACAATGATGAATCAGTTATTGATGCTGTCAATAGAGTAGTGGATGAAAAGAAAAGAATTGATGTTGCAGTCAATAATGCAGGCTACGCATTAACAGGACCATTTGAGGAAACTTCAATGGAAGAAACAAAGCACAGTTTGAAACCAATTTCTTTGGAGCGGTAAGAGTGATGCAGAGAGTAATAGCTATAATGAGAAAACAAGCAAGCGGTAGAATAGTAAATATAACATGTATGGGAGGAAGGATCGCAATTCCTCTTAACTCTATTTATCATGGCACTAAATTTGCCTTGGAGGGTTAACTGAATCCATTCAATATGAGATAGGCAATTTGGAATTAGGATCATACTTATAGAATCGAGCTGTGGGATCAAACTTTTGGAAAAATTTGAAGATGGCTAGAAAGGCATCTGAGTCAAATCATCATCATCATTCACCATACCAACAGATGATCAATAGTATGGCAGAGGTATCTAAAAAAATGAAGGAAAACACAATTCCACCATCCGAAATAGCAGAGGTAATTCTGCACGCAGTTACATAGGATAATCCTGAGTTTAGGTATGTAATAAGAAAAGACGCTACTACGCTTATAGAAATGAGGAAATGCATGTCAGATAGAGAATTTGAAAACATGATGAAGAAACAGTTCCCTATCAATACATCATAGTAATAATAATGTCACTTGCAACGTGATATAATCTAAATCCGCTATAATGATATGTAAAGGTGCCAATAGTTCAAGCAAATTCACTATGCAAATCAAAATTCTGTATAAGGTAGTAATGATTAAGATAGAATACTATCAATGAGAAGGACTTGAAAGATACAAAAGAATACAAACACAGAAAATAGAAGTTTACTCTGAGCCAGCGCCTGATGTCTAAGGACATTTTTTAATACTTGCATAACATACCCTGCATTTGAAATTACCACACTTTAAGATTGCAATAGGCCAGGTATCTTTCATTTAGAAAATCGATGCCTACCTGAGTTGCAATTACCTCTGTATCATCAGGCACCAATGATAGAGCAGAACTATCACTTGACATTTACAATCCTGATAGCAACAATATAATTTACAGATTAGTAATATATAATGTTGATTTCAGTTCAACAGACTTTAATGATCTCCATATAAACAATAGTGGACAACAGTTTAGGGATAGATATATGTCACAAGATTCTACTCAAAATATACCACAAGAAGCAACAAAACTAAAGAAGTTGGCAAAAGTTACTGCCAGATACATGGAAATGGAACAGTTCAAAGACTCAGATCATCATACTGGATATTTCTGTTATAACTGCATATATTTTATGAAACCAAATCATTGTGCTATAGTGACAGACGAAGGGGCAGACGTTTATGATAAAACCTCTGGCGAAATTGCACCTCATGGGATATGTGCATTATGGGAGCCAAATGAAAGCGAAATACATTCTAGCAGCAATAGTGGCAGCCAAGGAAAATCAGACGAATCATCTACCAATGTTGCTGCGAGCTTTTCATGTGAAATGTGCAATGAGAAATTTAACTCCAGAGAGGAACTAAAGCAACATACTATGCAGAAACATAAATAACAATATATAGCATGCAAATGAATAGTCTTTTCACTTTGTAGGGAAGTAGACTAAATGAAGCTTATCTGTATGCCTCACTATTTGAAACCCGAAGGTAGACTTCTAATCCCCAAGAAATCCTTTGAGTTTATGTATTTTGAGTATGTATGGAACCAAATAGTCCGGCCCTATAATCTGAAAAAGCCTCAGCAATTTGATTTTCTGTATTCATGACAAAGGGCCCATGGGCCAATACTGTTTTATTCTTTTATTTATTAACTCATGATCTGCTATATTTATGAACTCCTTTTGCATTTTATCATGGGCTTTTGGGAGTTTTTCGCTGCCTCCGATAACTCAAGTCTCTATTAATAGTAGGTTAGCTTATCTGCAATATCCTGGATATCTCTGACTGATTATAACCCTGACTTGCTAACTCCAATACCTCAAGAGCAAGATGAAGGCCTACGATATCCCGGTAGAATCTAATAGAACGCCGGAGATCACTTACAGTCAGATGTGTCTCAAAGAGTCCGCGTAGTGAAATGTGTTCAGTCATCACGAGCTAGTTATACTATCATGTACTTAAACCCCTGTTCATTAGTTTAGTAGAATAGGCATATCATGAAAAGCAGGATTAATTGAACTCTTATAACATCAAGCTATAATAACATCCTTGGCTACTAATTCAACCATTACGAATATTGACTTTATATTCATTGAATATATTTACAGAGGAGGTAGGTTAGAATTAATTTGGCCTGAACCATCTTTTAGCCGCATTGGCTCTGTAGAAATGACTCTTCTCATAAGCACCATCAAAGCTGATATGTATCATAATCTGTAATAACAGGGAATGGGGTGGTTACCATCGCGAAAGCGAGTACTTTATACGCAAGGCTTATGGTAAAATAATTGAATGTTATCATTAGGATGCCGTGACACAGGTGCAGGAGTGTTAGGCTGCGATTATGTGGCTAAAGGAGAAACGGAAGAAGAGCTTTGGAGAGATGGTGCAGAGCATCTAATAAAAGCACATGATGTGAAAGCTGAGGATATAACTCCGCAGTTTAAACATTACTATAGACAATACATCAAACATCACTAAAATCCACATATCTTCACCATCTTTTGACCTTTGTTCTATCAGCCCCTAGTGGATTCAATCTTAATTTTTAGCCAGTCGATCAACTATGAACATGTTCTTTTTTGTAAAAGATACTCAATACTATTATTTCCAAACACAGTATGAACCTTACAGAACTGATCCATCTGAGGGGGACAATAAGGGACCCCGGCTAGGAGGCAGTAAGGCATCAGGATATGGTCCAGCAGTATATTCTGGTAAATACTGGGTTCCAAATATTTGTGGCAAAATCAAAAGAAGCATATGGGAAATTAATACGCAGAAACAAAAAGATAAGTTCTATGCGGCATATGCTCAAAAACTTATAGAGGGCCATCAATGCCAGTTGTCCTCCGGAAGATGTAGTATTGTTCTGGATCCCTTTCTAGGGAGTAATATCACAGCTCTTGTAGCATCAAAATTAAATAGAAAATACATAAGGATCGAATTGTGCAAAGAGTACGTTGAAATGTCATATAAAAGATTAGAACCTTGGTTCTTATACCCGAGCAAATGAGATTAAAACAGACAACCCTCCCGTCAATTGAATTTTTATAGTGAACACCACTAGTATGCCAAGCCAATTATCTGTGATCTCGTCCTTTACTTCTTTTGTTGCATCCCATTTTTAGACAGCTCATGCAGTCCATGCTTACTACTAATTCTTATCCTTAGCCCTGACAAGTTATCGTTTAGATGTATTGCTTATAATATGCACAGGCTAACTAACGTTGTCATTATTGTGATGTTTTCTACATAGTCACTTCAGAACTATAATTTTAGTTTCAATGTCATTCATTTTGTTTTCTGAAAGGACTCAATCATCTTCTCTGCAACTGGCAAAAATTTTGAGAAATTTGTCGTAGCTGAAGTATAATCAACAAAGTATCCTCTGCTTCCTAAAATAGTTGCAATTTCTATAGACTTTCTCATTCCATAAGTCGGGTGGATGTATGTCCATACCATGGTATATGCTAAATTGTCTGCAAGCCGTCTATTGCTAGTATCAGATTCTATAAGATTAAAACCAGGGAAACCTGTGGAATTTTTATGAGCAAGAGATCTATGAAGATATTGATTTATACTTACTTTTTGTAAATTCGGAAATTCCTTAGTTAGGTCATCAGTCCCAATTCGAAAGAATGGAAGACCATTATTTACATCCGGCAAATAGAAAGAAGCAATTTGAATTCCTGCTTGTCCTGCTGCACCAGTAGCATAATCATCAGCTTCGATTACCCAATTGTAAGGATATTGTAACTTTATGCCATATTTAGTATTAATGTATGTAGAGAAGAAACTGCAATTATCATTACTATTATTAAAAGTAGCATTAGAAGTACTTGTTATTGTCTGTGGATTTAGTAATGATGAGACGCCTAATACATTTCTCCCTAACTCTTGTTCAGCTAAATTGAGATATTTATGCCCTTTTCCATAATCACCACTATCTAATGACTGAATAACGTTTTGTACAAGCAACAATATTGTCAATGGTTGAGGCATTGAAGTGCTTACACTGGCACTACTATTATTATTTCCTACAATTGCTATCGAAGACAATAGTTCCTGTTCGGCTCCTTGTAAGTGTGTAATTGTATTGTTGATATTATTGCTCTGGAATTCTTGGATAGCATTATCGACTAGCATTTTCGCTACAGTTGATAATTTCATTGCTGTAGCAACAGTTGAAGCAGATAAAGCCATTAGATGGTATCATGAAATATTGGGATTTAATGCGATAAGAGAACAGATAGATGGTCCCTCAGATAACTCTCATTTAGGTAGGATTTTAACTGATATTTTTGGAGCAGAATTTAGAAAATTAAAGCTTGTACATATGATATCCAAAAATCAAGTAGGTTTTGAAGTATTTCAATTT
>Ga0207663_10001445_pt1 | contig 11044 bp, 11 predicted proteins | sample LARL53metaG_FD_184346 | JGI IMG/M metagenome (GOLD analysis project Ga0207663, IMG submission 184346) | Corn, switchgrass and miscanthus rhizosphere microbial communities from Kellogg Biological Station, Michigan, USA - LAR L5-3 metaG... | ecosystem: Host-associated > Plants > Roots >...
CCCCCAACAATACATGGATGCCATCAGCGGAGGAATTTGCAATATGATAGGAGGAGGAACTGGTCCAGCTGATGGCACCAATGCAACAACTTGTACACCGGGTGTCTTTAATATTAGCAGAATGATGGAAAGTGTGGAAGATATACCAATGAACTGGGGCTTTCTGGGAAAGGGTAACGACTCTCATCCTTCACTCGCAACACAAATGGAACAAATCGAAGCCGGAGCATGCGGGTTAAAGGATCATGAGGACTGGGGAACCACCGCGGCAGTGTTAGACGCGTCGTTGAGGGCGGCGGATGCTACGGATACACAGGTTGCTATACACACAGATTCCATCAATGAATGTGCATACGTTGAGGATACTATAAATGCCATCGATGGGAGGACGGTGCACAGTTACCATACAGAAGGTGCTGGAGGCGGTCATGCCCCAGACATTATGAAAATTGCAGGAGAACAATTTGCGCTTCCATCTTCAACAAATCCAACTAGGCCTTACACCGTGAACACGATAGACGAACATCTCGACATGTTGATGTTTTGTCACCATCTAAACCCTGCGGTTGCTGAAGACGTTGCATTTGCAGAATCCAGAATAAGGGCCGAAACGATTGCCGCAGAGGACGTTTTGCATGACGAAGGCGTCTTGAGTATGTACTCATCTGACAGCCAGGCGATGGGAAGGATAGGAGAGGTGGTAATTCGTGCATGGCAGACGGCAGATAAGATGAAGAAGATGAAAGGAAGACTGAAGGAGGACGAGCAGTACGGGACAGAACAGTTGTTTACGGGGGACAGAGGAGGAGCAGAACAAGGCAACGAGAGAGTAAAGGGTAGCTCAAGTGGGAGGACAGGAGATAATGATAATTTCAGAGCAAAAAGATACATTGCAAAGACAACGATAAATCCTGCTATAACCCATGGGGTATCAGATTACCTAGGGTCCTTGGAAGTCGGCAAGTATGCAGACATTGTCATGTATCCAACGGCATTTTTCCCGGCCAAGCCCAAGATGGTATTCAAAGGAGGATTCATAGCGTGGTCTATTATGGGTGATCCAAACGCATCACTTCCGACACCTGAACCTGTATTTTATAGACCAATGTTCGGAGCAATGGGAAAAGCGGTAAAGAGGACATGCTTCACATTTACATCAAAGGCAGCAATGAAACTGGGAGTTCCAGACAGACTTGGGCTTGAGAAAGTAGTCTTGCCGGTAAAGAATTGTAGAACTATTGGCAAGTCGGATATGATGTGGAACGACAAGACGCCAGACATAACGATAGATCCAGAGACATATGAAGTCAAATTGGATGGAAAAATTGCGACGGTTGATCCAGCAAAGGAACTTGCCCTAGCGCAAAGATACTTCATGGCCTAAGACAAGAAATCCAAGGACAACAGCAGCCGCCAAAACTTTTTTCTTTTGATTTATAACACTTACACAGAAGACATACCTTTATTTTTCCCTGCAAGTCATAGTGATGTCTGATGTCAAATCCTAATTACGGCGTGTGGCGACCCATGGCAGAGAATGTGGAATTCAATGCATTAGAGTCAAATGCTAATGCGGTTATGGCTGTAGCAGATACTGTAAGAACAACCTTAGGTCCCAAAGGATTGGACAAGCTACTAATAGATCAGGCTATGCACAGACACGTTTCAAATGATGGTGTAACGATTTTGCTTTCCCTGCGGGCAATACACCCTGTTGCAAGAATGATAGTCGAGATAGCAGAGAGACAGGAGCAGCTAGTAGGTGACGGAACAACAACCGCCGTAGTGATGGCGGCGGAAATGATAAAGGAGGGCAAGAGGCTGGTGAAGGAGCTTGGAGTTCATCCAACAAAAGTTGTCGAAGGAATAGAGAGCGGCGTCAAACACGCTTGTGAGATACTAGTTAAAGAAGCAAAAAAAATCTCCTTGAAAGATATAGCATTAGAACAAATAGTCACGACATCTTTGTCATCAAAGATGGATGGAAAGAAGCTTTCTCCACTCGTTATTTTGGCGCTAAGATCTGTAGGAAAGAATGCACTATATAACGAATCGTTTGACTTTGACAAGTCGATAATGGTTATTCGAAGGACCAACATGGACGATCGGGTGGTTAACGGTATTGTTCTTGAAAGAAAAAGGATGGATCCAGAAATGCCTCTGGAGATAAAGGAGGCGAAGGTGATGATCGTCAAACTAGACCTGAAGCCTGTTAAGGAATCCTGGTTGAAGGAGAACAGTAAGTATGAAGAGATACTTCATATGGAAAACGACAGGGTGGCAAAGTCAAAAGAAATAGTGGATACCATGTTAGCAACCGGTGCGAACACCATTCTCATCGCATCTCCTGAAGTGGATGAGGTTGTGGAAAATCTTCTGGTATCAAGGAAAGTATTTGCGGTTCGCATATCCACGGAAGAGATAGAGTCCTTATCGCGTTATACTGGCGCCAAGCCCATTAGAATGATACAAGATCTGAAAAAACCTGACATTTTGGGCCAGGCAGATCATATTTACGAGGAGGAAAGCAATGGCGTGATTTACCTGGAAAACGGATCGGGTAGAAATATAGTTACAATGATAGTATCGGGTACAACCAAAGAAACATCGCTTGAACGATGGAGAGCCGCGATAGACGGTGTAAACGCAGCCGAGGCTGCATTGAATAATGGCGTAGTAGCCGGCGGGGGGGCTGCTGAACTGCACATCATAGAAAAAATAAAAAATCTTAGATTAAAGGGTTTGGAACAAGTGGGTCTCGAGGTTGTTACCTCAGCTCTTGAGAGCATTATGCGCCAGATTCTTACAAACGCAGGCTTTAATGGACTTGAGAAGGTTATGGCGGCAAAAGCATCTTCCGATAATTTTGGCGTCGATATTGATAGCGGTGAAATCGTAGACATGTGGAAAAAAGGTGTCCTCGATCCCCTACTGGTAAAGACAATGGCTCTGGAAGCTGCGGGAGAAATAGCAAAATCTGTTCTGCGAATAGATAGAAACCTGGCGGCCGAGGATCTGAGTCCCCAGGCTATCTCAGAAACAAAGAGGTGATTATCCACTACTATGATATTGTTAATACGACACTGCGTTGAAGAGTCCAATGTTGACCAAAACCTGATCATAGTCGATCCTACGAAAATAAGGCATGTCGTCATTGTAGCCGGCAGAATCGAATCATTGTCGGGCTTGATTGATCGTTCATCACATCTTAATCTGGACTATCCTGACCATAAGGTTACGACATGCGTGGTCGCTGAAAAATTTGAGAAAGGCTCCAGGGTAAGAATTGCAGACAGCGGGCTTGTTTTTGCAAAGGTAGACAGTTCGGCCTATGACCGTTATGGCAATGTCGACTATACTGAAAGATTATCCAGCATGATCGAAGCTGTAAAAAAGGAGCGTGAACTAGCGGCAGGTAGGGCTAATGAGAATGAAAAAAATGAGAAATAAAGGTAATGGGAATTGATTACAATAGATAAAGTGGTTGGAAATATCAAAAAAGATCAGAAGCTTAGGGAAAAATACGACGATTTCTGTTCGAGAAACCTTCGTGAAACAGTGAAAATCACCAGGTCAGAGTCAAGTCGAGTAAGGATGAGAAAGGTTTCCGACAAAGGGACAGACGTTGCTCTGATACTTCCTCAGGGTGCACAGCTTAGGGATGGTGATATAATAATGCTGGAACCGGATAAACTAATTATTATAGAGATAGAACCGGAAAACGTGGCAATGGTTGAAATCGAAAAGAACATCGAACGGGATCATATTACCGAGGTTCTTGTCACGGTCGGCCATACAATAGGGAATCTCCATAGGCCTATAAAACTGGAAGGAAACAAGATCTACTTTCCAATTCAGGCAGATGCTGAACTGGAGATGTTCAGCAAGCTGTTTGCGCATATCCGTGACCACTTAAAAATCGAGAAGACCAAGATGGTCTTCGAACCGGAAGAAGGCACAGAGTTACATGAGCATTGATAAAATAAGCATAGATGAGTTAAGCATTATGCAGCTTTCTGACTCCTTCTTTCCTACCGGCATGTATACAATGTCAAACGGTTTGGAAGCACTATTTTACAGTGACAAAAAAGTTAATGGTGCTAAGGGCTTACGGGATCTTATCAGAGTATATGTCGAACACCAGATAGGACCGGCTGATTGTGCTGCTCTTGGCAACTCTTATGGATATGCAGAGGACTTGGATTTTGAAAAACTGCTGGAAGCGGATGAGACTTTGTTTTCGATGAAACTCGTTCGCGAAATAAGGGAAGCAGCAGCAAGATCCGGAAATCAGCTTCTCCGATGCGTAGGCTCTTTCATAACCCATCATGAAATATTGAATAAATATCAGGAAGCGACAAAGGCCAGGCTGGCTTCTGGTGTATATCCTGTAGCGCTGGCGGTTGTCAGCAGTACTTTAAGAATCCCAAAGAGGAAGGCTGGACTTATTATGCTCTACGCCTTCACAGTAAGCCTGGTAGGTGCTGCATTGAGATTAGGCATGGTACAGCACCTTGAGGGTCAAAGAATTATTCATGAATTGAAGCCCAGCATGTTGAACGCTGTCAACAACAATATCGACAGGCCGCTGACAAGTATGTGGCAGTTTGTCCCGGACATAGACATTATCCAAATGGCGCACGAAAGGATGGGCTCAAAAATGTTTATTACTTAATTTGGGACGTACCTTTTCCATGAGTTCCAGACGAATCCCCAGGATAGGAATAGGTGGGCCGGTTGGTTCGGGCAAGACAATGCTAATAGAACAGGTCGTCCCAATCCTGTCATCCAAGGGTTACAGAGCAGGTATAATTTCAAACGATGTCGTATCCAGGGAAGACGCGGATAGAATGAGGAAAAACCTGGCATCTGAAAGAGGTTTGATGCCGGAAGACTTGGTAGTCGGACTAGCAACAGGAGGATGCCCTCATACGGCCGTACGCGAAGATCCATCGATGAATATATCCGCGGTCGAAGAGATGGAATCAAAGTACAATGATCTTGACTTGATTATAATCGAGAGCGGAGGAGATAATATTACCACTACATTCAGCCCTGCACTGGCAGATTACTTCATTTACATCATAGACGTCTCCGGCGGCGACAAGTATCCCAGAAAGAGAGGATTGGGTATAGAAAGCTGTGATCTTTTGGTGATAAACAAGATCGATCTTGCTCCGCATGTAGGAGCGGATCTGAGCATTATGGAGAGGGATGCAAAAGAAATAAGGGGAAACAAACCTTATGCCCTTGTGAACTGCAGAACGGGCCAAGGAATCAAGGAAGTAACAGAGCATCTTGTAAGAGACGTCCTTTTTGAGTCCGCTCCAAAGGCTGTCGCGACAAGCTAGTAATAAACATATACAGAGAGATAATAGATTCCGGAATGTTCGACAGTAATGTGGAATTTTATATTCCAAACGACTTGCCTCCTGAGATATTATCTTACGGAGCTCCGCTGAAACAGCTTGAAGTGGGAAGGGCTGGAAAGATTGGGGCCCTTGTGCTGCGAATGGAGCAGAATGAAGATGGAGGGAAGACTGTTGTTAAGGAGCAATATTCGAAGGTTCCACTTTTCACTCAGAGGGCATTATACTTGGAAGAATCAATGCCTTCAATGGCTTATATGTACATAATATCTCCCTCCGGCGGAATACTACAGGGAGACAGGTATAGGATGGACATCACTCTAAAAAATAAGGCACACGCCCACTTGACAACGCAAGGTGCAACGAGGATTTATAGAATGGAGACAAATTATGCGACGCAGCTAGTAAACGTCGGCGTTGACGACGGCTGCTACTTGGAATTTGTTCCTGATCAGATAATTCCTTACCGGGATTCACGTTTTTACCAGCGAGTTGATCTGAAGGTTCACGAGAATGCAACGATGGTCTATTCCGAAATGATTGTTCCGGGAAGGGTTGCCAGCGGGGAATCATTTGAATATGATATATGCTACATGAAGTCCCAGGGGAGGAACCAAAACCACAAGTTAAGATTCATAGATACCGCCATATTGGAGCCCAAGAAAGCCGACCTGAAGATTCCAGGCATACTCGGAAACTTTGATGTCATAGGAAACATGTACATACTCACAAAGACAAAGTACGTGTCTGAACTGAATGATGAGATAAATTCTAGCCTGAAGAAACTTACCCATATTTCCGGGGGAGCGACGATCCTGCCCCGAGATTCCGGCGTCATGATAAGGATGCTTGGCCGCGTTGCGAGCGACATCAGAAATGCTATGTATAAGATTATCGAAATCGTAAGGAAGGCAGTACTTAATGTATCCTTTAGCGGAATAAGGAAGGGTTAAGTTAAACTTGAAACTTAATAGTTCATTTTAACCGGCGTGATTTCATTTTATTATTTTATCTTCTGCCTGTGATCCAAAACTCAGTAACTTTTATCTTGTGTCCTTTCTGGTCGCGATGCATGTTCGCCACCCATGCTACATCGAAAACCTCACTGCAATCCTCACACCAGGCGGTGAAGCCCTTTCTGTGCCTGTCGAACGCGTTCATTTACTGATATATCATGATTTATCATACATATATATGGGTTGAAGGGATAATCTCTGATATACTAGCCCGCTGAACCATCAGTCATTATTGCTAACAGCAATAGTTGCAGAGATGAATTTCTCGCCTGGATACGCTTGTTTGATAAAATCTAAAAACTGTGTATAGCAGTTATGACCTTCGAAGGTTTTGGAGGCTAGAACACCTTCCCAGAGGCTTGATCTTACTGTAATTGCTTTAGGCCCTAACTCCAATTGAAGTTTGACCGATTCCATATTCATTCTCATAACTTGCACGCTGGAATTTATGGATATAGTGATGCCAATAAGAGATACGTCACACCCTAGCATCTTCATCCATTGCAGAGGCAAAGAAACGAACGGAGTAAAGATTCGATGGAGGATGTGAGGGTGTTCTAACCATCTGTTGTACCAGGAGGCTGTAATAACAACGGGTATACTGAGAGGCTATGTTAAACATAGATTTTTCTTGTTGCAGTTGAGAGATAATTCTATGTGGAGGATGGGTTTTTTTAAAGTCGATGACTTCTACTTCGCTTTATCGGTACCTGAAGTCACTCCTTCTCTTTTTAGCAGCCTGTGTAGTTTTCCAAGACTTTTAAGGTAATGTTTATGGTAATACCTAAGATTTTGGAACAGTTTTTACCACTATATTTACAAGTGTCTGGAAGATATCTTCGTCTCTGTGGTTGAATCTAAATTCTATTTCTTTTAGGTAGAGGTGAAAGTATTGCTGGGGTATACCGTGATAATGATATAGCCATGTCTTGGCATAGCTCCAGAATCCTTCAATACCATTGATATGAGTAGTATCATCGCGTACGTATTCTTCCATTTTATGAGCAATTATCTGATGTTTTCCAATTAGATCTAATGTAGCATATGCAGTATTGTCATCAGTGTAATACAGGGAACCCTTCTTAGTGTGTAGTTTAATTAATGGAATCAACGTATGATGTTTTCTGTCAGATACAGTAAATGTGATGACCTTACCATTTCTCTGATATATTCCAAATACGAGGCTTTTACCTTCAGCGCCCCATCCACGTTTACCCTTTCTATGACCACCAAATAATACTTCGCCTATCTCTATTTCTCCAGACAGCTTTAACTCCTTTAATTTCTGTAGTGATTCATCATAGATTGACTGTCTGAATACTCTGAACGTTCTCTCTATTGTGGCCAGACTAACTGGAACATAAAATCTGATTCTGTATGCTGGTACTCCAAGAGCATAGAGGTAAAGAAGATGTGTTAGTGTATTAAGGGAGAAGTAAAACTCTCCAAGATAAGTTCCTGTAAACTCTCCAAATTTGTACCTGCAATGTTTGCATCCAAATCTTTCATCTTTAAGATGATATAATAAACGGTATCCACATCTTGGACATTGTCTCCTTCCCTTCCATCTGGCATGACGAAAATACAACCAACTTTTTGTCACACTTCCAGCTAGTTCTATTGGATCACTTCTGCGCATGAATTACGCATGAACCTATTGAAGCTAATTCTTATTTTCTGTTCCAAAATCTTAGGTATTACCATGTTTATTTTGAATATACCCAAAGAATTCACTAAAATACTTACCTGCTTCACCTTGTCTAAGCGATGGTTCTATTGATACCTCTTTTTCCTTCACGAAAAAAGTTTGCAAGCTCGGGGCGGCCTTTTCATTAGAGATTTCTTATTGTTAATGTCATTTATTATTGCTATTCCATGGTTAAGTTAAATCATGTGAATAAGCTAGTAATAAATGCAGAATATCTTGAACGCAAACTTTTGAATTATGTTACCAGCATTGTCGACGAAAAATCATCGCCGGGTCATCATCACTAACAACAATGACAGCAACCTGCAGTTGGCCACTCTCCTCAAATACGGGACCGAGGACCGGTAGAGAGTACCTTCGGATATGATTTTACATATGTGGTAATGAGTATGATGGTTACATAGTTTCCAAGGACAGTCAAAGAAGCTGAAAACATGATTATCTTGCGAAAATAGTTGGACGATTGCCGTTGCGATATCAATTGATGCTACAGTACATCCATGAATGAAATGGCGCTATGAGTAGCCAGATAGTGAATAGATTTATACTTTTTCTAGTTTTGACAGGCTCTGTTCACTTAACAATCTTTTCCATAACTTCTCTATTGTGCATATCAACAAATAGACCCAACCAATTAATGACATGCTTTAGATTACAATCATTATTATCTTTCCTACATGGATAATAGAGGTCAGCTTGATGTTTTCTATTGGCATACAGGCTATCAACTAATAGAATAAGAACTATCTATAAAGCAATGTTTGTTAAACAAAGGATGAGATGAACAACACAGAGAAAATAAGAAGAGTGTATTAATATACCGTTAGCATAAAGTTCTTTGATTCTAGTAAAAACCGGTATAACAACCCATAGTTTCCTAATACATTCGTGATTTGACATAACCTCTGATAAGATGGTAAATATTTGAGAGTGGGGCATAATTCCCAATTCCATAATTTGGTATAAAGCTAACCTAGGATATCTGATGTTTTATGATGACAAAACTTCAAACAGTCACAAAGGCTAGCTACAACAAATATTACATCAGAATCCATCTTAATTAGCATTCTATATTTTATAGGGTTGATACCTTGGCCAGAATCCCGCAGAAAGAGAAAAGGTAGACCATATGTCTACCATCCAACTGTAATACTGAGATGTTTTGTAGTTAGGATATGGTTGAGATTGGATTCTAATCGAGCATTACATGATTTCCTTGCTATGAATTGTTATCCTTACAATAGAAAGATAATGAAAGCTTGTGGATTAACTAGCCTTCCTGATAGAAGGACCTTTGACAGGCGGCTGAAGACGATATCTCCAGATATTAAAGAAAGGATAGCTGCTATGGCAGCGTTATTTGTCAAGGAAAAATTCGTTGATCCTTACATTGTTACAATAGATAGTACATTGCTTAGAGCCAAAGGACATCTCTGGCATAAATCATCCATGATTAAAGGAATAGTACCTCGTTCAGGTATACATACAGAAGATGCAAGGTGGGGATTCAGTCATACCAAGGGATGGATATTTGGTTATAAATTACATATAACATCAAGTACTGGTTCTATTATAGTACCGCTATCAGCAGATTTTACTCAGGCTGATGTACAAGATAATCAAATGTATTCTGCAATAACATCTTCGCTTCCTCAAGGCGTACGTTACATGGCCGCTGATTCTGGATATGACGATTATAAGCTGTATAATTTGAGCATAGAGAAGGGATTTGAGTTGGTATGTCCTGTATCAGAAATATACAATAATACTTCCAGCGAGCGACTGCAATTGATAAACTTTTATGAATCTGAATTAGGACCTGCAATTTACTCCTGGAGAGGTATATCAGTAGAGCCATTAATAGAACACATCAAAGATATCCTCAAAATAGATCCTTTACCAGTAGGAGGATATCAGAAAGCAGCTGGTATAACTCTATTGTCAGTACTACTCTATCAAATTATCGTTTATTACAATTGTAAGACACGCAAACAACATCCAAGAGCAATCAAACACATGTTAGGAAGCTAATCAAAAACAACAAACTAACTTGAAAATTGCATAACCAAATTATGCCCCGCTCTCAAATATTTAAGGAGATCCTTTCAACTGGCTCATATCGTACAATAGGAAATAAGTCAAGGCAGTTAGTCAGCACCAAGTTGATCTTCCTTTTTTCTTTTTCTCGTAGTTGCAAGGAAAGCAGCTCTTCTGCTTAAAAAGTCGTTCTTGCTGCTTTTGTTACGAGGACTAATCAAGTTTTATGAAGACAATCAGCAGCCTACTACGGAAGTCAATAAATGACCACAGGAAATCTGCGATAAGGATAATCATAGCACCATACCTAATCACAACAAGAGGATTAGACTACAATCAAAGCTTTGAAATCATAAAAGATTGGGTGTACGATAAATGCGATAAAGTAGAAAGGTTGAATCCACGCAACTTTAATCACATAATGAAGGAGGCATTAAACAGGTCTATAAATCAAAACTGGAGGCCGATATCGTTTGATAAACTAAAGAAGCAAAATCTAGACTTATGTAGCATGATAATATAGTAATAAGAAAAGAACAACACTTCCATTTCTAGTTGAAGCGCTACTTAAAGATCGGATCTCATAATTTCAAATAAGATGATATATAGTTTATACATGAGCAGTTCGTCATAGATAGCTCGTAGGCAGTCATCAGCTAGGAACCTTTACTTCCACATATTATACTCTCATAGAAAGAATGTTCTTTTTCATTCTGCTGTAAAGCATATGCTAAATGTGTTCAGATCAAAGTAGCAGTGATGATCTTGAAGACCAAAAGGTTCTACCTGACCGTTTCCACTTTTCGTAATCCGATATAATTTTTTGATGATCGAATGCAAAGTGAGTATTATTATCAACTTCTTCCAAATTTATCCATTCTATTTTATCCGCATCATCTTGTGCTAGTGCTTCG
>Ga0207663_10001447_pt1 | contig 11039 bp, 8 predicted proteins | sample LARL53metaG_FD_184346 | JGI IMG/M metagenome (GOLD analysis project Ga0207663, IMG submission 184346) | Corn, switchgrass and miscanthus rhizosphere microbial communities from Kellogg Biological Station, Michigan, USA - LAR L5-3 metaG... | ecosystem: Host-associated > Plants > Roots >...
CCGGCCGCCGCCGCACGCGCCAGGCCGAGCTACCGGGTCACGACATCCCACACCCCGGACCTCCTTTGTCTCTGCCATAGAGCTCCTCCCCGGCCAGCCCGGATGAAATCCGCCCAGTGAGCAGACGAGGTAGCCGTGGACAGAGCGTACCGAGGCTGCCCTTTGCCGACGGCGCCCCGCGACTGGCCGGCCCGAACCAACCCGGACGCCGCCCGGGGGGCGACGGCCACTTCATCAAAGGCCGCTGGGCCCTGGCGCCGGTGCGCCATATCCGCCTGACCCAGGCAGCATGCTGGTCGCCGGCGCGGCCACCCCTGCTCCACACGAACAGGGTGATCTGTGCGGCCGCACGCATCGCCGACACGGCTAACCTACGCCCGATTCTGCATGCCGATGTGAGTGCGCTACGGGGCCAGTCCGACGGCGATGAGTTTCGCAGTGGTCCCCCAGTCTGTACCCACGCCGATCAACCGCATCCGAGGAGAACGCCATGACTGCGACCTACACCTTCGACGTCTTTCCAGCCTCGACGGCTACGGCGCCGCCAGCGCCAACTGGACCGGCTATTGGGGCAAGCAAGGCCCCGAGCTGCTCGACCACCGCCTTGCCTTGTACGACGCGGAGCAGCGGATGGTCTTCGGGGCCAACACGTATCGGGCATTCGCGCGGATGCTGGCCTCGAGCACCGAGGAGTCCGAAGTGCGTGACCCATGGGTCACGCGGATGAGGAACCTGCCGGCAACGGTGGTGTCGACGACGCTGGAAGAACCCCTCGACTGGCCGAACGCGACCGTCGTGAGCAGTGACGCCGTCGACGTCGTCGCCCGGCTCAAGGAGGAGTCCGAGGTGCCGTTGCGCTCGCACGGCAGCCTGTCGATGAACCGGGCGCTGATGGCCGCCGGCCTGGTCGACCGCGTCCAGGTGACGCTCTTCCCTGTCATCACCGGTCAGACCGGGCTGGACCCGATCTTCCAGGGTGCGGCCGACTTCGACCTGGAGCTGGTCGAGAGCCGGACGCTCGACGGTCACATCCAAGAGCTCATCTACCGACCCACCCTCCACTGACCTCTTCGCGGAAGAAGTTTCGGCGAGGCCTGGTCGTTGTGGGACGTCCGCATCTGCGGCCCGTCGCGCGGTGCCCACACACCGCCAGTACCAGCCATCGGCGCCGAGGTAGATACTGGCCGTGGCGATGCAGCACACCGTGAGCGTGTCCTACTGCGCACGGGTAGCGCGGAACGCGGGTAAGGAAGTGGGCGGATGCAGGCAGCCGTCGGGGACCGGTTCCACGTGCGGGGCAACATGGTGGGCCAGCCGGATCGGACAGGCGAGATCATCGAGGTCCGCGGAGCGGGCGGGGAGCCGCCCTACCTGGTGCGTTTCGACGACGGTCACACCAGCCTGGTGTTCCCCGGCCCGGACGCGATCATTGAGCATCCGCGCAGGAAGGGCAGGAAGAGGCCGCCGAAAGCTGACTAGCTTCTGCGAAGTGCCCGCCCAGCCCACTCAGAACAATGCGCGCTTCTGTCGTTGGGTGGGTGCCCGTGTTGTCCCGTGGCCGGGCGGCACTTGCTGGTGAGGGCCGGTGCCAGAATCGGGGTATGGCTCGTGATCGTGACGTCGCCGCGTTCGGCGAACGCGCGCAACGCTATGACGGGGACTGGCGCGGCCGGTTGCATCACCAGATCGCTGACCGCACAGCGGACCTGGCCCTTGCCTGCGTGCCAGCCCCGGCGCAGATCCTCGACGTCGGGTGCGGGACCGGCTACCTGCTGGGCCGGCTTGCCGACCGCGTCGCGCAGGCGCGCGTCCTGGCCGGAATCGACGCGGCACCGGCCATGATCCAGGTCGCCACCAGCGCGGCCACCGACGCCCGGCTGCGGTTTGTGGTAGGTACCGCCGAGCAGCTGCCCTGGCCCGGCCAGACCTTCGACCTGGTGGTCAGCACCACCTCGTTCGATCACTGGGCGGACCAGCGGGCGGGACTAGCTCAGTGCGCCCGGGTGCTGGCGCCCGGCGGCTGCCTGGTGCTGGCCGACCTGTTCTCCCTGCTGCTGCTGCCGACCCTGGTGGCAGGACGGCGGGGCAAAGCGCGTACGAAACGGCGGGCAACCCAGCTGCTGACGGCGGCGGGATTGCACGCGCCGCGCTGGCACCGCCTCGACACCGTCATCATCCAGGCAGTGACCGCCACCAAATAGCAACCGCGCAGCCATCGCGCCGACCGAAATCCGGCCGGCCTCTCCTCGACCGCTATGCCACATAGAGTTTGTCATCTTGGCCGTGGCGCCGATCGCGGGTCACGGCGGAGAGGATGATCGGCGGGAACCTCCACTAGGACGATCTGGATGCCATCGGGGTCCTGAATCCACATTTCGATCAACCCCCAGGGCTCCGTGGCGGGACCCCGGACGATAGGGACTCCGGCCGCAGCCAGCCGGGCGTGCTCGGCGTACACATCCCGTACCTGGATCCAGATCATCACCGAGCGCCCAGCAGGACCGGCCGTGTGCCCGGAGACCTCGAGCAATCCCGGGCCGAGGAAGAACACCACCCCAGGATCGCCGGGAGGGCCGAACTCCCGGTAGATGGCCAGGCCCAGTACGTCGCGGTAGAAGCGGCGGCTGCGGTCCAAATCGCTGGGCCGCAGGATGATACGGCTGCTCAGAACGTCCACGCGACTATTTCACCAGCACGTTGAGTGACACAGCGGGTCAAGGACAACGCGCACAGTCCCGCCCAATTGCACGGCGGCGAGCCCTGCGCGACCAACTCGATGAGCTGCGCAGATCAGGCAGTTCTGGCGCACACTCGCCGATGGGCGTGTGTCCGGACTGCTGCCTGTCTAGCGGCTTCGTGGGGGGGCGGCGGGCGTATGCGGGCTGTTGGGCTTGGTTGCTGGGGTGCCGTTGGCTGGCGCTGGGGGGTGGTGGAGGCCAGCTTGTGGTTCTGGAGGGTTTGCTGGACTCGGTGGGCGGCGGGGGCGCCGATGCGCTGGTAGATCGCCAGTGCCTGCGGCAGGTGCACGGCGGCTTGGCAGGGTCTGGCGTCTTGCAGGTGGCTTTGGCCGAGTCCTTCCAGGGCGCGTGCTTCCTCCAGGGGCGCGCCGATGTCGCGGGCGATGGCCAGGGCCTGGGCGTGATGCTTGCGAGCCTGCGGAGTGTCCGCGGTCCGGGTCGCGAGCTCGCCGAGGCGGTTGAGTGTCTCAGCCTGGCCGAGCCGGTTGCCGAGGTCACCAAATTGCGCCAGGGCCCGCTGGTGGCTGGCAGCGGCGGCCGGGTAGTCCTCGGTCTCTTGCTGCACGACGCCCAGGCAGTTGAGGGCCTCGGCCTCGCCTCCCAGGTTGCCGAGGTCGCGCCACAGCGTCAGGGCCTGCCGCTGGCTGGCAGCGGCGGCAGGGTGGTCCCCGGTCTCTTGCTGCACGACGGCCAGGCAGTTGAGGGCCTCGGCCTGGCCTTCTAGGTCGCCGAGGTCGAGGCATAGCGCCAGGGCCCGCTGCTGGCTGGCGGCGGCGGCCGGGTAGTCCCCGGTTAGCTGTTGCACCAGGCCCAGGTGGATGAGGGCGTCGGCCTCAACGGGGCGGTCGCTGGCGCTACGGGCTAGCGCCAGCGCCTGCTGGGAGCTGGCGGCTGCGGCCCTGGGTGTGGTCGGTCAGCGGCGGGGGTGCCGGGCTGCGGCCCTGGGTGTGGTCGGTCAGCGGCGGGGGTGCGGGGCTGCGGCCCTGGGTGTGGTCGGTCAGCGGCGGGGGTGCCGGGCGGCGGCCCTGGGTGTGGTCGGTCAGCGGCGGGGGTGCCGGGCTGCGGCCCTGGGTGTGGTCGGTCAGCGGCGGGGGTGCCGGGCTGCGGCCCTGGGTGTGGTCGGTCAGCGGCGGGGGTGCCGGGCTGCGGCCCTCGGCGACGGGGGAGTCGTTTGCCCGGCCTGTTGTCTCGCGCTTGTGCCCCGTGCTGCTTCCACCAGATTCGCGCATCTGACCCGCCGGTTCTCTCGGCAGACGCTCGCGACCCGCCATGATCGCTCTACGCCTCACCTCCAACGGTAACGTGGACTAGGTCTATCCGCTGCCTCTGAGTTTCCTGCCGTCGTGCCACACCCCCGGCGGCGTGACAGCCGTCTCGCGCGGGCAGGCGTGGCCCTGACCGCTGGCATGCCACCTGCTCGCGGCAAGATCGTCTAGAGGAATCTGAGCACGTGGGAAGGTCAGCCAGGGTCGCTGACCGTACTCTGCTGCTCCACCAGGTGATCCACTCGTAGCCGCAGGCACCGGAGGAGGGGAGATTCGAACTCCTGAGGGGCTGCCTCCAGCACGCTTTCCAAGTCTGGAGGGATGGGTCCGCTGCAGGTCATGACGGTCTGCGACCTCGGCTGCGCGTCCTCAGTAATGTGCGCCGAACGGCTCCGGACCGTAGCGAAGCCCGTCACAGCGGGCGCGCACACTCCCGCCGTTCTGTACGCCATCCCGGTCGAGCTTGGCCGTCCATGCCTCACCCCGAATTGGCCATTCTGCGCCAGGGATCTGGGACCTGGAATCCCTGATCGAGGACCTTGCTCATGGTCGAGAGGGCAGAGTCGGCGCCCACCTGGCTGGGCCGTTGGCTTCCGGCTGGCGGTGGCGCTGGCTGCCGCGCCGCGCGCCAGGTCGCTCGCTGCTGTGCGAGGTGCCCAGCCAGCGCACCGGCGTTCGTGATCACCCCCACCGGCGCCTACGCCGCGAGCCCCAGTACCGAGCCTGCACTACCCGGCCCAGGAGACCGCCGATCAGGACGCTGCTGGCCACGCCAGCGCCCAGCGATGGTCAGGAACTGATACCAGGACGGGCTGGACACTCTGGCCTGAGTGGCGGGGTGGCCGCCGGGGGGTGTGGACGTTCAGCCGCAGGCCTTCGGCTGCGGTTCGCCGGAGGCGTAGTGGTTCCATTCTGGCCGTGTCGGTGGTCCCGCGTCGGCGCACAGCGCCGCATAGGTGGCATAGGTGTGCGTGAATAGCGCCACGTGCCACAGCCGCACGGTGCCGTCGAAGCCAGCGCTGGCCAGCAGCGTGCCATCGGGGCTGAACGCGACCGCGGGCGCGCCGTTCACGGCGCTGGCGCGAAGGGGCGCACCGATGGGCTGGCCGGTCGCCACGTTCCACACCCGCACCGTGCCGTCGATGCCGCCGTTGGCCAGCAGCTTGCCGTCGGGACTGAACGCAACCGAGGTCACGCCGTCCTGGGCGCCGGTCTCGAGGGGCGCGCCGATGGGCTGGCCGGTGGCCGGGTTCCACAGCCGCACGCTGCCGTCCATGCCGCCGCTGGCCAGCAGCTTGCCGTTTGGGCTGAACGCCACCCCGAGCACATCGTGGGTGCTGGCGCGGAGGGGTGCGCCGATGGGCTGGCCGGTGGCCAGGTTCCACAGCCGCACCGTGCCGTCGGCGCAGCCACTGGCCAGCAGCTTGCCATCGGGACTGAACGCCACCCACTCCGCGCCGTTCTTGGCGCCGGTCTCGAGCGTGCCGATGGGCTGGCCGGTGGCCGGGTTCCACAGGCGCACCGTGCCGTCCATGCCGGCGCTGGCCAGCAGCTTGCTATCGCGGCTGAACGCCACCCCGGCCACGCCGTTGTGGGCGCTGGCGTGGAGGGGCGCCCCGACGGGGCGGCCGGTGGCCGGGTTCCACCGCCGCACCGTGCCGTCGAAGCCGGCGCTGGCCAGCAGCTTGCCGTCGGGGCTGAACGCCACCCCGAACGCGCCGTTGTAGGCGCTGGCGCGGAGGGGCGCCCCGACGAGCTGGCCGGTGGCCCGGTTCCACAGCCGCACCATGTCGTCGTCGTAGGTGCTGGCCAGCAGCTTGCCGTCGGGAGAGAACGCCACCCCGTCCGCGGGAGAGGACGCCCCCCCGTCCGCGCCGCCAGCAGGGCCGGAGCCGGTCTGCAGCGGCGCGCCGGCGGGCCGGCCGGTGGCCAGATCCCACAGCCGCACCGTGCCGTCACCGCCGGCGCTGGCCAGCAACTTGCCGCCGGGACTGAACGCCACGCCATACAAGCCCTTCAGGGCGCCGGTCGGGAGGGGCGCCCCGACGGGGCGGCCGGTAACGGGATCCCACAGCCGCACCATGCCGCCGCCGCCGCCGCTGGCCAGCAACTTGCCACCGGGACTGAACGCTACCCCGAGCACGCCGCCAGCAATGCCGGAGCCGGTCTGCAACGGCGCGCCGACGGGGCGGCCGGTAAGGGGATCCCACAGCCGCACCATGCCGTCGGCGTCACCGCTGGCCAGCAGCTTGCCACCGGGACTGAACGCTACTCCCAGCACGCCGCCAGCAGGGCCGGAGCCGGTCTGCAGCGGCGCGCCGACGGGGCGGCCGGTGACGGGATCCCACAGCCGCACCGTGCCGTCGCCGCCGGCGCTGGCCAGCAGCTTGCCACCGGGACTGAACGCTACCCCGTACACGACGTTGTGGGTGCTGGTGGCGTGGAGGGTCGCGACGGGGCGGCCGGTGGCCGGGTTCCACAGCCGCACCGTGCCGTCGCCGCCGGCGCTGGCCAGCAGCTTGCCATTGGCGCTGAACGCCACCCCGCGCACGCCATTGCGGGCGCTGGCGTGGAGGGGCGCGCCGACGGGGCGGCCGGTGGCCGGGTTCCACAGCCGCACCGTGCCGTCGCCGCCGGCGCTGGCCAGCAGCCTGCCGCCGGGGCTGAACGCCACCCCGTTCACGCCGTGCCAGGCGCTGGCGTGCAGTGGCGCGCCGACGGCCCGGCCGGTGGCCGGGTTCCACAGCCGCACCGTGCCGTCGCCGCCGGCGCTGGCCAGCAGCTTGCCATTGGCGCTGAACGCCACCGCGAACACGGTGGACGGGTCGGCGGGCAGCATGCCCTGTTGCTGCTGCTCGGCCAGCAGGGCCGTGATGGCGGAAGCGGCCTGGCTGGTGGGGGACACGGCCCAGGCGGCGACGGCGAGCCGGCGCGCGATCACTGGCTCGGTGCCATCGATGTTGAGGCTTTCGGCGGCGAGCTGGCGGGACAGGGCGATGGCATGCTGGTGGCGGGCGATGGCGGCGTTGTGCGCGGCGGTGGCGGCGTTGTGCGCGGCGATCCCGGCGGCGGTAATGGCGACCAGGGTGAGGGCGAGCAGGCCGGCGATCACGGCCTGCCGCCGGCGGACGCTCCGCCGGTGGGCGTGGTTGCTGCCGTGCAGGAAGTCACGCTCGGTCGGGCTGAGCGGCGGGTGGCGGGCGGGATCGGCACCGATCCGGGCGGCGGTTTCAGTGGCGGCCGCCAGCAGGGTGCCGCTGTAGAGGTAGGACCGGTCGCGGGAGTGGCGGGCCCACTCGGCGGCGGTGGCGTGCAGCCGCGAGCGGACGATCCGGTCGGCGTGGCTGTCGGCCAGCCAGGTGTCACGCAGCAGCGGCCAGGCGGTCAGCAGCGCCTCGTGGCTGAGTTCCACGGTGCCGGCGGCCAGGGTGAGCAGCCGCTCGGCGGCGAAGGCCTCCAGCACAGCCTCCACATCCTGGGCCTCGGCTGGGCTCTTGTCGCCGGTCAGCTCGGCCCGGGTGGCGCGGCCGGCGGCGTCCGCGCCGTCGGGGCTGGTCGCGGTGAGCCGCAGGAACACCTGCCGGGCGGCGGCCTGCTGGGCGGGAGTCAAGGCGTCGTAGGCGCGCTGCGCGCTGGCGGCGATGGCGCCCTCGATGCCGCCGGTGCGTTCGTAGTCGGCCAGGGTGAGCACCTGCCCGGCCCGGCTGCGCCAGGCCTGGTCGAGGGCGTGCGACAGCAACGGCAGCATTCCCGCGCCGGAAGTCCCGGGGTTGCCGGTGCGCACTTCGGCAAGCATCACGTCGGTTAGGTCGCCGTCTACCGTGGAGCCTGCTTTCTTGGCCGGTTCGGTGATGGCCATCCGCAGCTGCCGCCCGGTCATCGCTGTGACCAGGTACCGGTCCTGGACCGGGCCCGCCAGCTGGGGGTAGTCGGCACACCGGGCCTCAAAATCGGCGCGCACCCCCAGCATCACCAGCGCCGCCGGCGCCTGATCCGGCCCGTGCCCGGTGGTGGCGGCGGCGTGCAGGGCGGTGATGAACGCCCGCCGCTGCCCCTCCTCGGCGCACTGGGTGAACAGCTCCTCGAACTGGTCGACCACCAGCAACAACTGCCCCTGCCGCGGCGGCTGGTCCCGGTCCGCCATAGAGCCGTTGGCGCCTGGCTGCCCCCGTGGCCGTGTCAGGGCAGCCTGGCGGGCCGTGAGCGCGAACCCGTCCGGATCGGCCGCCAGCCCCCGCCGCACCGCGGACGCGTCCGCCCCCGCGAGCGGCGCCACCCGCAGTGCCAGCTCATCCAGCGGCGCCCGGGTCGGGGTGAACAGCACACACGGCCACGACGCCGCCCCCGGCGCCGCCGCCAGCCCTGCCGCCCGGATCCGCGGCAGTACCCCCGCCTGCAAAAGCGACGACTTCCCCGCGCCCGACACCCCCGACACCATCAGCAGCCCTGCGCCCGCCAGGTGCCGTGACATCCGCTCCAGCACCTGGGCAGTGGCCGCTTCGCGGCCGAAGAAAAACGCCGCGTCCTGCTCCCCGAACGCCGCCAGCCCGCGGTAGGGAGAACCGGTCACCGCTCCCGGCCGCGGCCCCGCGCCCTTGGCGGCCGCCAGGACCTGCGCTGGCGGGACGGTGCCGCGGGCCGCCGCCACGAACAGTTCTGCCGCCGGCCCGGTCAGGCCCAGCGCCCCGGCCAGCAACACCGCGGTGTCCTTGTGCGCGGTGCGGTTGATGCCCCGCTCCAAGTTACTGACCGACCGCGGTGACACCCCCGCCGCCGCCGCCAGCTCATCTTGGGTCAGCTTCGCCCCGGCCCGCAGCCGCCGCAGCAGCCCGGCAAAAGAAAGCGCAGGCTGCTCGGTCACCATGGCAGTGCCCCCACACAACCTGTCCGCCACGGCTACCGGCGCCGGGCGGAACCAGTCCTGCCCCCAACGGTACGCAGGACCAGCCGCTCCCGCCATTGCAAAGCAGGGCGTGCTGATTCTTGTGGGCTGTCTTGTGGGCGATCTTGTGGGCGGTCATGCGTGGCGAACACCTCCGCCGCTGCCCACAGTGGAATCAGCCACGTGGATACCAGGCAGGCAGCCCGGGCAAAGCCCGGCCAAGCCAGCGAGGAGACCACAATGCGCCGGAATCCTCCGACACCAGATCATGAACACCCAGGCCGCCTGCCCGCACCGGGTATAGCAGCCACGGCGAGCCCCGCCCCCGGCTCTGCTGATATCCGCCACCGGCGGCAGCTGGAGAAGTCGGTCTCCTGGTCCGGCCGCGAACGGCTCCGGCACCTGTGGTATCGGCTCCGCCTGACAATAGCGGAGATGAACTACGCCACCCGGCGCATGGTCGAGCTGCAGGCCCCCTGGATCTCCGATGACCACCCCCGCCGCTGACGCCACTTAGACCCGGGCCAGTGATCAGCCAGCCGCCGGATCCAGGGCCCACCTCCCCGGCACCACGGCTACAGCCAGGCCCTGCCCCCAGGCGCGACCGGCGGGCAGGCCGCACAGCAGTAGGACGGAACAGGTGCCCCGGCGACCAGGGCAGCGTTGTTGACCTCCCCCACCAGCCCGGCGGCGCCGGGGCACGGGCGATCACAGCACCGGCAAAGCAGAATCTGGCAGCCTACGCGAGAGCGACCGCCCGTGCCGCCGCCGCACATCCGTGCCCGGCGGTCCCACAAGCTGGCCAGGCCATCACGATCGGCGGAGCACCCGCCCCGCCGCCCCCATAACAGACGGATCTGTGCGCAGACAGCCGGACAGTTTACCCAGTCGGCGCGGGCAAATACTCGGCGCTCGGGAACTCTGAGGCGCGCTGCTTTGCCTCACCCTCCGTGATGGCCGGTCTTGGGCGCGGCGCGCATCTCGCCGATCTGCATGCCTTGTGGCAGATCGAGCTGCCGTCGGTGTGGAGGGCCAGCGGCAGCTGCCAGGCAGGTTCTGGCCGGCCCGGGCTGGTGCAGACTTACGCCATACTCTTCCTCAGCGCGGGGGCGGAGGTGCGGCGATGGGCCGGCTGGTCGAGGTGGCAGACACCAGGCTTTATGTCGAGGAGCGGGGCGAGCCCTCGGCGTTCCCGCTGCTGGTTTTCCATGGCGGCCCCGGGCTGGACCACACCTGGTTCGGCGACTATCTCGACCCGCTGACCGAGGGTGGACGCTACCGCCTGGTGCTGGCCGACGAGCGCGCGTGCGGCCGCTCCGACCGGAGTGCACCGCGCCCGACGTGGACGCTGGCGCGGATGGCTCAGGATGTGAGTGATCTGGCGGCCAGCCTGGGGGTGGCCGGGGGGTATGCCACGCTCGGCCATTCCTACGGCGCCTTCGTTGTTCTCCAGCACGCCGTGGACCACCCCCGGGAGCCGCGCGGCACGATCGTGTCGGCGGGCATCGCCGCTGCGCGTTGGCTCCAAGAGGTGGAGCGGCAGCTGGCGGCGTTCGAGCCGGCCGGGCTGCGCCAGCAGGTGACGTCGTCGTGGGCGCGGGAGACCTCGGTGCAGACCGAGGACGAGGTGAGCGCGCTGATCGAGGATCAGCTGCCGTTCCACTTCCGAGACCCGAAAGGGCCAGCGCTGCGGGAATACCTGCGCCGGACCGCCGGGCTCGCCCGGTATGCGCCGGATGTCATCCGCCATTTTTCCTCACAGGCTTACGGCGGAATCGACGTCGAAACCCGGCTCGGTGAGGTGACCCATCCGGTGCTGGTGGTCGCCGGCCGCCACGACCGGACGTGCGCGGTTGGCGCGTCACAGGACATGGCGCAGCGGCTGCCCAACGCCCAGCTCGTCGTGTTCGAGAACTCCGCGCACATGATGTTCGCCGAGGAGCAAGACCGCTTCCTCGCCACGGTCCGCCACTTCCTCGACCGCATCACCAGTTGACATCGCGGCCAGGACACGATCCGGCGCCCAAGCGGCGAGCCTGCCCCGGCCAGTGCCGGCTGTTTACCATCGGCGCGCTGCGGCCCGGCCCAGCCAGCGTCCGCTGGGGCCTATCACCGAATGTGCCCAACCCTACTGGCGCCCGGTGCGCAAGTATC